>Ga0209101_1001551_pt1 | contig 16776 bp, 17 predicted proteins | sample ConPoolayeCmetaG_FD_185481 | JGI IMG/M metagenome (GOLD analysis project Ga0209101, IMG submission 185481) | Hot spring microbial mat communities from California, USA to study Microbial Dark Matter (Phase II) - Cone Pool mat layer C metaG... ...
CAGGCGGGGGGCAGCGTTGCCGCTGGCGCGGGAGTGGATGCTTTCCCCCTGCGCACCGCCTCGGCTCCCTGGATCCTAGGCGGCGTGGAGGTACAGCGCAGCGGCCGCCGACGTCTGCTGGCCACCGCCCAGGAACACCACGTCATCGACACCTTGGGGATGGCGGAACGGGGTCGGCGGGTGGGTTCGCTGATCCGCGAGGCCTCCTTGGGCGAGTATCAGCGCCACCCCGAGTTCGCCAAGAACCCCGCCTGGAGCAAGGCGCGTCCCCTGTGGCGCGAAATCCAGTTCAAGGGCGAGCACCAGTGGGGGATGGCCATCGATCTGTCGGCGTGCATCGGGTGCGGGGCCTGCGTGGTGGCGTGCCAGGCGGAGAACAATATCCCGGTGGTGGGCCGCAAACAGGTGGCCCGAGGGCGGGAGATGCACTGGATCCGCGTGGATCGCTACTTTGCCGGTGACCCGTCGGATCCCCAGGTGCGGTTCCAGCCGATGCCGTGCCAGCACTGCGAGAACGCGCCGTGCGAGTCGGTGTGTCCCGTGGCGGCGACGGTGCATAGTGAAGAAGGCCTGAATCAGATGGTCTACAACCGCTGCGTGGGCACCCGCTACTGCTCCAACAACTGCCCGTACAAGGTGCGGCGCTTCAATTTCTTCAACAACTTCGCCAAGGTCCCCGCCACCACTCGCATGGCTTTCAACCCCGAAGTCACCGTGCGCGGCCGCGGCGTGATGGAAAAGTGCACTTTCTGCATCCAGCGCATCGAGGCGGGCAAGATCGCCGCCAAGAACGAGCGGCGGCCGCTGCGCGACGGGGAGATCGTGCCCGCCTGCGCGCAGACCTGCCCCACCAAGGCGATCGTCTTCGGGGATCTCAAGGACCCCAACAGCGAGGTCTCGCGCCTGCACCGCCATCCACGGGCTTACGGCATCCTCGAGGAGCTGTTCACCAAGCCGCGCACCCTCTACCTGGCGAAGCTCACCAACCCGGCCGAATCGGCCGGCGAAGGGGAGGCGTCGTCATGAGCGCCGTCCCGCTGCACCTGGACAACACCTTGGAGGCCCCCGGCGAGCGTGCCCCGCTGGTGCTGGGGGACAGCTCCCTCGCCGCCATCACCGAGCAAGTGTGTGAAATCGCCGAGCGGCCGCGGCCGTCCCGCGCCTGGCTGCTGGCGTTCGGCCTGTCGGCGTCGCTCACCGCCGTGCTCTTCGCCATGATTGGTTACTTAGTGTGGACGGGGATCGGCGTGTGGGGCGTGAACCAGCCGGTGGCGTGGGGTTTTGCCATCATCAACTTCGTCTTTTGGGTGGGGATCGGGCACGCCGGCACGCTGATTTCGGCCATTCTGTTCCTGTTTCGGCAGAAGTGGCGGACCAGCATCAACCGCTTCGCCGAGGCGATGACCATCTTTGCGGTGATCTGCGCCGGCCTCTTCCCGGCCATTCACGTGGGCCGGCCGTGGTTTGAGTACTGGCTGGCGCCGCTGCCCAACCAGATGCAGATGTGGCCCAACTTCCGCTCGCCGCTGCTGTGGGACGTGTTCGCGGTGAGCACGTACTTTACCGTGTCGCTGATGTTTTGGTACATGGGGATGATACCGGACCTGGCGACGCTCCGAGACCGGGCCACCAGCAAGATCCGCCAAATCGCCTACGGCATCGCGAGCCTGGGCTGGCGTGGCTCGGGCCGCCACTGGCACCGCTACGAACGGGCCTACTTGCTGCTGGCCGCGCTTGCTACGCCGCTGGTGCTGTCGGTGCACTCGGTGGTGTCGTTCGACTTCGCGGTGTCGCAGCTGCCTGGCTGGCACGCTACGATCTTTCCGCCGTATTTCGTGGCTGGCGCCATCTTCTCCGGCTTCGCCATGGTGCTGACGCTGCTCATCCCGGTGCGGCGCATCTTTAAACTGGAGTCGCTGATCACCCCGCGGCACCTGGATAACATGGCGAAGATCATCCTCGCCACTGGCTCCATGGTGGGGTACAGCTATATCATCGAGTTTTTCATCGCCTGGTACTCGGGCAACCCCTATGAGAGCTTCACCTTCCTCAATCGCGCCCTGGGGCCGTACGCCTGGTCGTACTGGATCATGTTCACGTGCAACGCCATCATCCCGCAACTGCTGTGGTTCAAGCGCTTCCGCCAGTCGCCCGCGCTGCTGCTCGTCATCTCGATTTTCGTCAACATTGGCATGTGGTTTGAGCGCTTCGTTATCGTCGTGACCTCGCTGTCCCGCGACTTTTTGCCCTCCAGTTGGGGGTACTACTTGCCCACCTGGGTGGATATCCTCACGCTGCTGGGCAGCTTCGGGTTGTTTTTCACCCTCTTCCTGCTGTTCCTGCGCTACCTGCCCATCGTCGCCATGGCGGAGGTGAAGTCGGTGATCCCGGCGGCTGGCCTGGAGCTGGGCCCGCACCGCGGCCACGGCCAGTACTGGGGCGAAATCCCCCACCAGCACGACGAGGAGGAGGAAGGGCGATGAGCCAGGGCACCGACGCCAAGGGCGCGCTGTGGGGCCTACTGGCCGAGTACGAGACGGTCCCCGCCGTCTTGGAGGCCGCCAGCAAGGTGCGCGACGCCGGCTACACCCACTTCGACGTGCACACCCCCATCCCCATCCACGGCTTGGACGAGGCCATGGGGATTAAGGTGTCGCGCTTGCCGTGGCTGGTGCTGGGCGGTGGCGCCGCCGGGGCCAGCGCCGGCCTGCTGTTGCAGTGGTGGACCAACGCCGTGGACTACCCGTTTATCATCAGCGCCAAACCCTACTTCGGACTGCCCGCCGCCATCCCGGTGACCTTTGAGCTCACCGTGCTGCTGGCGGCCATCGGCGCCTTTGTGGGGATGTTGGCGGCCAACGGTTTGCCGCAGTTCTACCACCCCCTCTTCCGGGTGGAACGTTTCCGGCGGGCGACCACCGACCGCTTCTTTATTTCCATCGAGGCGCGGGATCCCAAATTCGACGTGGTGGCGACGCGGGCGTTGCTGGAAGCCTCCGGCGGCGCCCCAGTGGTGGAGGTGGAAGGGTGACCGCCATACCTCGCTGGCTCGTCTATACGGCGGTGATCACCACGGCGCTGGCACTGGTGCCGCTGGCGCTCATCGCCCGGGCGCGCACCGTCACCTCGGGGCAGCCGCGTATCCATCTTATCCAGGACATGGACAACCAACCCAAGTTCAAGGCGCAAGCGGAAAACCCCCTGTTCGCCGACGGTCGCGCCATGCGCCCGCCGGTGCCGGGGGCCGTGCCCGCCGGCTCGTTCCCCAGGGACGAGGCGGTTGCCACTGGTCGGCGCCAAGGGGCGTGGGTCACCGCCATGCCGGTGCCGGTTACCGCGGAGCTGCTCCAGCGCGGCGAGGAGCGCTACAACATCTATTGCAGCCCCTGCCACGGTTTGGCGGGCTGGGGCGACGGACCCATCGCCGTGCGCGCCGAAGCGCTGCAAGAAGGCACCTGGACACCACCCTCGTCGCTGCACACCGAGCTGGTGCGCTCTCGCCCCGACGGCCATCTCTACAACACCATCGCCAACGGCATCCGCAACATGCCGGCGTACGGTCCGCAAATCGACGTGGCTGACCGTTGGGCGATCGTGGCGCACATACGGGCGCTGCAGCTTTCGCAAGGAGCCACCATGGACGATGTTCCCGTCGAGCTGCGAGGGCAGCTCGCCAGGTAGGGCACGAGCATGCGAGCACTGGTCGATTTGGGCAACGAACCGCGGGTGCTGGGGGAGAGGGCGACCTCGGTGGTGCGCGGGGGGCTGGCGGCCGCCGCGGTGGGGTTCGCTGCGGCGCTGGCGCTGGGCGCCCTCTCAGCCCAGGGATGGCGGGGCTTCTTCTTTGCCTACCTGCACGCGTGGCTGTATTTCGCCAGCCTCGCTTTGGGGGCGCTGTTCTTCGTCATGCTGCAGCACCTCACCAACGCCGGTTGGAGCGTGGTGGTGCGCCGCCTGGCCGAGGGCATGGCCTCCACCCTGCCGCTGCTGGCCCTCCTCTTTCTGCCCATCGTGGCGGGGGTGGGGGAGCTTTTTCACTGGTCCCACGCCGAAGCGGTGGCGGCCGATCCCCTGCTCCAGTGGAAGTCGGGCTACCTCAACATCCCGTTTTTCCTGGTGCGCTGTGCCCTCTACCTGGGGGTGTGGGCGTGGCTGGCGCGCTTCTTCGTCGGCCGCTCCCTGGCCCAGGATACCTCTGGCGACCTCGCCCACACCGTGGCCATGCGCCGGCGCGCCGCCCCCGGTATGTTTCTCTTCGCCTTCACGGTGACCTTTGCCGCTTTCGATCTTTTGATGTCGCTGGACCCCCACTGGTACAGCACCATGCTGGGGGTCTACTACTTCGCCGGCTGCGCGGTGGGGTTCTTTGCGGCGCTTGTCGTCTTCACCTACCTGGTGCAGCGCGCCGGCTTGCTGCGCCGCGCCATCACCCGCGAGCACTACCACGATTTGGGCAAGCTGCTCTTCGCCTTCACCGTGTTTTGGGCGTACATCTCCTTCTCCCAGTTCATGCTCATGTGGTACGCCAACATCCCCGAAGAAACCGTGTTCTACCTGCACCGCCAGGAACACGGCTGGGGGTGGGTGGGGCTGGCGCTGGTGGTGGGGCACTTCCTGCTGCCGTTTTTGGTGCTGCTGTCGCGGGCCCCAAAGCGGCGCAAGGGAGCGCTGGCGGCGGCGGCGGGGTGGCTTTTGGCCATGCACTGGCTGGACCTGTACTGGTTCATCATCCCGGTGGGCAGCGAGCACGCCACGGTGAACTGGGCGAGCCTGGCCCTCACCGTGGGGCTAGGCGGCGCGCTGCTTGCCCGCCTGCTGTGGGGGGCCCGGTCGGTTTCGCTGGTGCCGGAAAAGGACCCGCGCTTGCTGGAGTCCCTCACTTTCGAGAACGCATGATGGAGACCACCGTGACCCGCGAGACCGATCCCAACGCCCCGCTCACCGCCCTCATCGGGGTGGTGGCAGCGGTGCTGCTGTTCGTGGTCGTCGTCGCCCTTCAGGCGCTGTTTTACCGCCAGGAAGCGCTCGAGCGGGTGCGCAAGGTGGAAGGCGTGCGCGCCGAAGAGCTGGTCCACAACATCGCCACCCAGCAGGAGCGCCTGCACGGCTACCGCCTCCTCGACCCCGCCACGGGAAGTGTGGCCATCCCCCTGGAGCGCGCCCGCGAGCTGGTCCTCAAGCGTGCCCAGGATGGCCTCCCTCTCACTCGTTTCCCTGTCGTGCAGCCGGAGTGACGCCTTCTCTGGCTGGACGCGCGTCACCGTTCGACTCCACGGCCCGCCGTGGCACCTTTGGGGCGGAGCCGCTGGCGCCTGTGTATTGATGATTCGCTCTGAGGGGAGGGGCTAGGTCGTTGGCAGGGTGCAGCTGCGAGATGGAGGCAAGGGACGCGGGCGAGCGGCGCACGATCCAGATCGCCCTTGCCATCAACTCATTCATGTTTGTGGCCGAATTCGTGCTGGGCTGGATCGCTGAATCCACCGGTCTCATCGCGGATTCTCTGGACATGCTAGCCGATGCGTCGGTGTACGCAATCGCCCTGTTGGCGGTGGGCAAAGGCCCCGAGTTGAAGGTCAAAGCGGCGATAACCAACGGCGGGCTGCAGGTGGTGTTGGCCAGCTCCGTGCTGATCGACGTGGTGCGTCGCTTTCTGTACGGCAGTGAGCCGGTCAGCGCGCTGATGATGGGGGTCGGCGTCGTCGCCTTGGTCGCCAACTGCGTTTGCCTGGCACTCATCTTTCGGCACCGGGACGGTGGCGTGCACATGCGCGCCTTGGTCATCTGTTCCAGTAACGACGTTTTGGCCAACCTGGGGGTGATTCTCTCCGGTGGTCTGGTATGGGCGACCGGCAATCGCTACCCCGACCTGGCCATTGGTTTGATCATCGCGGCTGTGGTGCTGCACGGTGGGGCACGGATCATTGCCGAGGCACGGGCGCAGCGAGCGCAGTGGGCGGTGGCGGGCGGGTGAAATAGAAGCCGGCGCCGCAGGGTTGAGCCTCAGCGGGAACGATGCGGTTGGATCTCAGTTACATTTGCCGGGTGAGTTTTGGGGCGTGGCGGCCAGGTGCCCGGGGCGGGGGCGCACACTTTGCTTTCGCGCTGGTCGCCCTTCTCGCCATTGTGGTGGCGGTGCCGCTGCCGGCGCAGCGGGCCGAACCGTTGCCCGAGCAGCTGGAAGGGGTGGGGATCGAGGAGCGGCTGGGGGCGCAGGTGCCCCTGGAGCTGGTGTTCACCGCCGAGGATGGCCGGCGGGTGGCCTTGAGAGAGCTCATCACCGGCCAGCGCCCGGCGCTCTTGACGTTGGTTTATTACCGCTGCCCGATGCTCTGCGGGTTGGTCCTCAACGGTGTGGTGGAGGCTCTCAAGGAGGTCTCGCTGACCGCCGGCAAGGACTTTGAAATCGTCACGGTCAGCATCGACCCGTTGGAGACGGCGACGCTGGCGCGGCTGAAGAAGCAGTCGCTGCTGCGGGAGTACGGCCGCCCCGAGGCGGCGGCGGGGTGGTCCTTTCTCACCGGGGACGAGGCGTCCATCAAGGCGCTGGCGGAGGCGGTGGGGTTCGGCTTTCGCTGGGTGGAGGAGCGCAAGGAATACGCCCACGCCGCCGCTCTCATCGTCTTGACGCCCGAGGGTAGGGTGAGTCGGTACCTCTACGGCGTGCTGTACGAGCCGCGCACCGTGCGCCTGGCGCTGGCCGAGGCGAAGGTCGGGACGGTAGCCTCGGTGACCGACCGCTTTCTGCTTTACTGCTTTCACTACGACGCCAACCAGGGGCGCTTCGTGGTGGCGGCGCGCAACATCATGAGGCTGGGTGGGTTGTTGACTGCCGGGGTGGTGGCGGTGTGGCTGGGGCGCGCCTGGTGGGGGCGCAGCGGGCGCCGCGCCGCCGCCGGCGTGACCGGGGGAGCGTAACCATCATGGGTGTTTCTTCGATTCAAGGCGGGGGGGGAGGCGGTTTCTGGCTGCCCCGCGCCGCCTCCACCGGCGCCGGTGCGGTGGATGCGTTGTTCTATTTCATCTTGGCGATCTCGCTGATCTTCTTCGCCCTCATTGTGGGCTTGATGATCCTGTTCGTGGTGCGCTACCGGCGCCGAGCCGGGCACGGGCCGGAGGCCTCGCCGGCGCACAACACGCCGCTGGAGATCACCTGGTCGGTGATTCCCCTGGCCATCGTCATCGGGATCTTTGCCTGGGGGTTCAAGGTGTTCATGGATTTGGCCACGGCGCCGGCCAACGCCTACGAGGTCCAGGTGACGGCGCAAAAGTGGAGCTGGCTGTACACCTACCCCAACGGGCATGTGGACAACGTGCTGCACGTGCCCGGCGACCGCCCGGTGAAGCTGGTGATGACCTCCGAAGACGTGATCCACAGTTTTTTCGTGCCGGCGTTCCGAGTCAAGCGGGACGTCGTCCCCGGGCGCTACTCCACACTGTGGTTTGAGGCGCTGGAGCCGGGGGAGTACCAGGTGTACTGCACCGAGTACTGCGGCACGGGTCACTCGGACATGCTCTCGAAGGTGGTAGTGCACCCGCCCGGCGGCTTTGAGAAGTGGCTGGAGGACGCCTCCAACATCCTCAACACCTTGCCGCCGGCGGAGGCGGGGGAGCGCCTGTACCGCACCAGAGGGTGCATCCAGTGCCACTCCATGGATGGGGCGGCGGGGATCGGTCCCACGTTCCGGGGCTTGGTGGGTACCCAACGGGCGATGCGCGGGGGGGCCGTGGTGATCGCCGATGAGAACTACCTCCGCGAATCGATCCTGGAGCCGCAAAGCCGGGTGGTGGCCGGTTTTGAGCCGGTGATGCCCACGTACAAGGGGCGGCTGAAGGACGAGGAGATCACGGCGTTGATCGCCTTCATAAAGAGCCTTAAAGGTGAGAACGGAGGGGGGCAGTGACTTCGCGCGACGCAACCCACGGGCCCGGCGCGTTAGCGGCAAGCGCGCAGAACGCTTTGGGCGGCGACAATTATCTCAACCACGGCCGCGGGGTGTGGTCGTGGCTGACCACGCTGGACCACAAGCGCATCGGCGTGATGTACCTGGTTTCGATCCTCGCCGCCTTCCTGCTGGGCGGCGTCTTCGCCTTGCTACTGCGCACCGAACTGCTCACCCCCCAGCAGACCATCATGAAGGCGGATACTTACAATCAGATGTTCACCCTGCACGGGGCGGTGATGATCTTCCTCTTCATCATCCCGGGGATCCCTGCGGCCTTGGGTAACTTCGTGCTGCCGTTGATGCTGGGTGCCAAGGACGTCGCTTTCCCGCGGCTCAACCTGGCCAGTTACTACCTGTGGGTGACGGGGGCGTTGTTCGCGCTGATCTCCATGATCACCGGCGCCGTGGACACCGGTTGGACGTTCTACACGCCCTACTCCACCACCACCTCCACGAGCGTCATCTCCATGGTGTTTGGCGCCTTTATCCTGGGGTTCTCGTCGATCTTCACAGGTTTGAACTTCGTGGTGACCATCCACAAGATGCGTCCACCGGGGATGACCTGGTTTAGGATGCCGTTGTTCCTGTGGGGACTGTACGGCACGGCGATCATCCAAATTCTGGCTACCCCGGTGCTGGGTATCACCCTGCTTTTGATCATCGCCGAGCGGGCGCTGGGGGTTGGTATCTTCGATCCCGCTTTGGGTGGCGATCCCGTGCTCTTTCAGCACTTCTTCTGGTTCTACTCGCACCCGGCGGTGTACATCATGATCCTTCCGGCCATGGGGGTGATCTCCGAGCTCATGGCCACCTTCTCGCGCAAACGCATCTTCGGCTACACCTTTATCGCTGGCAGCTCCATCGCCATCGCAGTAATCTCGTTTTTGGTGTGGGGCCACCACATGTTCGTCGCGGGCCAGTCCAACCTGGCCGGGATGATCTTCTCGTTCCTCACCTTCCTGGTGGCGATCCCGTCGGCCATCAAGGTGTTCAACTGGACGGCCACGATGTACAAGGGCTCGGTGTGGTTGGCCACACCCATGCTGTACGCGCTGTCGTTTCTGTTTTTGTTCGGCATCGGCGGTCTCACCGGCCTCTTTTTAGGGGCGCTGGCCACCGATGTGCACCTGCACGACACCTACTTCGTGGTGGCCCACTTCCACTACGTGATGTTCGGCGGCACGGTCATGGGGTTTTTGGGTGGGCTGCACTACTGGTGGCCGAAGATGTTCGGCCGCATGTACAGCGAGCGCTGGGGCCGCATCGCCGCACTGCTGATTTTCGTGGGGTTCAACGTCACCTTCTTCGCCCAGTTTGTCATGGGCAGCCAGGGGATGCCGAGGCGGTACTACAACTACCTGCCGGAGTTCACGACCTACCACGTGATTTCCACCCTAGGCTCCTACCTGCTGGGGGCGGGTTTCCTCATCGTCCTGGTTTACTTGATCCACTCCTTGGCCAAGGGGCAGCCCGCGCCGGCGAATCCTTGGGGAGCGGCGACCGCCGAGTGGCAAACCCCCTCCCCGCCGCCCCACGACAACTTTCTCCAGGACCCGGTGGTGGATGACCCCTACGATGTGGAGCGCTGGCGATGGGACGCTGAGCTGGCGGGCTATCGCCTGGAGGGCGCGACAGCTCGCCCGGCCGGCGCGGTGTGAGGGGCTGGTGCCATGAGCCACACCTCCCCCCACGACGCTGCCCACGACCCTCACTTGGCGCACCACTTCCCCGACGCAGCCACCCAGTTCGAGGCGGGCAAGCTGGGGATGTGGATCTTCCTGGCCACCGAGATCCTCCTCTTCGGTGGGCTGTTCTGCGCCTACGCCGTGTACCGCGCCCACCACCCCGAGATCTTCATCTACGCCCATCAGTTCCTGGACAAGGTGTTGGGCGGCATCAACACCGCCGTGCTGATCATCTCCTCGCTGACCATGGCGTGGGCGGTGCGCGCGGCGCAGCTGGGGCACCAACGGGCCCTGGTGCGGCTGTTGACCGCCACCATCGCTTTGGGTTTCGTGTTCTTGGGGATCAAGTACGTGGAGTACGAGCACAAGTGGAAGGAGGGGCTGCTGCCCGGCACCCGCTTCACCCATCCGCTGCCCGAAGGCACCACGGCCTCTCCTCCGGCGCCCGTGGAACCGGCGCCGGTGGGGGTAGCCGGGGAGGAGGCTACGACCATCCCCCCGGCGGCCCGCGGTCCCGCCGGACTGGCGGACCCGGCCGCGGCTCCTCCCGCCGGGCCACCCCGGGTTCCGCGCAACGTGCAGATCTTTTTCGGCATTTACTTCACCATGACCGGCCTGCACGCCCTCCACGTGATCGCCGGCATGATCACCCTGATGTGGATCCTGCGCCGCGCCCGCCGGGGGGAGTTCGGGCCGCGCTACTTCACCCCAGTGGACCTGGCCGGGTTGTACTGGCACCTGGTGGACCTCATCTGGATTTACCTTTTCCCATTGTTGTATCTCATTCATTAGGAGGAGAGGAGCGATGACCGCCTATACCCACGCCACTCACGGCGCCCACGGGCACGTGGTCCCCGCCACGGTGCTGCTCGCCGTGTGGGGCGCGCTCATGGCGCTCACCGTGCTCACCGTCGCCGCCACCTGGGTGGATTTGGGGGCGATGAACCTGGTGGTGGCGCTGGCCATCGCCACGGTAAAGGCGGCTTTAGTGGTGCTCTACTTCATGCACATGCGCTACGACCGCCCTTTTCACGCCATCGTATTTGTAGGTTCGCTGGCGTTCGTGGCGCTGTTCGTAATCTTCGCCCTGCTGGACACGGCGGCGTACCGGCCGGAGATGATCCCGGACTATGCGCCAGCCATGAAAGGGCGTTGAGATGACTGCCGCACCGCCGCCCACCGCCGACAAGTTGGCCATTGGCACCACCGGCATGTGGTGGTTCCTGGCTTCCCTGGGGATGATCTTCGCTGCCTCGGTGGTGGGGCTTTTATGGGTGCGCGCTTCGGCCGAGGTGTGGCCGCCGCCCGACGCACCGCGGCTGCCCGCCGGCCTGTGGCCGAGCACGGTGATCATTTTGCTCTCCACCGCCACCATGGAGTGGGCGCGGCGCGCCCGCACCCGCGCCGGCCGCCCGGGCCTGGGCGCAGCGTTGCTGATCACTCTCCTGCTGGGGGTAGCTTTTCTCCTGGCGCAGACGCGCGGGTGGTTCGTGCTGGCCGCCGCCGACTTTACCGCCACTGCCAGCCTCTACGCTTTTACCTTTTATTTGCTGACCGTGCTCCACGCGGTGCACGTGTTGGGGGGGGTGGGGCCGCTTTCGGTGGTGACGCTGCGGGCGCTGCGCCGGGATCCGACGTGGCCGGCCCACGGGGTGGTGTACGCGGCCATGTACTGGCACTTCCTCACCGGGGTGTGGGTGGTGCTGTTCGCGGTCTTCCAGCTCACCGCGGCGTAGAGCCGTCGTCGCCACCGACGTGGCGGCTGCGCCAAGCGTCCAGCGCCAGGCCGCCGAACTGGATGGCGGCACGCAGCGGGCCAAACCGGTGGACGGCTCGCGAGACGCTCCAGGACACCAGGTTGCGCGGCGGCACGCTGGTCTCTGTCGGCGCGCGCGGCACCAGGGTCACGGCGTCCGCCGGGCAGTCCACGGCGCACACGCCGCAGCCGATGCAACGCTCGGGGAGAACGTGCACGACGCCGTCGCGTTCCACCATGGCCTGCATGGGGCAGCGGGAGTCGATGCAGTAGCCACACACCGCGCAGCGGTCGCGATCCACGGCGGCCACGTAGTTGGAGCGAGTCAACAGGTGGGGGGCGGAAAACTCCCGTACCGAGCGCAGAAAGCCGCAGCAGCAGGAACAGCAGTTGCAAACGAACATGTTCTGGCGCTGCAGGTTGTAGGTGCAGTGGACGAGACCCTCCTGCTCCGCCTGGGCGAGGATGGCGAGCGCCTCCTCCCGGGTGATGCTGCGCCCCCAGGAGGGGAACTCGTCATAGGCGTTCTCTTCGGGGGAGAAGGCGAGGCACGTCTCGAGCGGATGGGAACAGGGGCGCCCCAGCGCCGCCTGCTCCTTGCGGCAGATGCACTCCATGACGCGGAAGGAGCGTGCCCGGGAGATCAGCTCGGCGACGTTTTCCCAGCGCAGCACCTGGGCGCGGCTCGGCAGGCTCTTTTGGACCGGGACGACGCGGGCAATGGCTGGGGGGGTGCCCCCGAGGGTTGCCAACAGAGTGGGAGCGTACTCCTCGAACAGGGAGGCTAGCTCGGCGTCCATGTGGGGGAGCTGAAACTCCCAGATCCCGACCACGAACGGCGCCAGCATGTAGCGCTGCACCCGGCGCCAGCAAAACGAATAAATTTGCCCTCGCGCCGCCATGCGGTCGAGGGTGGCCTGGGTTTCTTCCTTGGGGCGGCCGAGTCGGCGGGCGATGGCGCTGGCCGTCTCCGGCACCATCTTGAGCCGCAAGGCGAGCTGGGCATCCTCGGGGGAGAAGATCTTTTTGAGGATGCGCAGCTCCACGCCGCTGGGTGTGGCCGGAAATCCCTGGGGGAACTCGTCGAGCCGGCGGGCGAGACGTTGGTAGACGTCCACGGCACCGCATCCTAGCGCTGGAAGGGGACGATGGGAAGGGTCCGAGCTGGACTCCTGGGTGGATGGCAGTGGGGGGAACACGGGCAACGCCAACCGCCGGCGGGTGGCCGTGGCGAGGCAGGGACGAATCGGCCTCCGGTCGTGGTTGAATACCGAGGATGAACGATCACCCGCTGGCCGAGCGGGCGCGCCAGGCGCCGGAGCAGCCGGGCGTCTATCAGTTTCAGGATGCCCGGGGACGCGTGCTCTACGTGGGCAAGGCCAAGCATTTGCGGCGGCGGGTGATGAGCTACTTCGCTCGCGAGCTGGACCCCAAGACCGCCGCCATGGTGGCGGCGGCGCGGCGCCTGGAGTTCGTGGTCACGGCCACCGAGGTGGAGGCACTGATTCTCGAAAACCGCCTCATCAAGCAGCACCGCCCCCGCTACAACATCACCCTGCGCGACGACAAGACGTACCCATACCTGAAGCTCACCACGGGCGAAGAGTTCCCCCGCGCCTTCCTCACCCGCCGGATTAAAGACGACGGGCACAGCTATTTCGGGCCCTACCTGGGGCGCAATATGGCGGCGCGGGTGATGGAGCTGATCCGGACTCGCACCCAGGTGCGCACCTGCCGCTGGGATCCCCGGCGGGACGGGATGCTGCCGCGGCCGTGCCTGTACTACGACCTGGGCGCGTGCCTGGGCCCCTGTGTCCCCGGGTTGACCTCGGTGGAGGAATACCGCCGGGCGGTGGAGGAGGTGGTGCTGCTCCTGCAGGGCCGGCACGACGAGCTCAGGCCGCGCCTGGAAGCCCAGATGGTGCGCGCCGCCGAGGCGGAGGATTTCGAGCGGGCGGCGCGCTACCGCGACCTGCTGGCCGCCCTGGCGGAGCTGGGCCGCGGCCAGCACGTGGAGGTGGCCGGCAGCGGCGCCGTGGACGTGGTGGGGGTGCACGCCGAGGGCGGCGACGCCTCGGTGGTGGTGCTGGTGTACCGCGAGGGGCGGCTGGTGGACAAGCGCGAGTTTCACTGGGAGGGGCTGGCCCAAAAGTTCGGACCCGAGCAGCTGGGAAGTTTCCTGGCGCAGTACTACGACGCCAACCCCGCGGTGCCTGAACGGGTGGAGCTACCCTTCGCCCCGGACGAGCCAACGACCCTTGCCGACTACCTGCGCCACATCCGCGGTGGAGCGGTCGGCGTGCACGTGCCCCGGCGCGGGGTGCGGGCGCGGGTGCTGGCGCTGGCTCAAGACAACGCCGACGCGGCGTTTCGCCTGCGCTTCCGCCAGCCGCGCCGGGAGGGGGAGCGGGTGGCGGCGGCCATCGCCCAGCGCCTAGGGGTTTCGGCACCGGTGCAGCGCATCGAGTGTTTCGACGTGTCCCACTTGCAAGGGGAGGTGCAGGTGGCGTCGCTGGTGGTCTGGGAGGGGGGGAGACTGCGCAAGGGGGAGTACCGTACCTTCAACGTGCGTCAAGGGGCGGGGGCCGACGACCCCGCCGCCCTGGCCGAGGCGGTGACCCGGCGCTACCGCCGCCGCCTGCAGGAGGGGCAGCCGCTGCCAGACCTGGTGCTGGTGGACGGGGGACGGGTGCAGGTGGCCGCCGCGGCGCGGGCGCTGGCCGAGCTGGGCGTCGAGCGCCCGGTGGTCGGGCTGGCCAAGCGCTTCGAGGAGGTGCACCTGCTGCACGCTCCCCACCCCCTGCGACTGGAGGCCAACGACCCGGTGCGGTTGGCCTTCCAGTTGCTGCGCGACGAGGCCCATCGCTTCGCCATCACCCGGCACCGGCGCCGGCGGCGAGCCCGGCGCCTGGCCACCCAGCTGCTGGCGGTACCGGGCGTGGGGCCGGTGCGCGCCAAGCGGCTGCTGCAGCGCTTTGGCTCGCTGGACGGGGTGCGCGCGGCGGCGCGGGACGCGTTGGCCGAGGTGGTGGGCAACGCCACGGCGGCCCGGGTGTGGGCGGCCCTGCACGGCGACGGCGGGGGGGAGGTTGCCCCGTGACCTCTGTCGCCGACGCCGTGGTGGCCGCCTACCGCCAGCTGGCGGAGCACGTGGACCGGCTCAGCTTCGCGCCGCCGGTGGAGTTCGTGTACAACCCGCTGCGCTACGCGTGGCCGGCCCACGAGCTCTACCTGCGACGCGCTATTGCCGGGCCGCGGCAGGTGGTGCTGCTCGGCATGAACCCAGGCCCGTGGGGGATGGCGCAAACCGGCGTGCCGTTTGGGGAGGTGGAGCTGGTGCGCTCGTGGTTGGGGATTAGGGCCGAGATCGGGCGTCCGCTGCGGCAGCACCCGGCCCGGCCGGTGCTGGGGTTTACCTGTCGCCGCCGGGAGGTGAGCGGGCAGCGCCTGTGGGGGTGGGTGAAGGATCGCTGGGGTGAGCCGGAGCGGTTTTTCGCTCACTTCGCTGTGCTCAACTATTGTCCCCTCATGTTCTTACAGGCCAGTGGAGGCAACCTCACCCCGGACCGCCTCGCCGCCGGCGAGCGCCGGGCGCTGGAGGCGGAGTGCGATGAGGCGCTGCGCCGGGTGGTGGCGCAGCTTAAGCCGCGGCTGGTGGTGGGGGTGGGAGAATTCGCGCGCCGACGGGCTGCGGCCGCTTTAGCGGGTACAGGTGTAAAGGTGGGTGAGGTGTTGCACCCCTCGCCGGCCAACCCCCGGGCCAACGCCGGTTGGGCCGAGATCGTCACCGCACAACTGGCGGCACTGGGGGTCGAGGTACCCAACGCGGCGGGCGCTGCCGGCCCCGAGGTGGCCGCTTGTCGCGGCGCCTGACCAACCGTACAATGGCAACTCGGAGAGGGACATGCCTCAGATCCTGGAAGGCAAGCTGGACGCCACGGGGCTGCGCTTCGGTATCGTCGCCAGCCGGTTCAACGATCTGCTCACCGCGCGCCTGGTGGAGGGCGCCATGGACTGCCTGGTGCGCCACGGGGCGCGGGACGAGGATGTCCTCTTGGCGCGCGTGCCCGGGTCCTGGGAATTGCCGTTCGCGGCGCAGCGCCTGGCGGCCACCGGCAAGATCGACGCGGTCATCGCCCTGGGCGTGCTGATCCGCGGCGCCACCCCCCACTTCGAGTACATCGCCGCCGAGAGCGCCAAGGGTTTGGCGCAGGTGGCGATGCACTCGCCGGTGCCGGTGTCTTACGGCGTGCTCACCTGCGACACCCTGGAGCAGGCGCTGGAGCGCTCCGGCAGCAAGGCGGGGAACAAGGGGTGGCAGGCGGCGCTGGCGGCGATCGAGATGGTGAGGCTGTTCGAGCAGCTGCGAGAGGGGTAAGGCGTGGGGGTACGGCGCCGCGGGCGCGAACTGGCCTTGCAACTCCTCTACCAGCACGAGCTGGCGGGGGGGGAGGTGGAGACCCTGGCTGCGTCGTCGGCTGACCTGCAGGAGGTGCCGGCGGCGGCGCGGGAGTTCGCCAGCACGCTGGTGCGGGGGGTGCTGGGGCACCTCAACGAGATCGACAGCGAGCTCGCCGGGCAAGCTGACCACTGGCGTATCGAGCGCATGGCGGCGGTGGACCGCAACATCCTGCGGCTGGCCATGTTCGAGTTGCTCCACCAGCCTGAGACGCCAGTGTCGGTGGTCATCGACGAGGCCATCGAGCTAGCCAAGCGCTACGGATCCGAACGCTCTTCTCAATTCGTCAACGGCGTGCTGGACGGCTTCGCCCACCGCGTGCGTGCCGTCGCGGAGGGGGCGTGAAGGTCTCTCGGGCGGTCGCCGCCGTTGCCCTCCTGGCCGCCGCGGCCGCCGGGGCGGACGAGGCGCACATTGGCATGCCTCTGCCCCTGGCCGCCCAGGTGGAGAGCGGCGACCGCTACGGGCACGTGGTGGGCATCGAGCTGGCCGAGGCTGGCGCGGTGGTAACGGTGAGCCGGAGCGTGCAGGCGCTTGCCGCCTCTCCCCCGTTCCCTCTGCCCTTGAGCCCTGGGGAGGTGGACGCTGGCTACCTCGAAACGCCCTCCGGCTTTGTCCTCCCGGCGGAACTGGCGAAGGCCGTACAGCGCCAGTCGCTGGCCGTGCCGGTAGTGGAGCAGGTGGTGGCGTGGGTGACGCGCCGCATCACCTTGGACGACCTCGACGCCGGGGCACAGGATGCCGCTTCGGTGCTGGGCCGGCGGCGCGGCCGGTGCTCGGGGCGGGCCAACGCGGCGGTGGGCGTGCTGCGCGCCCTGGGGGTGCCGGCGCGACCCGTGCACGGTGTGCTGGTGGGCGACCGCGGGGCGCGCTGGCACCGCTGGGGTGAGGCCTGGCTGGGGCCCTTGGGGTGGGTGGCGTTCGACCCTGGGG
>Ga0209101_1001555_pt1 | contig 16744 bp, 14 predicted proteins | sample ConPoolayeCmetaG_FD_185481 | JGI IMG/M metagenome (GOLD analysis project Ga0209101, IMG submission 185481) | Hot spring microbial mat communities from California, USA to study Microbial Dark Matter (Phase II) - Cone Pool mat layer C metaG... ...
GCGCTCCGGTCACCGCCACCCCCGGGATGGCCAAGGCGGTGGTGGCGGCGCCACTCTCGGAGAAGTGAGCGACCATCCCACCGTGCCCGCTCCCCAAAAGCACCCGGGCGAGGCTCCCCTCCCCCGCCACGGCCAGCACGCGCCCTCCCTCTGCGAGGGCGACGGAACCCATCGCTCGCAGGCGCGGCTCCAGCACCCGCCGCTCTCCCTCCCACCTCACCCGCTGCCGCCACGAGAAGACGCGCAACGCACCGCCGGCGTCCACCACGGCCAGAAGGCGGCCATCGGCAGAGAAGAGAGCCTGCTGGAGGGGAGCATCGGTGTCGGGCAGGGGGATGAGTTCCACCTCACCGGCACGGCCAACAAGGTGCAGAAAAGCGTCCGCCCCCACCACCGCCACCCGCTCCCGGTACTCGTCCTCGGTGGCGGCGAGGGGGACGCCCTGGGGGACGACGGCCTCGGCGGTGGCTCGCGCCGGGCGCAGCAGCGGTAGCGTCTCGATCACCAGGAAGAGGACAAGGAGCAGCGTGGCCACCAGCACCGCTGCGCCTCCGCCGGTGATCACCCCGGCCATCAGGCGGTCGATGGCGCGAGCCCGCTTCCGAATACGCGCCGTTTCCCGGTTTCTCACCCCACCTGCCCCGTCTTTCTCGGCGCAGCGCCGCCTGCAGCGCTGAAACGGTGCATCCGCCGATGGCCTCCTCGAGAGGGCGTCGTCATTGCAACTTGGCGAGCTCCGCCTGTACGACCTTGGGCGGCAGGGGTAGATACCCGTCCTTGACCACCACCTCCTGCCCTTCGCGGGAGAGTACATACCGCAAGAACTCCCGCGTCAGGGGGTCGACAGGCTTGCGGGGATCACGCACAATATAGATGTAAAGGTACCGCGCCAAGGGGTAGTGACCGTCGACCGCGTGCTCGTAGGTAGGCTCGTACGGTGTGCCGCCCAGCTTTTCCGAGATGGGCACCGCCCGCACCCCTGAGGTCTTGTACCCGATGCCGGAGTAGCCAACGCCGTAGAGATCCTCGCTCACCCCCTGCACCACCGAGGCAGACCCCGGCTGCTCTTTCACCGAATCCTTAAAATCCCCTTTGAACAGGGCATGATCCTTAAAGAAACCGTAGGTCCCCGAGGCGGAGTTTCGCCCGTACAGCGATACCGGACGGGAAAACCATCTCCCTTTCAGCCCCAGCTGCCCCCAGGTAGTGACGTCGTGGGGGTAACCGCCCTTGCGCGTTTTCGAGTACATGGCATCCAGCTCCGGCAACGAGAGGGTGGCGATGGGGTTGTCCTTGTTGACGTAGACCGCCAGGGTGTCCAAGGCAGTGCGAATCTGGGTGGGACCGAAGCCGTACTTCTCTTCGATGGCGTCCTCTTCCGAGGGTTTCATTTCACGGGACATGGGGCCCAGCTGGGCGGTGCCAGCGATCAAGGCCGCAGGCGCCGTCGACGAACCTTTGCCCTCTACCTGCACCTTCACCGTCGGGTGGTACCGGCGAAAACCCTCCGCCCACAACGTCAACAGGTTGTTCATGGTGTCGGACCCCACCGAGTTGAGGTTGCCGGACACGGTGGCTTGCTTCTCGTAGCGCGGCAGAGAAGGGTCAACGGTCACTACTTGAGCCCCAGTCGCCGCGGCGACGGCAAGCATGGCCACGGCCAGCAGGTTCGTCTTGCTCATGGTCTCCTCCCAGGCGAGCGGCAGAGTACTACGCCGCGCGCGAAGTGTCATCGGGAGGTGTGAAGACGGCGTGAAGTCAGGCGTTCTTCCCGGGGTCGGTGTGCGGTGGATAGCTATACTTCCGGCGATGGTACGGCCCAGCGTAGGCCTGGCGTTTTTACTGCTCGCTCTGTGCTGCCACCTCCCCCCACCCGTCCACCCGCCCACCGCGCCGCCGCGCGCCGCCAGGGTGGTGTTGCTCTCCCACGACGGCATGGCGGCCCACCGCCACGCTGATCTCCTCCACCGCGGCCTCTACCGGGATCCGGACGGGCTTGCAGCTTTCGCGGGCAAGGGGCTGGTGGTGCGCCAGGCGATTCCGGTCAACCCTACCCTGACCGCGGTGAACCACGCCGCCATTGCCACCGGCACCCACCCCGGGCGCACCGGCATCGTTTCTAACCTTTTCCACCTGCCGGGTACGCCTTTGACGAAGACGGTCTCAGGCTTTGACCACCCCTGGCAAGCGGAGCCGCTCTGGCACGCCTTCCGGCGGCAGGGGAAGCGGGCCGGCGTTCTGCTCTTCCCCGGCTGCGATGGAGCCACTTTAGAGCGCATTGCCGACTTCGCCATGGTCTACGTCAACGAACCGCTCTCGGCGGCGGCGGAACTGGTGGTGCTGGGCAGAGACCAGTTCGTCCAGGCGGGACCTCCCTCCGCCGGCGGCGATGCACCGCCCCGGTGCGCCACCCTCCACGTACCACTTGCCGGCGAGGGTTTGCCCCCGCGGGCCAGTTTCGTGCTCACCGCCCAAGACTCCATAGCGGACGGCCAGGCTGCCTGGGATGTCGTGCTCGTCGATGATGATGACGACCCCACCAATGGTGTCCTCGCCCGCGCCCGCGCCGGCCAGTGGTTCCCCCTGCGCATCGTCAGCAGCCACCGCGATGGTGGCACCCGGACGGTGGGTGGCTGGTGCCTCCTGCAGCGGTTGGACGCCGACCTGGAACGGGTGGTCATCTACCGCGGCGCCTGGTTCGCCACCGAAGCGTACCCGCGCTCCTACCGTGAGCTGCTGGACCGCGAGGTGGGATTCTGGCCGGGACCGCCGGATGATCGCGCCCTTGCTGCGAGATTGCGCGGTCAGGCAGGCCTTTCGGTGGACGAGTACCTGGCGCAGGTGGCGCGCTTTTCCGAGTACCTCAACGCCTGCACTCGCGTCACGGTGGGCAATCAGTCCTTCGACCTGCTCCTCGCCTACCAGCCGATCATCGACGAGGTGCAGCACGCCCTGCTTATCGTCGACCCTCGCCAGCTGCCGTTCAACCCTGGGCTGGCCGCCACCGCCGACGAGGCGATCGTTGCCACCTACCGCATCGCCGACCGGGCGGTGGGCGAGTTGGCGCGCGCCCTCAACCTCCAGCGCGATGCGCTGGTCGTGGTGTCCGACCACGGCATCGCACCGCTGTGGGAGGTGGTGCATCTCAACGAAGTCCTGCGGCGCGCTGGCCTGGCCGAGGCGGAGCAGGGGGGCCCAACCCCTCGGGTGAGCGAGCGCTCCCCCATGGCCGCGGTGGGAGCGGGGGGGTGCGCCCATCTCTACGTGAACCTGGCGGGGCGCGAGGCAGGGGGTGTGGTGCCCGAGGGAGGGCGCGACGAGCTGGTGCGACGGGCGGCTCGGGCACTGGCGCTGCTGGAGGTGGACGGCCAGCCGGTGGTGGCGGAGATGTTCCGCCGCGAGGAGCTGGCCCCCCTGGGGCTCGACTCCCCCCACTCCGGCGACTTGGTGGTCTTCATGCGCCGGGGGTTTGCCGCCACCTCACAGATTGGCGGGCCGCTCCACGAACCTGCCTCGTACCACGGCCAGCACGGCCACCGAAACACCGTGCCGGGGATGGCGGCGGTGTGGATGGCGCGGGGCGCCGGCGTGCCGGTGCGGACTGTGCGGCGCGCCTCCCTTACCGAAGTGGCGGCGTTCGTCGCCCACCTGGCGGGCGTGGAGCCGCCCCGCGATGCCCAGCCGTGGCGCCACGGTCGCTAATACACCCGCTGGGGCTCCCGGGCGGCGGGCACCACCACGTGCCACAACCTGGGACGCGGTCAGGCCCGCACCGTCAGGCCGAGCCGGCCCAGGCGCCGACGCCCGACTTCTAGCCGCCGGCCCAACGCGCCGTTTTGGCGGCTACACTGGCAGCCGGCCAGGCACCGCGCCCGGCTCTCACAGCTCGGTGGTGCCTTGGTACTCGCCGAAGACGCCCACCAGTGCGGACGTAATCTCGCCGATGGAGGCGTACGCCTCAACGGCCGCGAGGATGGGAGGTACGATGTTCTCCCCCCCGCGGGCTGTCACCTCCAGCTGGGCCAGAGCCTGGGTCACGGCACCTGCGTCTCGGCGGGCGCGCACCGCGCGCAGACGCGCTACCTGCTCCTGTTGCACCGCCTCGTCGATGACCAGGGTGGGGATGGGCTCGTCTTTCTCCACCTGGAATCGATTCACCCCCACCACCACCTGTGTGCCCGCCTCGATGGCGCGCTGCACCTGGTACGCCGCCTCCTGAATCTCCCGTTGCTGGAAGCCGCGCTCGATGGCCGACAAAGCCCCCCCCATCGACTCGATCTTGTCCAGGTACACCTGCGCCTCGGCCTCTATGCGGTCAGTCCACGCCTCCACCAGCCACGAGCCGCCGAGGGGGTCGGCCACATCCGCGAGGCCGGACTCGTAGGCGATTACCTGCTGCGTACGCAGGGCGATGCGCGCCGATTCCTCGGTGGGCAGCGCCAGCGCCTCGTCCCGCGCATTGGTGTGCAGCGACTGAGTACCCCCGCACACCGCCGCCATCGCCTGCACCGTCACCCGAACTACGTTGTTTTCCGGTTGCTGGGCCGTCAGGGTGGACCCGGCGGTCTGGGTGTGGAAACGCAACAACCAGGAGCGGGGGTCCTTCGCGCCGAACTCCTCGCGCATCATCCGCGCCCACATGCGCCGGGCGGCCCGGAATTTCGCCACCTCCTCAAGGAAATTATTGTGGGCGTTGAAAAAAAACGAAAGGCGCGGGGCGAATTCGTCGATCTCCAGGCCGGCCTTTAAAGCTGCGCGCACGTACTCGCGGGCGTTGGCCAGGGTGAACGCCACCTCTTGGACGGCGGTGGCTCCCGCCTCGCGAATGTGGTACCCCGAAATGGAGATGGTGTTCCACTTGGGCACGTGCCGCTGGCAGAAAGCGAAGATGTCGGTGATGATGCGCAGCGACGGCCGGGGCGGGAAGCGATAGGTGCCGCGGGCGATGTACTCTTTCAAGAGATCGTTCTGAATCGTGCCGTTGAGCTTCTCCCACGGCACCCCCTGTCGCCGCGCCACCGCCAGCACCATGGCCAGCAGCACCGCCGCCGTGGTGTTGATGGTCATGGAGATGGAAACCTGATCGAGGGGGATTCCCGCCAGCAGCGTTTCCATGTCCTCCAGGGTATCGATGGCCACGCCCACCTTGCCCACCTCGCCCAGCGCCAAGGGGTCATCGGAGTCGTAGCCGATCTGGGTGGGTAAGTCGAACGCCACCGATAACCCGGTCTGCCCCTGGGCCAGCAGGTAGCGGTAGCGCTCGTTGGACGCCGCGGCGGTGGAAAAGCCAGCGTACTGCCGCATCGTCCACAGGCGCCCGCGATACATCGAGGGGTAAACCCCGCGAGTGAACGGGTACTCCCCCGGCATACCCAGCCGCTCTTCGAGGCCAGGCGCAACGCTCCAGGGTCCGTACACCGGTTCCACCTCGAAGCCGGACGAGCTCGCGAATTTCCCTCGCTCGGTCCGCGTCGAGGGCCGGTAGGATTCCTCTAACCACTTGTCGTAGAGCGCCTTGTCCATTCCAAGACACCTCCCTCTACCGCCCTTAGGGGAGTATAGCAACCGCAAACAGCCCAACCTTTGGCATACTGGCCCCTGCGATGCAGCGAATCTCCGGAACTCTCGATCGCCTGAACCTGGGAGATCTCCTGGAGTGGCTCCACCTCACGCGGGCCACGGGGCGCCTGCAGCTGTCGGCAGGGGCTACGACGCGGTCGTTCGACATCGTCGGCGGCAAGGTGTCGTTCGCGTCCTCCTCCCGCGCCTCGGAGCGGCTCGCCTCCTGGTTGCTGCGCAGGGATCTGGCGCCGCGCCGGACGCTGCTGCGGGCCCTGGCCATCTCTCAGACCCGGGGGGAGATCTTCACGGAAGTGGTGGAGCGCCAGTTTGGGGTATCCCACGAGACCCTGATCGAGGCCGGCCGATCGCTGGCCACCGCCCTGGCTAGCCGGCTCCTCCGCGAGGAGGTAATCGCCTTTCACTTTGACCCCTCGTGGCCGGTCACCGATCGCTTTCACGTGACGCTGAGCCTCGAGTGTTCCAAACTCATCATGGAGGCGGCCTACCGCGCCGATACGGTGCCACCGGCCGAGCCGCAGCCGGCACCGCCTCGCTCCACCCTCGACCCCGATGCCATGGAGGGTCTCTTTTGGCGCATCCTCGACGACATCGAGGGGGAATCGGTGGAGGCCGGGGCGGTGGTGCAGGCGCACCGTACTCTGTTGCAGGTGGGGGACGTGATGCACCGCTGGGTATCCCAGGGGCCGCCCCTGCTGCCCCTTCCCGAGACCGAGGTGGAACGTGCGCGAGCTCGGCTCGCCTTAGGGTCCCCTCCTCTCCTCATCGATTCGCCCACGTTGGCGTGGGACATCCTTGCCCTGGTCAACGGTCTGGACGCTCCCGGCATGACCCGCGCCAGCGGTGCGGCCGAAGCGTGGCAGGTGGCGGGAGAGGACAGCGCATTCCTCGCCTCGTTGCTCTTGGACAATCCACGCTGGCACCGAAGCGTCCGCAGCATGGACGCCACCCTGCGGCGTGCCGCCCTCGCGCGCGCCGCCGCCGCTCGCCACCTCGCCCCCGTCTTTCGCCTCGGCGAGGACAACGCAGCCACGGCGATGGCTTTGGGCATCGTCCTTCTCGATCTGGTCCTGGTCACTCTGGCCAGCGCTCCCCTCGCCAGCATGTCGATGCAGGGCGCCGCCTTGCGAAGGCTGCTGCCCCTCCTCGGTCAGGCGGCCGCCGCGGCCGCGGGGTTTCCCACGCTCATCGCCGCTGCCCTCACCGGAGAACCTTTCGACCACCCCGGCGCGCGTCTGGCCAGAATTACCGCTGCCCTCACGGGCGACCTCGGTGGAGCGTTCCCCGCCGAGCCGCTGGCCCCCGAAACCCAGGACCCGGCCCTCGCCACCGCCATCGCCGCTGCCGTCGCGGCGGCTGCGAGCGCCACCGATGAAGGGTAGAATCCCCCCATGCAGGTGCTCGTGATCGGCGGCAGCCGCTTCATCGGACAGGCGGTGGTGCAGAGGTTGCTCATGGACGGGCACCGCATCACCCTGCTCAACCGCGGCCGCACCAGCGACCCCTTTGGCACGCGGGTGAATCGGGTGCTGGGCGACCGATCCGATCCGGCAACGCTGCAAAGGGCGTTGGCCAAACGCGAGTTCGACGCGGTGATCGACGTCATCGCCTTCCGCGAGGAGGACACCCGCAACGCGGTGACACGCCTGAAAGGGCGAATTGGCCACTTTATCCACATCTCCACGGCCTCGGTTTACCTCATCCGCGACCACCTGTTCGCGCCCTACCGTGAAGATGACTTCGCCGGCCGACTGGCGCCCAAGAACGAGTCCAGCGGTTCCTCCTGGCTGTACGCGTACCACAAGCGGCAGTGCGAAGTGGTGCTCCAGCAGGCGTGGGAGGAGCACCAGTTTCCCGCCACGGCGTTGCGCCTGCCCATGGTGGTAGGGCCCAACGACTACACCGAGCGGTCGCAAGCCTACCTGGAGCGTCTAAGCGACGGAGGACCCATCGTCCTCCCCGACGCCGGCCTCAATTCCTGGGGGTTCGTGTGGGTCCACGACGTGGCCGAGGTGATCGCCGCCAACTTGGGCAACACCAACGCCCTCGGAAGAGCCTACAACATCGCCCAGCGAGAAGTGGTGTCGCTGCGGCAGTTCGTCGATACCGCCGGCGCCGCCATGGGCCGGCGACCGGTGGTGGTGCCAGTGCCAACCGAATGGCTGCACCGCCTTCACCTGGGCATCGGCTTCTCGCCCTACTCCCACGAGCACGACATCGTGCTGGACATCTCCGCGGCGCGGCGCGACCTGCTGTTCGAACCGACCCCGTTTCCGCGCTGGTGCGAGCAGTTGGTGAGCAGTTTCATGACCACCTGGTCCGGCACCCCCTCGCGGCTGTATGCCTCCCGCCCGCTAGAGCTACGCCTGGTCCAGGAGTTGGCCCAGCTGCGCATCCCGGCGCTGGGAGCCCGCAGCGCTTCCGGTTAACCGCTGGGCGCTCGCTGGCGTCCCGGCGAGCGTTTGTTCCCACCTGCCAGCGCTCCCAGGGCGGCCCGCGCCGCCTCTTGCTGCGCACTGCGTTTCGAGGTGCCGCTCCCACGACCCACCACTCGCCCGTCAAACTCCACTTCAAAAACGTACAAGCGGCGGTGCTCTGGCCCCTGACGGTCCACTTCGCGGTAGACCGGGAGGGGAAGATTTCGTCGCTGCGCCAGCTCCTGGAGCATGGACTTGGGCTCCTCCAGGGGCAGGCCCTCAGGCTGGAGCGTTGCCAGCAGCGGCCGAAACAGGCGCCGCACCGTCGCGGCAAACCGGCGCCAGCCACCGTCCACCAGCACCGCTCCCAGCACCGCCTCGCACCCATCGGCCAGCACCGCGTCGCTCATGGTGAAGCCGGTGGAGACCTCCAACGCCGCCCCTATGCCCAACCGCCTCGCCAGATCGGCCAACGTGCGTTCCCGCACCAAGACGGCGCGCCCCCTGGTGAGCTCGCCTTCGCTGGCGTCCGGCCAGGCGGAGAAGAGCATCGCTGCCATGGCGTGGGAAAGCGCCGCATCGCCGAGAAACTCCAACCGTTGGTTGGAAACGACGGCCTTTTCATGGGCTGCCGAGGGATGCCGCAGTGCTTGCGCCAATAGCTCCGGGTGGCGAAACTGATAACCGAGGGCGCGCTGCAGGTTTCCAAGACGCTCCTCGCCGGTGGCCGCATCGCCCTTGGCGGAACGCCGCTGGCTCATGACGCCTCACCCTGCGGCCACACCGCCCGTCCGTCGAGGATCACTCCCACGATGCGGTGATACGGCAGGAAGGTGCCGTCGTGCAAGGTGAGGCCCCCGCGCAAAACGGCGGCCACCTCCGCCCCATCGTGCTGCGTCAGCACCTCGGCCCCCTCCCGGCGACACCGCACCATGAAAGAGAGCGAAGCACCCCGCTCCCCCTCATGCCAGCGCACGCGGTTGAACAGGTCGCGCAAGGCGTTCCTCACCACACCTGCCATTGTAGCTTTGGGGGCAGGGTGAGGCTCAACCTTGACGCTGCGGCTGTGCCGGCTAGACTCGCCGGCGTGGAGAAGTTCCGCATCCGCGGTGGGGCGCCTCTGGCCGGTACGGTTCCCGTTTCCGGTGCCAAGAACGCCGCCTTGCCGTGCCTGGCTGCCACGTTGCTGACCGCCGAACCGGTGCGCCTGGAGGGCCTCCCCAGGGTGCGGGACATCGTCACCATGGAGCGGGTGCTGGGCACCCTCGGGGAGTCGTGTGAACACCAAAACGGCGCCACGACCATCACCGTGGGCACCATCGAGGGCGCCCACGCGCCCTACGAGCTGGTGCGCACCATGCGCGCCTCGGTGCTGGTCCTGGGGCCGCTGCTGGCGCGCCGCCGCCGGGCGCGGGTGGCTTTGCCCGGCGGTTGCGCCATCGGTGCCCGCCCCATCGACTTGCACCTGCAAGGCCTGGTGCGCATGGGGGCCACCATCACCGTGCAGCGGGGCGACGTGGTGGCGGAGGCCCCGGGCGGCCTGCGCGGGGCCGACATCACCTTCCCCCGCATCACCGTCACCGGCACGGAAAACCTGCTCATGGCGGCCACCCTGGCCAAGGGCACCACAGTGCTGCGCAACTGCGCTCACGAACCGGAGGTGGTGGATCTGGCGGAGCTCTTGGCGGCCATGGGCGCCCGCGTGCACGGGGCGGGCAGTTCCACCATCGTGGTGGAGGGTGTCGCGGAGCTGTCGGGGGCGCGCCACCGCATCATCCCCGACCGCATCGAGGCCGGCACCTACGTGACCGCTGCACTCCTGGCGGGACGCGGGGTGCGCATTCAGGGCTGCCGCCCCCAACATCTGACCGCCTTCCTGGCCACGCTGGAGGAGTCAGGCGCTCGACTGGAGGTGGACCCAGACGCCATCTACGTACCTCCCCAAGACCGGCCGCTGCGCTCCACCTCGGTTACCACTGCGGAGTACCCCGGCTTCGCCACCGATCTGCAGGCTCAATTCCTCACCCTGATGACCCAGGCCGAGGGCGTCAGCACGGTCACCGAGGCCATCTTCGAAAACCGCTTTCAGCACGCTTTGGAGCTTAAGAGGATGGGAGCGACCATCGAGGTTTCCGGCCGCCTGGCGAAGGTGTGGGGTCCCACACCCTTGCAGGGGACGGTGGTCATGGCCTCGGACCTGCGGGCCTCGGCGGCGTTGGTGCTGGCGGCGCTGGTCGCCGAAGGGGAAACCATCGTGGATCGTATCTACCATTTGGATCGCGGCTACGAGGGCATGGACGCCAAGCTGGCAGCCCTCGGCGCCTGCGTTGAGCGGTTCAACCCCGGTCCGTTTCAGTGACCCCGCCGAAAGACCTCCATGAGTGAGTGCATCTTCTGCCGCATCGCCGCCGGCAGGGCGCCGGCCCGCCTCGTCTGGCAGGACGACGAAGCTGTCGCCTTTCACGACCTCCACCCCCAAGCCCCGGTGCATCTTCTGGTCATCCCGCGCCGCCACCTGGTGTCGGTGAACGCTGCCGCACCGGCCGATCGCGACCTCCTCGGGCACCTCCTGCTGGTCGCCGCGCAGGTGGCTCGTTCTGCAGGCCTGGAGGCGCGCGGGTATCGGATCGTCACCAACTGCGGCGCCGACGCCGGCCAGAGCGTCTTTCACCTGCACCTGCACGTGCTCGGCGGGCGGCCCATGGGCTGGCCTCCGGGCTGACCCCATGGCCTGCCCCGGCGCCCGCTCCCTTCCGCTGGCCTTGGTCTGGGTCGCCGTCTGCTTCCACCTCACCGCCGGCAAAGCCACCGCCACTTCAGCAACCCCTGCGCTTGAAGAGCTGGCCCACTGGGTCCGCGCCGGCCGCTGGGAGGAGGTGCGTGCCGCGTGCCAGGCCCTCCCCCAGCCCTGGCCAGCCGCAGTGGTGCTGGCCGCAGCGCGCGCCGCGCGCCAGTTGGGCGATCCTCTTCAGGCGCAGGAGATCGTGCGCGCCGCCCTGCCCCGTGCCGGGCAGCTGGCCGCAGCGCTGCGCCTGGAGGGGGCAGAAGCGGCCCTCCAGGCGGGAGGCGACCCGTGGGCGTTTGTGCAGCCCTTGCTGGAGGCGAAGGCCGAAGTCGCCCCCCGGCGCGCCGCTGCCGCGCTCCTGCGGCGCGGCTGGGAAGAGTTGCCGGTGAGCACCCTGACCCGCTACCAAGCCCGACCGCTACCGCAAAGCCTGCGGCGCTGGCGGGACGCCATCACCGCCACCCGCCAAGAAAACGTGGCGCTGGCACTTAAGGTGCTGGCGCAGCGTCACGACGACGCCCCCGCCGGGCGGGTTGCCGCTTTCTTGGCTTCCCGCTCGGACGTCCCCGCGCGGGACGGCCTTCTGGTAGGTCGGGCGCTGTTGGCTACCGGGCTGTGGCGGGAAGCCGTCGATTGGTTGGCCGCCCTTGCACCGCCGCAAGAGCTTGCGCAACGCTACCAGCTCGCGTTCCTCCAGGGGCGGGCGGCGTACCGCTTGGGCCGCCTCGCCGAGGCGGTGCCCCTTTTCCAAAAGGCCATCGCTATCGCCAGCACCGCCGCCGAACGCCATAGCGCTGCCGTGCAACTGGCCCGCTGCCATGAGCTTCTCGGTGAGTGGGAGGTGGCACAGACCGCCTGGGAGATCGCTCGACGGGCTGACCCGACGGCCCCGGCGGGGTGGGAAGGGGTGGCACGGGCTCGCGTCCTGGGCGGGCAAAGTGAAGGAGTATGTGCCGCGCTGGCCGGCGCCCCCGCCGCCGCGCGGGAGGTGGCAGCGGAGCGTCTGTCCGCCCTCCTCCTGGCCCGCTCCCAGGGGGAGGCGGCCCGCGCCTGCCTGACCTTCGCAGGGGGCAGCTCGGGCCGCGCCCGGCTCCTGGACGCGGTGCAGCGTCGCATGGCCGGGCACGAGCGCGAGGCGGAGAAGCTCCTTACCGCTCTTTTGGCCGCTGCCTCGGCCGGGCGGTGGCGTGAGGTGGCACTGTTGGTACTCCCGCCGCCTGCCTCCTCGGCCGCCGGCCTCCCCACCCCCGGCCGTATGCCGGGACACCTGGCGGAGCTGGCGGTGCACGGCGGTCCCGAGGCGGCAAGGGTGGCGCTGGCGGCAGCACTCGCCGCCGACCCCGCGTGGACCGACGTGGTGGAAGGCTCACTGTCGGTGCCCGCCTCCCTGCCCCCGCCCGTGCAGGACCTCCTCGCGGTGGGGCTGGAGCGGGACGCCGCGCAGCTGTACCCCTCTGCCTTCCCCCTGGCGCTCCCCAGCGAGGCGGCGTGGAGCGCCCGCTTCTTGGCCGCAGGGGGTAACGGGCCGGCCGCCCTCCAGGCCGGCGAAAAGGTGTGGCAGCTCCTCGGGGAAGTGCCGGCCGGCCTCCTTCCGGCCAGCGTTGCGCGCGCCGTCCTGCCGCCGGAGCTTTTCGAGCCGGTGCTGGCCGCTGCCGCCGCCGCAGGGGTTTCACCCGCCCTGCTGGCCGCTGTGGTCCGTCAAGAGTCCCGCTTCGACGCCCACGCCTTTTCCCCGGCGGGAGCCCGGGGGCTGGCCCAGCTCGTCCCCGAAACGGCGCGGCGGCTGGGAGCCAAGGAGGAGGACCTCTGGCGGCCCGAGCTCTCCTTAGCTTTGGCGGCCCGCGAGGTGGCGCGCCTTGAAGGGGTGTTCGGCGCTCGTCCCGCCGTGGTGGCGGCCGCCTACAACGCCGGAGAAGCGGTCGTGGCCAGCTGGCTGGCGGCGCTGGGCGGGGACTGCCACGAGGCCATCTTCGCCGCCGCCATCCCGTACCAGGAGACCTCCGCCTACGTGCTGCGAGTGTTGGAGGGGATGAGCCTGGTGCGTCAGGGGGAAGCGCCGTAGCGCTGGATCCGCGCCCGCGCCGCCAACTCCGCCGTCCATCGCTCGATTTCCGCCACCAGTTTGCGCTCCCGCACCAGCTGCTCAAGCTGCCCCCTCACCTCCTCCAGGGGAGGGGCCGAGCCCGCGCCGGCGGTCAGTGCTGGTAGGAGCTCGTTGGCGTAGGCCGCCTCCACCTCCTGCAACGTCGGCCGCACAAACGGTCTAAATCTTTCCGCCGCATAGGCTTCCACCGTCGCCAGGCGGCGCACGATCTCCCGCAGTAGACTTTCCGGCAAACCTGCGGCGTCGAGCTTGCGGGCCAAGTTCTCCGCTCCGCCCGCCCGGGCCACCACGGCGGCCCACGCCGCCTCCAGGTTGGGCTTGACCCGCGCCGCCAGACCGGTGCGATCCAAATCCTGCCAGCGCAGCGCCAGGGCGATGAGCGCCTCCTCCACCGCCCGCCGGTGCGCCGCCTCGTCCTCACCTGCAGCGCGGGGCACCAGTCCCGCAAGCTCCACCAGCTCCACGTCGGAAGCCAAAATTGGGGTCCCGTTGACGGTGGCGATCACCCGTTCGATCTCCACCTGGGCAAGCAACAAGGCAGCCAGCAACCACCCCATCACGGCCCATGCTACACTTATTCCCGCCTTGAGCACTGGCACATCAGGCCCGGAGGAGTTCCTCGTAGCCCTGGCGCAGATCGCCACCCGCCCTGGCCAGCCTCGCCACAACCTCCAGCGCCACCTCCACGCCATCGCCCAGGCCCGGGCCGCAGGGGCAAGACTGCTAGTCTTCCCCGAGCTCTCCCTATCCGGCTACCTGCTCAACCACGGTGTCGGCGAGGCGGCGCTGGCTTTGGATGACCCCGTGTTGGAGCCGATCCTCGCCGCCAGTCGCGACCTCACCATCCTGGTCGGCCTGCCGCTGCGGGAAACCGGCGGAGGGATCTCCAACGCCGCGGTGCTCTGTGAAGGCGGCCAGGTGTGCGGCGTCCACCGCAAGCTCTACCTTCCCACCTACGGGATGTTCGACGAAGGGAGGTTTTTCGTCGCCGGCCGCCGGCTGGAACCGCTTAGCTGTTCGTTGGGCACCTTGGGGGTGCTCATCTGCGAGGACGCGTGGCACCTCTCCTCCAGCGTTTTTTTAAGCCACCCGCCGGTGGACGCCGTGGTGATCATGGCCGGTGGGCCTTCCGAGGTGGAGCAGGGACCAGTGCCGGCCGGTGCTCGGCGATGGCACTGGATCGTCGGAGCGATGGCTGCCACCTCGGTGACACCGGTTTACTTCGCCAATCGGTGTGGATGGGAGGAGGGGGTGCTCTTCGGGGGTGGCTCCTGGGCGGTGGACGCGCGCGGGGCAAGCCTCGTGGAGCCCGCCCCGGCCTGCGCAGAAACCGTGTTGCTGGCGCCATTTTCACGCCCCGCCGTGGCGTGGGCGCGGACCCTGATCCCCATCCCGCGCATGGAGCGCTTCGAGCTGTGGCGCGCGGCCCTGGAGAGCGCCGGTGCGTGAACTGCCCGCCGTTCACCTCCCGCTGCTGGCCGAGGCGCTCCAGCAGTTCCTCCGCGCGGAGCTCGAGGCCTCTGGCCTGGCCGGCTACGTGGTGGGTTTGTCAGGGGGGATCGACTCAGCGGTCTCCGCGGCACTGGCGGTGCGCGCCGTGGGCGCCGCAAGGGTCACCGCCGTGGCCCTGCCTGGCCCTACCTCGGATCCGCGCAGCCTGGCCGACGCCCAGCTCGTCGCCAGCCAGTTGGACGTAGCCCTGGAACTCCGTGACCTCTCCCAGCCGGCTGCCCAACTGGCCGCCGTACTGGGTTGTGGCAACGACCGGCTGCGGTTCGGCAACCTCCTGGCCCGGTTGCGCATGGCGGCGCTGTTCGACCGCGCCCGCACGGTCCCGGCGCTGGTGTTGGGGACCTCCAACAAGTCCGAAATCTTGCTGGGGTACTCCACCCTGTTCGGCGATTCCGCCGCCTCGGTGCAGCCCCTCGGAGACCTCTGGAAGACGCAGGTGTTCGCCCTGGCAGAGTTTCTCGACCTCCCGGAGCGGGTGAGAAGCAAGCCGCCCACCGCCGACCTGTGGCCCGGCCAGACCGACGCTGGCGAGCTGGGGTTTGATTATCGCGACGCGGACCCCGTCCTGTGGGCGCACCACGAGGCTGGATTGAACGCCCGGCAGCTCATCGCCGCCGGCTTCGACCCGTCCCTGGTGAAGCACGTTCTGGCCCTCTACCGCCGCAACCGTTTCAAGTGGCGGCCCACGGTGGTGGCCCGGGTGTCCTCCTCGGCGATCAACATCGATCGCATCCTCCCCCGCAACCCCGAACCATGACGGCCTCGCCACCCCGCCCGGGGACTCCACCGCGCGGGCCCTCCGCGGGGTGTCTCTTGGTGGTGGCCACCCCCATCGGGAATTTGGACGATCTCTCGCCGCGGGCCCGCCAGGCGCTGGCCGACTGCGATCTGATCCTCGCCGAGGACACCCGCCGGGTGCGCAAGTTGCTCAATCACTTTGGTATCAAAACCCGGGCGCAGGCTTTTCACGAGCACAACGAACGGCAGCTGCAACCACGGGTACTGGCCATGTTGGAGCAGGGGGCGCGCCTGGCGTTGGTCTGCGACGCCGGTACGCCGCTTTTGGCCGACCCCGGGTACAGGTTGGTTCACCAATGTCGCACCCTCGGGCTGCCGGTCACCGCCGTGCCTGGACCCTGCGCCGTGGTGGCCGCCCTGTCGGTGGCTGGCCTGCCGCCCATGCCGTTTTCCTTCCTGGGCTTTCTGCCCCCCACTGGGGAAGCCCGCCGCCACGCCCTGGCCCGCGCCGCGGCGCTGACTCACACCCTCGTCTTCTTCCTCTCCCCCCACCGCCTGGCCGCGGAGCTCCACGACTGCGCCGAGGTGCTCGGCGGGCAGCGCCAGGCTGCGCTGGTCGCCGAACTCACCAAACGCCACGAGCGCTGCCTGCTGGCGCCGCTGGCCGAGCTAGCCACCTCGGCCGAGACCGCCCAACCGCGCGGCGAATACACCCTGGTGGTGGGCCCTCCTGAGGTCCCGGCCCCCATGGAGGTCACCCCCGAACAGGCGCGAGCCGCGGTGGAGCAAGCCCTTCTAGCAGGGTGGCCGCTGTCCGAGGCGCGGCGGCAGGCGGCCCAGGCGTTGGGGATCACCCGCCGGAAGCTGTATCACCTGCTGCTGGCGCAACGATAACGAGGTCGAGCAGCACCTCGGCCAGCATGGCGAAAGCCACGCTGGCGTTCGCCTCTCGCTCGGGAAGCAGACGCGACAGGGAGGCCAGCGCCCGGCGAAGCTGCTCGTCCGTATAGCGCGCTGCCAGCCTGAAGAGACGGTGGCGCTGCCACACACTGGCGTCGGCCAGTGGCTCGGCAATGATCTCCCGCTCCAGGAGGGGGTGGATCCGTTTCTGGAATACCGCCGAGTACCAGCGCGGCTCAGAACAACGCTCCGCATCCAGCTCTCCGGCGAGGCCGCAGTGCCGGGCATGGGCGCGCATGGCCAGGGCGCCGCGCAGGATCCTGTGAAGCCACTGGCTCAGAACGGGAACCACCCCGCCGGGTGCGATCCGCTCCCCCCGCCAGTTGACCAGCTCGCCCCCCGTCGAGAGGGCAGCGAGGAAGCGAGCCAGGCGAGCCCCGTCGCGGTCCAGCAGGGCTTTCTCCATCTCGTCAATGGAGCGCTCCCCGGGTCCCAACTCGGCCCGCACCAGCTCGGCATCCAGCTGGCCGGCGAGGAGCAACCGTTCGGCGGTCTGCACCAGCTGGCGCGGCTTGAACCCCAGATGATCCATCAGTACCGCGACCAGGGCGCGATGGGGAAGGATCCCCGGGACGGTGCGGCGTAGCAATCCTTCGAGAGTCCGTCGCTGTTGCTCCGAGAGGCGAACATCCTCCCAAGGCTTGGGGG
>Ga0209101_1001556_pt1 | contig 16739 bp, 11 predicted proteins | sample ConPoolayeCmetaG_FD_185481 | JGI IMG/M metagenome (GOLD analysis project Ga0209101, IMG submission 185481) | Hot spring microbial mat communities from California, USA to study Microbial Dark Matter (Phase II) - Cone Pool mat layer C metaG... ...
CATGATGCCCAAGCTGAGCGGGTTCGAGGTGTGCAAGAAGGTCAAGAGCGATCCCGCCACCAAAGACATCATGATCCTGATGGTCACCGCGCTGAACGAACCGGGCGACATCGAGAGGGCGGTGATGGCCGGTTGCGACGACTTCCTCAGCAAACCCATCAACAAGCTGGAACTGTTGAAACGGGTGGAGAACATGCTGAAGCTCCGCCATGTAACCGACGAGGTCGAGCGGTTGCGACGCTACATCGACAGCATGGAAGTGGGCGAGCAACCCCCTCGCAGGTCAACCACCTGATCCGCTCCCGCGCCGCCGCCGCGCTTCGGATTCCCCTCGGCAACCCCCGACTCATGCCCGGCCAAGCGCTGATCCCAGACGGCGGCAACGGCGTCGGGAGTCTTTCTCCTTGTCGGCGGAACCAGTCTTTTTGCCGGCTCGAGAACCGGCGCTGCCGACAAGAAAAAGCCCCCCGACCTCTTCAGGCACCCCCCAGTGTGTGAACGGTTGCCACGGCAATACTTCGCATGGGTGGGTCGCGCACATTCCCGGTTCGGCTGAATGTTCCGGTTGTGCCGGAAACAACGGCGCCGACGGCCGTCCAGGCGAGCTTTCCACCGGCGGGGCGGCGGCGAGCTAGACTGATGTAGAGTCGTCAACGTTTCTTTGGTTCCCAACCTCGGGACGTGTTTCCGGGGGCGGACGGAGGAAACAAGCGATGTCGGCCACGCTGGCAGTTTCCGACGAAGTGTCTTCGGCGTTGGAGCCGGTCGTGCGGCGGATCGACGAGATCTCGACGCTGCCGCAGATCGCCGTTCGCGTGATGGAGGTGGCGAACGACCCGAACTCCGGGCCCATCGACCTGAAACGCGTCGTGGAAAGCGATCCGGCCTTGAGCGCCCGCATCATCCGCTGCGTCAATTCGTCGGCCTACGCGCGGCGCATCAAGACGACGAACCTGCAAGAGGCGATTGCCTACCTGGGGATGAAACAGATCCGCAATCTGGCGATGACGGCCAGCATCAGCGAGCTGTTTTCGGTGGACGAAAGGATCGGGCCGTATTGCCGTTCCCAATTGTGGCGACACCTGGTTTCCGTCGGGATTTGCGCCCGGCTGATCGCCATGCGGCGGAAGATGTCCAATTTCGAAGAGGCCTATTTGGCCGGACTGTTGCACGACATCGGCATCGTGCTGGAAGACCAGTACGCCCATCCGGGCTTCGTGGCCGTGTTGCGGGGGCTGGCGGGGGCCAAGACGCTCGTCGAGGCCGAGCGCGCGATGCTAGGATTCGATCACGCGGTCTTGGGAGAGGCCGTGGCGACGAACTGGCGTTTTCCCGAGGCCGTCACCGCCTCGATCCGCCATCACCACGTTTCCAGCGGGTACCGCGGCGAACACATCCAGGTCGTCCGCTGCGTCGAGGTGGCCAACGTGATCTGTACGCTCAAAGGCATCTCCTCGATCGGACTGAAGCTGGCGAGGATCTCGCAGGCGGCCTTGGCGGGGCTGTCGCTTTCGGGCGAGGACATCCGCGTTTTGGCCGCCGATCTCGATCAGGAGCTGGCCTCCAGCTCGAGCCTGTTTCAAATCTAGGGCGCCGATCGCAATGGACCTCTTGTTTACCGAAATCGACGAGTTGGTTGCCCTCGCGGAAGCGGCAAGCGGCGAGACGGCCGATCCCCGTCTTGAGGAGCGACGACGCCCGGAGCGAGAGCCGTTGCTGCTTCTGGCGGTCGATGCCCGCGGACGGCTCGCCTGGGCGGAGGACCTCGGATGGGCGGCAGCCCCGGAAATGGTCCACGAACTGGCCGCCCGACTGGCCCTCGCCATGAACGGAAAACGATTGTGCCGTCTCGACGTGGCGGGCCATCCTGGCTGCGTGGCGACGGCGGTCCGGCCGTCCAGATCGCCCGACGCCGGCTTTACCGCCTGCGTTGCGCGATGCGGTCGCGAGGAAGCGTCGGGCGACGATCCCCAGGAGACGTTGTTCACGCTCTGCGGGGCGCTCGTGCGGGCCGTCGAGCGCTTCAAGTCGATTGCCCAGGAATGGCAGACGCGAGCGGCCCACCTCCGGGCCGAGCACGAAACCCTCAAGCACTCCCACGCCCATGCCGTCTCCGACGCGATCGAGGAACGCGAGAAGCGGCTGCAACAACAGCGTCGAGACATGGCCCAGTTGGCGGCCGTGATGAAGCTGGCGGCCGACGGGATCATGACCGTCAACGAGGAAGGGATCATCACGTCGTTCAACGAGGCGGCGGGCAGGATTTTCGGCTACGACCCCGCCGAGGTGATTGGACGCGACGTCGCCATGCTCGCCCCGGTCGGCGTCAGCCTCCGTCATGGCGAGGACCTGAGGAAGTGCTTGAGTCTCGACCAGGCGCAAATCTTCAATCGATCGCGCGAGACCGTGGGACGCCGCAAGGATGGGACGGTGTTTCCCATGGAAATCGCCGTCAGCGTGGTGCCGCTCGACTCGGGCCGGATCTTGACCGGCATTTTCCGGGACATCGAGGAGCGGCGGCGGCTGGAGAGCCAATCGGTCCAGGCGCAAAAGCTGCAATCGGTCGGCCAATTGGCGGCCGGGATTGCCCACGAGATCAACACCCCCACGCAGTTCGTGGGCGACAACACGCGATTCCTCCAGGATGCGTTCCGCGACTTGGAACCGATCCTGACGAGCTGCATCCGGGCGTGCGAGACGCCGGAGGTCGAGACGCAAGCCAACCCGATCCTGGCCGACCTCGTCGCGGCGGCCCGCGCCGCCGATTTGCCCTACCTCGTGGAAGAGATTCCCAAGGCGATCCACCAGTCGTTGGAGGGGGTGGAACGGGTGGCCAAGATCGTCCGTTCGATGAAGGATTTTTCCCATCCCGGCGGCGACACCAAGCAAGCCATCGATTTGAACCGCGCCCTGGAAAGCACCCTCACCGTTTGCCGCAACGAGTGGAAATACGTCGCCGACGCGGTGATGGACTTCGATCCTCATCTGCCCCTGGTCACCTGCCTGCCGGGCGAATGCAACCAGGTGTTTCTCAACCTGATCATCAACGCCGCCCACGCGATCGCCGACAAACAGGGCAACGCCGCCGGTGAAAAAGGCAAGATCACCCTGGTTACCCGCCGCGACGGAGACTGGGCCGAGGTGCGCATCAGCGATACTGGCACGGGCATTCCCGAGGAGCATCGCGCGAGGATTTTCGATCCCTTTTTCACGACGAAGGAGGTGGGGCGGGGAACCGGACAGGGGCTGTCGATCGCGTTGTCGGTGATCACCCAAAAACACGGCGGGACGATCCATTTCGAGACGGAAGTCGGTCGAGGGACGACGTTCATCGTCCGCCTGCCGATTTCCGGCGAGCCGCCCCCCCGCAAGGAAACGGCTTCCGAGAGGAATCGCCCATGAAAAAACTCGTCTTGTTCGTGGATGACGATCCCAAGATCTTGGCGGGGCTTCGCCGCTCGCTGCGCTCGTTCCGCAACGAGTGGGAAATGGAATTCGCGGAAGGCGGGGAGGCGGCGTTGGAGCAATGCGCGCGGACCGCGTTCGACGCCGTGGTGTCCGACGCGCGGATGCCGGGCATGGAAGGCCCCGCGCTCTTGGGCAAGCTGAGGGACCTTTACCCCGACTCCGCCCGTGTCATCCTCTCCGGACAGTGCAGCCGCGCCTCGGTGCTCGATTGCGTCGCGGTGGCGCATCAATTCCTCAACAAGCCGTGCGCTCCCGAGACTTTGGCTTCGGCCCTCCGCGCGGTGTTCCAGATGCGCGACGCCTTCCAAGACAAGACGAAGCGAGAGACGCTTTCCCGAGTCCAGTGGCTGCCCAGTCCCTCGCGGCTCTGGACCGAACTCGCCGCCGAGCCGGCGACCGCCACCGTGAGCGATTGGGCCGCCATCATCGGCCGCGACGTCGGCATGAGCGCCAAAGTGGTCCAATTGGCCAGTTCTGGCTTCTTTGGTTCGCCCCAGCACGTGGGAAGCGCGGCCGAGGCGGTGCGATTCCTTGGACTGGAGACGGTTGACTTGGTTTTCGCCAAGCGAGCCGATGGCGTGCCGGAAGCGGATCCGCGCCGCGATGAAGCCCTCGAGAGGCTCAATGAACATAGTCTGGCGGTCGCGGCCGCGGCGCGGCGCATCGCCGAGAGCCTGACCAACGACCGCGAGCGGATCGGCGACGCGCACCTGGCGGGCCTCTTGCACGAGATGGGGGCATTGGCCCTGTACGGCGCGGATGGACCGTGCGAAGGGCCGGCCTGGTGGGGGGCTGACCGTGTTTCCGGCGAAGATTCCGGCCCGGACCCGGGCGGCTACCTCGCCGCGCTATGGGGTCTGCCCGATCCCGTGGTGCAGGCCATCGCCTTCCATCGCGTTCCCCGCCAATACCAGGGCGAACCCCTCGTCCCCCTCACGGCGGTGCACGTGGCCAACGCGCTGTTGGAACCGGCGTCAGACTTGTCCGGGACCCGCCACGCACGTCTTGCAATCGGCTATTTGGAAGCCATCGGCTGCGCGGGGCAACTCGGACGCTGGCGGGCGATCTGCGACGAGTTCCGGCTGCAAGGAGTGGCGGGATGACTGAAAGAATCCTTTGCGTGGATGACGATCCGAACGTGCTTCAGGCCTATCAAAGGGCGTTGCGCAAGCAGTTTCACCTCGAGATCGCCCTGGGCGGCGAGGAAGCCCTCGACGCGGTCATCCACCAAGGCCCTTACGCCGTGGTCGTCTCCGACATGCGGATGCCGGGCATGAACGGCGTCGAGCTGTTGAAGCGGGTGAAGGAGCACGCGGAAGACACGGTGCGGATGATGCTGACGGGAAACGCCGACCAGCAGACGGCCTTGGACGCGGTCAACGAGGGCCACATCTTTCGGTTCATGACCAAACCCTGCCCGCCCGAAGTCTTCGCCAAGGCCTTGCAAGCAGGGCTGGCCCAATATCGACTGATCCGAAGCGAACGCGAGTTGCTCTCCAAGACCTTCGCCGCTTGCGTCAAGGTGCTCGCCGACGTGCTTGCGGCGGCCAACCCCGTCGCCTTCGGCAAGGCCGCCCGCGTGCGCCACCTCGTCCGCGTGATCTGCGACGAAATGGGCCTGAAAAGCTGGCAAATCGAGGTCGCGGCCATGCTTTGCCAGGTCGGGTGCGTGGGCATTCCCGCCGACGTCCTCGCCAAAGCCTACGAAGGCAGGGCCCTGAATGCCGCGGAACGGAAGATGTTCGAAACCTATCCGCGGGCCAGCCGGGAACTGATCGCCCACATCCCGCGGTTGGAGGAAGTCGCCGAAATCATCGCCTACCAGCAGCAGCATTACGACGGCGGAGGGTTCCCCGACGACGGCACGGAAGGCGACCGCATTCCCCTGGGAAGCCGCATCCTCAAGGTGGCCCTGGATTACGACAGCCTGGTTTCCCTGGGCGGCAGCAAGGAAACCGCGCTGGCCGAGATGAACGACTGCCCCGGCCGGTACGATCCCCAGGTGCTCGCCGCCTTGAGCAAGGCCCTGGCCATCACCAACGTCCAGGTCGTCCGTCGGATCAAGATGACGGCGCTGGTGGACGGTCTGGTTCTGGCCGAGGACATTCGCACTTCCAGCGGGACCCTGATTTGCGCCAAGGGACAGGAAATCACCCGAGCCATCCGCCTCCGGCTGCGGAATTCCTGGACCAATCTGGATATTCCGTCCGCGGTCAAGGTCTTCATGCCGGCACAACTGGCCCATCAGATCGAACTCCGCGAAGGGTGGCAGGATTTTGCGAACACCGAAGATTGAAGAGGCTGGGAACGCTTTGGAATGCCCGCGGGCAGGGGAAGAATCCTACGGAGAAAAATCATGGCGAAGGTGCTCGTCGTGGACGACACGCCGGACGTGGTCAGGTTGATGGCCCGGTTTCTGGAGCGCGCCGGACACCAGGTCGCGACCGCCGGCGACGGTTCGCAAGGCCTGCGCATGGCCCGAGCCAACCCGCCCGACGCGATCCTGTTGGACGTCATGATGCCAGGCATGGATGGCCTCGAAGTCCTGCGGCATCTGAAGGAAGACCCCGAGCTGCGCGGGATTCCCGTCATTCTCGTCACCGCGAAAAGCGGCAACCAGGACGTGGTCGCGGGATTGGAGGCCGGCGCGCATGACTATGTCGCCAAGCCTTTCACGCGGGAGGTCCTGCTCGCCCGGGTGGAGGCGGCCCTCCGCGTCAAACAGAGCCACGACCGCCTTGCGGAGGCGAACCGCCGGCTGCAAGAGGAGATCGTCCAACGCGTGCGAGCGCAACGCGAGCTGGCCGAAGCCCGAAGGCTCCAAGCCATCGGCCATCTGGCCGCGGGGATCGCCCACGAACTCAACACCCCCGCCCAGTACTTGGCCGACAACATCCGCTTTCTCAAAGAAGCTTTATCCTCCGTGGAGGAGCTGCTCGACCGGTTCCATGGCCTGTTGCGGGCCGCGAAGCGGGATGGAGTCAGCGACGCCTTGCTCGCGGAGGTCGAAAAAGCCATGGAAGACGCCGACGTCGTTTTCCTCTCCAAGGAAGTTTCCCAATCCATCGAACAGGCCCTGCAGGGCGTCGAACAGGTGGCCAGCATCGTCCGTTCGATGAAGGAGTTCGCCCAGCCCGGCGCCCGGCACAAGCAGCCAGTCGATCTGAACCAGATCCTCCTGGACACCCTGAGGATCGCGCGGAACGAATGGAGGGACGTGGCGGATCTCGTGACCGACTTCGCCGAGGATCTGCCCATGGTTCCCTGTCTGCCGAGCGATTTGCGCCAGGCCCTCGTGAACCTCCTCGTCAACGCGGCGGAAGCGATGGCGGAGGCGGTCAAAGACGGCGCCCGCGGGAAAGGAACGTTGACGGTCCGCACCCGCCGCGATGGCGACTGGGCCGAAATCCGCGTGGAGGACACCGGCGTCGGAATCCCCCCAGCCATCCAAGATCAGGTGTTCGATCCATTTTTCACCACGAAAGCGCCGGGCAAAGGCTTCGGCCAGGGGCTGTCCATCGCCCGTTCCATCGTCGTCGAAAGGCACGGCGGGAAGATGACGTTCGAGACGGAAGTGGGGCGAGGAACGGCCTTCGTCGTCCGCCTGCCGATCGCCGAGACGGCGCCATCGGCCCGGGTCGAGGATCGCGAGCTTGCCGCGGCCCCGGGACGATCGTGCGGCGTTCGGCAACCTTCGAGGGAGACTCATGATGAAAAACAATGTTGTCTTGCTGGTCGATGACGACGCCCATCTGCTGCACGGCCTCGCTCGCGTCTTGCGACACCAGCCTTACCAGATTTACACCGCCCGCTCCGGCGAGGAAGCGCTCATGGTCCTCAAGGGGCGGCCGGTGGACGTGATTGTCTCGGACGAACAGATGCCCGGAATGCGCGGCGGGGAACTGTTGGCCTGGGTGGCCGAGCATTGCCCCGAGGTCGTCCGCATCGTGCTTACCGGCCGGCCCACGGTGGAAAACCTCATCCAGGCAATCAACGAGGGGGCGGTTTACCAATTCTTCACCAAACCCTGCGACACGCTCATGCTGGGCGCGGCGATTCGCAAGGCCCTGGAACACAAGGCCCTGGTCCAGGAAAACCGGCGATTGCTCGATGCCAACCGCGAGCAGATGCGGGAACTCCAGCGGCATCGGCAAAACCTCGAACTGCTGACCGCGGTCGTCTCCCACGACGTGCGCCAGCCGCTTCAGACCGTGGCTTGCCACTGCCGGATGCTCAGTGAACAGTACCGCGACCTCTTCGATCCGAAGACCGCCTCGCTGGTCGAGACCGCGCTGGAAGGGATCGGAGAAGCGCAGCGTCTGCTTGCCCGACTCATGGAACGCCACCGCGACGAAGGCCCCGCCGGCGCGGCGCCCGCCGAGTGTTCCGCCGTCCTTCCCAACCCGCGGCTCGCCCCCGCCCCGCAATGACCAGCGCGGCTTGGGCTGCCGGGTCGAATTCAGCGGACAGGATACCTGATTGTCTGACAATTAGGTGTGCTGTCCCCGGAGGTGATTCCCGCCCCGTTCAGGCAAGCGACGGTCGGTTCGCGCGGACGTGGGGGAACGATCAGAACGATTCGATGGGCAAGGCGTGCTGTTGCATGAAGGCCTCGGCCTCGGGGCGGGTGAAGACGCCTTCGGTGGCGCCGATGGCGCGGACGCAACTGGCCCCCAGCGCGCTGCCCCAGCGGAGGCAGCCGGCCGGGTCTTCGCCGAGCAACAAGCCCATGATGTAGCCGGCGTCGAACGCATCGCCCGAGCCTACCCCGCTGACGAACTCAATCGGGTAAGTCCCCGCCCGGAGCCGAAGGTTGTCGGTCACCAACAGGCTGCCTCGGTTTCCTTGGGTGATGACGACGGTCTTGGCGCCCGCGTCGCGAAAGCGTTGGGCCTGTTGCAAGGGGTCGTGGCAGCCGGTAATCCGCGCCGCCTCGTCGTCGTTGGGCAGGAAGACATCGGTTTCCGGGAGGATTTTGGCAAGGGTTTCCCAGTAGTGTTCGCCGCCGAAGAGCACCACGTCGAGTACGGTTTTGGCCCCGGCGGCGCGGGCGGAACGGAACAGTTGCAAAAACTCGTCGGTCTCCAGGCCCGGCATCATCAGATATCCGCCCACGTAAAACACCCGTGCCTGGCGAACCCAGTGCGACGGGATGTGGGCGACGGTGAATCGCGTGTTGGCGCCGGGCGTGCTGATGAAGCGGCGGTCCTGGCCCTTGACGTTGATCACCATGGTGCTGGCGGTGCCGATGCCCGGCAGGCGATGGACGCCGGAAACATCGACGCAGCCCGCCCGGAGCGTGTCGATAATGAACTGGCCCGCCGGATCGTCGCCCACGCAGCCGGAAACGCCGACCTTGACCCCCAGCCGCGCCAGGTCCAGCCCGGCGTTGGCGGCGCAACCACCCAACGCCAGTTGGATGCCCTCGGTGGGGACGAGTTCGCCCGGCTCGGGCATCCGCGGGATGGGGACACAGGTGTAATCGGCGAAGAGAATCCCGGCGCACAAGCAGTCAATTTCCACGAGTCGTTCCCTCCGAAATCCGTTGCAAGCAGGCGAAGGCGCGTCTTCTACAAGTTCCGTCGAGCGCAACTCGCGGCCATTCCAGCCATCAAGGGTGACGGGGACGCTTCCCGAAGCCACGAACGGCGCCCTTGAAAGCGTCCTTGATAGCACATCGGGCGGAGGCTTTCCAGTGCCGAGGCGACGGGTCGCCGAATGGCGGAACCGGCTTTCCGCGTCTGGTCAACAGGGAAGCGCGGCCGAGACGGCGAGATTCCCCGGGTCAGGGCCGGTTTGCTTGCCTTTCGGCGGGCACGCCGATCTTGCGGCGCCCATCGACCTCTGCCGCAAACAAAGCGGCGGACCAGGCCGCACTCCCCGATCGGGGCAGGGTTTTGACGGCTCCGGTTTGGCCAGGATATGATTCCGTCACTGCTTTGCGGAGAGCAGAAAAGACGATTTGCCCAATGCGTGCCTGGATTTCGCGCGGTCCGAGGGGATGGCGATTCAGGCTCCGGCCGTCGGCTTGAGGCTCCGCCTTTCGTGCAAAGCATGATCCCATTTGCCAAAGCGGGGTTTGCGTCATGTCCACCGTATTTCCAAAGCCCAGGATCGGTCTTTTGGCCCTGACGCTGGAGTTCTATGAACAGCTCTTGCCGGAGCTGCGCGAGCGGCGCGAGCGGTGGCTTCGGGAAGCGGTGCTGCCGCAATTGGACGCCTTCGCCGACGTGCGGTTCGACCGCGCGGTTTTCACGGGCGAGGGCATCGAGACGGTCGTGCAGGGCTTCGAGGCGGCGGGGCTCGACGCCCTGGCGGTCGTTTGCCTGACGTATGCCCCAAGCCAGCTTGCCCTGCCTGCCCTCCGCCGCACGCGCCTGCCGATCCTGATTTGGAACACCCAAGAATTGCTTCGCGTGGGCGCCGACTTCGACTTGGGCAAGATGATCGACAACCATGGGGTACACGGCACCCAGGATTTGGCGAGCGTGCTCGTGCAGCACGGCGTGCCCTTCGAGTATGTCACCTCGCATCCCAGCGAGGCGGCCGGACTTCGGACCATCCGTGATTTTTGCGCGGCCGCGGCGGCGGTCAACGGACTTCGACGCCTCCGCGTGGGGCTGTTGGGTTATCCGTTTCCCGGGATGGGCGATTTCGCCGTCGACACCAGCCACATCGCCGCGACGCTCGGCTGCCAGTGGACGGCGATTCCGGTCGAGGAGTACGTCCATCGCGCCGCGGCCTTGCCCGTGCAAGAGGTGCAAGCCCTTGTCGCCGAGTACCGCCGTCAGTACGAGGTGGCGCGGGACGTATCGGAGACCGACCTGGAACAAACGGCCCGGGCGGAACTCTCCTTGCGTGCCATCTTGAACGAGCGGCGTCTGGAGGCCTTCAGCTATCAGTTTTTGGCCTTCGGCGAGGACGAGCGGACCGAGACGCTTCCCTTCGTGGCCGCCAGCCGATTGATGGCCGAGGGGATCGGATTTGCCGGCGAGGGGGATTTGATGGGGGCCATCGGGGTCTGGCTTCTCGGCCGACTCCAACCGCCCGCCACGTTCAGCGAAGTGTTCACCATCGATTTCGCCGGCAACGCCATGTTCATGAGCCACATGGGCGAGGCGAACGTGGCCATGGCGCGGACCGACCGCCGCGTGCCCTTGGTGGCCCGGCCCCAACCCATCACCCGGACGCGCGGCCGCCAACTGGCCCTGCTGGCCAGCCTTCAGCCAGGCCCGGCCACGTGGTTTGCCTTGTGTCGCGGACCGAACCAACGGTGGCGGTTGCTTGCGGGCCGGATGGAGATCGAGGATTACGGGCCGCTGGACGGCATGTGCGTGCCGCATTTCAAGCTCCGCGCGGTTCAAGGGGACGTGCGGGAATTGCTCACCGAATACGCCTTGGCCGGGGGCCCCCACCACAACGCGGTATGCTTTGGCGACGCCACGGGCCGGATCCGCGCCGCGGCCCGACTGCTGGGGGCCGATTACCGCGAGCTGCCATGCTAGCATGGCTAGCATGGCAAGCGTCCCGGGCGCAACGACCTTGACGCCTCCGGCCCGAGTGGCTAATCTGCCTCGCTTCGCTGTCTGGAACCGATGCGATGCGGAGGCCCGATATGGCGTCGCCCCGACGAGAGTTCTTTGTCGAGATCGTCAAGCCGTCGCACTACGATGACGACGGCTATGTGATCCAATGGTTTCGGGCGTTCGTGCCCTCGAATTCGTTGGCGTGTCTTTACGCGCTGGCCCGCGACGTGGGAGATCGCCGCGCGTTGGGAGACGACGTGGAACTTGTGGTCAACGCCTACGACGAGTGCCACACCGTGATCCCGGTCAGGAAAATCATCCGGCGCATCCGGGCCAACCGTGGGCTGGGCGTGGTGTTTCTCGCTGGGGTGCAGACCAACCAGATGCCGAGGGCGATCGACCTGGCGCGGCAGTTTCGCGAGGCCGGGGTTCAGGTGGCCATCGGTGGATTTCACGTCAGCGGTTGCCTGGCGATGCTGCCGGACTTGCCGGAGGAATTGAAAACCCTGCTGGAAATGGGGGTGACGCTTTTCGCGGGCGAGGCCGAGGGACGGATGGAGGGCCTGCTCCGCGACGCGCTCGAAGGGACCATGCGGCCGATGTACAACTTTCTCGGCCAATTGCCGGAGTTGCAGGGCCAACCCACCCCCATCCTGCCCCGCGAGGTCGCCCGGCGATACATGTTCTTCGCCCCGTTCGACTGTGGCCGGGGGTGTCCGTTCCAGTGCAGCTTTTGCACGATCATCAACGTGCAGGGGCGTCGCTCCCGCTATCGCGACGCCGACGACGTGGAGCGGATCGTCCGCGCCAACCTCGCCCAGGGCGTTCGCCGGTTCTTCATCACCGACGACAACCTGGCGCGGAACAAGAACTGGGAGGCGATTTTCGACCGGCTGATCGAGATTCGCCAGCGCGAGGGAGTGCGATTCAAATTCGCCATGCAGGCCGACGCCATGAGCCATAAGGTCCCCGGCTTCATCGAGAAAGCGGCCCGGGCCGGGTGCAACCGCGTCTTCATCGGACTGGAAAACATCAATCCCGAAAACCTCGTCGCCGCCGGAAAGTTCCAGAACCGCGTGGGCCAGTACCGGGCGATGCTCCAGGCATGGCGAGCGCAGGGCGTGATGACCTACGCTGGCTACATCCTCGGGCTGCCTTCCGACACGCCCGAGTCGATCGAGCGCGACATCCGGATCATCCAGCAAGAGCTGCCCGTGGACATCCTCGAATTCATGATGCTCACCCCGCTTCCCGGCTCGGCCGATCATCGGGCACTTTACCAGAGCGGCGCGTGGCTGGAACCTGATTTGAACCGATACGATCTGGAACACGTCACCCGCCGCCACCCGCGCATGAAGCCCGACCAGTGGCAGGCCGCCTACGACCGCGCATGGCACCTGTACTACACGCCGGAGCACGTGGCCACGCTCTTGCGACGGGCCAAGGCGGATGGCGTCGGCATCCGGCACGTGGCCTACGCAGTGATGAGCTACTATGCCAGCTACCGCTTTGAAAAGGTCCACCCGCTCCAATGCGGCTTGTTCCGCCGCAAGGTCCGCACCACGCGTCGTCCAGGCTTGCCGATCGAAAATCCGGTGACATTTTACCTCCGCCGGGCGTGGGAAATCGTCTCGACCTACGTCGGCCTTGCCCGGTATTGCATCCAAATCGAAAGACTACGACGGCGGATCGATCGCGAGGTCGTCGCCGAGCCTTGTCCCGACCCGGTTATCCTCCCGATGGAAGCGGAACGCGAGAGGCGAGAAGCAGCCTGAGACCGAGTCCCCCTGTCCCCCTTAATGTAACGGCAGCGTGAAAGCCTGCGAAAACAGGTAGATTGGGGGTGACAGTGGCCAAGGCGGTCATTACAATGCCGGGGGTTGTTCCTTCGCGGCGGCAAGGGAATGCCGTCCACCAATCGAGTGTCGGCAAGCTCCGTTCCCAGGGCACCGCCTTTGGCCTTTTCTAACGAAAATCTCAGGCCCCGTCTCGCGTCGTCCGCTCCCCCAACGCGCCGATCGATCGATGGAGCGATTGCGGTGTCCGCGGCGGGGGGTAACGTGCTCGGGTCGCGGATCGATCCTCCACACAAGTCGGTTGGCAAACTCCCCCGCTTTCCACAGCGGCTTGCCCCCGACGAGCTGTATAGGGCAGCCTATCCGCTGATGCTCTTGTCGCGCCGGCTTGACGAGAGATTGGTCGAACTCTACCGGAAGGGGTATGTGAAGGGGACGGTGACCACAGGCGTGGGAAATGAGGCCACGGCGATCGGGATGTCGATCCCTTTCCGACCGGGCCGCGACGTGGCTTCTCTCTTGCACCGCGACCTGGGGGCCCACCTTGTGTGGGGATCAACCCCCTTTCAATTGATTTGCCAGTACATGGCGAATGCCGAGAGCCCTACCCATGGTCGGGAAGGGAATGTCCATCACGGGGAAGCCAGCAAGCGACGCTTTCCGATGATTAGTCACCTCGGCCAAATGGTCAGCTTGGTCGTCGGGGGTGTTTGGGCCGCGCGACGAGCCAAGGAACCTGTTTTCGGACTGGCCGTGATCGGCGACGGCGGGACCAGCAAAGGCGATTTTCATGAATCGTTGAATCTGGCCTCCGTTCATCGCGTGCCTGTCCTGTTCTTGATCGAAAACAACCACTACGCCTTTTCCACCCCCACCAGCGCCCAGTATCGGTGCGAGCGGCTTTCCGATCGGGCAGTGGGGTACGGTCTTTCGGGGCGCACGATCGATGGGACCGACGTTTGGGCCGTGTACTCGGCGGTCTGCGACATCCTGGAATCCATGGCCGCCGACCCCCTGCCCGCCATCCTCGAGTGCATGACCCTCCGCTTGCAGGGGCACGCGGTCTATGACAAGGGGGAATACGTTCCAGCCGAGCAGATGCGCGAGTTGCTCGACCGCGATCCGCTGCCTCGTGCGAGGCGGCAACTCCTGGAAGTCTGTGGCCTGCGCGACGCCGAAGTCGCCGAGATCGAGGCCTCGGTCGAGGAGGAGGTCCGCGAGGCCGTGGCCAGGGCCATGTCGGTCGGCCGCCCGTCGCCGATAAAGCAACCCTGGGACGTCTACGACACGGCGATTCCACCGCCCATCAAGCCGGTGACTGTTCGGAAAGTAAAAAACGGCGACGCGGTCCGATTGGCCCTGGAACATATCCTCGCGCACTGCCCTGAGGCGTTCCTGGCGGGACTGGATATCGGCGTTTACGGGTCGGCGTTCAAGACCTGCAAGGGTCTGGTGGACCGGTTCGGGCCAGACCGGGTCATCGACATGCCGCTGAGCGAATCTGGGATCATGGGGTTCGCCCTGGGGGCTTCCCAGGTCGGCATGAGGCCGATCGTCGAGTTCCAGTTCGCCGACTTTTCGACCGAAGCGGTCACGCAACTGGGGCTGAATGCGGGAACATGGTACTTTCGTTCGGGTTCGCCCGCGCCCTTGTTGGTGCGTTTGCCCTGCGGCGGCGGGCTGACCATGGGTGCGTTTCACAGCGGTGAATTCGAGGGGCTTTGGTCTCGTTTTCCGGGCCTGAAGCTGCTCTATCCCGTCACCCCCCAAGAGACCTTCGAGGCCCTCCTGGCCGGTTTTCACGATCCGAACCCTTGTCTTGTTTTTGAACATAAACTCCTTTATTGGAGCAAGGTGGGCGAGATCGACTTCGATGGCGATCTGGAGGCGGTGTGGCGGGCGAGGCGCTATGTCGAAGGGGATCGGCTGACTTTAGTGGCCTTTGGGGCGATGGTCTACGAGGCGATTGCCGCCGGCGAGAAGTTCGATCGGGCGGTGGAGGTCTGGAATCCGTTCGTGCTTCAGCCGATGGACTTGACGCCGATCATCGATTCGGTGCGGAAGACGGGCCGTTTGTTGGTGGTTCAGGAAAGCGGGGCTACGCAGGGATTGGGCAATCATGTGATCGCCTGGGTCGTGCGCCATGGCGGCATGGCCTGGAAATGCCGGCCACGCCTGGTGGCCTCGCCCGACGTGCCCGTGCCCTTCGCGCCTGAGTTGGAGACGTACTACCGGCCGAACGTCGACCGGATCGCCGCGGCAATCGAGCAGATGCTCGGCGAGAATTAGCGAGGGTGGATCGAGAGTCGGGATTCGTAATCATCGAGAGCGTGGATGGAGAAGACGTATTTCAAGATTTCCCTGTATCTTCCCGCCCAAGGCGCGGCCGAGACCGAGGCCACGATCATCGAATGGAACGTGGCCGAAGGGGCTCGTTTCAACAAGGGCGACGTGCTGGCCCAGGTCGATAGCGCCAAATCGGTCTTCGATTTCGAAGCCCCTTGCGACGGCCTGGTGATTCGACTCCTCCACCTGGAAGGCGAAACCGTCCCGCTGAGCGAACCCGTCCTGGAAATCGAGACCTCGGATCCGGCGATGAGGGACTGGCTTCCTCCGGCGGCCAGCCGGCCGGACTCTGGTGTCTGCCCCGCCGTCGCGGCGTCATCGCCACCAAGTCGCGGGGAGGAGGATGGTTGCGTTATTTTGGGGGTGGGAGGATATCTCCCGCCGCGCGTGGTGACCAACGCGGAACTTGTGGCGGGTTTTCCCGAGATTTCCGACCAGTATGTTTACCAGGTGACCGGCATCCGTCAGCGGCATTGGGCCGATGGCGACGAAAGGCCCTCGAACATGGCCTTCAAGGCCGCCTTGGAAGCGATTCGCAAGTCGGGCATCGCCACCAAGGAGATCGACGCTATCATCGTCGCCACCACCACGCCCGACATGGCCATGCCCTCGACCGCCTGCATCTTGCAGGACCGGTTATGTTTGCGATCGATTCCCGCGTTCGACCTGAATGCCGCCTGCTCGGGCTGGCTCTACGCGGTGTCGATGGCCCAGGGGATGATCCGCGGCGGCCTGGCGCGAAACGTGCTCACGGTGGGCGTCGAGATGCAATCGCGTCTGCTGGATCCGTCGGACCATAGCGCGTACTTTTTGTTCGGCGATGGGGCTGGGGCGGCGATCGTCGCGTCGGGCACGTCGGGCCACCGGATTCGCCACGTGATCCTCGGCGCCGATCCCCAACTGCAAATGGCCCGCCGCGAGTCGCCTGGCTATGCGATCCTCAATGGCGACGAACAGGTGGATCCTTGGATCCGCATGGATGGACACGCCTTGTTCCGCGCGGCCACCGATAATTTCGCCTGGCTGATCCGCGAAGCCCTCGCCCAAAGCGGCTGGACCGCTGAAGAGACACGCTGGATCATCCCCCATCAGGCGAACGGCCGGATCCTCAAGGCCGCCGCTAAACGAAGCGGATTGCCCTTCGAGCGGTTCTTCATGAACATCGACCACGTCGGAAACACGTCCAGTGCCAGCATCCCCCTGGCGATTTGCGAGGTGGAACCCCAACTCGCGCCGGGCGATAAGCTCATCCTCTGCGCCGTCGGGGCGGGCATCACCACTGCGGCCATCTCGGTGGAGTGGTGAAAACCGGACACACCACGCCGGGGGTATTCACGCCTCCAGCGCGGCCAGTTCCTCATTTTCCCTGACAATGCACCTCGGAGCCGATCCCCAAAGTTCTCTCTCCCATTGGGAGAGGGTTGGGGAACGTGACAAAATAACTTGGCCAATTGGGATTACGGATCGCGGGCATCGTGCCCGCATTTATACTCCTCGCGGCCGAATATGAGTCCTTCTTATTCGAGAAACGTCTCATTTCAACGCCTGCGGAGCATAAAGGCCCGTTGACGGGCCTTGTCCGCCGTAGGCGGTCTAGAGGCCC
>Ga0209101_1001557_pt1 | contig 16737 bp, 11 predicted proteins | sample ConPoolayeCmetaG_FD_185481 | JGI IMG/M metagenome (GOLD analysis project Ga0209101, IMG submission 185481) | Hot spring microbial mat communities from California, USA to study Microbial Dark Matter (Phase II) - Cone Pool mat layer C metaG... ...
CCGCCCGTCCGACTCAAACAGAAGATGGCTGCCGGCCCTCCTACATGAGCGAAGTGATGTTGCCGCTGGCCCAAAAAACCGAAAACGCCTTACCCGGCTCAAACACATTGCTTGGCAAAATGCTGAACGGCCTTTTTGGGGTGTACGATTTCACCTCCTCATTCAAGCAAGACCTTTGCCGGGGTAGAATCACGAACGCTACCGCCGTTGCGGGCGCAAAGCTCATAGCCAAAAGCGCCGCGGCGGTGTTTTCCGCGCAGGTGGTTTTCATATCTGGCCTAGCCGGGTTGATCACAAGCGGGCCGTTTGGACTTGCGATCGCAATCGGCGCCGGAGGTATAATCCTGACAAGCGGAAGTTATCTAGCCGGCAAGATGGTGGACTTGGCTGCCGGAGCGTACCGCCAGGTTATGAACGCAACGAAAAATTATATACAAGAACACCGTTAGCTGGAATTACGGCCTGCCCCAAAACCTTCGCGGGCTATCAACCAAAAACTTGTGCCGAATTCCAGCTTACGCAACCACAACGGGGGTGGAGGCATCCTTTCAGAAGTACTTTTGGCCTCCACCCCCGCCACAAACACCGGGAAATTCAAATTCCCGGCAAACCCCGGCCCAGCGCACAAGGCACGGGGGGAACACTCAAGGGGCCAGCGCACGGCGGTTGGGTATTGGCGCGGTCTCCGTGCAGCTGGCCAAGGGGCAGGCCCACTTCTCCACCTGCTTGTCCTACGGACGGAGCAGGCGGTTAATTTTCAAGTGCGGCACCCAGCGTGTGGTATCGGCGCGGTCTAAGGGTGCCGCAGCGAGTGGAAGCCAAAATCAGCACAAGAAAAAAACAGCTGTTACCTTATCGGGCAGCCGTAAATCCTCAAGGGCGCCTCATAAGCGATCTTGACGACTACGGGCATCTCACTACCAAACTCCCAGAGCACCAAAGACCAACGCAGACCATTTAGGCTACATCCTTTGACAGCCTTAGGCAAGTAAAGGAGCAGGAGTCTCAGATTAGCGCCTGGGGGCGAAGCAATCGGTGTAAGTTCCCTAAACAACACTAAAAAACTAAACTAGCGGCATATCCCTGCCCGTCATAATTTGAGAGCACAACCGGCCAAAGCGCGCTTGGCTGAGAAGCGCTGGTCCAGGCCAAGATGCTTTTCTCTTTGATGGCCGCATTAGCTTGCAAGCGAAAGTTGGCCGTTATAGACAAAAGATTGCCTAGCACCGCTCGCTCAATTTGCCTCCCGGTTAGACCCATCTCGCGATAAAGCTCGCGGCAACTCCAAGGACAAAAATCAAGCTCAAGACAAGTTTCTATGAGGCCGGTGCTGTCATGATTAGTCCAACTCGACCAATTTGAAGCCTGGTCCAACGCCACGGCATATTCGGCGAGCCCATATTTGCCCGACCACAATTCAACCCTGACCGAAGCTGTCTTAAAAAAGTCCCGCGCCTGTTTTTCAACTTGTTGCCGCCATATCTCCATCTCTTTTCCAAAGCGCTCTAGAGACTCGCGGTTACACCACTTATAGCAGGCACAAGTTGTCAAAAGCGCAATATCATCCAACAAGAAGGTGAGCTCAAATGGGTATGTCAATTCATCAAGAAGCCGGCGCAAACGCAAATAACCAAGCGGGTGAGTCTCGGCCACAAAAGCTTCTACGCCTGATTTGGCGCCGTTGCGGCCCAATAAATAATTAATCCATCCCTGCTGCAAGACTCGTGATTCTTGTAAATGTTGCGTAACAAAAATTTGAATAGGTCTGGCTTCCCACACACCGGCAGCTACACATTCGTACACTTGTGCAACAGTTGGATTGTTTTTGCCATTCCGACTGAAGCATAAAAGATCATTGGAAAGCTTGTTGGTTGCATACGAAAGCAATGTTTCTACATTTTCATTTCTACTAAGCATCGCTGTCCCCCAAGTACCTGCCGGGATGTTCATAAGTCGGCTCCAAATCCCGGACTCGATGAAGAGAAGCCAAGAACCCCGGCTGCTTGATTGAAAAAAGAAAGAAGATATGTGTGGTGAAAAAATTAAGTATTACTAGCGCGCGAGGGCGCTAATAATAATAGCGAAGGAAAAAATGAAATGACTATGAACAACCCTTCCCATGATAGTTCACAGGTATTATAACCGCTGTTCAAAGTCAACCAGTGCCAGCCTGAGCCAGCTCTCAGCCAGCGGATACGAATAGGGGTCATTTAAGCGCCGCACAAGAGGGTTAAGCTTGACTTTTGCTTGTTGTTGCTATAATCTTCTTATATAGAAAATTTATCGAATCTCCGCTTCTATGTCCGCGACATCTTTAAGAAAACTTCTAGAAGAAGGCCGCATATGGTTTGCCGAGCCGACTATTAATACGGCTTCAGCCAGCACCTCGCAAGCTTCTCCGGCTTATACCCAAAGCCCCGGCCGTTTAGCCGGGATTGAAAAGTTTTTATCCTTATCCAACCAATTCCGCCCTCAGGCTACAAAACGAATCGTTAAATTCAACTTAGCGCCGCTCGACCAATCCTTGCCCTGGGGCGGTTTGGCCTGCGGAGGAGTACACGAATTTTTTGCGCCGGCAGGGACGCAAGGCCCTGCAGCTTCTCTGCCACCATTAACTCTGCCGACTGTCATAGCCGGCCAAGCTTTCAGCCAACTTCAAGCTCAAATGCAAAACAATTCTCTTCCAAGCTACATTATTTGGATTGGCAGACGCTCTTGGCCGACGCCTTTCCTGCTTAAAGCCATCGAACAGCAAACACCCAAAAGCTTTTCCCTGCTCTCATTTTGTATTTTCGCCGATCCACCCACCGAAAAACTCCATCTTTGGGCAATTGAGACGGCGCTACGCACGGCAGGCATATCCATCATCATAGCAGCGTGTGAAAAACTAAGCTTCAGTATTTCACGCCGCTTTGCTCTGGCGGCGGAAAAAGGTAACTCGCTTGGCATCCTCCTTCGCGCTGCCAAAAATTTGTCCCTTTATCCTCACACCTCCAACGCCGCAGTGAAACAAAATACGCCGTTGAATATGCCGCCGACAGCGGCCCTAACAAGCTGGCTGATAAGTCCGTTCCCCGCTCTTTCTCCTTTCCCTTGCTGGGAAATGCGCCTGCTGCGCTGCAAAGGCCGGCAGCCATACAACAACCAATGGGTCATTGAATTACAAGATGAAGCGGCGTTATCTCTGCATATACTTCCCGCGGTGGGCCGGAAATCTAAGCCAGCGTCGACAGCCGTTGCAAACGGCTAAAGCGCTGGACAATGCCCCGGCTCATGAAATACCGGACGGCAGCGCGGCCCTAAACGGCTTTAAGGCGCTTTGCCGCCTGGCTGTTTGGGCGACAAAATTTACGCCATTGGTCAGCATTGACGAAGAGCTGCTATCCGCCTTCCGCGAAAAAAAACTTCCGGCTGCAGATCCCCTATACAACGGCTTAATTCTCGACATTACCGGCACCAGCCGCGTACATCGTTCAGAAGAAACCCTGCTCCAAAGATTATTACACTGTTTTTCAAAAAAGCAGATCACTGTCCGCCTGGCGATTGCTCCAACGGTCGGCGCGGCCTGGGCCTTATCGCGCTTTGGTAAGAACCAAACCAGCGTTGTTAACAGCCGGCCGGCCTTGGCCTTGGCCCCCCTTCCAATCCAGGCTTTAAGGATTCCCCAAGAAACCATAGCTTCGCTTAACCAACTAGGCATCCACCACATTGCAGATTTACTAAAACTGCCCAAAGAAAAGCTAGCCACCCGTTTCGGCCCCTTACTCCTCAAACGCCTTGAGCAGGCGCTGGGAGTAGGGCAAAGCCCTGAACCTCTGCGCTTTATTCACCTGGAAAGGCCTTTCAGCGCGCGCAGAAATTTTGAGATTCCGCTTAACAATCACGCAATTTTAAAAACAGCGCTGATTGATTTGCTAAGAGAGGTAATGTTTGAACTTGTTGAAAAAAAGAAAAAAGCCGGCATATTTACAATCGAACTCAAAAGCCGTCAAAAGAACGGCAACTGTTATTCCATCAAAAAAGACCTAACGCTCTTCCAGGCCACAAACAATTTGGCCCATTTAAACTCCGTTATCCAGCCAATCATAGAATCCCTACAAGTCAAAGAAGGAATCACCGCCGTGCAAATAACCGCCCGTCTTATAAGCCGCATCGTTAACGCGCAAGAAAAGCTTGTCCCACACGGCCAAACATTTGCCGGTCAAGAATCGGCCGCTGAATTAATCAACCATTTAGTAGCACGCCTAGGAGCAACCAAAGTAGCGCAGGTGTCTTTCAGCGCTTCCTATCTCCCGGAAAAATCATTTTACTATCAACCCATTCAGGAGCATTCCGATTCGCCGGCGGTTACTCCACCCTTGGCCGAAAGGCCTCCCTATCTCTTTTCTCCGCCGCAACTCATAAGCGCTGTTGCGCTCCTGCCCGACAACCCGCCGCTACAAATCCGCTGGCAAGGCAAGCTTTTACCGCTTGTCCGCGGTTTCGGCCCGGAACGCATCAACACCGAATGGTGGCATACTAAAATAGACAATGGCTCGGCGCTCAAGGGGCGGGATTATTTCAGGGTCCAGGAGCAAAGCGGAAGATGGCTTTGGGTTTTCCGCGATCACACAACTCTTCACTGGTTTGTGCATGGAGTATGGGTATAGGCACAAATGTCTTACGCAGAACTGCAGGTCACCAGCAATTTTTCTTTCTTGCGCGGCGCGAGCCACCCAGAAGAATTAATCGGCCGCGCCTCCAAGCTTGGTTTAAAAGCCATCGCTATAACCGACCACCACACCCTGGCCGGAGTTGTGCGCGCGCATCGCGCCGCTAAAGAACTAGGCCTCCAATACATCGTAGGCTGCCGGCTGGAATTGTTTCTCTCTCCGGACCCGACGGCGGATAAAGACCGCCGCGGTAATCTGATTTCAATCCTCGTATATCCGCTTAACCGCGCAGCTTACGGCAAGCTTTGTAAGCTCCTCACTCTCGGGATGCGCCGCATTCCTAAAGGCCAGTGCTTCCTCACGCTGAACGATTACTTGGATTGCCACCAGGAATTTGTTTCAATTCTTGTACCGCCGCCCATAGGCGGAGATAGTCATTGCTCGCTAGGTCAATTTGCCAAAGCCTGTACCATCATCAAGCAAAACTTATCCGACGGTAATTTGCTTTCCATCGCTGTCACCAATAACTATAATCATTTAAACCGCCAAAGCATCCAAGCCACCCTGCATATCAGCAGAACCCTCAAAATCCCCGTAGCGGCCACTAACGATGTTTACTACCACTCGCCGGAACGGCGCACCTTGCAGGACGTCCTTACCTGCATCCGCAACAAGTGCACCATAAAACAAGCAGGCTTCAGGCTTTGGCAAAACGCCGAGCATCATTTGAAAAGCCCAGCCGAGATGCAACATCTTTTCCGCACCATTCCAGAAGCCGTCAAAAGAACCATAGAAATCAGCGACATGTTGGCCGGCTTCTCGCTAGATGAGCTTAAATACGAATACCCGAACGAGATCACGCCGCCAGGCGCTAATCCGCTGCAATATCTTTCACAGCTTACCTGGCAGGGCGCCCGGGAAAAGTATCCCCAGGGGATCCCGCCTAAAGTAAAGAGGCTAATCTCCGAAGAATTAGCCCTCATTCATGAGCTGCGCTATGAGAAATACTTCCTGACCTGCTACGACATAGTTAAGTTTGCCCGCCAAAGAGGCATCCTATGCCAAGGGCGCGGAGCGGCCGCCAACTCAGCGGTCTGCTTTTGTCTTGGCATAACATCCGTCGACCCTGATAAAATCGATCTACTCCTCGCACGCTTTATCAGCAAAGAGCGCAACGAGCCGCCGGACATCGATATTGATTTCGAGCACGAACGGCGTGAAGAGGTTATTCAATACATTTACGAAAAATACGGCCGGCAGCGAGCAGCGCTCACGGCTGAAGTAATAACCTACCGCCAGCGCAGCGCCATCCGGGACGTCGGCAAAGCATTGGGGCTGCCGCTTAAGACCGTAGATAAGCTGGCTAAGTCTCTGCAGCGCTGGACCGGTTCCAATACTGAAATCAGCGCGGCTAATCTTTTAGGGTTAGAAATTTCTCCTCAGAGCTCCCTCATTCAAAACACCCTCAAACTAAGCGCCGAATTATGCGGTTTCCCGCGTCATTTATCCCAGCATGTGGGCGGTTTCATAATCTCTGAAAAACCGCTTTGCGAAACCGTGCCGATTCTAAACGCCGCCATGCCTAATCGCACCACCATTGAATGGGACAAAGACGACATTGAAGCTTTAGGCATACTCAAGATTGACATCCTCGGGCTTGGAATACTTACTTGCATCCGTAAAACCCTTGAAATGGTAAACAAGCGGCATGGACTGGAGAACCAAGCCGCCCTCAAGCTTCATACCATCCCGGCCGAGGATCCGGCGGTCTACGACATGATTTGCGCCGCAGACACGGTCGGTGTCTTTCAAATTGAATCGCGCGCCCAAATGTCTATGCTTCCGCGGCTTAAGCCGCGCTGTTTCTACGACCTAGTAATTGAAATCGCTGTTGTGCGGCCCGGCCCGATCCAGGGCAACATGGTGCATCCTTACCTAAAGCGCAGAGAGGGCCTGGAAAGAGCAACCTATCCTGATCAACGCGTCGCGGACATATTGGGCAAAACCCTGGGTATTCCTCTCTTTCAAGAGCAGGCTATGCGCTTGGCCATTGTGCTGGCTGATTTCACTCCCGAGGAGGCAGAGAAGCTCCGCCGCACCATGGCGGCTTGCAAAAAAGATCGGGATAAGATCGCCGCTCTTAAAAAGCGCATTAAGCAAGGCCTGCTAAGCAACGGTTACTCGGCGGACTTCGCCCAAACCTGCGCCGAGCAAATACAAGCCTTCAGCGAATACGGTTTCCCTGAGTCGCATGCCGCTTCGTTTGCGCTTTTAGTATATGCTTCGGCCTGGCTTAAAAAATATTATCCGGCCGAATTCACGGCCGCGCTCTTAAACAGCCAGCCCATGGGTTTTTACGCCCCGGCGCAAATTATCCGTGACGCCATCAGCCACGGAGTAAAGGCTGAAAAGATTGATCTAAACAAAAGCTTCTGGGAAACCGAACCCTGCACCACCGGGATATGTTTGGGCATGCATCTTATTAAAGGCCTATCCAGGGCTCAAGCCGAGATAATCATCCAAGCCGTAAAAAAACATGGCTCTTTTGCCTCCATTAAAGAACTTTGGAACACAACCCGCCATTTGGGCTTGCAACGCGCCACGCTAGAAATTTTGGCGCGCGCCGATGCCTTTAACTCCATGTGTTTAAACAGCCGTCAAGCGCTATGGGAAATCAAAGCCTTGCCCAAAAAACCGGCACCGCTTGACGAATTTGAAACCGTAGATTCGCCGGCCGAGGAACTGCTTCCGTTGTTAACTACCGCAGAATCTATGTTTCAAGATTACGCCGCTATGGGGTTTTCACTAAGAGCTCATCCACTTGGCCTGCTCAGGGACTATCTCCAAAAGTTAAAGGTAGAAACAGCTCTGACTCTCAAACGGAACCACCACAGCCCCTCATGGGTCGCGGTGGCTGGAATGGTCCTTTTCCGCCAACGACCTGATACCGCTAAGGGTATGATGTTTATTACTCTAGAAGACGAAACTGGAATCTTAAATTTAATCGTCAGACCTAAAATTTTTAATAAATTCAAAAGCACCATCTTAAACAGCACCTGCCTCTTAGCACACGGAACCTTAGAGCGTTTAAAGGATGTAATTTATATAACCGCAAATCATATCCAAAGCCTGGATCGCGAAGTGCTGTCTTTAAAGACCTCCGCCCTTTGAAAATCTATACTAAGAATTCAAAAACGTGGTAAAAACAGCCTATGGCGCCCTGAGTGTGGGAACGCGCTTTTGCTGCCAAACGGCGAGCTCCCACCAAAACCCGACGCCGGACAAACTCCAAGGAGGAAATGCTTTTTGAGTCACCTTAGCACCGTTATTCACCATTCAAGTAACCATCAGGCACCCAAGCCAAGCTGGGGAAAATCCAATACCAACCTCAGCACAAAAACGCCGATAGAGCCTTTCGATCTCTCCCAAGAATCTCTAGCTCTTCCCCAGCGCTTCAAAGAACCAGAGGGCTCCCGCGCCAACGGCAAAAGCTCACGCCCAGAAAGCGATTTCGGTTATTACCTTAAAGCCATAAACAAAGTACCCCTGCTTACCGCTGAAGACGAAAAGGAGCTTGGCCGCAAGCTGGCTGATGCCCAGGCCGCTTTCGAAGAGGCAGTCTGTTCTTTGCCCTGCCTTATGAAAGCGCTGAACTTAATAATGCAGGCTAAAATACAGTCTGCCGGAAACGAAAATGGAAGCCTCCGAAGAATAAAACCCCTGCGGGCCCGGTTAGATGCAGCCCTAAAGAACAGTGCAATCTTGTTTGAACAAAACGGCCGCCTTTCAAAGGATGTGCTGACGGCTAATGGCGCCATAATTCACGACTGCGTAAACGAGCTTGCGGCCGCAAGGCATATATACCGAACGACTCAGTTCAAATTATTACTTACGGCAGTGCACAGTTCCCACCAGCGCCTGCAAGAACACCTTAAGGCTTTAGCGGCAAAGGGCTTGACCGCTAAGGATTTGTTGCCGCGCGCTGAATCCTATATGAGCGCCAACGCTATCCAGCGAGCCTTGCTCGCCGGAAAAGCTCCTAAGTACCGCCTGGATTTGGCTTCACAAATAGAGGCGGACTGCCAAGCGCTTGAAGATTGGCAAAAGGAAAACCTTCTGACCCTAAGCCAAAGCGACATGCTGGAAAGACTTCGGTTTCTCGAGGCGCGCTGCGCAGAGACCCGAAATAAACTAGTCTGTGCTAACTTCCGCCTTGTAGTCAACATCGCAACCAAAACGATAAAGCGCAATGGCCTTTGGTTGGGAGAAATAGAGGACCTAGTTGCAGAGGGTAATGTGGGTCTCATCAAAGCCGCTGAGCGCTTTGACCCATGGAGCGGGAATAAGTTTTCCACCTTTGCAACAAGCTGGATCAAGCAGTTCATCGGCAGGGCCTGCGAGCGGCGAGGGCTTATTCCACGCCCCCGCACAGCCAGAGCGGATAAAGTCAAGCTGGATACAGCTAAAGCTGAGCTCATGGCATTCCTGGGCCGGGAGCCCTCGGCAGACGAACTTGCCGCCCGTCTGGGATGGAAGGTTCGCAAAGTAAGAGAAATTTCCCTAGGACTTAAAGATCACCCCCAAAAGGCCATATTAGCGTTGCCCGAACCAGACGATGGGAATCTGCTTGAGCTTATAGCCACCGATGATTCTGCTTTAGCACGACAACAAACCACAGAACTTAAAGAGAGCTCTGAAAAAATCTGCGCTTTAGCTAATAGACTTCTTACCCCCCGCGAAAAAATGGTCCTTGCTCTGCGCCTAGGCCTTAACCTGGAAGGTAATAATCTATCCCCAGGAGCACTCCGAGCCGAGTCTCTTACTCTGGAGGAAGCAAGCATCATCATGCGTGTCTCGCGTGAGAGGGTGCGCCAGTTGGAAACCGGCGCCCTTAGATTACTTAGAAACTATGTGCTCGTGGCATTCCTAGACAACCGCACGCGCAGCGCCCTAATCAACAAGTTGCTGCCATTGGAGATTGACCGTAAGCTAGTTCAACATTTTTTCTCAGAAAAGCCCCTAAACGGCCGAGAAGCGAGGTACTTACTCTTCCGACAGGCATCTCCCTCCCCGCGTTCGATAAAACAATTAATGGAGCGGCGTAACACAGCGGTTAGAGTTCTTGCCGCATATATCAGTTCCCACCCTGAGCTTATGACCTGGTAGATCACGCTTTTCCCGCTTTTCGTTTTTACCGCCGCCTCGCTGCATTGCCACACAGACCCCAATTTCCGGACTTGATTCCTAGGCAACCCTTTTTTAATCCAAATGAGAGGCTGCTCCAGCGGCACAGCGATCGAAATCGCCGAAACTTAAAGCCGTACGCCCACGCAGGGTAAGGGGACGGCCAGCGGCGTCGGTACCCCGCAATTTTGCAGAGACGTTCTTAAAACCAAGCTCAGGGGGTATGGAAGCACCGGACCCTGTAAACACTTTTGCGCCATCTACCGCTTTGATAAATAGAAAAAACAGCTGCTTTTGAGAGCGGGCCGAAATAACCGCTTCTTCCAGAGGCGCCAAAGCGCGTGACCTAAAAGGCCGGCCATTACCTCCGTTTCTAAGACTATAAGTAAAGCGCCGAATGGTAATAGGTAGATTGGAATCATTTGAAACCGTGACACCTAAAATAGTGTCATAAAAGCCCTCCAAAACAACATCCTCAGGATCGGTTTTGTCGCCATCACCGTTTTGATCTTTGCGCTCGCAAACACCCTGGGCGACATCAATAAAGGGAGCGCCTTCAAGCTGTGGACCGAAACTTCCTTCATCAAAAGCTTTAAAGCCGCTAATCCGCGCCGAGCCCGGCGGCTCGGCCAAAGCGTTGGAAAACAAAAGAAATGACAAGGCTAAAAAAACCCACTTGCTCATTGTTTTGCCTGCCTACCTTGAACGAAAAGCCGCCTCAGAAAAGTTTTTATAAGACGTCTTGGAGAGACCCCAAAGCGTCCCACACCGACTTTAATTATCGTCAGATCAAGCAAAATGAATAACTATCCAGCGCATAAAGTAAGCGCTTAAAATCCCCTCTTTAAACAATAATCTATCTTTATTCGGCCACGTTATAACAGGGATTAAGGGTTGGGCTCGGGATACAAACGTCGAACCCTTTAAGGGACTCCCCCGGGGGCCTTCAAGCCGTAAAATCGGCTTTAAGACCAAGGACGGGTCCCGAACCTCAACCCTAGAGGAGGAGCGCGGGTGCTATGCATAGGCATGGCGGCACCTATCGTCGGACGCTGACATGAGCGCCGACGCTTGTGCCTGAGTGGCGCTCAACCGCAACTCCGACAGAGATACCCGTTCCCCGCGTTCGGCAGCCGCGGACAACCCGGTGATACGGTTCACAGATGCGCCTATAATTAACGCATCGCGAGCCAAAGTGCGCCACATTCACGTGCGCGCCGACAAATGTCCCCGCCGGCGCTACAACAACCGGACGACTCTGAAGGCCCCGGACGACTCTTACGCCTGTTGAGACATAATCGCCGCCTGGAAAGGCGCCGGCAAAGTCAGCGGCGATGCTTGTGAACCTGCTGAGCTTTGATTCGGACCGCTGGCCGTTAGCTTCTAAAACGGCAAGCTCGGCGGAAATAAAGCCGTTAAGCTCCACAAACACCTTCATACCTTCGGCCAAATCATCCTGGAAAAAGCCAAGGACCTTTTTGACCTCCGGCGTCGCGTCGGGGCGATCCTTGAGATAGTGGAAGGCATGGTCAAGGCGCCGTGCCAGCTCGCCAAGGGAAGCCAGCATTTTCCCTGCTTTCTCAAGCTTGTCATCGACGTTGTCCTCGCGGGCCGCGCTGTCAAGCTTCTTTTGCGCGGCCTTGAATTCATCCGCAATCTTGTGCATGGTCTTCCGGCCTTCGGCGCTCTCCTTATCCAAGCCCGTAAGCGCAAGCCGGACGTAGAACTCATAGCGCGTCAAAGCCTCCTGACCGACAGCCAAGGCCTCAACGGCGAGCGCGGCCGCCACCTCATAAGAGTTTTGGCCCTGTTCCTGGCCCTGCTTCTTTTGGCTTTGGGTTTCAGGCACCGAAGGCTCGCTTGAGGCAGAATTGATCTCTTCAAGCGCCTTATTCACCTCAGGCGCTGCCGCCTCCACCAAACGGTAAAACTCGGCCCGATCACCCACCTCCTTGGCAGGCATCATCAGGCCGTACTTGACCGGCTCCCGAAGATCGGAGCATCCGGTACAAACCGACGCCACCGCTAACATGAGTACAGCCAAGACCTTATACATCGCACACCATCCTTTCTAGGAATGACAACCTCTGGAACCACTCCAGCGGTCAATCACCAGACTCGAGCCCGGTCAAAGACCGCCGGAGCGAAGAAAGGATCCTTTTAATGTATCCCGATACCCGTATGAGAAGAGCGGGCAGCCCGCCCCGTAAGAAAAAGAGCTTAATGCCCAAAAAACGGCCTTTCACCTAATGTTATTGGGCCCTTGAAAAACGATGTGCTTCAATAGCGGGCAAAGCAGGGGCAATAAACACCGCCGTTAACTCAGTGATCTTTCCCCTATTTCGGCGTCGTACGAAAAATTCTGAAGCAACCTTCTACAAAACCAGGACTAAGAGAGCAGAGACGCAAGGCGAACTGCGGTTGGTTTGAATGAAAGGGTTTTAAATCAAGCACTTGCGGTTTAAAGAGGTTGTAACATGTTATCAAGGTACTACTTAGGCTCAGCGTGGCTTCTTGTCTTTCTTTGTCTTCTTAACTCTACTTCTTTTGCGCAACCAAGTTCGGTACATGGAGCCGCCATTGTAGGTCTCGAGGGAGGGGGGTGCCTTAACTTAACCGGCACGTGCACCGATCCTCTTTGTCCGCCGGATACTCCGCACCTCCCCGCTGACCATTCACCAGGAAAGATTCCCTGCAAGGAATACCTTAGGACCGCCGTCACCTTTCAATCCCTCAAAGACGGGAAAGAATACTATGTAGGAAAGAAAATCGGCGACCCGCTTGAGAGAAAATACGCGGACGAGCTGGGCGTCGAATACATCGAGACTGCTATCAACAGCGAGCTCGTTTACGGGCTGGGTATGGAACATTACTCGGAATTCAACGCTGATTCGTGGTACCGCACCCGCTGGCCGTCCATAAAGGTTCCTAACCTTACCGAGGCTATAAACGCCAATCCGGACTACAAAGCCGCCTATGCTTTGCTCAAAGTGGTTGACGGGTCGGCCTTAAAGTTTACCATCGAGAACCAAAATCAAATCTTATTTGTGCCGAAGGATCAAGAAAAATCTTTTGAGATTTATATCGAGGATCCCAGCGGGTTTACAAACTTCAGCAACCCCAACCGTAAGCCATTTCAATTTGTGTGGGTGACTCCAGACAAAGCCTCCACGCCACACCTTTCCATTCCAGATGGAATAAATCTCACTTCGCGTTTTGATTCGCAGGCCAACCGCTGGCGCTATTTTATCGAAGCCTCTCCCGGCCCGCGCGGACTAAATGTGATCGGCAATTATATTGTGCACTTCCGCATCGAGGAGACCACCCCACGCCGCGTCCAATACTGTTCCCTGGTCGAGCATCTTTTGACCTATGATGCTTCCCGCTATATCTACGCCACCTTGACGCTGGCTTACGGCATCGACCAATGCATCAGCCAAGCGGGCGTTAAGATGCCAAGCATGGAGCCGCTCCTAAAAACCTATGAAGATTTTCTGACCAAAACTACAGCCTGGCGCAAAAAGATCATGCGTCGACTGAAGGCTTTAAGACTGATGCCTTTTGGCTCGGGCTTGAGAATGGCTGCTGCCCAGCTAAAGCAAAAGCTCTCCGAGGGAAAGGCATACTTGGCTGAAGCCCGTGAAATGAATAATCAAGCCCTGGCAACCGACCTTGGAAAATTAAGCGCCGCAGAGCAAGCCGTGCTAGTGGTTAATCTTAAGAAAGAAGCAAGCCTGGCAGTGACTTCCAAAGGCTCATCTTTCAACATGAGCCTCATCGCCAAGCACGCCAAAACCATGGTGCCGCGCAAGAACGCCCGTGGGAAATCCGGTCCCGGAAAACCAGGAATTCCCCGCGTCTTCCGCAACTTCATAAATCAGGGATTTTACCAATTCGAACAATATCTAGCTGCCCTTGACGAAACCCAAAACAAGCTTGAAAAGCTTCGTCAAAATCAAATCGAGTGCTCACAGATAAAATAAGTTCTAACCACCAGCTTTAAGAAAGAGCGCCGCCACCTCCAGGATGGCGGCGCTTCATATTTTAATACGAACCAAAAAAGTAAAAGAGAGTCTATCGTTAGGAAAGGCATTGACATCAAAGGCAGCCACCAATATCCTGATATTTCAGCCATTTCTATATTCTGTGTTGCAAAACCGCCCAGAGGAAGCTGCGCTATGAAAAGTGAACTGCAGGCCGCCATGAAAAGTGCCATGAAAGCAAAAGATAAAATGCGACTGGAAGCAATCCGCATGCTGCTTAGCGCCATTCAATATGAAGAGCTGCAAAAGCAGATAAGTGAGCTGCCTAAAGAGGAGTGCCTTGCCGTTTTGCAACGCGAGCACAAAAAGCGCAAAGAGGAACTTGAATTTGCCGCTAAAGCCAAGCGCCAGGATCTGAAAGATAAATTCAGCGCTGAGATTGCTCTAATTGAAGAGTTCTTGCCTAAACAGTTAAGTGCTGCGGAGCTCGAGAAAATAATCTCCGATTTAAAAGCACAAAATCCGGCCTGCAATATAGGCTTGGTCATGAAAACACTTAAAGAATCATACCCTGGGCAATACGATTCCAAACAGGCCGGCGAAATCGCAAAACAACTTTTGGCGTGAACCACCTTTTAATCAGCGGAAGCAACGGATTTATCGGCTCTGCTCTGGTTCCATTTCTACAGAGCGAGGGCCATAAGATTACCAGGCTTGTACGTCAACGGCCGCCTTTACACTCTGCCGCTATCGTGTGGAATCCAGGGGCGGAATTCAATCTCCCTCACGAAGCGCACTTTGACGCCGTCGTTCACCTGGCGGGAGAAAGCATTGTAGGCTTTTGGACTACCGAAAAAAAACGCCGCATTAAAGAGAGTCGCGTTAACGGAACCTTATCACTTTGCCGGGCGTTGGCAAAACTTGCCAAACCTCCTGCAATGTTGATATGCGCCTCAGCGATCGGGCTTTACGGCGATTGCGGCGAGAAAACGGCGGATGAAGACAGTCCATATGGTGCCGGTTTCTTGGCGGAAGTTTGCCGGGATTGGGAAGCGGCCTGTGAGCCGGCGCATAGGGCGGGTATGCGGGTTATAAACTTAAGGCTCGGTGCGGTCTTAAGCCCCCGGGGCGGAATACTGGGCAGGCTCATACCTATATTTAAGCTTGGCCTGGGAGGCCGCCTTGGGAACGGAAACCAAGCTTTTAGTTGGCTGGCGCTGCAAGACCTTTTGGCTATTGTCAGCTTTTGTCTTAAAAACAAAAATCTAAGCGGGCCGATAAATGCCACAAGCCCCAACCCTTTACCCAACAGAGAGTTTACCAAGCTTCTAGCTACGGCCCTTGGCCGCCCGGCCTTCTGCCACGTGCCAGCTTTGGCCCTCAGGCTCCTGTTCGGCGGGATGGCTGAAGAAGTGCTGCTACGAAGTTCCAACGTACAGCCAAGAAAGCTGCTTGCCGCAGGTTACAAATTCATTTACCCGCATCTAGAGGACTTACTATCGGCGGAAATTAGGCTGCCAGCTGAAAATTCAGGCACACCTGGCGGCCGAGCCGTTTAAAATATAACGCTGATTTTTCATCAAGCCACCCCCAAACCCCTGCATCCAGACCGCCCTGCCGGCCGTCCTTGGGCAAGCGCTTTTTGAGACTCTTAAGATATAACTCTAAGAACTCCCGCGCATCCGTTTCTGAATCCCAGCGGCTAAGCCAAATCACGGCACGACCGACACCATGAGCTTCCACCAGCACCAAGCGGTCACCGTCCCAACCCTCGGCAGCCTGAAGGGCTGCGTCCTGATCCTCAAGAAGAGAGAGAAAAAGCGCCGTAATCGCGTACTCTCCCATGGTTTCCCGGTACTTAACCACCCAATCTCCCCTTTCGTTACATTTCAACACCTGTTCATCCTCAAACTCCGTAAAATCAAGATGCCGGGCGAAATACTTTTCAGGATGGAGTATTTCTTCGCTGGAACGCGGCGGCCTGGCATAGGCCCTTTTAACCTCAGCGTAACCGTCTTTCCTTAAAAGCCCCTTCACAAACCGTAGGCCGTGGGTGTAGGGAAAAGAAGCCAGCAAACGCAAGCTAAGCGGCAAAGCCACGTCAAGAGTATATAATTCAAGGCCTGTTCTTGTAGTATGAATATTCCTTCGGCCCCCCTCTTCGAGAAGGAGTTTTCCGCCCGCGGCTTCAAAATAGTCTTCAGCAACAGCCGCTGCGTGTCCCTCAGCCAAAGCCGCCCGGGCCAACAAAAGATCGCCGTTTTCAATCTTTAAATTAATAAAAGCCCTTAAATCATAATGTTGGTCCTGGAGGGCGTGTGTCAACTCGTGCACCATGATCCCCTTCTGCAAAGAAAGCGGCTGCCAATCGGCCATCACCAAAAGCTTGCCCTCCGGATCGTAATAGCCGCCAAGTTGGGACAAATACAAATTGATAAGACCTTGCTCATAATCAAAATCTTTTGGAATCAAACCAATAACCTGATAAACAAACTCTTCGGCTTTAAGGCGTTCCGCTGGGACCTGCCTTCGGACCAAACGCCTAAGATAGTTCTCAACTTCGTGCCGATTCTGCACCACGCACGAGACATCTTGCTTAAACTCCAACTTATTGATTGAACTCACTAGGATCCTGACTTCCTCGGCGTTACGGCAGAAAGCAGCCGCCTCTTGAGCTTCAACCCTTAAAACAGGCATTCCAATTTGAATCAGCAACCCTGCGCATATCAATCGCCTTGAAAGAAAGCTCCCTTTAAAAACTGCGCGCCACCCTGTTTTCGCACACTCTGATTTACTAAAAGCAAGTAATGTGCTATGGTTAAAAAACAATTTTGGGGAGTTGGTGGTTTTCACGAGAACTCAACCTCTTTTAAGATTCTAGGACTTTACAATGAATCAGGCAGGCGAGCAAACTCAAT
>Ga0209101_1001558_pt1 | contig 16719 bp, 15 predicted proteins | sample ConPoolayeCmetaG_FD_185481 | JGI IMG/M metagenome (GOLD analysis project Ga0209101, IMG submission 185481) | Hot spring microbial mat communities from California, USA to study Microbial Dark Matter (Phase II) - Cone Pool mat layer C metaG... ...
ATCGGATGGCCGCGAGTGAGGCGGAGCGCGTTGCGATCCGCGCCCAAATCGAAAGTCTCCTGAGCAAACAGGCCGAACGCGAAACCGCTGCTTTGCGCGAGCGCGCCGAACGCATGCGCGAGACACTGGTCGAGCAATGTCGGCAGCGTCCAATGCGATTGTTCGGGCCTAACCATAAAATGCCACAGACGACAATCAGAGAGGAGACTGGGCCTGAATGAACGATCCACTCACTAATCTAGGTTACTTTACGGAATGGGGCGGAAGAGCGTGGGAATCATTGGTGAAGTTCGCAATTGAGGAACTAGGAAAGAACAGTAGTCTTAACGGCGCGGACCTGCTGGATATTGGTACACGCTACGGCAAAATGGCGGTCTTGTTTTCTCTTATGGGGGCGAAGGTTACGGGAATTGATACCGATGATGCATCTCTCAACGTTGCTAGAGAAGAAGCTAAAAAGTGGAATGCGCCTAAAGTAGACTTTGTAGCCTATAATGGAGACTTGGATATCTTTCCCGACGAGAGTTTTGATGTTGTTTTTACTAAGAGCGTTCTGGTTATGATTCCGGACCTGGAGAGTGTCCTTCGAAAAATCTCAATGAAGTTAAGACCAAACGGGAGAGTTGTGTTTCTCGAGAATGCAAGGGGCAACTTCCTGTTCGATGTATTGCGCGCGATAAAGCACCGAAAATGGGACCGCCATCGACTGAATTACTTCACTGACAGGGAGGCAAAACTCATTCACTCCATATTTCAAATTGAAGCAACCAAGAGAACCGTGTTTCCTCCTGTTTGGTTATTTATTGGTAGAAAGCGCGCCTAACTTTCACTTTCGCACTTAGACGGCCCGTTGGACCGCGGGACACAGCGAGCTCCTGAGCCTTGTGTCACTCCGGAGGGTGAGGCAGTGGCCTGCTGGCCTGCTCCCCAAAAGCTGGTCCAGATGTTATGAGAGTCCTTCGCCCCGCCGCGGCGGGCCGATCGCCGCCATCTGCCAGAAGCTGGGCGTGGCCGAGGCGACCTTCCACCGCTGGCGGAACCAGTACGGCGGCATGAAGGCCAACGAGGCCCGCCGCCTGAGGGAGCTGGAACGCGAGAACGCCCGGCTCAAGAAGCTGGTGGGCGAGCAGGCCCTCGACCAGGCCATCCTGAAGTAAGTCTTGCGGGGAAAATACTAAGCCCGACGCGGCGGCGTGCGGCCGTTGACCACGTGCAGGAGGAGTTAGAGGTCGCGCAGCGTCGGGCGTGTCGCGTGCTCGGTCAGCCACGCTCCACCCAGCGGTACACGCCGCGGGAGCCGGACCGTGACCGGCCGTTCGTGGAGCGGATGTTGGAACTGGTCCGCCGGCATCCGCGTTCCGGCTATCGTCGGATCACGGCGTTGCTCCGGCAGGACGGCTGGAACGTGAACCGCAAGCGGATCTACCGCCTGTGGCGGCAGGAGCATTCGAAAGTACCGCAAAAACAGCGGACGCCGCGGGCGAAGCGCAGCGCACAGAAGCGGCGTCGGGCCCACAGTGCAAATGGCATCGCCCGGCTGCGCCCGGAGCACAAGCACTACGTCTGGTGCTGGGATTTCGTCCACGATCGCGACCAGGCCGGGCGGCCGCTGAAGTGGTTCGGCTTTGTCGACGAGTACACCCGCGAGTGCCTGGCGTTGGACGTGGCCCGCAGCATTACGGCCCACGACGTGATCCGCACGCTGGGCCGGCTGTTCGCGGAGCGCGGGGCCCCGCGCTTCATCCGCAGCGACAACGGGCCGGAGTTCATCGCCCAGGCGCTCCGGGACTGGCTGCCACGCTCCGGCGTGCAGACGTTGTACATCGCCCCCGGCGCGCCGTGGGAGAATGCCTACAGCGAATCGTTCAACAGCCGGCTGCGCGACGAGCTGCTGAACCAGGAACTGTTCACGACCGTCTTGGAAGCAAAGGTGATTACGGAGGACTACCGGCAGTAGTACAATCAACGACGACCCCATAGTGCCTTGGGTTACCAGGCGCCGGCGGCGTTCGCCGCGCGGTGCGTAAGCGTGAATGCCGGTTTGACAGCGGCCACGAAACCGCTGGGGGCGCCGCTCCCAGCCCCCCGGCTTCGTCTCCTCCGGAGAGCACCGGAGGAGAGGCCGGTCGAGGATCCAAACCTTGGTCCGACTGTCATAGTGACTGGTACATAAACTGGCGGTAGGTCAAGTGGACGAGGCGTTTAAGGGGCCACGGCCATTGGGTCCGGCAGTTCGTCGAAAACCTAGAGCGCTGAACCTCTTGGTGCAACGCGGCTACGTAAGTGCCCGCAACGAACGCCTGACTCGGAGGTCCAGCGCTATTGACTCAAGTTCAAGTTCCTTTGGCGGTCTCTCAACGGACTGCTAGTGTGGCGGCACCGACAGGCTTATAATCCGCAGGGCGCCGTAGCTATAGCCGAAAACCGGACCTCCGGCTTGTGACCAGCTTGGAGCGTGGATCCCTGCTGACTGGTTTTCTGTTGACTGACGATTGACAAAGAGTTACACTCAGATTGGAAAGAAGTGGTTTTCTTGGCGAGCACCGGGCGCTGTCCATGCGACCAGCCAAATTGCACCTGCTATTACGGCGCATGCCGACGTTCGCTTCGCTGCGCGGTTACGCGCACTCTCCGCCGGTGAAATAACAGGTTGTCCACCAAATTCTGACGTTGGACGCCTCACAGGCGCGCTCTGGATGGGTGTTGCGCCTCGAGGTCTCTATCGGCTGCAATGAGAGGGGCTGGTGGCCCCTGAAATGCAACACCCAATTGCGGACATATTTCACTGGCAAACTGTCTCCGGGCCTCGGCACGGAAGATAAGGAGGAGAGGTTATGAGAAAGCTATCGGTACTTGCAGTCGTCGGACTGTTGGCTGCATTTGCCATGGCCGACATGGTAGTACTGCCGAATAAATTCGAGACCAATCACGGCACCACGTTCCAAAACACCATTATGCGCGGTAGCGGCTACCCCAGGAGCTATCAGGTCATCTTCGACCAGTCTCAGCTAGCCAACATGCCGGTAGGATCAGTGATCACCGGCATTTCGTATCGAATCCAGAACGACTACGCTCCCTGGCCGCCGCCGCCCGGCGCCTGGTGGGATGACTACGAGATCCGCATCGGTACGCCGGCCACTACCGTGGCGACGATGAGTCGGAACTTCGCCCAGAATCTGAGCGGCAACGAGGTGCTCGTTCAGGACGGTCCCTATCGCGTGCCGGACAACTACTTCGTACCCGGCGGCGTCTTCCCGACCGTCAGCCTGATGTTCAAGGAGACGTGGACCTACCCGGGTGGCGACATCATCATCGACATTCGCCACCCCGGCGGATTGCACACCGACCAGAATGGCTACCTGGAAGCTGCCAGTACGTCCGATCCGGAATACGGCACCACCTTCCGCGGTCTAGTGGGCGTCACCTTCCCGCCGACCACTGGAAACTTCACCTATGGTTACGTCATTCGCCTCGAGTACGTCGTTCCGGAACCATTCACCTTGACCACGCTGCTGCTGGTGCTGCCTCTCCTGCGGCGACGATAATCGAAAACCGATGCACAGCTCGGACCCAGACCGCCGGTGCGCAGCCGTGTCCGGCGGTCTGCTCGTTCTGGCAAGCGGCTACGTCACGGCCAGAGCATGATAAGGCTGCCCAGCGTTTGCGGCAGATAGCAATGACCACGGGCGCCGGACCAGGAGGAATATTCGCCGCGGCGTGCGTCGAGCCTGGTGACATTCACGCCCCACACGCGCTGTCGCCGCGCCTCCGGACCGAGAGAGTCCAATGGTATCGCCAACTCGATTATCCAGACGTCGCGCTGCACGCTAACGGCGACGCGCGCACCGCAAGGCCAGGGGCGACAGGTGCCGATGGGCGGATCCGTGCGGCAGCCCTGCCGGGCGACCAACAGGCCGCTGGGCTTGACTTGCAAGCAATAGATGTCGCTGCTGGTACCAGCCACCAGCCCACGCGGGTCGAGCAGGATCTCGACCACATCTTGCCCCCAAGGGATAGCTCCGTCGATGGGAACGTCATTATCTGATTGCCAAATTGGCGGCTCGCCCGGATTCAACGTGCAGCGCACCGCCACGTACAAATGGTCGCGGTCCATAATGAAGAAGGCTTGCGTGGGAAGCGCTGGCAAGTCGGTGGCCCGTGTTCGTTCGGCCGGCAGAGAGTGTGACAGCCGGAAGTCGCCCAGCGCGTTGCTGGCCGCCCACGGCCAATCCTCCAACCGGCCGTCCACTGTCGGCGCCTTCTCGGTCGGCGGGCAGGCGGCTACCGCCAGTCGCGCCGGCACCGGCACCGATCCCGAGGCAGCGCTTTCGAACGCCAGCTCGAAGGGGTACACCCCGTCGATGTTGTACGCCAGCCCCTCGAGATCCAGGCTGAGACGCACCAGCCGACGAGTGCCTGGGTCGACATTGGTGACGACGTCCTCGGCCAGCCCCCAGCCCGGCGGAGCGCTGGCCAGGGTCCAGCGCCCTTGTATGGGCCGATCGGCGTTATTGGTCACGTTGACGAGCACGGCGGCGCGCCAGGCGGCACCTTTCTGACTGAGCCTGAGACCCACGACGTTGGCCGCTACCTGTTGTCGGCGACTCATCAGGACGCCCCACTGCGCCAGGTTGTCGATTTGACGTTGCCGGGCGGTCGGGCTGGGACCGAAATCCCCGGCCAACTCATCGAGCATCAGCAAGCGCGCTAGCCGATAGACGCCGGCTTCGCGCGGCCAGCCCGTCTCGCGAACGCTCAGCAGATCGTCAAGGCTGGCGGCCGTCCCAGCCCAGCGGACGATCTGTTCTGCCAATCGTCGCGCCAGCAATTGCTTGCCGTTGGCCTCCAACAAGCGCAACAGCTCGTAATCCAACAAGCCACGGCGCAGCCGCTTCAGGCGAACGGAGGGCACCGGCCGGTCGCGTAGCCCGAACGCTTCCGCCGGGTACACCAGCCCTCGAGTAGAACCGGCTTCCGCGCGAGGCGCAGATGTGTCGGTTGGAGCACAAGTGGCGGCGTCTTCGATCCACAACGCCGAGGCTCCGTAGCGGTAAGCTTGCCAAGGCAGACAGCGTGCGTCGCTCGGCAGCGCCTCCACCGCCAGCGAACCGCTGTAGGGCGGGTAGTCCGGCATCAACCACACTTGGCGGCCAAGTTGCTGCTCGCGTTCCAGGGCTTCCGGCTCGAACCACAGCGCTCGCGGGGCCCAAATACGCACATCGGGCAACTCGATCGCCGGCGCGTCATACCAGCCCAGTCCGCGCAGCGAGCGCAGCGGCAGGTGCGCCACCAGTGCAGCAGTCGCTTCGCTTTGCCGCACGATCGCCGCCACCCGGCGCATCTGCTCCACACTATGGATTGTCAGGCCGGTGGGTGGACACGGACGCAGGATGGCCCGTTCCAGCCAGCCGCGCTCCGCGAAGTGTTGCTGACACTCGTGCAAGTAGGCCGCCAGCAGTCGGCCGTAAGCCGGCGCGTCCACACCACCGTGGCGTTCTGCATCGGGATAGGTCAGAGTCACCGGCAGTGGCCACACCTCCAGGCGTACGCCGTCCGCAAATGCGCTGCCGTCCAACCAAGCCGAGACCAGCCGGTCATAGTCATCCCAGTCAACTTGCACGCTGCCCTCGCCGGTCGGATGGAACTTGGGGAACGAAGCCCAGAGTATCGGGGTGGTGCGATGGGCCTGGAACACTTGCATCGCAGCGTTGACCAGTCGAACGGCCGCCAGGTGACTGGGGACCCCCGGCAGCAGCCGCGTTTCCTCCGCCGAAAACCGCGGCCAGCGTAGCTGCATGGTCAACAAGTCGCGCGGATCCACGCGGCAGACGACCGGCAGATTGCGCCGGTTGGGCAGGGCGACTGGCAGGACTTCCAGCAACAGATCGGCCGCGAAGACGAGCGTCCCTCCACGGGCGCGCACTTCGATCCGTCCGCGGTACTCGCCCGGCGCGGCGGTAGGCGGGACATGCAGGTCCAGCCAGACGATCTCGTTGCGCGGCTCGCTGAGTATCACTGGTCCTCCGCCACGCGGCGCAGTCCACGGCACCAGCATGTCGGGCACCAGCCGCGGCACCGCCGGCCGGCCGGTGTGTGCCCCATACCAACTGCGAAAACGCTCAACGCTGACGTAGTGCACGCGGTATAAGGCGACGCTGGTGGCCGCTGGCAGACGCTCGCCGGGACCAGCCAAGTCACTGACCAGCACGTCGAACGGGCCGGCCGGTGGCGCCGCAGTGCGCAGCGCAAGCTGTAGCGCCAGCGTCTCGTTCAGGGCGGCTTTCAAACGCACCTGCCGGCGTGAAGCCGAGTAAACGTCGTTCTCCAAATCGGGCGGCGTGTCGGGCGCGAGTTCGTCGTCGCCATCGACGATCCAGACGGCGACTTGACGGGCCGGGGCCAGGGCTCCGCAGCCGGCGAGCGCCGGCAGCAGCGCAGCAACCAGAAAAATCGAGCGTCGGAGCGCTGAACGGAGCAACATCATGCCTGCGGTTCAGGCCGGCCCTGCACTTGGTACAGCTTGCGGGGCGACTCCGGGTGTCCGGTGCGGGCCGCCAGATAGATCGTCTCCAACAAGGCGCTGACCGCCAAGTGACGCTCCAGCGGAGCCACGGCGCGATCGCGGGCCATACTGCGTACCAGCTCGGCGAAGCGCGACAATTCGCCCACCCAGTAGTCCGCCGGCAGCGGTCGCCGCTCGACCAGCTCCCCGCCGGCGTCCAGCAAGGTGACTTCTTCATCAGTCAATACGACGCAACCGTCCGGTCCCTGGTGTAGCAGGTGCTGCTCCCCCAGCCGCAGGTCCCACGCCGCCCGAACCAACGCGCTACCACCATCATCATACCGCAGCAGTGCCGCCGCCAGCTCCTCGGTATCGCGCGCTCCGGCTGGACTGGCCACCGCCCCGATGAGTCCCACCACACTGCTCGGCAGACCGCGCAGGCCGACCAGGGCTTCCAGCAGGTTGTAGCCGGCATCAGCCAAGGCCCCGCCGGCCACCTCCGTCAGGTGCGCGCGTGTGGCGGTCGGAGCAGGACCGGCAGTGGCAGCACGCAGCTCCGAAAACAGCACACGGAAAACGTCCGGCCAGCGCAGCTCATGCCAAACATGGTCGACGACGTACTCCCACCAGGACGCCACGCGATAGACGGTCGGCACCTGCCGCACACGCCGCACGATCTCCACGCCTTCGGCGAAGTTGCGTCCCAGCGGTCCGCAGCGCCACACATGCAGACCGCGTTCTGCGGCCAGTTGCCCGAGTTCCACGTCTTGCCGGGTCGAGACGGCAAGAATCACGGCTTCCAGCCCGGGATGGTTCAACAGTTGGCGCGGGTCGTCATAGCGCGGCATCTGGCCCGGCGGCGCGACGGCTGCGGAGCTGCTGTACGCGACCGGCTGAATCAAGACGCAGGCGTCAGCCGCGGCCGCCAGTCGCGGCCAGAGACCGCCCTCGCCGATCAATCCGACGCGCAACGGGCCATGGCCTGCGCGTTCGTTGTCTGTGCTGCTAGTGACCATATAATGTCATGTCGCCCGCCACGTCGCAGCCATGTGCGAGGCTTCGCGGCAGCGCGGCGGCCGGCGCATCGCCGGCAACGCCGTTCGGCCTACCAGGCGAACATTCTGGGCAAGGCCGGCGATTTCCGCCACTGGCTTGAAGAATTGCGTGGCAAAGGCACTACCGATGAAATGGCAGCCTGTCGAGCAAACCAGCCTCCCCGGGTTGATCAGCCGCGGCAAAGTCCGCGACATGTACCGCCTAGGCGACCGGCTGATGATAGTGGCCACCGATCGCATCTCCGCTTTCGACGTGGTCATGCCGCGCCCGATACCAGGCAAAGGCATCCTGCTTACCCAAATGTCGCGCTTCTGGCTGAGCACGCTGCCGGCCTGTCAGCCGCATCACCTGGAGTTCGTCGTCGAGGATCGCAACGTCCCAGAACCCTACGCCGGCTTCGCTGACCAACTCTGCGGGCGGGCCATGGTCGTCAAACGTGTGCACATCTTGCCGGTCGAATGCATCGTGCGCGGCTATCTGGCGGGTAGCGGCTGGAAGGAATACCAAGCCAACGGAACAATCTGCGGGGTGAGCTTGCCGGCAGATCTGCGACGGGCGCAGAAGCTGCCCACACCGATCTTTACGCCTTCCACCAAGGCCACGATAGGTCACGATCAAAACATCTCGTTTGAGCAGGCCGGTGAGCTGGTCGGGCGGTTCCTGGCCGACCGCGGTGCTGCCAGTCGCGACGGACGCGAGTTGATGGAGCATGTGCGCCGTCGCTCGATCGAGATTTACCAGCAGGCCGCCCGGCACGCCGAACGGTGCGGCATCATCATCGCCGACACGAAGTTCGAGTTCGGCCTGTACAATGGGGAGCTGTTGCTGGCCGACGAAGTGCTCACGCCGGACTCGTCACGCTTCTGGCCGGCCGATCAATACCGTGTGGGTCAGGATCCCCCCAGCCTGGACAAACAGTTCTTGCGTGACTATCTGGAGTCGGTGCATTGGGACAAACAGCCGCCGCCGCCATGGCTACCGGACGAGATCGTGGCGCGCACCAGGGAACGGTACGAAGACGCCTACTGCCGACTGACTGGAGACGGCCTGCCGTATTAGAGCCGCGCACCCCCGCCCCGTCGAGCGGGAGCAGGCGCGGTTGCGCAAGTGGCACGCGCGCGATTGTCGCACCCGCGCGCGGCCACGGCAAAGGTAGTTGCCGATGTGGTCTGTTCTACTGATCGCTGGTGCCTACCTGCTGGGGGCCGTACCGTTCGGCTTGCTGATCGGGCTGGCGCATGGAGTGGATGTACGCACGCAAGGCAGCCGCAACATCGGCGCCACCAACGTCGGCCGCGTTGTCGGCCGCCCGTGGGGTTATCTTTGCTTGGGGCTCGACATTCTCAAAGGGCTGCTGCCCACAGTCCTGGCTCTTCGCCTGCTGGGAGACGTGCGCGACGAGCCCCAGCGACAATTGCTGCTTCTGGCGGTGGCGCTGGCAGCGGTGTTGGGCCACGTCTTTCCGATCTACCTCGGCTTCCGGGGCGGCAAAGGTGTGGCCACGACTGTCGGCGTGGCCCTGGGAATCTGGCCCTACTATACCGTGGCGATCCTCGCCGGTCTGGCGGCCTACGCCTTGGCACGTTTCGCGACCGGCAAAGTCTCGCCCGGATCACTGGCCCTGGCGGTCGTGTTTCCGGTGGCCTTGCTAATCTATGGACATTTGACCGAGCTGACGCTCTACAGGCATTGGCCGCTGCACGGCGTCGCCTGGGCACTGGGGGTGCTGATCATCGTGCGCCACCGGGAGAATATTCGGCGGCTGCTGCGCGGAGAGGAGCCGAGTGTGGCAACCAAGCGTCCGCCCGCCAAGTGATGAGAACACGCAACCAAAAAAGACCCGCCGACGGCTCAAGCCGCCGGCGGGCAGTTCTGATCGGCTGCGATAATCACAGCCACGTTCGCTGCGCTATCGCAGCCTAACGTTTATTACCCTTCACTGGATCACCTCCTTTCTCAACGGGCCACCTCCCGGCCAGCCGCTGGGCAAGGGGCCAGCCGAGCTTTGTCCCGTCCACCGGCCGTCGCCGGTGAACCCGCGAGCGGTCGATCCGCACCGCTCAGCCGGGGGCTGCCGACCCGGACTCTTCCGGCCCAGATGATTCAAGGAAGCGACCAAGTATCGTCAGCACACCTGCCAACGTCATTATTCGGCTAGGCGCTGGGCGGTCAAGGGCCGTCGGCATATTTCTGGTCAAATACTTCATCCGACGCGCATCCTCTGCGCCCTCCAGTCACCAACCCTCAACACTCACTCGGCGCTGGCTTCCAGATGAGGGTCGCTCAGGCCTCGAACTCCCGCTTATCCGCTTGGGCGGCCATAGTTATGGACCCTACACGCCCCTGGCGCCGAACGAGACGGGCCGGCTGCGGATTCGGGCAACTGCGGGCCTCACCTGAGCAACGTCTCGACCAGTTCGCTCTCCACCGATCCGCCGCTCAGGCTGGTCACGCCGAAGCGCTCGGTCCGCGGCTGGTACCAGTACACGTCGGCCGGGTACTGGGTCAGGTCGACGGCAAACTCGCGGGCCTCCGGGCCAAGTGTTGCCACAGGGAACCACGGTCGGTCGTCCAGTCCGTCGTTGCCCACGCGGCGATAGACTTTGTACCCGATGACGCGCTCCAGGTAGCTGCGCTCGTTCTTGACCGCCGGCGCGCTCCAGGTCACTTTCACGTGGTCGTCGTCCATTCTGACGACCTGCACGTCGCGCGGCGGGAGAGGCGAGTCCAGCGAGCCGAGCGGCGTCTTGAGGACCATTTCGAAGCGCTCCTTCTGCCCGCGGAACCAGGCCACGACGAAGTCGTGTCCTTCCAGCCAGTAGTAGAAGACGCGCCCGTGCTTGCTCACTTTCACCAGCATCAGGTTGCGCGGCCCCACCACGTTCATATTGCCGAACGGGTTGTCCCGCCGGTGAAAACCGTTCAGCGTGCGCACTTCCTTGGTCGGTCGATTCGGCAGGCGCATCCGTCCCTCCGCATCCGTTTGTCCGACTATCACCGGGTCCTTGGACACCGGCGGAGTGTAGAAGTCGCCGTCTTCCACCACATCGAAGTAGCGCACACCATGATCGACGCCGCCGGGCGACTTCGTATCCACCACGCAACCGCGCTGGAAAACCTCGATCTGCGCGTCTGCGACTGGTCGTCCATTGATGTCGCGGACGACCAGAAAGTTCTCCCGCGGAATAGCAAAGTAGTAGTCGCCGAAATAGCCGCGTGGCTTGTCAATCGTCATGTTCAAATAGGCCGCGTCGGCCTCGCCATACAGTTGCGGACCGTGCCAATGCATCATCTGGAACGGGCAGCGCTGGAAGTGCGTGACTTTCTCGCCGTTGTCGGGCCAGAGGTGGTGATCGCAGCCCGGATAATCAAGCGCGTACCAGTCCACCAACCCGAGCTGATGGCCCAGCTCATGCGGCAGCGACCACTCGGTGCTGTTGCGCCAGTTGTGGTCGGTCTGCTGCCACTTGCCAGTCTTGAGTTCTTCCTCGCTGTCGTCCCAACCCCAGGCCCCCTGGTCGTAGCGTATGCCATCCTCGGCGAAGCGGCTGTGGCGCACGCCCTCGAAGAACGGGTCGTGGTCCTTGACGCTGTCGGCGTAGATGATGCGGTCCAAGCGGACGCGGGCGCGAATCCCCTGCGGGGCGGCCGGCCAGATACTGTGCTCAAGGAGCAGGTTCATGATGTCCAGGTGCCAGCGATAGAAATCTTCGAAGCAGAAGGTGCCGTAAGCGCTGCGAAATTCGTGCCAGGCCGCCACGCGCCCCTTGGCCACGATGTAGTTGAAAGCCCAGGCCCACAGCGGATCGGTGGCCTCATTGTTGATGACGGCGATCTCGGGTTGCTCAGTGATGATCTTCACGGTGACCGTGTGGAACCCCTCCTGCCACTGCCAAGTGGTATCGAAGGCAGCTTCCTCCATCGGCGCCAGCTTCTGACCGTACCGCTCGCTGCCACGCGCCACCGGCTGGCCGTCGAAGAACCACTGTATCTCAAAGGGTTCGGCCGCCCGGAAACCGACGTTCTTGATATGGGCTGTCAGATGCAGCGTCTCACCCGGCTCGTACCGCAGCTTCAGGTGTCTGACTGCCCCTTCGGGATCGATGAATTTCCGCTCGCCCATGTCCACCAGCTTCGATGACGGACCGGCAATCCATGGCCGACCATACTCGTCATACTGCACACGACCATGCAGACCGGCCAGTTTCGGATTGATTTCAATGTACGTGACCGTCAGATCGGGCAGGTCCGGCTGACGGTCCCAATCGGCACCGCGCTGCATCGTCCAGTCCTTGACCTGGCTCTTGGGATAGATGCGTGGCGGTTTGCCAACCTCCGCCAGCGAGGTCCAGACGGTGACGCGCACACCCTCATCGCGAACGTAACAGTCCTTGAGCACCGTGCCGTCTGTCAGTTCGAGGATGTCGGCTTTGAGCGTGCCGGCAACACAAAAAACGCTCGCCCAAGCGAGCAGACTGGTGCCTACCGATCTCATGGTCGATCACTCCGCGGCAAACAGGGCTGCCGTCCGGCCGGTCCGGACGCTGGCCCCCATTCTAACCGCAACGACCCACGAATTGAGATGTCGGCCCCCAAGCTTGGTCAGGGCGCCGAGCGGGTGCCAACGCCTTGCCCGGCCGGGCGACGTGCCCGATGCGCAGCCACACGACCGACCGACCGCGACACGCTCCACTGCGCAGCGCCCGACCCAGGGACGGCTTGACGAGCGCGACGAACACGACGGCGCCAACCCCATTCCTCGCGGGCCAGACACCAACTGGTGTACAGCAGCCCCGCGGCCAGCAGACTAAACAGCAGTCCCGGCGCGGGAGTGCCGAACCTCCACACCACGAGCACTACGCCGGCGACCAGCATGACGATGGACGCCAGCGCGGCCCAGCCGATGAGCAGCGCACGGATCATGCTGGTTCTCCCTTCGTTCGCAGGTACTCATCCGTACCTTGCCACCGCTCTACCCACAGTTCCTGGGCCGGCGGCCGACACCGAGCACCGGATGGCGCTTGGGCCGGCCCCAGGCGCTGTTAATACGCCCGCGCCGGGTCGGAGTTCGACGACGCGCCCTGGCCGCCGGGGAGCCGCAGCGGTGCCGCCCGCCCGCTGCCGCGGGCAGGGTCCAGTGTGGCGCTATGGCGTTGGCGGCCCCCCGGGACGCCCGTCACACTTGGCGCACCTTGATCTTCTTGGGTCGGAGGTCCGGACGCTTGCCGATGCGGATGGTAAGCACGCCGTTCTTGTAGCTGGCGTCCACCTTGTTCGGATCAACCGTGCTGGGCAACTGCACAGTGCGGTGGAAGCTACCGTACTGGCGCTCGACGTAGTGGTAATCGCGGCGTTGCTCCTCCTTCTCGGCTTTCTTGGTGCCGCGCACCGTCAATCGGTCGCCGGTGATCTGGATATCCACGTCCTGCGGGTCTACGCCCGGGAGTTCCATGGTCACGGTGACCTCGTCGGCGGAATCAGCCAGATCGGTGCGCGGCGTGGCCAGCAGTCCGGACCAGGGCCACTCCACGTCGGGAAGGCTCCACGGATCACGGAAGAACCGCTCGAAAAGCGTGTCGATCTGCTTGCGGAGCTGCCCCAGCGTGGCGGGCATCAGATCGTTGGCACCAGCAGCACGCTTCCGCCTCCATGGAATCAGGTTCATGGCTGACCTCCTTTCACCTGCCGGTCGCGGCGAGACGCGCCGCGACCGAACACCATCCTCTGCCGTCGCGCATCAGGCGCTCTTGACAGCGATCTTGCGCGGCAACAACGCCGGCACTTTGGGCAAGTGCAGCGTCAGTACGCCGTCGCTCAATTCAGCCTCGATCTTCTCGGCGTCGATCCCCTCGCCGACCTCGAAGACCCGGTAGAAGTCGCCCACGCCGTACTCGCGCAGCAGGTAATCGGTGTTCGGATCCTGGCGCGGCGTGACGCGGGCGGAGATGGTGAGCTGACCGCGCTCATAGCGCACATCCAGCCCCTCGGTTGTGGCACCGGGCACGTCGGCCATCAGGATCAGCTTGTCGTTGGTTTCGACGATATCTACCGCCGGGATATAGGTCGGTCCGCCGCGGACGCGCTCCGGCTGGACGACCTGCGATTCGCTTTTCTGAATGCTGGTCTCGGTTGCCATGGTCGCACCTCCGTTGCAGCTTTCGACTGATGCTCTCGATCACGTGGCGCTGCCGCGTCTGGTGACTGGCGGTCAGGCCGTCTTGACGGTGATCTGCCGCGGCCGGGCTGCCGCCGCCTTCGGCAGTTCGATACGCAACACGCCGTCCTTGAGAGACGCATCCACTTTGTCGGCATCCACGTCGCAGGGCAGCGTCACGACGCGTGTGAACTCGCCGACGCCCCGCTCCTGCCGGTGGTAGGTCAGGTCCTTGTTCTCCAGCGGAGCGCGCCGCCCTTTGATCGTCAGTTCGTTGCCGACCGCGGAGATCTCCAGGTCGGCCGCCTTCACGCCGGGCACTTCGGCTTCAACGAAGATGCTCTCGGCGTTGTCCCAGATGTTCAGCGCCGGAAAGACCGCCCGACGATTCGGGCCGCGCAGCAGCCCGAAGTCGTAGTTGTCGAACAGTCGGTCCAGTTCTCGCCGCAGTTCCCAGAACGTGTTCCACAACGGCATCGTGTTGGCCCACATCTGTACACCTCCTTTCCGCTTGCGGCCGGTGAGCTGCGCTGCGGCAGCGCCGGCCGGCTGGCGCCTGCCAAAAAGCAAAGCCCGTGCCAACGACGGGATGCTAGCGCAAGCTATTGTCCTGCCGACCATTATGGAAATGAGTGTGCCGAAACGACACCAAGCCGGGGTGGGTCAACTTGGCAGCGCAGGCAGGTCGCCCTGACTGGCCACCGCCTGCGCAAAGACTGGCAGCACGCCGCGGACCGCTTTCTCATTCCACGACGTGCTGCCAGCGCCACTGCGGTATGTCCGCAGCGCGGGGTGTCACTCAGGCGATCGTGATTTCCTTCGACAAGTACACGTCTTGAATGGCGTTCAACAGAGCCACGCCCTCTTTCATCGGACGCTGGAAAGCCTTGCGTCCGGAGATCAGGCCCATGCCGCCGGCCCGCTTGTTGATGATCGCAGTTTCGATGGCTTCAGCCAGGTCGGTGGCGCCGCTGGAGGCTCCACCCGAGTTAATCAGCCCGATCTTGCCCATATAGCAGCCGACCACCTGATAGCGCGTCAGATCGATGGGATGGTCACTGGTGAGCTTCTCATAGACCAGTTTGTGCGTCTTGCCGAAGTTCAGCGCCGTAAACCCGCCATTGCATTCCGGCTGTTTCTGCTTGATCAGGTCGGCATGCAGCGTGACGCCGAGGTGATTGGCCTGACTGGTGAGATCGGCGGCAACGTGATAGTCTTTGCCGTCCTTCTTGAACGCGCTGTTGCGCAGGTAGCACCACAGCACGGTGAACATGCCCAACTCGTGGGCGGCCTGGAAGGCGGCAGATACCTCTTCGATCTGACGGGCCGATTCCTCGGCGCCGAAGTAGATGGTCGCCCCGACGCCGACCGCCCCCATATCCCAGGCCTGCTCGACCGAGGCGAACATGCGCTGGTCGTGACGATTGGGATAGGTCAGTAGCTCGTTGTGGTTGATCTTGACGATGAATGGAATCTTGTGCGCATACTTCCGCGAAACCAGACCCAGCACGCCGAGTGTGCTGGCCACCGCGTTGCACCCGCCCTCGATGGCCAACTTGACGATGTTCTCCGGGTCGAAGTACGCCGGGTTGGGAGCGAAAGAGGCGCCGGCACTGTGCTCGATACCCTGGTCTACCGGCAGGATCGATAGGTAGCCGGTGCCCGATAGCCGACCGTGCTTGAACAACCAGGCCAGCCGGTTCAGCACGCGGTTGTTGCGATCCGAGTGCACGAAGACGCGATCGATATAGTCCGGTCCGGGCAGTGTAAGCTGCTCCTTCGGCACGGTGGTGCACTTGTGGTCCAGCAGGGCCTTGGCCTTATCACCCAGATGCTTCAGCACGCTCTCCATGGTCTGTTCCTCCAGCCGTCCGCCGATCCGGCGGCAGAACGCATGCGCCACATGGCATGACCCCAGTACTTATCGGCAAACTCGGCCCGCAAACGAGAGTTTATCGGGCACCCCGAATTGTAGGCGGCCCGCAGCTCACCGGCATCCCTGCCCGCGATTCTGCCAGGCCCGCTCACCGGCCACGCCACCACTCCGGCAGCACGAGCTGACGGCCGCCGGCGCTGGTGAGGGCGGCAAACGGCGCGTCGTAAACTGCCGCCAGACGCTCAGGTTGCAACACTTCGGCCGCCGGTCCGTCGGCTACGATCCGTCCCCCGCGCATGGCCAGCAGCCGTCCCGCCAGCACCGCCGGCAGTTGCAGGTCATGACTGACGATCAGCAGCGCTCGACCGCCGCTGTGCCAATCACGCAGAATGCGCACCAGCTCAAGCTGGAAGGCCGGGTCCAACGCGGTGTTGGGTTCGTCCAGCAGCAAGACCTGCGGATCCTGAGCGATGGCGGCGGCCAAGAGCGTTTTCTGCTGCTCGCCACCGCTGAGGGCACTGAAGGAGCGCTCGCGCAGCGCTTGCAGTCCGCAGGCGGCGATAGCTCGCTCGACTGCCGCTTGGTCGTGCGACGTCAGACCACGCCATGGACCGACATGAGCAAACCGGCCGCCAGCCACCACGTCGGCCACTGACAAAGCTGGTCGATGCTGCAAGACCTGCGGCACGTAGGCGGCGAAGCGCGCCCGCCGGCGCGGCGACAGCCGACAAACTTCCGCGTCATTCAAACGCACACTGCCGCCGGTGGGTGTCAGCAGCCCCAGCAACGACAGCAGCAACGTCGTTTTGCCCGACCCGTTCGGTCCCACCAGGCAGGCGCACTCGCCGGCGCGCAGTGTGAAACTGACATCCGTCAGCACCGGCCGCCCGGCGCGCCGTACACTGAGCCCCCGACACTCCAGTCGCCATTCATCCGCTGGCTGTGCGGCTTGCTCAGTCACCTGCCTCACCGCCGATGATCTTGCAAAGGGCCTGCAAAGTCTGGGCGATGCGCGGCCCGAGAATGAAGTGCTGCTCGCCGACCAGCACATGTACGCGGCCCTCGGCGACCGCCCGCAGCGGACCGACACGGGCCCAGACGGCCCGCGCGTCCCCATCGCCCCCCTCGCGC
>Ga0209101_1001559_pt1 | contig 16710 bp, 14 predicted proteins | sample ConPoolayeCmetaG_FD_185481 | JGI IMG/M metagenome (GOLD analysis project Ga0209101, IMG submission 185481) | Hot spring microbial mat communities from California, USA to study Microbial Dark Matter (Phase II) - Cone Pool mat layer C metaG... ...
TGATTATGTCAGGCATAAAGTTTGGCTGGTCAATGTCTCAAGTGGTCGCAAATTACGTTACTTGTCGAACGAGAAGTTATCCGGGTATCTGACTTGGGCTCGAGGATACCAAAGTCCGCCTGGACCGATAACACCGGTTCCTAGAACGCAATGACGATTGAGTTTGTAGAACTGATCGATAACTATCCATTCTGAAAGTGAAACATTTTCATAGTCGGGAGTTTGTCTTCTTGAAAACAAATGATCATAGAGGATTGTTCTCAGAATATAATCGTCTATGTAGGGAGACGGACTGACCGTAAAATACAAATCTTCCCGACCAATCGCAATCAAAGGCATATCAAAAGCACTGAATTGATCGAAACCGATAAAAATATCTACCGGTTCAATGTACTCACCATAGTATAATTCAATCAACGTCCGTTTATCGGGAACTTGACCATATTCAATGTAATAGTTTACAGATAGACTGGCAATTGTCTCCGTGGCATCGTTCGCACATATGCCGAAAAGCAACTTGTGCTGATCGTAACAGTGGGTTTCTAATTCGAGTTGTTTGAGTGCAGAGAGATTTACATCTGCATTGTTGGCAAAAAAATCTCGATAACTTCCATAAAAATGAACGCGCACCTTGTAATTTCGGCAAAATTCGCTCAGGCTGGGGAATGTAGCCAACCGACATAACCCCATTGCGGCCATCACTTGATATTCACTTCCTCGTTCGGCCAACTCGGAACCAAATACCGGCATCAACAATGAGTCGATCCCGTATGAAAAAAAGAGCTCACATATATCCAGAATTTTTTCCAAGAGTTTGTTGATGTACGTATTTGCATATTCGTCTGAACGAACCGATCCATACTCTAACATAAACCACCGTCGTGTGCCGTTGATCGGAAAGACGCACACCTTGGGGCCGTGTTGGCGCACCAATCGGGCTACCTCGGCGGTGGGCAAATCGCGAAAGGTCGACCAATCCATCACGCTGGCGCTCCTTGCACCTGCGGCATGCGCCACAAACGCCCGATCAGCAGGGCATAGAAAACCAAAATAACCACCATGATCAGCGGCACGTAAATGGCCGGGTCGGTGGCTACATACGGGCCGGGCAAGATCACGTTCATACCACCCACAATAAAACTACCTACCCGCCACGGATCGAGCAAGGCGTAAGGCAAAAATGAAACGCTGACCAACCATTTTTCAAATCGACTGTTCGACGTGCCTAACAAATAAGTGAAAAGGGGCATACCTAATGACACTTCCCAAACCATATCCAGCCAGATAAATGCCCCCAGATAAAAGGCAAAAGCCAGATCCAAGGCCAGTTTGGGTACGTCTTGCCCGCTCCGATTCGGTGAATGAAATAGATAACGCAGTGCTGTTATGACTAGTGGTATGAGAAGCAAAGTTTTAACTCCAGTCGCCAAGCGCAGCGTATTGGGTGATACACCCATCAGGTAGACAATAATTTGCTTGATCGAGTGGTTGTAGCCCAAAAAACCATGTTCCGGTCCACGCCAGGGAAAATCTCGACTTAAACGGGCTAGAAATTGAACATAATCGACGTACTGCCGCCAACCATATGGCCAGCCTCCGACCAAGACGGTGATACCAACGATCACCACATAAGTCAGAATTGATAACGCTAACAATTTGAAAAAAAAATGGTAACGCCCCAGTATCAAAGGCACAGCAAGTGCAAAAGCCCAGTGCGGTTTAATTTGGAGAATCACTGAAAGCCATAACAACGACCAACCCAAATGCTCATTCAAAACCGCTTCAATAAACCAGGTACCTAGCAAGGCCATAATGATGTAAATATTTAGGTAGCCCAAGTCTGTCCAGAACGAAGAAAAGAGCAGCCAGACCGGTAAGGTCCAGGGTAATACCTGGCTGGCTTGCTCGATCTGGAATCGTTCAAAAATCCGCTTCCACCAGATGTAGAGCAACATATAAGCAATGATGTGAAGCACGGTATGCACGATGGTTACTGCTAAAGGAGACAACCAAAGAAAAGGTGTGAATGCTAAAGCAAAAGAGGGGGCATAGGGGAAGTGATCTTCTAGACGATCCAGCGAGCCTTTCAAATACAAATCCTGTCGTAATTGAAAATGTCTAGCTGCGTTCAAATAGATTTGCAAATCAGCAGGAATTATACTTGTTTGTGCACCTACCCAAGCGGGCAATTGAGCAGGTTGAAACAACATCGCCAAGTATACACCCTGCACCACCAGGCGTAGCAATACGTATCCGACGGCAGTTATCAAAAGAACCCGAAAAACTCTATTCCGTAGCCAAAGTTGCTTCATAATTCACACAAACATCAAATACGTATAATCCACCATTCCGATGATCAGCGTCATACACACCGCGATCAGGACGGCCTGGGCCAGGGCCGTGTGCAGTGGACGGTCGCGGGTCATGCGCACCGCCACCAGGATCAGCCCACCGGCCAACCCCAAGGCTACGCCGTGCAAGATCACGCCGATCAACGGTGATGTGGGCGAGGCCACCCCCTGCGCCACGGCGATCCCTACCCCGGCCAGGCTGCCCAGGAGCAGGTCGGTTTTTCGGTTGCTCCAGCCGGCCTCGGCGGCCAGGTAGGCCACAAAGGGCGGTTCGAGCAGGCTCAACGCAACCGCATTGACCAGGGTCACGCTCCACGGCTCGTGATAACCGGTTTTGAGCGGTTCGGTGAACCGGATGGTCAGCGCCACCACCACGGCCCCGCTCACCATGCACAACAACGCCGGCGCCCATTTGCGTTGTCTCCACAACCACAACGCCGTCACCAGAAACAGGATCACCGGCAGGTTTTGCACCAATTCCCATCCGAGTGCGTTGAAGAATCTGGACATCTCATTCGTGCCTTAACACATCGACAATCGATATGCCGGCCGCGCGTCGACCGGGCAACCAGCTTCCCAGCACGCTCACCGCGACCATCAAAGGCAAAAGGCCCAATGCATACAGTGGGTTGAGCACAACCTGCACCTGACCGAACCCATAGGCCTTGGAAAATGTGGCCAGCAATGTCCGGGTGAGCGCAAAACCGGCCGGCACACCTGCCAGCGTCGCCAAAACGCCCAAAAATCCGGCGGCCGCGCCGATCATTGTGATCACCTGTGCCGGGGTCATCCCCACCGTTTTGAGCATACCCACCGTGCGCATCTTTTCATGCACCGTCAACAATGAGGTGTTGAACACATTGACCAGCGCAATGCCGATCACCACGGCAGCCAACGCAAAGATGGCCATCTGCAAATAGATCACCACGCCGGGGATGGCCTGCCCCACCAGGGCCAGGTTCAGATCGGCATCCGGGCGCGGCTCCAGGTATTTTTTTAAACGTGCTGTATCGGCGTTTGCGCTCAATTTGAGATAATAGGTGCGCGGCTGCGGCTCTTTGAGCCGCCGGGCCAGCGATGAAAGGTTAACCATCAACATCTGGCCGGTGTTCACCGGCTCTGGGTACTGCCCGACGATCCGCCAGGTTACCGGAACGCCATGTTCGCCTTTGATTTGCACCGAAATGAGATCACCGATCGACAGCCCCAGCCAATCCAACAGTCCCTGCCCGGCAATGGCCTCATCGCTGCCCGGCGCGAAAAAGCGTCCCTGGGTGATGCGAAAAGGAAAAGCAGCCAGGTTTCCTTCCACGGCCCGCACCTGAAAAGAACGGCCATCGGCCGTCTCCACATCGACCATCACCTGCCCGTAAAAGGCCTCGACATCCGGTGAACGGCTGAGCAAGTGCCGGGTCTGTGCGTCGCCGGTTTGGCCACGGGTGACCACCGCATCGTAGACAACTCCCAATAGCGAGGGGTCATTGCGGTAGGTGTCCAACGTTTCGCTCAAGGTCAGGCCAAAGACAATTCCGATCACCCCCAGGGCCAGGTTCAGAGTGGTCAAAAAAGAGCGCCACGGGCGTGCGAATACATCGTTTAACCCCAACAGCCAGGTCATCGGCAGGCCCAACGCGGTAGCCAGACGCATCGGCAATGAAGGGCGGTGACGTGGTGGCTCGGCGCCGACGGCCATCGCCTTGATGATGTTGGCCCGCGCACCCCGGTAAGCCGAAGTCAGCGTGGCCAGGATGACAATGAGCGGCACGGCGGTCAAGACCGCGGCCACCAGGGCCAGGTTCCAGGGGGGCCTGAAGGTTGCGCTGAGTGAAGCAGCCACGTTTTTCAACGGCAAGGGCGACAAGACGATTCCCGCTGCCAACCCTATCGGCGTGCCGATGGCCGCCAGAACGACATACTCGCCCACGTACAAGAGCACAATCTGCCCTGGCGCAAAGCCAACGGCCTTGAGCACGCCGATCTGGCGAAATTGGGCCAACACCGTCGAGCTGATGTTGTTGGTGATCACCAGCACGGCGGCGACAATGGCAAACAGGCTGAACGCACCCAAAAAAATGAAATTGATCCGTGCCCCAAAGACCGCTGCCCGTCGGACATCGTGCCAGTCGGTGTGCGTGACCAGGGTATCCGGTCGCAGCATCGCTTCGATTTGGGTCAATACGGCTTGTGTCGCCTCTGGATCGGCCAGCCGGAGGCCGAGCGAGCGGTCCCAGCTTTCCTGCTCAGGGTAGAGGGCACGCAACGTGTCCTCCGACAGGTACACATAGGGCGGCTGGGTGTTGCGATAGGTATCCCACATCGGGTTGTAGGCCAGGCCGATCACCGGCAATTCAACCTGTTTGCCGTCGGCACGGGTGATACCGATCCGGTCGCCCACCTGCAAATGGTACAGGTCGTTCAGGTCTTTGCCGGCCAGGGCTTCCAACTGCCCTCGCTGCAATCCTCGTCCCTGTTCGATCCACAGACGGTTCACCGGCCAATCCTCCATCGATTCGGGGATTGCGCGCAGGCTGACCCACACCCGCGTGTTGCCGATACGCACCCGGCTGTTCACGCTGTATTGTACCCCGGTGCTTTGCACCACCTCGGGCAAGGCCGCGATCCGTTCGATATCACGCCGCCGCACGAGTTGGCGATCGAAATAAAGCCACAGGTGGGCGCCGTTCAGAGCTTCAAAGGTGCGCTCGTAGGGCGCGTCCATGTTGACCAGCGTGGCCAGGGCCAGGGTCAGCAACATCGATGCGGCGGCGATGGTCAGCGTGATCAGGGCAGCGACCAGCCGTCGACTGCGCAAATCGGCCTTGATCTTGAGCCAGATGGCGTCCATCGTCACTGTAACTCGGTCACCCGTCGGGCAATGCGTTGTGCATCCCCGCCGGGCAGCGCGTCAACCAATAGTCCATCGCGGATAAAGAGCACGTGTCTGGCTCTGGAAGCGGCAACTGCATCATGGGTCACCATCAAAATGGTCTGCCCCAGGGCATTGAATTCTTCCAGGATGTGCAAAACCTCCTGGCCGCTGGCGCTGTCCAGGTTGCCGGTCGGCTCGTCGCCGAGCAGCAAGGTGGGGCTGTTGATCAGTGCGCGGGCGATGGCGACCCGCTGCTGTTGCCCACCGGACAATTCCCATGGATGTTTGTGTGCCTGGGCGGCGATGCCCAAACGTTCCAACAAGGCTGTCGACCGTTGGCGAATTGCTTTTTTATTCTTTTTTTCAAGGAGCAAGGCCGGCAGTTCCACGTTGGCCTGCACGGTCAGGTTATCGATCAGATGAAAGAACTGAAACACAAAACCGATGTTGGCGCGGCGAAAACGGGCCAGTTCGCTCTCGTTCATCTGCTGCAGCCAGTGTTCGCCGACGCGCACCCGGCCGGCCGTAGGACGATCCAGTCCCCCGGTCAGGTGGAGCAGCGTTGATTTGCCGCTGCCCGAAGGCCCCATAATGGCCACAAAATCGCCACGTTGCACCTGCAAAGAAACGCCGCGCAAGGCATAAAATGTGCTTCCGCCGACAGGATAGGTTTTTTCAAGATCGACCAATTCGACCAACGCGCTCATGAGAGGGTATAACCCACCCGTGTAAAGGCCGTTTTGAACCCATAGATACGTAAAAATCTTTCAAGCATCGTTCCGGCCGCCGTCTGCAACATGAGCGTGCGCACGCCGCTTTGTCGTGCGTCGAGCACAGCGCGCACGGCCAGGTTGGTCGCTACGCTGCTGCCGCGTCGTGAAGGGATCACCCCTGCGCTGCCCAGCACGCCAAAGGTTTGATGACAAACCAGCGAGCATGTGCCGACCGGTTCGTTGTCGAGAAAGGCCAGGTAATGGTACACACCGGGTAACCCCACCGAGGGGGTCAACAATTCGGCCATCCAGGGCGCAAATTCGAGCGGCAACTCGAACGCGGTCATGAAAATCTGCGCTACGGTAAGGGCTTCACCGGCCGTGATCTCGCGCACCTGCACGCGCGGCGATGTTTTGGGCAATTCGACCTGCCAGATGTCGTCGATCACCATCCATGCTTCTGCGCCTTCCTGGCGGGTGAATCCGCGCGCCAACAAACGCTCAGGCAGGTCGGTCGGCGTACAGGCCGGTGAGACAAAGACCGTTGGCTGAAGGTTGTGAGTGGCATAGTGGTCGATCACCCGCTCGATCAGCGCATCAATCCCCTGGTCATCTGTGCGCAGCAGACAGGCATGGTTGAGGTCGGGCATCGGCAAAAGGGTGCTGCGGCTCAAGATCACCTCATCGCTCAAGGTCAGCTCCAGCCCCGGCGTGACCGCCGCGATTGGCAGGGTAGCGGCATAGTTGGCCCATTCCAACTCGGTTACCCGTTGCAGCGAGATGCTCATCATCCCTCCACCTGACCAGGTCCCTTGCGCGGGTACCGTACAAAGATCAACAAGCCTACCAGCATCAGCAAACCGCCGAACAGTCCTACCATCCGCACGCCCAGGGGCCCATGTGGGTCGTTTCGGCTTCGTCCTAACAAGAGCAACAAGGGCAACAGGGCTGCGACCAGGCCATTCACCATCTGATCGAGCAGTCCCCACAACGAATAATACAGACCTTCACGGCGTTGTCCGGTCAATTGCTCATCGTGGTCGACGATTTCGGCGCCAAAAGCCGGCGGCAGCATGGTTACCCCGGAAAAAGCAATTGCCTGCACCGTTACCCAGATGATCCCCTGGGCGGGCAGGCTTAGCGGCAGCCATGGGCCGATCAGCCAGAGGCCCGGCAACACCAGCGCCGAGGCCAACATCGACCCGGCAAAAACGCGCCATTTGCCCCAACGGTTGGCCAGCCACCCCACCAACGGGTAACACATCAGCGAGCCGACCACCCCCGGAATGTAAAAATAAAAGGTGTCGGCAGCGTTGAGCAAACAAATCTCGGTCACCAGGTAAGGCAAAATCGACTGGATCAGGGTCGAAATGCCCCAATAGAACACGCCGGAGGCGGTCATGATCACAAAAGGACGGTTGGCAGCCATCGATCGCAACGCGCGCCACAGCGGAACCCGCGCCGTTGTTTCGGTCACGGGACGAGGGCGCTCCCGCAACACCAGGAAGGGCAGGTAAAAGAGTGGCAGTGCGCCTGCGGCATAAACCAATGCCATTCGGATGTAGCCGCCCCATTCGATCAACGGGCCGGCCAATGCACCCAGGATAAATCCCAGCAAAAACGCACCGGATGACCAGCCCGACAAGCGCACCCGATGGCGGTCGGTCAGGGCCAGTTCGGGAAGCAGGGCGGTAAAAGGCACCTGGTTCAGGGTGTAGGCCCCGTTGTACAGGATCAGGATCACGGCCAGGTAAACGAGATTCCACAACGACTCGTCAGGCAGTGGCGGTGTCCACAACAAGATGAAAAAGAGCAACAAGGGCAGCCCCGAAAGGAACATCAGCGGCAAGCGGCGTCCCCATCGACTGTGCAGGCCATCGGAGCGATGCCCGACCCATACGGCGAACAGCGCGTTGGCGACCCGCACGACCAACATGGTGGCGCTATACAAGGCCGCGGGGACCAAAACGCGACCTTCGCCTGCGGGAGGAATGTAAAAGTACAACAGCCACCCGCTTACTATCGACCAGATTGCCGTACAAGCCAGCGTGATCAGCGAATAAAAGAGATCAATACGGATTGGCGGTTGTTCTGACCCCAACGCCGGCGACTTGTTCAAGTGCGGCTTACCCCCAGACGCAAATCAGATCACCATCTCGATTTGACAATCATTTCACTAGGATACCACATCCCATTTTACTTGTCAATCTCGACAGGCTGTCTCTTGGACGTTGCTTATGTAAATTTTTTGTTAGCTATCGGTATGGACCGGCCACCAAGATTGCACGTATTAACCCCTCACGTTTCACGCCTCACGACAACTACGTTTTGCGTTTGAAGCAAGATACGGTATAATGTGCCATCACTCCAAGAGCGTTGAGGTGTCGAATGCAGGCAGACAAAAGTGCAATTATTCTTGAAGCACAATGGATGGAAAACGAAATTCCGCGTATTGAGAACGAGCTGGCCGCGTTGAAAAAGCTTGAACAGGAGCTGCTCACCACCCCGATCGAATCGATCAACCAGGCCTATACCGAAACCTACAACGCGATTCGCCAAAGGGCTTATCCCTTTTATCACCGTCGACGCACGGTTGTGCCAACCCGTTATGGGTACCAGGAACGTATGCTCGATGTGGGCTGGTTTGCGCTGCTGGCCCGGCTGGTCATTCTGGCAGGGGTGATCTGGGCCGGGTATATCGTTTACACCAACCATCAGCGAGAAAACCTTGAGCGCGGTGTGGTTTGGGGGGCAGTGGTGTTGGTCGTGGCCATCGGGTTTGCGTTTGTTCCGGCCTTTGCCGACGAGTTGTGGGAACGCTATGCGCGGCGCAAAGCCGAGGTTGCTGCTCAGCAGGCCCGACAATCCAAGGCCTTCCAGATCGAAAAACAAACTCGCCAGGCCAAATTGCAGCAGTGCCGCGCGCGTATGGTCGAGCTGGAAACACGTCTTCAGGTCTCGCGTCGGCGATACGATGAACTGCGCCGACAGCTCACGCTCGGCGATTTCGAAGGAGCGACGTTCGATGCCGGAAACCTCGATTCAAACCCCTGAATGGGTCAAAGATGCCATCTTTTATCAAATTTTTCCCGATACCTTTGCCCGCAGCACGCGCGTGCCCAAGCCGGGCGGCATTATGCCGTGGGACACGCTGCCCGGCCCGCATGGCTATAAAGGCGGCGACCTGCTCGGCGTCCTCGAACATCTCGATTATCTGATCGATTTAGGCATCAATGCGATCTATTTTTGCCCTATTTTTCAATCTGCATCAAACCACCGGTATCACACGCACGATTACCTGAAGGTCGATCCGATGCTCGGCGGCGATGCGGCTTTGCGTGAGCTGCTTGATGCAGCTCATGCGCGCGGCGTTCGCATTGTGCTGGATGGTGTGTTCAATCACGCCAGCCGTGGCTTTTTCCAATTTAACGATATTCTGGAAAACGGCCTGAAATCGGCCTATGTGGACTGGTTTATCATCAAAGACAAAAACAAACCGCTCGACCCCTACAACGCGCGCGCCATCGCTCATGGCCAAAGCAAGTGGAAGACCAACTATCAGTGTTGGTGGGATCTGCCTCCGCTGCCCAAATTCAACACCAACAACCCCGAAGTGCGTGAGTTTTTATGGGGAGTGGCCGAGCATTGGATCCGTTTTGGCATCGACGGTTGGCGGCTGGATGTGCCTACCGAGATCGACGATGAGCCGTTCTGGCAAGAGTTTCGTCGGCGGGTCAAGGCGGCCAACCCGGAGGCTTATATCGTCGGCGAAATCTGGCATCCGGCACCGGAATGGCTGCGAGGTGACCGTTTTGATGCGGTGATGAATTATGTGTTCAACCGTGCGGTGCAGGGCTTTTTTGGCGGTGACAAGCTGGACACGCGCGTGCGTCCCGGCGGGTACAGGCTCAGGCCGCTGAACGCCAAAGAGTTTGCCGCGCAAATCGAAGAAATGATCGCCATGTATCCCTGGGAAGTTACCCAGGTTCAGCTTAACCTGCTCGGCAGCCACGACACGCCGCGCATTCTGTCGATCCTGGGCCATGATCGGGACCGTCTCAAACTGGCTTTTCTGTTTCAGATGACCATGCCCGGCGCGCCGTGCATTTATTACGGTGATGAGATCGGCATGCGCAGTGTGGCGGTGGAAGGGCACGAGGGGCGGATGACCATGACCTGGAACGAGTCGCGGTGGGATATGCACCTGCATAGCGCGGTCAAGCAATTTGCCGCCTTGCGCCATAAACTGCCGGCCCTGCGACGAGGTAGTTTTGAGACGCTTTACGTAGATAATCGATACAACGTGTACAGCTTTATCCGCCGTTATCAGGATGAGACGGTGGTTGTGCTGTTTAACAACGGCTCGTCACCTTTTTCGATCAATATTGGCGTCAAAGACAGGTTGCCTGAAGGGGCCCGGCTGGAGAGTCAGTTGGATGATGCTGTGTGCACCGTTTCGCACGGACGGTTGACCGGCGGTCCGTTGCCGCCCCACTCGGGGTGGGTGCTCAAGGTGGTGTAGCGCGCACCCCCCTTGTAATCTGTCTGAAAAGGCTCAGGCCTGCGGCAGTGTGAAATAAAACGTGCTCCCCTCGCCGTAGGTGCTTTCGACCCAAATTCGTCCACCATGCAATTCGATGATGCTGCGTGTAATCGCTAGCCCCAGGCCGGTGCCGGTTTCTTTTTGCATACGCGGATCGCGCACGCGAAAGAATTGTTGAAACAGGCGTTCCCGGTCTGCTTCGTGCAGGCCGATGCCGTTGTCGGTGACGGCGCACATCACCCACCGTCCGTTGGACGCTTCGCTGCGCGGTTGTGCCCAAACGCGAATCCGACCGCCGTTGGGCGTGTACTTGCAGGCATTGCTGAGCAAATTGACCAAAACCTGGCCGATCCACCCGGGATCGACCTGGACCTCGGGCAAGTCGTCCGGGATGTCGATGCTTAACTGGTGTCCGCGCGTTTCGATCTCGGTACGCACTGCCGACACGGCTTCCTGAACGATCTTGGCCAGGGCGACCGGTCGTGGCGCGAGGCGAATGTGCCCCGATTGGATGCGCGCGCTGTCCAGCAAATCGCTGACCAGATTGGTCATGCGGTCCACGTTGTTCAAGATCACCTCGACGAATTCCCGCTGCTGTTCTGTCAATTCTCCGGCCGTTCCCAAAGCCATCAGCCGCGCATAGCCCCGGATCGAGGTCATCGGCACTTTGAGTTCGTGCGCCACGATGCTCACGAATTCGCTTTTGGCTTCGTTGGCCTGGCGCACGGCAGCGTACAACTGGGCGTTTTTGATCGCAAAGGCTGCCTGGTTGGCCAGCAATTGGATCACCAGCAGTTCGTCTGAGGTGAACAAATGCCGTTTGCCGAAAACAACGTTAAACACGCCCAACACCTGTTCGACGCGCAAAGGAACGCATGCGATGGCCCCCAATGATGGATGTTGCGGGGGAATGGTCGGGCCGTCCCGAAGGTCGGGGATGATTGCTGCCTCGCCGCTGTGCGCCACCATCCGGATCAACTTGTTGGCTTCCGGGGGCATCGGCGGTTCGCTCAGCTTGCCCTGTGGGGTGACCCCTGCGCCAAAGGTGATCGTGTCTTGATGGGCGTCGTACAGGTACAGGGTGACCAGATCGGCTTTGAAGAGAGCCTGCGCATTGCGTACCACCGAGTTGAGCACCGCATCCAGATCAAGGCTAGAGATGAGGTCGAGGCCGATTTGTTGCAGTGTGGTCAGTTCGGCCACCCGTTGCTGGGTTTGATTGTAAAGTTGGGCGTTTTCGATGGCAATCGTCGCATGATCGGCCAGGCGGCGCAAAAAGGCAAGGTGATCGGCGGTAAATGCGGCAGGGCGGGTGCTCTCCAGGCTGATCACACCGAGCACGCGGGCCTGACGTTTGATCGGCATGACCAGTTGTGAACGCACGCTCACCCCCAGATCGGCGTAATCGGCATCGCGGGTTACATCTTCGATATATTCGTGCTTGCCTGTGCGCACGGCCCGCCCGATGATCCCTTCGGAAATCGGCCAGGGTTCTTCCCAATACGGCTCAAGTTCAGGCGGATAGCCGCGATGGGCAACCACACGCAAAAACTGGTGATCTGAGGAAACCAGGGCCAATGTTCCGGCCGTGGCCGAAGTGATCTGGATGGCCCAATTGAGGGTGGTGTCGATGACATGCTGGAAATCGAGCCGGGCGTTGATCTGTCGGTCAATTTCTTGTAGGGTGGAAAGTTCGGCCAGGCGTTCATCAAGGGCGCGGTCCAGGTTGTCATACAAAATGGCATTTTGGATGGCCACGGCTGCCTGATTGCCCAAGATTTCGAGCATTTCCAGGTCGCGCTCGGTTGGGCGATACCCACTGCGTGGACGGTCAACGGTCAGATAGCCGATCACCCCCTCGCTGCTGGTCAGAGGCACGTAGAGTTGATCGCCTTCATACCATGGTGTTGGCACGCGCTCGGTGGAAATTTGTGCCGGGCTGCCGGGCGCAAAGGCAAAATAGCACTGTCCCATGCGTCTGCCCCCTTCCAGCGTGTCAAAGTCGATCAGGGGGAAGGTGATTTGGGCAAGCCGCTGCCATGTTCCGTTTTTGCCGCCGCTCCAGGCTACCACCCGCACGCGCATGGGATCGGCGTCGTCAATCAGGCTCAACGTGACCAGATCAAAACCCAGGCTTTCGCGCACGGCCTCGACTGTGCTTTGGATGACGCGGTCGCGGTCGAGACTTTTGAGCTGCTCGCCCAGTGCCAGGATGTCGGTGAGGCGGCGGGTTTGCTCGACCAGATAATGGCTTTGGGCCACCTGTTCGGCATATAGCCGGGCGTTGGCCGCGGCAATGGCGGCCTGATCGGTGACCGTTTGCAACAGGGCCAACGTTTCATCGTCATAACGTCGACCTGCGCCGGTTGGCCCAAGTGCCAGGACGCCGAAAAGTTCGTCATGGACGCGGAGGGGTATCAGCACCGCCGCGCCCAAGGCATCCAGTCGGGCGCGTTCGTCTGCGGTGAGGCCGACCTGCCATTCTTTTTCATGCCGGAGGATCAGCATATCGCCGTGTTGCAAACGCGCGATGGTTTTGTCTCGCCGGTCCAGATAAAACTCGACCGGGGCAGGTTCGACCTGCCCCCAGGTCTGGGCAATTTTGAATTTATCCTCTTGGGCCGGCGTCAAAACAAGGGCATACTTGGGCTCGCTCAGCTCGCCCACATAGGCCAGCATACGTTCCAGGATAAACCGCTCGTCGAGATGTTCGGTCAGTTCACGACTGAAACTTTGCAGCACAAGGTTTACCCGTGTTGCCGAGCGATCCAGGCAGTGACGAATGCGCTCCCAAATTGTGGGCGATCTTGATTTTGTGGTCATCCAATAGCTCACAAGTTCTGTTTACCAACCTGGACCCTGACGAATCTATTTAAGGTAACTGCTCAGCCTGGCTTTTTTAGAACACGGGTTGCCACAGACGCGACGGATGGTCACCGATTTTATAAAAACTATCCGTGTTCATCCGTCAGAGCCGTGAAAATCCGTGTCCCATTCCCGAAAAACGCCGGTGTCCAGACCAATTATTCTGAACCGTGTCTCAGCCTATTTTATCATAACCGTTGCCGGCTGTCTACAGCCTTACCTGGGGATTTGGAAGCCAATCCCAATTCGGGGGAGTGAAGCGGAGGCTTTAGCCGGCGCAAGCGTGGCTCAAACCGGCTGAAGCCTCGACGCCGGCCTCGACTCGGCGAGAAAAGCCACATTGGCGTAGCCTAAATCGTTTCTGCTTCGAACACCTCACCTGGCGGGGTGATTGACAATTCTACAATTGACGGCTACAATGTTCAAAACGTGGCCTGACCTTGCCGGGGGTACGCAAGTTTTGCAACGATGAAAACTAGACTAGACACCGGCGTTTTGGAGAGTTGAGGCTTCAGCCGACCGGCTAAAGCCTCGACTCCCCTACTCCGGGTAGATTCGCCGGCGTTCAGGATGAAAAGATATTTCGTTCGGTGACGGCGATCGGCCATTTGTGGAGGAAGCCATGAGCCTTGAAATCGGAATCGTCGGCCTGCCCAACGTGGGCAAATCCACCCTGTTCAATGCGCTGACCAACGCCGGTGCCATTGTGGCCAGCTATCCCTTTACCACCATCGACCCCAATGTGGGGGTGGTTCCCCTTCCAGACCCGCGCCTTGATTTCATCGCCTCGCTGGTCAAACCACAAAACGTGATTCCCAGCACGGTTCGCTTTGTGGATATTGCCGGATTGGTGCGCGGCGCGCATCGTGGCGAAGGGTTGGGCAACCAATTTCTGAGCCACATCCGTACCGTAGATGCCATGCTCCTGGTCGTGCGCTGTTTTCAAGATGAACATGTTGCCCATGTGGAGGCGCGCATCGATCCGCTGGCCGACCTCGAAACGGTGTGGACCGAGCTGATCCTGGCCGATGTAGACATTGTCGAACGGCGCATCGAGCGTGTGCAGAGCGCGGCCAAGGCCAATCCCAAAGCGTTTGCCGACGAACTCGGTTGGCTGGCCCGCCTGCGCGATGGTTTGAACGGCGGCCGGCGGGCCGGGGCTTTGATCCAAAACGAACAAGAACGTGCCTGGGCTGCCGAAATGGCCTTGCTCACCAACAAACCCTACCTGTATGCGATCAATGTCGCCGAGAGTGACTTGCCCGACGGCGGCGTCCAGGCGGCGCAGGTCAAAGCGCGGGCAGCTCAAGAGGGGGTCGAAGCGGTGGTGCTCTGTGCCCAAACCGAGATGGAGCTGCAAGGCTGGCCTGCCGACGAGGCGGCCGCCTACCTGGCCGATTTGGGGCTGAACGAACCCGGTTTGCTGCGACTGGTGCGCGCCGGTTACCGCGTGCTCAACCTGATCACTTTTTTCACCGCCACCGGCGGCAAAACCGTCCAGGCTTGGGCCATTCCTGCCGGAACAACCGCTCCGCGTGCCGCCGGCAAAATTCACAGCGATTTTGAACGCGGCTTTATCCGCGCCGAAGTGATCTCGTTTGCCGACCTCTATGAGGCGGGGTCATTTGCCGAAGCGCGCCATCGTGGTCGTCTGCGCGTCGAAGGACGAGAATACGTGGTGCAAGATGGAGACGTGATTCACTTTTTGTTTAACCTCTGATCCGGTCACCGGTCGATTACAAGCGGCATAGGGATGCCGCTTGTACGGTTTTTCGATAGATACAAGCCGACGCATCCCCATGTCCCCATAACGTAGCCGACGCATCCCTATGCGTCGGCACAAGATGCATCCCCATGTCCCCAAAACGCAGCCGACGCATCCCTATGCGTCGGCACAAGATGCATCCCCATGTCCCCAAAACGTAGCCGACGCATCCCTATGCGTCGGCACAAGATGCATCCCCATGTCCCCAAAACGCAGCCGACGCATCCCTATGCGTCGGCTCAGGCCGTTCGCGGACCAAACAAAGCTGTGCCGATGCGCACCATATTTGCCCCTTCCTCAATGGCTACCCGATAGCTGTCGCTCATGCCCATCGATAGGTAGCGCATTTCGACGCCGGGCAACTGCAACCGCTCCAGATGGTCAAAAAGCGCACGGGTATCTCGAAAGTAGGGACGTAGCGCCTCGGCGTTTTCACCCAACGGCCCCATCGTCATCAGCCCCTGCAAGCGCATGTGTGGCAGCCCGGCAAGCTGTCGCGCCAATTCCTCAACCTGTTCAGGCCAGACGCCTGCTTTGTCGGCTTCTCGTCCGCTGTTGACTTGGATGAGCACCGGCATCACCTTGCCCAGCGCCGCGCAGCGACGGTCGATCTCCTGGCCCAGCCGCAACGAGTCAACCGTTTCGAGCATGTCAAACAGCATGACGGCAGCCTGAGCTTTGTTACGTTGCAGGTGACCGATCAAATGCCACGTCACCGCGCCGCGCACCTGACCGATCATTGCCCTGGCTTCTTGGACGTAATTGTGCCCAATATGGGTGATGCCGGCCTCGACAACGGCTTGCACTTCGGCCGGCGTGCGTGTTTTGGCCGCCGCCACCACGATCACACCATCGGGCAATTCGTCGAGAATACGCCTTGCCGATGCGGCAATCTGTGCCAGATGCTCGTCCATCCTTTACCTTTCGATCCGGTTTGCCTCGGCCAGAAATTCCAGCAACAGCCGCACCGTCCGCTCGACCAGAGGGCGGCATGAGCCTTGGCCGTCAGGGTTAAAGCGATCGCGCAGCGGCTTGCAAATGGTGGATTCAAACTCGGCCCTAAAACGCTCGCGGAACGCTTTGGCCAGAGCCATTTCGGCTTTGTCGTCAATGCCGCACTCGCTACGTCCCAACAAGGCGCTCATCGCCAAAATGGCCCCACTCAGTGCGCCGCACAATTCTTCGCGGCACCCCCCCACGCCGCCGCCGAACAAAGTCGCCATTCGTTTGCTCTGCGGATGGATTTCCGGCAGCAGGTGCTCGCCAACGGCCCAAAAGACTGCTTCCGAACAATGACACCCGCCGCTCAAAATGTCGCCCGCACGGGTCGCTACCGTTTGCCAATCATGTTGCCTGGTCATCCTTGATCTCCTGGAGTTTTTCGCTTACGCTCTGCGTGGAAGCGATGATTTGATCATAGCATCACTTGCCGGATAGGACAAATCGGAGCGAGTGGGCATCGGCAGCAATGCCGCCGACATTGCCGGCGTCCGTCCTGCTACGGCAACCCGGCCCTATGCCTGGAATTATTACCCCGCTGCCTGCTGCCGTGCGCCGATTGGAAATCGGCCTTCCTGGACGCCTGCAGCGCCGGGCGTCCAGGA
>Ga0209101_1001561_pt1 | contig 16698 bp, 16 predicted proteins | sample ConPoolayeCmetaG_FD_185481 | JGI IMG/M metagenome (GOLD analysis project Ga0209101, IMG submission 185481) | Hot spring microbial mat communities from California, USA to study Microbial Dark Matter (Phase II) - Cone Pool mat layer C metaG... ...
GTATAATAGCAATGGGACGGCAAATCCACGGTCAACCGTGTGGTTGCAGGATAGCATAAAATAGAGAGTCACGCAAGATAAGATAGAGAGTCGAGATAATCACAAGTTAGCCCGTCCCGAGAAGGAGGAAAACCGTGAGCCTACAGGAAGAGCTTCAGCAGATAAAGCGTGAGCAAGCGCAGGCACTGCAGGCCGCACAAGAGCGTCGCGCCCAGATCAGCAAGGCCATCCTTGCCCAGCGAAGCAGTCTTGTTGCCCGGTGGTCCCCGCTTGTAAAAGCTCTCCTCGATGAAACCGCGCGCGCCACTTGGGGCAACGATACTTACAGCATCATAGAACCTGATCCAACAGAACCTGATGCAACACGGTCATTTACTTGGACGGCAGTCCGTGAGCAAGGTACAGCCAAGCTGAACTACCAGGTTAGCCTTCGATTCACAGAGGCAAGCCCTGACGATCCAATTCTATGCCCGAATGATCCCCTCGTGACACCTGTTGACTTCCAAATCAGCGGGGCGCAGGCATTTATCACTGCACCCTCAGAACAAGCGCTCAAGGAAGGCCTGATTTCGGTCTTCAAAGCTGGCCCTAAGGATGGGGGATTGGACAAATATGCAGAAGCTATCTTGGCAAAGATGCCTTACAAGGAGGGCGAATATGGAAAAGCTGATTGGAAAATCATAGCCGCCAATGCAGTCACTCTTCTGATCGGTTCATGTTTCCTTTTCTCTGAAGAGAATGTTCTTATTCTTCCTGGCATTCTTCTAATAGGATTGTCATCAACGGCCTTCATTATCACGGAGATGGGTAAGAAGTTCAGGCGATTAGGGTCTTGGCAAAAAGCTCTCGTCATCTTTGCTGCTATACCCGGGTTCATTGCCGGTATATACATAGTTCTGGCCATTATAATGCTTGCCGGCAGCGCTGCAGCGAGCGCCAAGAGAGCAGAAAGGATCAGCGAAATTGAAGAGGGAGTTCGACGAGCCCGGAGGTAACACTGCCGAGCGATTTTACCGCTGGCCTGACGGGAGAAACAAGGAATCAACCCGGCATTGCCACAATGTAGGGCATACTGAGACGGGCTAACAACTCGCTCCAGCCGACTGCTCCCTCGGCGGCTCGCTTCGCTCGCCGCCTTCGGTCGCAGCGGCTGAGCTCGGTGCCGTTATACGGAACGCTTCGCTCCGCTTTGCTCCGCTGCGCGTTCCGTATAACGGCGCGGCGGCTGCGCCGCCAGTTATGCTCCCGCTCGCTCCGCTCGCGTCCGCATAACCAGCGGTTGGAGCCGACGCGCGCCTCGGCGCTAACGCGCCTCCGCTGCGCGCAGCTCAACCGCCGCGCCGTTATGCCGCCAGTTGCGTGAAGCGAACGTTAGGCAAAACGGCAGCAAAAGGAGATGGCTATGACAACCAAGAGCCAGAAGACCATCTACATTAACCATCCATTGGGCGCGACTCTTGAGGCTGCTGAACGGGCACTATATGCGAGTGGGGCCAAGGTCACGCAGAGTGATCGGCAACAGAGACTTATCCTTGCCAAGAAAGGGGCTAGTTTCAATACGGTTCAGTTAAGGATCACGATGGCCTCCTGAAGCGGTTTGGACGGTTGTGGCCAGTGACGGTGGATGTCCCGCTTCAGTTTGAACTTTGACATTTTGCGCTTGACCACCCGCGGATTGGAGCGGTTCTCACGCTCTGGCAGGCGGTAACTGGCGATGTCCTTGAGCAAGCGTTGGTACAAGCGCTCCCATTGGTCAGGGGCCGTCATTTGAAACTCGGCAATAGCATCGCCAATAATGCGCACCGCATTGACAAAGCTCAAACGATCTGGATCAAGCCCGGCTTGAGTAGCGGCTTCGTGCATCACCACGCGCACGGCGTAATGGGCCAGCAGCAGGCCGAATACTTCCTGAATGATCCCGACCGGCTTGTGACTGCGCAGCGGCAGGTTCGGCAAGCGCTGATGGGTATCCACTTCGTCGATCGTGACCTCGGCCTCCCAGCGCTGGTGGTACTCGCAGGCCAGGGTATGCGCCGGATACAGTTGAGGATCGAACAGCGAGGTGATGAGACGATGGTGCTCTCCGTGCCCAGGGCGGTTGGGGTCGTCTATAGTGTACTCGATGACCCGCACCAGAAGGCGCTCACCTTGCTTACGGCGTTGGTAGTCGGAGGGGTAGATGTAGGCCCAATAGGAGCCATCCGGCAGCGAGCGGACGAACTGCGGCTTGACGTGGGCGGGCAAGCGCCCCAGAAAGTGTGCTCCGCGCTGGCGTGTGGCGGCTGCCATCTCGAAACTATGAAAGCCGCGATCCCACATAAGCAGCATGCCAGGCTCCACAGAGCGCAACAAGCGCAGCCCACCTGTCCGCTCACTGGTGTGGCAAGGCCAGAACCCCGCATCGCAGATGGCATGAGTGCCCACTTCAAACAGGTAGACCGCCAGCATCTGTGGGAAGGCGCTCTCGCCCCGATGGCCAGAGTGTCGGCCGAAGAAGGCCGCATTGGCGGGGGTATCTGGCACATCTTCCCTGGTCCCGTCAATAGCCATCAGACGCAAGCCAAACAGGAACGCCCCCGGCGTGGCTTCGGTGGCCACCGGTTTGCAGATGCGGTGAAAGAGGGCTACGAGTGGCCGGGCCCCCAGCCGGTAGCGCGCCTGACAGATAGCACTCTTGTTGGCGACCGTGTAGTCTTCGTCACCCGGCCAGATGTAGCGCACGCCTTTGACCAACTTCCTGAGGACTTGGGTCAAGGCGATATTGGTGAAAAGTCCCATCGCGATGCACAGCAGGAGCGTTAGCCCGGCCGGCAGCTTGCGGGTACGCTGTTCCGTGACCCCCTGCTCGGTGATGACTGCTTCCACGGCGGCTTGCGGAATGGCGTGTTCTAACGCATTCAGTGTGACCGCTTCGGGGAACCGAAGATCGGCAGCGATTGTGCGTAAACTAAATCCCATACCAAGACCTCCTGGTGCGTGTGATGTTGAACTGAAAGATGCCACCGATGGCCTCAAATGTCAAGCGGTGGGACGTTTCTTCTTAACTGAACCGTATTGGGATTAGACCCCCAGGTGACCGAGATCAATCGCCGCGCCGCCGAGCTGGCCCGTCAGGCGGCAGGAGAGGACCGTTATGTCGGCGGCGACATCGGCCCCACGGGCGAGATGCTGGCCCCCCTGGGCCGGCTGACTTATGAAGCAGCGGTGGAGATGTTCGCCGAGCAGGCTGCGGCCCTGGTCGCCGGTGGTGTGGACTGCCTCTATATCGAGACGATGAGCGACCTGAAGGAAGCCCAGGCCGCCGTCCAGGGGGCCAGGCAGGCCGGTGACCTGCCGGTCTTTTGTACCTTCAGCTTCGATACGCGGGGCCGCACCACCATGGGCCTTCACCCGGCCCAGGCCGCGCAGGCCATGGCTGCCCTGGGGGTGGTGGCGGTGGGTGCCAACTGCGGCCATGCGCCGGAGGAGGTGCTGGAGTTTTTGCCGCAGATGCGCCAGGCAGCCCCCGACCTCTATCTCATCGCCAAACCCAATGCCGGCCTCCCCCGCCTGGTCCAGCGGCAGGTGGTCTATGACGCCACACCGCAGCAGATGGCCGAACTGGCCATACGTTATCTCGAGCTGGGTGCCCGTATCATCGGTGCCTGCTGTGGCTCTTCGCCGGAACATATCGCCGCCATGGCGGCAGCCCTGAACAAGATGAAAGGCCGGAGAGAGGAAGCGCAATGAGAGCGAATTATCAGGTGAATGTTACTCCCCAGTTCCGGGTGCTATCGGACGACCAGATCGAGGAGGTCTATGCTGCTGCGCTGGAGGTGCTGGAGCGGGTCGGGATGCGGGTGCTGCACCCGGAGGGGCTGGCGCTGTTGCGGCAGGCCGGCTGCCAGGTCAGCGAGGACCATGCTTCGACAGGCCCGGCACAGGCTCTGGTCCGCATCCCTGCCTGGCTGGTCCAGGAGGCGCTGAGCACCACGCCGGGCCGTATCGTCGTCGCCGGGCGTGACCGCCGCAGGCGCCTCTATCTCGAAAAGAACCGGTTCTACTTTGGCACCGGTTCCGACTGCCCGTGGCTGGTGGACCCCCATACCGATCAGGTGCGCAAATACACCTTCGACGATGTGTACCATGCCGCCTGCCTCAGCGATGCTCTGCCCCACATTGATTTCCACATGTCGCTGGGCCTGACCTCGGGCGTGCTGCCCCAAACCTACGACCGGCCCCAACTTCTGGCCATGATGCGGGGCACCTCCAAGCCGCTGGTCATCACCGCTGTGGATGGCGAGGGCCTGGCCGACCAGTACCACATGGCCTGTGAGGTCCTGGGTGGAGCGGAGGAGTTTGCCCGGCTGCCGCTGTTTATCGTCTATATCGAGCCCAGTTCCCCGCTGACCCATTCGTTTGAGGCGGTTGACAAGCTGCTGTTCGCCGCCGACCACGGCATCCCGGCCATCTATACCCCCTGCATCATCGCCGGCGGCACCGGGCCGGTGACGATGGCCGGAGCGATGGCCCAGGGGATAGCCGAGTGCCTGGTCGGGGTGGTGTTGGCTCAGCTCAGGCGCCGGGGGGCGGGGGTGATCATCGGGGGTGTCCACTCGCCGCTGGACATGAGCACCTCCATCCTGTCCTACGGCGCGCCGGAGCTGGCGCTTCTGAGCGCCGGCCTGACCGACGTGGCCAGATGGCTGGGGCTGCCGGTCTTTTCCACCGCCGGCTGCTCCGATTCAAAAACCCTCGACCAGCAGGCGGCGATCGAGGCTACGCTGTCCATTGTCGTTGCCGCTCTGTCGGGGGCCAACCTGATCCACGATGTCGGCTACCTGGAGTCGGGGTTGTTGGGTTCGTTCGATATGCTGGTCATGGCGGATGAGGTGATCGGCATGGCGAAGCGGATCGTGAGCGGCATCACCGTCACGCCGGAGACGCTGGCGGTGGAGGTCATCGAGAAGGTTGGCCCCGGCGGCCACTACCTGACGCAGGAGCACACCCGCCGCCACTTCCGCACCGAGCTGTGGCTGCCGACGCTGATGGACCGCCAGATGCGCCGCGCCTGGGAGGCAGCCGGTCGGCAGACGATGGCCGAACGGGTGCGGGCCAGGGTGTTGGACCTTCTGAACACTCACCATCCCCTGCCGATCCCGGCCGATGTGGAAGCACGGCTCCAGGAGATCGTCGCCCAGGCGGAGGCGCGACACAAAGGGGACCGCGAAAAAGGCTGAGTCTGGGTGTCGGCCCCCTTCGGCAGATTGATTCGGCCGGGCTACCGCCGTGCCTGAGGCACGTAGGGCGGCAGCTTTTGCCCGGCAAAGAGGGGCCGCAGGCGGGCAAAGCGCTGTCGGCCATCTATCAGCGGGATGGCCGGCCACCCCTCGCCGATGAGAGGCCGGGCATAGCGCACAAACTCGTCGCTCACGTCCAGGCGATCGGCGGCGATCCAGGTCGGGGGAAAACGGCGCTCCGAGTTGGCAACCTGCTCCAGCGGGACCTTGTCATAACGCACGTTGTAAAGCGGCCCCGGCTCACGCAAAATCGTCGCCATGTAGCCCCCCCCCTCCTTGACGGCGATCTGGACGGCCTTTTGCCCGACGCGATAGGCTTCCTCCAGGTCCACGGTGGAGGCATAGATCATGTTGTGGCGCTGGTCGGTGCCGGGCATGTTGCCCCGCGCCGAGCCCTGGGCCGCCAGCCCCACCCGGTTCAGGTAGTTGACCACCACGCGCTCGACCGTCAGGGCGCTGGCCCCAAACTCGGTGTGGCCAAAGCTGTCCCGCCGTTCACCCAAATCCCCCACCGGGAACCCCTCGCTGATGACCAGCAGGCAACGGCCCCGCCGGCGCAAGATGTCGTTCACCGCATCGGCCAGGTCGGCCAGGGTCAACCCCGACTCGGCCAGGGCAATGAGCAAGGGCATCTCGCGCCCCGGGTCGGCCAGCCGTGCTGCCGCTGGGATAAAGCCGATCTTGCGGCCCATGGCCTGCATGACCAGCACCGGGTCGGCCGGACAGGAGCCGGCATTCTCCTCGTTGGCGTTCTGCACGGTCAGCGCCCAATAGCGGGCCACGCTGCCATAGCCGGGGGTGTGATCGATCAGCCTGAATTCCGGGTCGCCCACATCGTTGTCAATGGTCTTGGGGACGCCCACGACCACCAGCTCCAGGCCGCGCGCCGCAGCCAGCTCCGCCACCTTGTGCGCCGTGTCCATGCTGTCGTTGCCGCCGTTGTAGAAAAAATAGCCGATGTCATGGGCCCGGAATACCTCGATGATCCGCTCGAAATCCTCTTGTTGTTGGGCTTGGAGTTTGTAGCGGCAGGTGCCGATGGCCCCTGCCGCCGGGGTGGTGCTCAGCAGACACAGCTCCTCCTCCGGCTGGGCCGAGAGGTCGAGCAACTCCTCTTTCAACACCCCCTCGATGCCATGATAGCCGGCATAGATCGTGCCAAAGATGCCGGGATAGGCCCGGCAACCGTCCACCACCCCACGCAGCGAGGCGTTGATCACCGGCGTTGGACCGCCGCTCTGGGCTACGACGACGTTCCTGGCTTTGCTCATGTTGCACCTCCAGCCTGATACCTAAGCCGTATAGGTCGTGGATGCCGTGTCGCCGCCGCGCCCGGTCCAGTGGGTGTGGAAAAACTGACCGCGTGGCCTGTCCACCCGCTCGTAAGTGTGGGCGCCAAAGTAATCGCGCTGCGCCTGCAGCAGATTGGCCGGCAGACGTGAGCTGCGATAGCTGTCGTAGTAGGCCAGGGCGCTGGCAAAGGCCGGCACCGGGATGCCGTTCTGCACTGCCGTGGCGACCACCCGGCGCCAGGCCGTCTGGCTGCGGGCGATGGCCTGCCGGAAATAGGGGGCCAGCAGCAGGTTCGCCAGGCCGGGGTCGGCGTCGTAGGCTTCCTTGATCCGTTCCAGGAATTGGGCGCGGATGATGCAGCCCTCCCGCCATAGCAGGGCCAGGCCGCCATAGTCCAGGTCCCACCCATATTCCCCGGCAGCCATCTTGAGCAACTGGAAACCCTGGGCATAGGCACAGATCTTGCTGGCGTAAAGCGCCTGGCGGACCTCCTCGATAAACGCCTGGCGATCCCCCTCAAAGCAAGGGGTCGGGCCGGGCAACAGCCGGCTGGCAGCCACCCGCTCCTCTTTGAGGGCTGACATGAATCGGGCCAGGACCGCCTCGGCAATGGTGGGCGCTGGCGTGCCGATATCCAAGGCATTCTGGCTGGTCCACTTGCCTGTACCCTTCTGCCCGGCCGTGTCCAGGATCATTTCTACCAGCGGCTGGCCGGTCTCCTCGTCCCGCCAGGCCAGAATCTCGGCCGTGATCCCGACGAGGTAGCTGTTCAACTCCCCGTTGTTCCAGCTCTGGAACACGGTGTGCATCTCGGCGGGCGTCAGACCCAGCAGGCGGTCCATCACAAAGTAGGCCTCGGCGATCAGTTGCATATCGGCATATTCGATGCCGTTGTGCACCATTTTGACATAATGACCTGCACCGTCGGGGCCGACCCAGTCACAACAAGGGGTCCCATCGGCCACTTTGGCGGCAATGGCCTGAAAGATGGGCCTGACATGAGGCCAGGCTGTCGGGCTGCCGCCGGGCATGATGCTCGGCCCGTGCAAGGCCCCCTCCTCACCGCCCGAGACACCGGCGCCGATGTAGAGCAATCCTTTCCCCTCCACATACCGGGTGCGGCGGTTGGTGTCCCCGAAAAAGCTGTTGCCGCCGTCAATGATGATGTCGCCCGGCTCCAGGTGGGGCAGCAGCAGCTCGATGAAATCGTCCACCGGCTGGCCGGCCTTGACCATCAGCATCACCTTGCGGGGCCGGGCCAGCGCCGCCACAAACTCCTCGATGCAGTGGGCGCCGATGATCTGTTTGCCGGCGCCCCGCCCGTTGATAAAATCATCCACCTTGCTCACCGTGCGGTTGAACACGGCCACGGTAAATCCCCTGCTCTCCATGTTCAAGGCCAGGTTCTCCCCCATCACGGCCAGGCCGATAAGGCCAATGTCTGCTTTTTTCATAGCCTGTTCCTCTGCTCATTTCCGTATTCGATACAACATCTCTCCCGCCTTGGGCACCACCAACGTATCGGGTTGCCTCTTCCACTCCTCCAGGTCCACCGCTGCCGGGTCCAGATAGCCCAGGTTAACCCGCTCGCACCGTTCGCGGGGGATGCCGGTGGCCAGGGTCACACGGATGCGGGGCCGCTCGATGCCGGTGGCGGCGTCGTAGCTGCCGATGCCCCGCAGGTGGGTCGAGTGGGCCAGCACCCCCCACGGATACTCCTTAAAGCGGTCCCATTGGGCGACGAAATAATCGCGCACATGGTAGCCCACCCGGTCAATGATCTGGCCGTGGGTGTAGGAGATCTCGGTGATGTGCGGAGCGTAGATAACCACTTCGCCGCCGTCGGCGACAACCGGCTCCAGCTTGTACATGCCCTTGGCCGCCGTCCACAGGTCATCGTACATGTCGGGCATGACCGACAACACCCGCCTGAACGGCCTGTCCAGCCAGACGATATGCACCTGTGCCGACAGGTCGGCGGCCGCCTGCCAGGCCTCCTCCATCGAACCGACAAAGAGCCCCTGCAGGGGCACCGGGTCCTGCGCCTCTGTCCCCACCACCAGGGCGAAACAGAGGCTGGGCCGGTCAATCAGGGCGGCTGCCCGGTCAATCACCGCCCGTACCGGTGTACTCCTGGTGCCGATGATCTCGTAGCTGGTCATCAGCGCGCCCAGCCAGTGGGTGAAATTGATCACCTCTGGGCCGCTGATGCCGGGGAAAAAATATTTGTTGCCGCCCGAAAAGCCGACCACCTCATGGGGGAATACCGGCCCACAGACGATCAGGCGATCATAGTCGAACACCAGGCGGTTGACCGTGACCGGCAGGTCCTGGACCAGCATCCCCCCGGTCAGGCGCGCAATTTCGGCAGCGGGGATGACGCCCAGCCGGGCCAGCGTGCCCGGCCGGTCCCAGCCGTGGTTGAACAGGTGCACATCGGCATAGAGCGTGCGCCGCTCCTCGTCCGTGATGCCCACCAGCCGGTTCAGGGCCTGGTCGCTCAGCGGTTGATGGGTGCCCAGGGCCACCAGGTAGTCCAGGGCAGCCACACGCCCGCGCATGGCCTGGTGGAACAGGCGGAAGAAAAGGGGGAGCGGCGCGGTGCGGGTGTGGTCAGGGATGATCACCAGGACCCGTCTGCCGTCGAGGTCCGCCCGGGCCAGGGCCTCGAAAATCAGCGCCCGGACCTCCTCATCGTCCAGAGGGTGGCGAGGATGCCCTTTGCCAACAAACAGGGGTAACCCCTCTGACCGATTGGTCATTGGTCATTTCCACGGCGGCACGTCCGGCAGCCGCTTTTCAAAGTCGGCGATGAGGGCCGCTTCATACTCGCCTGCATACTCGCCGGCCAGGAATTTGTGCATCGCCTCTTCATAGAAGCGCTGCCACGATTCCTCCTCGTGGCCAGGGTTGACCGGGAAGAAGAGCGCGCCGTTGTCCCTGGCTGCCTGCAGGTCACCGGGGGCGTCGCCGATCATCAATATCCGCTGCGGCGGGTATTTGCCCCTGCCGGCCAGGGCCAGATGCTGGCTCTTGGTACCCATCTCCTGTCCGGCAATGGCCCGCACGTAGCGGGTCAGGTCATGCTCCTGCCACTCCCGGGTCAACGCCTCCAGCGGCGTTTGCGAGACGACCAGGATGTCCGCTTTATCGGCCAGGAATTGCAGGCTGTCGCGCACCCAGGGGAACGGTGGGACGCCGTGGACCATATCGGCGATGGCCTCGTTCACGGCCAGACTCCAGGCCAGAGCACGCTCCAGTTCAGGGTCAGGGTGGGCGGCCAGGTAGGCCCGCAGGCCGTCGTTGCTCTTGGGGTAGGCGCTATCGGCGATGAAGGCGCGAAGGCGGGGGACCTGGGGCGGCTCGACGCCCCGCGCCTGGACCTCCGGCCGCTCGCGCAGCAGGTCAAAGACCATCACCAGCGCCGGCCAGCGGTTGATGCCCCGCCATTTCGAATACAGGTTGACGAACTCGGAGGCCTCACGGGCGTACCTGGACACGGCCTGGAGATCCCAATATTTGATAATGTTCGGCGTGAAGCACTCTTTGTGCTTGATCTCCATCGTGTCAAAGGCACAGCCGTCCGAATCAATACCGATGAGAAAGTCATGGTGCGGTTCCAGTTCCGCCAATGGTCGAGCTGCTTCTGAAAATCTGAAAGTTTGCAAATTTCCCATTTGCCTACCCATTTGCCCATTTCCCCATTTCTACACCCCACTGAACGCCGAAAATCCCCCGTCCACCGGCACCACCACCCCGGTCACAAAAGCCGATGCCGGCGACAGCAACCACAACGCCGGGCCGACCAGGTCCTCCGGCTCGCCAAAACGGCCCATAGGCGTGTGGGCGATGATCGTCTGGCCGCGGGGGGTCAGCTCCCCCGTCGCTTCGTCGGTCAGCAGGAAGCGGTTTTGCACGGTCAGGAAAAAGCCGGGGGCCAGGGCGTTGACCCGGATGCGCGGCGAGTACTCCTGGGCCATGTACACGGCCAGCCACTGGGTGAAATTGCTGACCGCCGCCTTGGCTGCCGAATAGGCCGGGATGCGCGTCAGAGGACGAAAGGCGTTCATCGAAGAGATGTTGAGGATGACCCCCTCGCCCTGGGCGGCCATCAACCGGCCAAAGACCTGGCTGGGCAGCAGCGTGCCCAGGAAGTTGAGATTGAACACCCACTGCAACGCTTCTGCCGGCAGGTCGAAAAAGGGCAGCTCAGGCGTGGTAGTCGCTTCCTTCCTGTTCCCCCCTGCACCGTTGAGGAGGATATCCACCCGACCCCAGGCCGCCAACACCACCTGGGCTGCTGCTTCGATGCTCGCCTTGTCCAGCACATCGCAGCGGAGGGCAAGGGCCTCCCCTCTCTCGGCGGCAATCTCGTCAACCACCTTTTGCGCCGCGTCCAGAAACAGGTCCAACACGGCGACCCGAACCCCCAGGCGGCCCAGGGCCCGGCTCATCGCCCCACACAGCACCCCCCCACCACCGGTCACCACGGCCACTTTGCCCGCCAATCCGAACAGTTGCTCCAGATACCCGGCCTTCATCCTTCCCTCCGTCAGGGCCGATCTGAAAACCACCAGGGACGCGAAGGACGCTCTGTGCATTCCTTCGCCCCCTGCGCCTTCGTGGTAGACTTTTCGGGCAGGCTCTCAGCCATCCGCGCCTCGGATTCGTTCCAGATGGCGGCGGAAATGCGCCTCCAGCACCGCATAGTAGACCTCCTCATGGGCGTCAAGGATGGCCTTGAGCTGCGCTCCCCACCGATCCAGCACCGAGCCAAAGGTGACATGCAGTACCTGGCGGGCGTCGAACCGGTCAAGCAGGCCGGGCAGTTCAGCATCGGTCAGGGTGTCGGGCACGGGAACACGGCTGACCTGAGCCGAGACGTGGTAGGTAGCCCGATCGGCTTCGTACCGTTCGCGGGCCAGGGCCAGAACCTGGCGGAAAAAAGCCGGGTCCACCCTGGCGACGGTCCGCAGCGCCTCCAGGTAGCTGGTGCCAGCCGTCTTGAGGTGCACCAACCCCCGCGTGTGCCGGGCGAACAGGGGATAGATGCTCAACTTGTCCGAACCGGAGTGGAGGCTGAGCTTGTACGGTCCCAAGGCACGGGCAATGGCCGCGTGTCTGGCCAGTCCGGCTTCCAGTTCGCCCCGCTCGCCGATGTAATCCACCCCTTTCTCAAAACGACCGACGTAACGCGGGGCCAGGCTGACCCAGTGGACCCCCAGCCGTTTGAGTTCGCTGGCGATGAAGAAATGCTCCTCGGCTGAAGTGGGGATGTCGGTCTCGTCCACCGACATCTCCAACTCAAAGGGGTGGCCTTGGGCAGCCAGGTGGCGGTACATCTTGACGGTGTGGGCGATGGCCCGGCCATACCTGGCTGCCGCCCGCAGCAGGCTCGCCTCGTCGAACTCCAGGGTGAACCCCTCGACCTCGAAGCGGCGGCCCAGGTAGCGATCCCGCATCCCTTCCGCCGAGTCCTCCAGGATGTTCCAGGGCAGATCCAGAGAGGCCCGATCTCCAATCCCTGATCCCCAATCCCCTACATAATCGCCAGGGTCCACCGTGAAAAAGGTATAGCCCGCCGCCACACACAGGTCAATGTCGGCGGTCGTTTTCAGATGGTCGGCGTCGGCCCCCCACGGTTCCCGCCAGCCTTCTTCGAAGACCCCCCACATCGCCTCGTCCATGACCTGCTGGGGGGTGCGGCCGGTGCGGGCATTCTCGCGCATAGACTGCTGGGCGAAAACCGGTGCAATGCCGCCGACAGCCCGCACGGCCCGCACGTGGCCCGGCGTGGCCAGTCCCAACCGGTCGCCGCAGCCGGCCGAGGTGACCAAGCCCAGCGGCTGAGGGTTCAACCAGGGTAGCCGCGCCCGCAAGACCGCCGCATTCTCCGCCGTCAACGGGCAGAGCAGCAGGTCACCCTGCCACTCCCCGCTAAAACCGGCCACATCACCCGACACGCCCAGGAGTTTGCCCGCCGGTCCGCGCGCCAGGAAGTAGCGCGCCCTATCTGTCTCGGTCACCGAACGCGGATAAATTGCCAAACCGGCCCTCGCCGCCAGGCCGGCATGAGCCGCCGATCTGTCCGTCACCCGTTTACTCCTCCGGCTTGAAGGCGGCGCAGACAGGCGATGCTCTGCCGGGCAGCGATCTCGGCATCGGGCAGGGGCAGGAACTCACCGGAGAGGTAGCCCCGATAGCCGGTTTCGTACAGTGCCCTCAGGATGGAGGCAAAGTCCAGGTGGCCGGCGCCGGGGTACCAGCGGTTCGAGTCGGCGACATGGAAGTGAAAGAGGCGGTCGCCGCAGGCGCGGATGCTGTCTTCGATGTGCGGCTCTTCGATGTTCATGTGAAAGGTATCGGGTAACAGGCCCAGGTTCTCCGCGCCCACCCGTTCGATCAGGTCCAACCCCTGCCCGATGTTGTTGATCAGCGTCGTCTCGTAGCGGTTGATCGGTTCCAGGGCCAGGCGAACCCCGTGGGGGCGGGCTTCGGCGCAGCAGTCGCGCAGCGCACCCACCAGCCAGTCCATCGCCTGCGCCTGGCTCACCCCCGGCTTGACGATGCCGCGCAGCAGGCCGATGATAATCACCGCGCCGGCCCGCGCGGCAAAGGGGATATGGGCCAGGGTCCGCTCGATGGCCGCCGTCCGCACCGCCGGGTCCGGATCGGTGAACGACAGCCCCTCCTCGCCCCAGGCCTGCCCCGTGCCGATGGCCGGCACCGTCAGCCCGTGGGCCGTGACCACACGCAGCAGATCGTCGGCGTCAATCAGCCGGGGGTCTCGGATGGCCAGCTCCACGCCGTCGTAGCCCCAGGCAGCGATTTTAGCCACGTTGGTCTCGAAATCCCCCTTGAAGGCCACCGCCTGGAATTGGGCAGCGTGGGTGGAGAGGACAAGGCTGAGTTTCATGGTTCGAATCTGCAAATGGGCAAATGTGGAAATGGGCAAATGCAGGCGATTATTTACCCATTTGCTCATTTACCCATTTCATCACCAGTCCGACCCCTGACCAAGGCGCGGCAAGGCATAGACCGGCTTCCAGCCCTCACTCAACGGCTCGCGCAGGTAGGGTTCCATCTCAGCTTCGGTGCGCAGGGTGACCTCCTCCACGGGCGGGACGACGCCGGGCGGGAACGCCTCCAGAATCTGGTCGTTGAGCAGCGTCAGATATTTGAGGATGGCCGCCACGGGGCGTTTGGCCTTCTCGGCCGAGCCGTGGGTTGACTTGCCGACGACACCTTCGGGCGTGGCCGCGATCTCGATCGCCATGTGCCCTTCCCCTTCCGACCAGCGGCTGGGCCGGCTGAAGGGGTCCACCGACTTGTCAAAGTGGCCGTCGGGCAGATAGCCCCTGCCCTCGGTATCCACGGCGTAGCGCATGTCCACCATATCGGGGTGGAGCAGCAGCCCCAGCGACGTTTCCGACTCGTCGGCATGGACAAAGTTGGTGTCCCAGCGTCCGCCCTTTTCGGTGGTGCGGAAGAACTCGCGTACCGCCCGGTGCCAGTCTATGACGCGAAAGATGCCGGGCAGCTGGTAGCGACTCTGGAACTGATGGATGGCCGATTCGAGCACCCACAACTGGCCGTGGTTATTGACGATGATCTGCTTGCGAAAGCCGTCGTTCCACAGGCCCAACATCACATCAATCATCAGTTCGCGCACCACATTTTCGCGGATGATGACCGTGCCGGGCATGCCGATATGGTGGTAGGGGTGTGCACCATACATCAGGGGAGGCAGCGCCAGGTTGACCGGCGCACCCCGTCTGGCCGTGTAGCGCCGCACCCCTTCGCAGATCTGACTGACATACAGCGTGTCGGACGCGCTGGGCAGATGCCGGCCATGCAACTCGGTGCAGCCCACCGGGATCAAGACGATGTCGTTCCTGCGCCGATTCTCCTCCACCTGCCAGCGCACTGTCGTCTGGATGTAGGAGCCGGGTTTGCCCCACTCCACCGGCGAGGGGATGCCGTACTCGGCCAGGATGGCCTCGATCTCGGCATCGCTCGCTTCCCAAATCTCTTTCTTCAGCCGCCCGACGGGGTTGTCCTCAAAGAACAGGTCGGGCTGGTCGCTCGGCAACAGACCGGGTGGTAATACGTTTTGTGACATTTTTAAATCCTCTCCAGAGAAATTGATTGTGCCGGGGCTATCTCATCCAGGCGGACCGGCCGCCCCTCCACCAGCGAACGTCTGGCTGCATAGCCCATCACCACCGCCAGGCGCCCATCCAGGCCCGATACCGGCGGCGGGGTGTCGTCCATGATGCACCTGACAAAGGCGCGCAGCTCATTGACATAAGACTCGGTATAGCGTTCCATGAAAAAGTTGAGCGGCAGGTCACGGTGGACGCGCTGCGCGTCGCCGATCTGGACCGTGTTGGGATAGGCGTTGTCGGCGCTGACCACACCGCCGCTGCCGAACACCTCGACCCGCTGGTCGTAACCGTACACCGCCCGGCGGCTGTTGTCAATGACGCCCAACGCACCGCCGGCAAAGTGCAGGGTGACCACTGCCGTGTCCACATCGCCGGCCTGGCCGATGGCCGGGTCCACCAGCACGCTGCCGGCAGCATAGACCGCCTCGACCTCACGGCCCATCAGAAAGCGGGCCATGTCGAAATCGTGAATGGTCATGTCCAGAAAGATGCCGCCTGAGACCTGAACGTAAGCCAGGGGCGGGGGCGCCGGATCGCGGCTGGTGATGCGCAACAGGTGCGGTTCGCCGATCTCACCGGCGGCGACGGCCTGGCGCACGCGGGCAAAACTGGGGTCAAAGCGCCGGTTGAAGCCGATTTGCAGCCTGACGCCGGCCCGCTCCACCGCCGCCAGGGCGTGGTCAATCTCGGCCAGGTCGAGGGCGATCGGCTTTTCGCAAAAGATCTGCTTACCGGCCTGTGCTGCCTCTTCGATAAACCGGGCGTGGGTGTCGGTGCTGGAACAGATCAGCACCGCGTCAATCTGCGGATCGTCCAGGATGCGGCGGGGATCCTGGTAAGCGGCCGGCAGGCCCAGTTCACCGGCCAGCTTCTCCGCTGCCTCGGCCACGACATCGGCGATGGCAACCAGGTTCACCTCCGGGAGCCGATAGACCAGGTTGGCGGCGTGCGCGCGGCCGATCCGCCCCGCGCCGATGATGCCTGCGTTGATCGTCCGTTTCATGTCCACCTCTCTACTCGATCGTTTTCAGCAACCATGTCCGTGATTCCTGCAAATAGGTCTCCAGCCAGCCCAGCGAATGCTCGTCCTTGATCGCCACAAAGGGATCGGGACCGGGAGCGGTGCACTCCAGGATGATCGGGCCGGCATAGCCGATGTCCGCCAGGGCGGCCAGTTGCGCTCCAAAATCGGTGTGACCGCGGCCGATCCCCTGTCGGTTCGAGTCGGCAACATGGTAGAGCCACAGCCGCTCCCCGGCCAGCCGCAGGGCGCCGGCCGGATCGGCCTCCTCGATGTTCATGTGGTAGGCGTCGAGCAGGATGCCCACGTTGTCGGCGCTCACGTCGGCCACGAACCGAACGGCCTCCGCCGCGGTGTTGAGCAGATGCGCTTCGTAGCGGTTGAGCACTTCGATCACCAGGCGCAGACCCAATGCCTGGGCCCGCTCTGCGATCTGGCGCACAGAGCGCAGGAACAGGTCATACTCCTCGGTGTAGCTGCTGACCGCCCGCACCCGCCCCACCAGGCCGTGGCAGGAAACGAGAGGGCGGTCCAGCCCGGCGGCAAAATCGAGCAGGCGCCGGTAATAGTCCACCGCCCGGCGGCGGACCGCTTTGTCGGGATGGGCCAGGTCTACATTTTCTGGCGTCAGGGAAAAGGCGGCCAGTCCATGGTCGCTCAGGATTTGGGCCGCTTCTGCTGCCCTGTAACGGGCCAGATCGCCCATCAACTCGACGCCGTCAAAGCCGAGGGCTTTCAGCCGCCGCGCAATTTCGTCCAGCGGCAGGTCGCCAAAGGTCCAGGTACAGGCTCCCAAACGAATTTTCATCGCAAATTCTACTCCCTGTGTCAAGTCTTTTAAAATCGTACCGGGGGTAGAAGCCTAAAGTCCTAAAAAACCGTACCTCCGGAGTGCCGTAACGGCTGGCATTTTCTGCGCTCACCAGCTTTTACGAAC
>Ga0209101_1001564_pt1 | contig 16656 bp, 18 predicted proteins | sample ConPoolayeCmetaG_FD_185481 | JGI IMG/M metagenome (GOLD analysis project Ga0209101, IMG submission 185481) | Hot spring microbial mat communities from California, USA to study Microbial Dark Matter (Phase II) - Cone Pool mat layer C metaG... ...
TGGATTTGATAACGATTGTGGTTACTGAAACCTCGGAAGGTAAAAGCGAGGCTGATACCGAGATTAAAGAGAAGTCAACTCTTAAAGCTGCCATCGAAAGCTTGTTGGGTTTGGAAAGCACAGTGAAAAAAACCAACCCGCAGGTCAATATGAATAATCTGATTGGCGCCAGCACCAAGAATGATTTTAAGGGTGAGGGCGAGACAACCCGTAAGGGCAGTTTGAAAGGCCGGATCTCCGCTATGGTGGCGGAGGTTTTGCCTTCCGGCGTGTTGCGCATTGAGGGCGAAAAAATCATTACGGTTAACAATGAAGATCAAATCATGGTTATTTCGGGATTGGTGCGGCCGGAAGATGTAAATTCCAATAATGAGGTTGATTCTTCTAAAGTGGCCAATATGCGCATTGATTATACCGGCAAGGGAGTTGTGAGCACGGCGCAGCACGGGGGTTGGCTGGGGAACATAATACGGGCAATATGGCCTTTTTAACAGTGCGAGGAGTATGCGTACGCTGAGCAGCATAATTTTCAGCTTGGTCTTAACGGCCTTCTTGCTTCCGGGATGGGCGGCGGCGGCGCGCCTTAAAGACTTGGCCGATGTGGAGGGGGTGCGCGGGAATCAGCTCTTTGCCTTTGGTATGGTGATTGGTCTGAACGGCACAGGGGACGGGAAGGTGGATTTCACCTTAAAAGGCATGGCAAACATGCTGGAAAAAATGGGCATCAAGATCGATCCCAAGGATGTGAAGGTGAAAAACGTGGCGGCTGTTATGGTTACCGCCACCTTGCCGCCTTTTGTACGGCCCGGAAGCAAAATTGATGTAGTGGTTTCCTCCCTGGGCGATGCCAAGAGCCTGCAGGGCGGCACTTTACTTTTCACTCCGCTTAAGGGGCCGGACGGGAATGTTTACGCTACAGCTCAGGGTGAAGTCAGCGTCGGCGGTTTTGCCGTAGAAGGCGGCGGCGATTCGGCGCAAAAGAACCACCCGACCGTCGGCGTAATAGCTTCGGGAGCAACCGTCGAGCGCGCCATTCCATTTGACCTTTTCCAGTCTAGACGTGTGCGCATCGTACTTCGGCAGCCGGACTTTACGACCATGACCAGGGTGGTATCGGAGATTAACCGCAATCTCGGCCGCCCGTTGGCGGCGGCCATCGATTCGGCCTCGGTCGAAATACCGTTAGTGGGTGAGTTTCAGCGCGATCCGATTGGCTTGGTAGCCAGGCTCGAAAACCTGGAGGTTGATCAGGATATCGGCGCCAGGGTGGTGGTAAATGAAAGGACTGGCACGATTATTATGGGCGAGCATGTGCGCTTGGGTAAGGTGGCTTTAGCGCATGGCAATTTAAACATCGCCATTCGCAGCGAGACCCAGGTGTCTCAGCCGCCTGCTTTATCGCAAAGCGGGCAGACTCAAGTTGTTACCAATGCCGATGTGACAGTAGGCGAAGAAAACAGGAATTTAGTGATGGTGGGCGGTGAAGTGACGTTGGGAGAATTGGTCAGGGCCTTGAATGCTTTGGGCGCTACGCCGCGCGACCTGATCTCGATTTTTCAGGCATTGAAGAGAGCCGGCGCGCTGCATGCCGAGCTGGACATAATGTAGGGCGGGCCTTAGGATTATCGACGGCTGGAGTTGAATCAGGAAGGCTTGAATATGGCGATCGAAGTAAAATGTCTGCCGGAGGTGGCAAGCACTGCTTTGCGCGGGCGGCCGGTTACTTCGTTTGGAAGCACGTCGGCTGAGCTTCAAGTGCGGAAGCTGGAAGCCCCGCTCTCTAATCCGGTAGTGTCACCCAAAGACAGCCCGGAAAAAATCGCCGCCGCGGCCAGTAAGTTTGAGGCGCTGCTTTTGCAGCAGATGTTTCAGGCTATGTGGAAAACGGTCCCAAGCGAAGGTTCCCTGTTAGGGAGCGATGAAGAGCAGTACTATCGCGATATATTTAATGAAGTTCTGGCCGAGAACGTCTCTCAGGGCGGCGGTATTGGAATTAGAGAAGTTATTATTAAGGATATGGAGCGCTTAAGTAAGAAGACTAAGCCATAGATATTCTAGAATCTTTTGTGGTTCGAGTCCTATCCTAAGGTTTATAATGGGGTATTCGCTTGGAGGAGAGGCGTCATGAGAATTAGAGGGCATCAGGACAACTCAGAGCTTCAAACTGTTAAACCGGCCGTGGAGCAAGATGCGGTCAAGGTTCATTCGCGTGCCAAAGGTGCGATCACCAATTTGGTGGATGAGGCTCCGCTTGATGCCGCCCCTAATCGAATCACCGCTCAGGAAGACAAAGTGAGTCTCCAGATTTCAAAGGTTATTAACGCTGAATTAAACCCCGAAGTACTGCGGGCTGAGCGCCGGAAAAGGGTGGAAGAACTAAAAAAACTTATTGAAGCCGGGCGGTACAACCCGCCCGGCGAAGCTGTGGCGCGTGCGGTGGCAACGGAGATTGCGACTGAGATCTTTTTGAGTGGTGATAAACCAGCCAGCGAAGAATAAACAGGTTGGTTGAGCAGTGAGAAGCAGGTTGTTTTAGGGTTCAGGGTTTTTCAGGGGGCTACTAATGCCGGGCAACTGGGAAACATTTAAAGCTCTTCAATCTTTGCTGGAAAAGGAATGTGAGTTGTATGTTAAGTATAATGGAGTTCTCAGCCAAGAACGCGCGCATCTCTCTAAATTTGATTCTGAAAAAATTCTTTTATTAAGCGCCGAGCGCGAGCGCTTGTGTGATTTAATGAAAGAGGCTCAAGCCCAGCGTCGGGAATTGATTAAGCAAGTGTCCGGCAGTAGCCGTCTGAAAGTGACGGATTTCATAGCTAAATACTTCTCCGGCCAAGAGGCCCAACTTCTTTTAGGCCGGGTAGAAAGGCTGCGCTTGCTTATTCACCAAACGCAAAGCCGTGGTACAGAGTTTAGTCAAGTGGTGAACTTCGCCATCAAATTGATAGGTGGTTTGGTGTCAATCATCTGGTCGGCCACCCAAAATGTGGTTCGTTCTTATACGGCTGGCGGAAAACTTAAGGAAACCTACCACCCCACCGGGCCCCGTTCGGTAGGGGTAGTCAAAGAAGTGTAAAACCGCGCCAGCTTAGCCCCGCTCTCCCACAAAAAAGCGGTCGGTCTTGGTGGCATATCCCTTGCATCTTTTTTCTTGGGGTTAAAAAGGGGCAAATTTTGCCGCCGCTATCTTTATAAGGCAAGGCATGACCAATTTTGGAGCGAAGATCTTAAATAATGCTATTAGCGCCTTAAAGGCTCAGCAGGCCGTCATTGCGACCGCGGGTAATAACATTGCCAACGTCAACACTCCTGGCTATTCACGCCGCGTCGCTCATCTTGAGACGCAAGTAGGTTCGGAAAGCACCGGCGCAATCAATGTTGGCAATGGTGTGCGCGTCAGCGGTGTTCGGCGTGTAGCTGATGCTTTCCTGGAAAGGCTGCTACGGAGCGCCCTTTCTGAAAAAGGAGCCAGCGAGACGGAAAACCAATTTTTGCAGCGAATTGAAAATTTGTTCAATCTCACCGGCGAGCGAAACACCATTGGCAGCGCCTTAAGTGGTTTCTTCAGCGCCCTGAACGATTTGAGCGTCAACCCCTCAAGTATTGAACTACGGACCAACGTGATTGAGCGCGCTGAGGACTTAATAAGTTCCATCAAGGAGACTTGGAATACTTTAGCTGCTTTGCAAACCGAGGCCGATCAACGTCTTGCTACTGAAATTCAAACGGTTAATTCCTTGACCAGTCAGATTGCCGATCTCAATGGCCGGATTCGGATCCGCGAGGCAGGGGGAGTCGAAGCTTCCGATGAGCGGGATCAACGCGATCGGCTGATGCAACAACTGGCGGAGAAAGTGGGATTTAGTGCAGTGGAGGTTAATGACGGTACGGTAACCATTACCCTATCCAATGGTTTTCCCTTGGTGGTTGGTGAAAGCGCCCGCAGCTTGGAAGTAACGACTAGTCCCAGTTTCTCTTCCGGTACACTGCCGCCTTCATTGTCGGGGCAGATTCTAAGCTATGTGGTGTATGACTATGATGCGGGAGCGGGTAGTGCGCATATAGATTTGACTCAGGTCCTGCAAGGCCAAAGCGGCACGATTGGGGGGCTCCTAAGCCTGCGTGGTTACGCCGATCCTGCTGATACAGGGGCGCTTCAGGCCAACGGCACGATTGTGGAGGTAGCGAAACGTGTCGAAGCTCTAACTAGAGCGTTGCTTACGGATTTTAATCAAACCTATCTAGGTCCGGATCGCGATCCCGGTACAGCGGGTCACCAAGCCTCATCCGGTGACCTGGACGGCAATACTCCCGACGTTTTTGGGTTGTTTGATTTTGATTATAACGGCGTCAAGGACGTGGACGGTGATTTCTATCCAACCGGCGCCGATCTAAATGCATTGCTGGCCAGTGGCGCGGTTGACAATTTCTCAAGCCTGCTTAAAGTCTCTTTTAGTGATCCGCGGCGCTTTGCCGCTGCACGCGACGTATCAGGCGGCCCGCCGGCGGCGCCAATCTTTGCTCCTGGTGACGCCAGTAACATAACCAATCCTAATAACGGCCTTTTGCGTCTGCAGAATACCCAGCTTGCACTTTCGGCCGGTTCGTTTTCTCTAACCGCTACTCCGGAAGAGGGCTATAACCAGTTGGTAGGCTATGTTGGAAACCTTAAATCGGCCTCGGATATAAATGTGGCTATTCAAAGTGATAATTTTAATACCGCTTCCAACCGGCGCGATGAGGTTTCGGCTGTTAGTCTGGATGAGGAGTTCTCGTCCTTAATTATGTATCAGAAAGCCTATCAAGCTTCCGCCAGAATGATACGGCTAGCTGATGAACTCTTACAACAGGTGGTGCAATTGCTATGAGAATCTCAGAGAACCAATTAGTACGTCAGCTTCTTTCTGACATCGGCAGAAACCGGCAAAGCTATAATAAGTATAGTCAAGAGCTTTCCAGCGGCTATGCGGTGGTTGAACCGGGCGACTCCAAGTTTTCCAGCACTATAGCGCAATATCGTCAGATGATGGCGCGGATTCAGGGGCATGAAACACGCATCAATGCAGTTAGCGGTCTTTTGTCTTTTCAGGACAACATCATGTCGCAGGTGAGCGATCTGTTGGTGCGCGCCAAAGAGTTGGCTACTCAAGCCGCGAATGAAACCGTTGGAGCGGAAGTACGAGCTCAAATGGCTGAGGAGATATTTGCCATTCGCGATCACCTGATTAATCTGGCCAATTCGCGCTATCAGGGTAAGTATATTTACGGCGGTCTGGATGACGATGATCCACCCTATGACATAGTGGGAAACTTTGCTGTGCCGGCCGACGGCAAGGAAACGGAAGTTTACCGCTATGATGACACAGCGGCTGATCCTGGGGCGGCGTTGACGCGCAACGTGGCGGTAGCGGATGACGTGACGGTTACAGTTAATACGCCGGGTAACCAGATTTTTGATAATTCGATTATTGCCCTGGAGAAACTAGGGCGGGCCTTAAAGGGATACTCGACCAGCTTGGATTCTGGTACTAAGCTTCCGGATGGGACCGAGCGGGCCTATAATCTTCCCGGGGAGATGTCTTTGCAAACTCAAGCCATTCAGGAATGTATTACGGCTTTGGAAAGCGCACGGCAAAACGACATCATGCCCGAGCGTGTAAGCCTAGGGGCGCGCTTACGCCGTCTGGATACGGCGTCTAGTTTGCTTAAGCTTACTAAAGACGATGCTGAGAGTGTATTGAATAGCCTTCAAAATGCAGATTATGCAACAGCCGCTACCAATCTTAGCCAGGCGCAGGTGGCGCTGCAGGCTTCGTATACGGTGTCCCAGCGCGTCTTAAATATGAACATCCTGGATTACCTCTAGAATGTATCATGTATCCGGAAATTCACTGGCCTGATACACCCCAATAAAACAGGGTATTTCTGTGTGTATCTTTTAAGATACCGAAATCCTTAGACAAGAAAAACTCTGTTTCTTTTTTGTTTTGTAAACTTCTCTCTAGCTGCATGGTTTGTATTTGCAAAAATCGCCATGGTGAAAAAAGCCCACCTTGTGCTAAAAGGATGTCTGTTGTGCACCCCAGTGAAATTATTTGGAATCTAATAAGTTATAGCCCAGAGCCAGGGATGGCACGGTAAGTATGTTGATATTGACCCGCAAACCAGGCGAGAGCCTCTACATTGGAGATAATATTAAGATCACCATTGTGGAGCTTAAAGGTCATCAGATTCGGGTAGGTATTGAAGCGCCGACCGAACTGAGAATTTATAGAGAAGAGATATATCTTCAGATTCTCGAAGAGAACCGCCGTGCCGCTGAGGCTTCTATGAGTGCGGAAGTCGGCCTTGAGAATTTGAGTGCTGCTTGGTCAGAACGCCGGGGCGGTGAAGCTGAAACGCCGCCTTCTGTGGAAACGTCGGGGCAAGCGGTTGTACCGACGGAGGTAGAGGGGGGAAGTCCCCGGCCTGCGCGGATAGGAGGTTTTTCTTCGTTTGTAACCTCGCGCAGCCGGGGGGCAGAGCCTCAGGTGGTTTTTAAGAAAAAAAAGAACAAGAGGCCGGATGAGTAACGAAAAAGATAATGCCAAGGCGACAATAGTGCTGCACAGCGCGCGTTTTGGCGATCTTACTGTGCCGGCCGACAGTATCATTGAAATCCCATCCGGACTGATTGGTTTTCCGCGCTTTACCAAGTTTGTGATGATTGAGCATAAGCCGCCCTTTTCATGGTTGCATTCGGTGGAAGATCCGAACTTGGCTTTTGTGGTGGTGGATGGCTTTCAGTTTGGCGAAAAATATGTGGTTAAACCGCCGATTGGGGACAAGGATACTGATCTTAGAGACGAGGATGAATACGCAATTTTGGTGCTGGTAACGGTGCGCCCCGACCCATATATGACCACCGCCAACTTAAAAGCCCCGGTTTTCGTCAATATTCGCAATAGGCGTGGCGTGCAAGTTATCTTTGACGACCCGCGCTATTCGACTCGTTTTCCTTTGTGGAATTCCGAGGAGCAAGCAGCTGAGCCTTCCGGGGAGCCCTCTTCTTCGGATGACGTCGGTGAGTGAAGTCTTAAGTGCCGTGCCAGCCGTCTCATAAATGCATGGAAGGGGCATGAGAGGGCTTTATTCGTAAACGTGCCGTTCGCTTTGGTACTGTTGTTGAGTGTCGCTTATAATCTCGCTTAAGACAGCATCTAGCTTGCTCGAATCAAAGCCGACATAACCAGCAACGACTTTGATTGTCTGTTGGTCTTGTGGATAACCTTCCGGATTTCCAATGCCGGCGGCATGGGTGATTAATTCAGCCAATTGTACAATCGCCGTCTTTTCTTCCAGTTCATTTTCTGGTTTTTCGCCGTCGATTGGATCCTTGTAATGCAAAATAACTTGACAAGTTTCAGGTGAAAAATTCCATTTTTTAGCGACCAAGGCTCCAATCAGCGGGTGAGCAAAGCCGAAGACTTGCTGTTCGGCTGTGACATAGTCCAGGCCTTTTTCCTTGATTAATCTGACTACTGTCGCATAGCCGCGTGCTGTTTCCGTTTGGTGCAGAAGCACAAGTTGGCCAAGATTATGCAGTAAACCCAGTAAAAAAACCTCCTCGTAGTAACGCTTGCGCAGGCGTTTGCTGATAACGGTGGCACAGGCCGCTGCACACATCGAGCTTTCCCAAGCCAGCTTTTCGAGAGTGCCGAAGCTTTTGTGAATCTGACGAAGTGTTGCCGCTACAATAATGCCTTTCAGAGCCTTGAAGCCGATGATCATGATGGCCTGATTAAGGGTGGTGATTTCGCGCTGCCGCGAGAACATGGCGGAATTGGCGATTTTTAGCACGCGCGCTGCGAGGGCTGCGTCGGTGGAAAGCAAATCGGTCAATTCCGTGGCGGTGGTATCGGGATCTTCGACCATGCCGATGGCCCGTGAGGCAACCTGGGGCATGGGCGGCAGATCGCCGACCCAAGCTACGATTTCGCGCCAATCGCGATCCTTACTTAGGCGTCCTTCGAATTCGCTAGGTGCTGATTCGTGATTAGTCATTGGAAAAACAATCCTTCAACCTTTACACTTAGGCGGCAAGTCCACTCTTAGTAATTATCGTCAATGGCGCGAAATATCCAGACCTTTTGCGTTGACAGGGCAGGCATTGGTTCTCCGGCAGTCAGTACTGGCTTTCGGGTTCAACGGCCGCCGCCGATTTATTGAACAATATTCAGCCGCTAGGTTGGTAATAAAAGGGCCCAATTATGATTACAGTTTCTTGATTGCCTGTCCGATATTTTTTGCAAGGAGACTGAGCCAATACCGCCGCTGGGAGCAGTGTCTGGTAAGCGGCGCCGGCTTTTTTAAAAGGGGAAGGACCATGGAATTTCCAACTCAGATAATTGGAGACAAGGGTTATATCAAAGTTCAGGGCGATTTGGATTCGGAGCAAAGCGGGGAGGCCTTGCGCAAATCTTTCAACGATCTGTTTGACCGGGGCAAACGCACTATTGTCCTTGATTTGGGCGATGTCCAAGTCATAAACAGCTATGGCATCGGAAAAGTATTGATGTGCTACAAACGGCTCAAGGCGGAAAATGGAGTGCTGATGGTCAAGCCTTTGCAAGGGTTTGTCAAGGAAACTTTTGAATTGCTGATGTTAGACAAGCTTTTGCCGGTTGAGTCGTAGTTTTTTTGGCCTGTCTAGAGGGTGACAGCCGGCGGAGTCCGGTCAGCCGATGGATAGTAACTGCTCAAGACTGCGGATTTTGTTCGCTGACGATGAACACACAACGCGCGAAATCTATAAAATGTGTTCTGAACGTGCGGGGTGGCAATATAAGGTGGTTGCGGACGGCAAAAGTGCCATGTCGGAGTTGGCTCAGCAGAGCTATGATGTGCTTATCACTGATTTAGTGATGCCTGAATTAAACGGGCTGGAATTGCTTAAGGCGGTTCGTCGGCGGGACGCGAATCAGGCGGTGATTGTTATCACCGGCCGGGCTGAGCCTTTGGATCTGGTGGAGTTGTTGCGTGAGGGGGCCGCCGATATTTTACAAAAACCGGTTGATTATGAATCCATTGAGCAATCGGTTAGGCGCGTCTTGGCGGCGCGACGGGAAAAAGATTGTCTTAATCATATTTATCGCTTGGCTCTTTATGAACGCACGGTTTATGAGCTGACATGCACTGATCTTTTTAACCAGAAATTTCCTTTGCCGATTGCAGAAAGGCTTTATCGGGGTGGCAAGATTGATTTGAACACCAAATTTAAGCTGGAACTGGCCTTTCAGGAAGCCTTAACCAATAGTGTGGAGCACGGCAATTTAGAATTAGAGTCGGCCTGGAAGGAGATCATTGATGAAAAAGGCCTTGACCGCTACACCCTGGTTGGACGCCAGCGTATGCAGGATCCGCGCTATTCGGGACGCAAGGTGTGGGTCACGATTGAGTATGACCGGCAGCGCCTGTGCATCGTCATTAAGGACCAAGGCACTCGACCGTGGCGCAAGACGGAATCTAAGAGATCGGCGCAAGTAACCCAATGTTTCGGCCGTGGGCTCTCTCTCATCCATAGAATCATGGATCAGGTGACCTTTAATGAAGATGGTTCTGAAATCACCATGGTTAAACGCCTTGATTGTTAAGGTAGAGAATGGCCCTAAAGTTTAGGCTCAAAGGATTAGCGGAAACATTTATTGAGTCCATAACTTGCCCCGTTTGCGGCACTTCCGGCAAAGACGATGAGCATTTTTCCACCGATCATACAAAGGTTACCTTCGAGGGCATCGTAGTGGTCGTGCAATGCCGGCGTTGTGGGGAGATATTTGTGCCGGATACTCAGCGCTTTGGCGTTCTTAACCCGCCGGAACTTAGACGGGCTGTGGAGAAGGATATTGCGGAGACCGGCGAGCCCCCACTTTTAGACATCAGGGCCGTAAAACTGAACGCCGAAAAGCTCAATGCCCAGCGTAAGGGCGGGGTGCATTAAATAGCCCCCTGCGAATGAAAGTTAGGCAGCTAAAATATCGGCCAACTGCAGATTATATTTTCGTAACGTGGGCTCCAGCCCCAGTTTGTCGATGGTGCGTATTATACGCGTGGAGACTTTAATTCGGACGTATTTCTTTTGCTCCGGCAGCCAAATGCGCTTGACTTGGAGGTTGGAATGGAAAACATGCTTGGTGCGGTTCTTAGCGTGGCTTACACGATGTCCGCTTTGTCTGGAAACGCCTGAAATCCTGCATTGACGCGCCATGGGAAAACTCCTTCACTTACTACACCTATGTGGTTAGGTAGCGAGGCTAACATTTTATTCTTGGGTTTGAACAGTCGGTTCGTATAACATACTAATACGATTATAGATTTGTTTTGGCTTATGGATTTCTATTGCCATGTTGGCCGCCTGGGGCCAAAACAATAAAACTTGAGCATCAGGCCTTGGATTTGTTACTAGTACAATTCCACTGATAGAATTTGCGGCAGACCCCCTAGCGCTGATTGGCGTTGCACAAAGGCCCTTAAAAAATAGGATGAGGTCAGGTAATCGACTTTGGCAATAACCTGAAAAAGATCGCCCTTGCCCTGCACTAGGCTGGCGATGTCGCTGATCACAGCCTGATCCAGACCAACGCTTTCCAGTTGGTTATACAACCCACCACCATCTTCAAACGGGCCTTGCTCTTTGTTTTCCCGGAAATCTACCATCTTTCTCACATTGTCGTCTGTAATGTTGGGGTGCAGGGACTTTAGAACAGATTCCGGAGCTGCGTTGATGTTTACTTTCCAGACACGTTGGGCTGTAACCAGGGGCAGCAGTTTTTGCACGCGTGCCGGAGTGAAGCCGGGAATGCCGGCTAATTCTTCGCTGCGCATTATCTCGCGGTTGGGAAAAATGTTCTGTAAGACTTCGTCTTTTTCCCGGCCCTTGCCGGGGTACTCTGGATCTTCATAACTTTCGCTGTCGGCATCGATGTAATCGATCAGGTTTGCCACCATTTGTTCGGAAGAAAAGTGCTCGCCGGGATAGAAGCCGGTATGGTCTTCCTCCTTGTCTTCATCAAATTTTAGAACATCTTTAAAGAGAGTGGTAAGAACCCGCCGCCATTTTCGGTCGACCATGCCGCTGGGTGAAACTAGAGCACGTAATGGAATCTTGGCCCCCTCAGGTCTGATTTCGAGTTTCACCCGCAGATTGGGTTGGGAAATGCCTATCCATTCGGGCGGAATCTCTATGCCGTTACGAAAGTAAGCCCAAGGGTCGTCCGGCCGATCGGCGGCGGTGGTGTCAAGCATAATTAAGAAGCGTGCCAGGTTAAGAGCCGATTTTAATAAATACTCGGCCTGCAGCCCCCGTTCGGTGCTGCTGTTTAGGCGGGCGCTGATAAAAGTAGAATGAGCCAGGTTGACAACTATAATGCCGGCCAAGGCGATGATGAAAACCACCAAGATTAACGCCACGCCGGTTTGGCGGCGGCGATGAGAAGCGAGTACAGCTATAGCGGCTTGAGGGTAACAGTCCACCTGCTAATAATCTCTTGGCAGTTTCTGCTGCGCAAGGGGTGGCTTCCCATAGCCGGCAGTATAAAACAGACGTTCGACAATCTTTAGCAAAAATTTACGATATCGTCCTTATCACACTCGTCGGAGTTAAGCTTCAGCGAGTTTAAGATTGTGCGGGCATCGTCGCGGATCATCGCGGATAAGCCGTTAATTAAGCTTACATGCCGTGACACTTCATCCCAATTGCCGTTATTCATATGCTCACGCAAAGCCAAAGCCAAATGGCGTTGTTTGGCGAGAATACCGTCATATGACTGTAGCCGCTCGAAAATATCCTTCGGCGCGATCTGTTTCTTGGCCAATGTTTCTCTGGCGCCGACAATGGCTTGTTCAAGTTCTGAGAAAGAAGCAAAAAGGCGATCAATTATGTTGCTTGGCATGAAACACCCCCCAATAACTCATGTTTAAATGAAACGCGCTGGCAACCTTTAATTCAACCATAAAAGTTATGTGCCGGGTTTAGCAAGATGTGGCATCAACTAAACCAGGCGCTGATAACCAGCACGCATCCGAAGCAGATGCGTTGGTGTACGTGTTTTGAGTTTTTGCCATCCGTGGCATTTGAGCCGGCTCAGGGACCGTAGAGATTTGTGCACTTGGTACCCGCCTTGTTCATCCTTAAAGAACTGCGGTTCGTGGTTGAACCATAGTTGAAAGCGCAACTGTTCGCTAAGCAACTCTTGAACCAACTTACAAGTGTCTATCAGGACTTGGAAAATGGTAACGAAGTGTGCCTAAAAGTGTGGCAACTTAGAGCATAGGAAGAAGTTTGATTCGTCTGATTAGTTTGTGAGGTTAGGAGGTTAAGCTCAAGTGGTTAAAAGAAGGACAAGGCTGTCTTAGCGTCAGACAAAGAACCAAAAGATATATTGGTTAGGCTGTTAGGTGCAGGGAGTGGTGCTAACGGGGCTTATGGATTCGCTGATTTAGGGTCGCCTTCAAATCCTTGGGAGTCGGCTTTAGCAGCGCGGATCTTTTGCAACCCTGCAAAACGCAAGGTGATTAATTATATCAAGGGGTTAGATTGGCGATAGAAGCAATACTTGCTCTTTTGGCGATCATAGGGTGAACTGTTTGTGAGATTGATGCCCTATGTCAGATTTACTTCAGAATGGCGGTGTCGTGGATAGGCTTTTTGGCTCGTTGGCTGAGTTGGAAAGGGCTATTGCCGGGGCCAAAATGGCTCTTCTTAAGAGGGGTTCGGTACCTAAGGAAGTATTTGACCGCCTGGATTCTTATAGTGGAATTTTAACAACCCAGCGGCGCCTGGCCAATGAATTGGCTCAGCATGTTAAGAATGGCAATACCTTAGAAGTCGGACGGCATGTCGGATTGATTAACGGCCTTTCAGCGATGATTATCGACGACGCCCGGTCAATTTTGGCTTCGCTTAGCGAGGAGGGGCAGGGTAAGGGTGAGCCTCGTAAGGATAATTTTTGTTAGAGCCTCTTAGCTTGTCATTAAAATACCCTCGACAAAAACCCGCTCAAAGACAAAATTAAAGGCTGGATAATTAAAAGGGTGCCTGTATAACAACAGCCAAGGCGCGTTGTGAGCACGTCATTTGAGGCTAATGGTGGAGGCAAATATGCCCAGAACAGCAGGTGCGTATCACCCGTGAATTACCCTCTTATTAAACAAACTGATTTCGTATTGGCATTTTTGATATTCGTGTTGACGAGTGCAGGTGTTTGGTGGGCTTACGCTGCCTTGCACGAGCAGCAACTTAAGGGCGGGTTGTTAAACGAGCCTGTAAAGGTTGGCAGGCGGGAGCATGCCGTTTTGAGCGGTTCGGCCTGTGTTGGGACCTTGTTTTCTGAGTTAAACGATGGAGAGGGCTTCTTGAATCTGGGCTTGGGCGGAGACATACATGCTGTATTCAGGGAGAGGATCTTGAGAATACACTTAAAAGGGGAGGCAAGTTTTAATGTACTTGGGCAAATGGGTGGTGGAATTTTTAACCTTAAGGCCGAAGACTTGGATATGAAAGTCGGCTTGCTAGAGATTGATCCTATTACGGTAACGGTTAATGGGGTTATAGGAGGCCGGAAACTTAAGCACAAGTTTTCCATACCGGGGCCGGTTGAGTTAAAGCATGCCGGGCCCGGCCGCTATAAGCTGTACTATCGACATCTGAGAGCGCTGAACAACCCGTATGCTGCTGGGCTGATTGAGCAAAGCAGGCAGGCTATGGGCTTAAAAATAGTGCCTTTGGAGGACGGTTCCGCAACTTGCGTCAAAGAGAACCTGGTCAGTTTAAACCTTGATATTCCGGCCCGACTCCTTGCAACCCAATTACATGCGGTCTTGTCTTTGTTCGGCATGAATATGACACTTCCATGATACCCATTTTACTTCGCCCTAATTGGCTGTCACTTAAGAACCGCTGGCGGCAGGGAGTTGATCTTAAAAATCAAAGCGGACGGGATGTTGTTTTGCTTGTGTTCGCCCTTCTGGTGATGGCGGCTATTTACTGGGGGAGCTTGTGGGCCTTGGAAAAGGTGAACGCCAATCCAAACTTGGCCTATTTGCCGCCCGGGCAATTTTTGGCCCTGATTTTAATGTTTCTCCTGGTAATGTTGGTCATTACCAACGTTTTCTCCGCTGTTGGTGCGCTTTTCCTGTCGGAAGATTTGGATCTAGTGTTGGCGTCCCCGGTACGGCCCATCAGGTTTTTTGCCGGCAAGGTTTTAGGAGTGGCCTTGCCTTCCTCCTGGATGCCGATGATTTTTATCGCCCCCCTGCTGATGGCGGTCGGGCAGGCTTACGGCGCCTCCTTTAAGTTTTATCTAGTAGCACTGGTGGCGCTGATTCCCTACTTTGTTATACCGGCTGTTCTAGGAGTTAGTATAGCCACCATATTGGTGTTTTTGATTCCCGTCTACCGGGTTCGCGAAATGCTGCTGGTGCTGTTTTTGCTGCTATTGGCGACGGTTTACTTTGTAATTGACGTCTTGAGCTTGCAGTGGTCTTCGTTACGAAGTGCCGAGGAGCTGTTGCGCATAGTAGCAATTCTCTCTATGCCTTCTATCACTTGGCTGCCATCTAATTGGTTGGCCAACATCCTGCAGGAATTGCTTAGGAGTACAGGAGCAGAGTTGGTTCTATATCTGTTGCTGCTTTATCTGACAGCCATAAGCCTGTCGGCGCTGGCTTTCTTGGTCGTAAGAGCGCTGCATTTTATTGCCTATTCACGAGCCAAAAACAAAGGCGCGGCTGCCAAATGGGAAAGCCGTAGGATGCAGGCCGTTCTGCGTGTTCTAGGGCAGGCTTTGGATGCAAAACTGAGAGCTCTATTGGGTAAAGAAATGCGGCTTATTTCGCGTGATCTTGGACAGGCGGTTCAAGTGCTGGTGTTGCTTAGTATTTCGTTGATATATCTCTATAATTTGCGCGTATTTTCGGTGGTCGAGTCTTTTCCCGAAAGCATCCGGACCTGGTGGAAGAGCTTTCTCTTTGTGGGTAATACTTGTATGGGGGCCTTTATTACCACCGCGTTTTGCGCCCGTTTTGTCTATCCGGCCATCTCATTGGAGGGACGTTCATATTGGATTTTGCAATCAGCGCCCTTGAGCATTGGTCAAATGATGCGTGCCAAGTTCTGGAGCTGGTTTGTGCCGGTGGCTTCGGTTTCAAGTGTGTTCTTTGCCTCGGGGGCCGTCGCTATCGGTGCCGATTGGACCATTATTTTGATTAGCCTTTTTTTCAGTGTAGTGATGTGTTACGGCATTGTCGGCATAGCTATTGGCATGGGTGGGGTGTTTGCACAGTTTGATTGGGAACATTCCTCTCAGCTGGCGGCCGGCTTCGGCAATTTTGTCTTTATGTTGTGTGCTATTATTTTAATTTTTTTTAGCATGCTGCCGGCTGGAGTCTTATTATGGGGACAAAGCGGAGGAGAAAATCATCCCGTTTGGTTGGTTTATTTACTGGTGGGGGGGACAGGATGTGCAGTGCTGGCCGTCAATCTCTTGGCTGCGCAGCTAGCCTTGAAGAAAGGAGAGCAGGCGTTATTAGGTCAGATGGCGAAATGAGAGATTGCGCCTGCCCAAGCTCTTATTTTTCTTGTTAAGCAGGGTACTGTTGTGCCTCCCAGAATGACGGATTTGAGATGCGTAGGCCGCCTGAAAACCCTGGAAAAGACCTCTTTTTGCAGATATTGCCTCCTGGGGGCCGTGGCCGGGGATGGGGCGCAGCATGTGTATTAAGCTGGGGGCTTTGAGAGCTGCGCCCCATCCGCCGCCCGCGGAGCGGTCTTACGTAAGTGCCTAAAAGCAGGTGCTTATACGACTGCTTCTAACCTGCCTTGAGAAGGCCGCTTTGTAGCAGCCGCTCGATTAGCTCCTGTGGAGTGGGGGCTATGATATCGGCATTGGCCGTGATAAAGGGTGAGCCTTCATTCTTTGAGCGCCAGACAATGCCTACCACCCGGCCCATTTCGTAGGCATGTGCCAGCTCCCGCTCGACTCCCGAAGATAATACAGGTTTGCCTTCGGCGTCCTCTGGAATCAGGCTGCAGATTGCATCGCTCTGATCAATGAGCCTGAAATCGCGGGCGATGATCTGCGCTTCGATATGCTGATCGATAGATAACACTTCCGCTACGCTAAGCGGCCAAGGTTCTCCGTCGATAACGACGTTGAACGTCTTTTGCCCCTTTTTCTTGGCGGCTTTAGCGCATGCAGTCAGACGTTTTTCGTCGATGTCGCCGGGGTCGAACACCACGAACGGCCCTGTCATCAGAGCGCGGAACTCTTCGACCAACGGCCGCACCTCCGGCGTCCTGTTAATGAAAGTCATAGGAAAGCTTGGGTAGGCTTTGGGCACATTTGGGTCAATGATGAGCCTTGCCACCCCAACAGCCCGGATGTCGTTCGGTCCGCGCGCCACCACATAATGCCGGCCTTCCAAGCCTAAAGCCTCGCTGTAAATGTCAGAGGCCAGGATTTCCTCTTCCCTCCAGTCCAGGACATCTTTCAGTGAGGCTCTAAGAGTACGATGCTCGCGCATCAGGCGGGCATGGACGGTTTCCAGGGAGTCCACTACCGTGATCCACATGGTTGGGGAGAGATCGCGCAATTGGTCGAGATCCAAGGCGCGGAACAAACC
>Ga0209101_1001565_pt1 | contig 16647 bp, 13 predicted proteins | sample ConPoolayeCmetaG_FD_185481 | JGI IMG/M metagenome (GOLD analysis project Ga0209101, IMG submission 185481) | Hot spring microbial mat communities from California, USA to study Microbial Dark Matter (Phase II) - Cone Pool mat layer C metaG... ...
GACTTTATTATTGTCGAAGGTGCCTACGGCCACGCCACCATGGCCCGGCAGGTCGTGTCGAAGGTGCTCAGCGATAAGGTCAGGGTCGGGCTCTACTCCGAAGAAGAGGCAGCGACCTTCGGGCGGGTGATTTTGCGCGAGAACGCCCAGCAATTATTCGGACTGTAACCATATACTCCGGTTTGATTGTGGATTTGAGGACAAACTTGCACGAAAAAGTGGTTGAGGCAAGGGGGCTGGTCAAGGTCTACAATGGCAATCCAGCCGTCCGCGGGATAGATTTCGATATTTACCGGGGCGAATGTTTCGGTTTCCTCGGCCCGAACGGAGCTGGCAAGAGCACAACGATGCGCATGATCTATGGCTTCAGCCCGATCACCGAAGGCTATCTGTCCGTGCTTGGAACGCCGGTGACCCAGAACATCCGACGCATCAAATACCAGATAGGCGTCGTCCCTCAGGAAGACAATCTCGATGAGGACATGGATGTGCTGAAGAACCTGTTGGTCTACGCTCGCTACTTCGATATGCCACGCAAACTGGCGCTTCAGCGTGCGCAGGAGCAACTGGAGTTTTGGCAACTGTGGGAACGACGCCACAGCCCAATCCGTGAATTGTCCGGCGGCATGAAACGACGCCTCCTCATCGGCCGGGCGATGCTAAACCGCCCGCTGCTGCTCATTCTGGACGAACCGACGACCGGCCTGGACCCTCAGGCGCGCCATCTCGTCTGGCAGAAACTGCGACAGCTCCGCGATGAGGGGACGACAATGATACTGACCACCCACTACATGGACGAGGCAGCCCAACTGTGCGACCGACTGGTCATCATGAACGACGGGCAAATACTGGCTGAAGGCGCACCGTCCGAGCTGATCAGGGAGCACTTGCCTGGACAGGTTTTAGAGATTCGCGGCACAGAACTCGACCTCCAGGGGCTCCAGGCCCAGCTGACAGGCGACAACGTGCTTACAGAGAAGGTAGGCGACATTCTTTACGTGTATGCTGACAACGTTGATGATCTCCGTCAGAAGTTCGACCTGGGCTGCTGCCAGGAGGTTATTTATCGCCTGTCTACATTGGAGGATGTGTTCCTGCGTTTGACCGGGCGCGCCTTGCTCGAATGATCAGCTCTTGACGGGGGATCGTCATGAAAGGGTAAATTCATGCCACTCGAACTGCCAATGTTGAAGATGTCCTATCGGGTCTACCGTATCTGGCAAAGAGATAGGGACATTTACCTGAACGCCTGGGCGACGGAGCTCTGGCCGCCGTTCGTCGAGCCGTTATTGAGCATCGTTGCCTTGGGATTGGGGCTGGGTTATTACGTGACGGACATCAACGGGATGTCCTTCATTCAGTTTCTTGCGCCGGCATTCGCCGCGACTGGCGCGATGTACGCTTCGGCCTTCGAGTGCACGTATGCCTCATTCGTCCGTATGGTATACCAGAAAACCTTCGATGCTATCCTGGCCACGCCTTGCACCATTGAAGATGTCATCGGCGGGGAGATGTTGTGGGGCACCACGCGGGCCCTGATTTCCGCCACGGTGGTGTTGTTCGTCATTGCGGTTTTCGGCCTGACCCAGTCTTGGTGGGCGTTGGGCATTCCGTTTGTCGCCTTGCTCCAAGGGCTGTTGTTCTCGTCTATGTCTATGGTCATCACTTCGATAGTTCCAACATTCGGCGCATTCAATTACTACATCACTTTGGGCATTACCCCCATGTTTTTCTTCTCGGGCGTGTTCTTCCCCCTTGAGCGATTGCCGGAGAGCATCCGGTGGCTGGCCTGGTTCTCTCCATTGACCCATGCCGTCACGCCCATTCGCGCCCTGGCCAATGGGCAGATCCATGCCAGCCTAATTTGGGACCTGGTGTGGATGGCTGTGGTGTCGCTGGTTATGGTCAATGTGGCACTGTCGCTGATGAGGAGAAGACTGGTTAAGTAAGGTCTGTGGCACGCTATTTGTGAGGCGCGTAACGATTTGACAGATTTGTCCGATTGTGATATAGTGTCACCTCGAATGGGTTGAGGTTGAACTGTACTTTACCTGTATGTTGTTTTCGATTCGTCATAATTCCGTCGTACAATGAAGTGAAGGACTTTCACAACAGTCGGTGGAGTTGATCTGTTTCTATTTGAGCATAGTTTTCTAACAGAGTCGGACTCTTCTCCGGCTCTGTTTTTTGTTTATCACTTTTTCAAATCACAACACTATTCACTTCTTTGGGATGTCTTAGGGAGGAAAAGGTACATGTCGTCATTAAGCAGTTTGGAGCAAGCAATGCTCTGGGGGGTCATCGTCGTTGCTTTCATCAGCCTGGTGTACGCACTCTGGCTGTGGCGCAACACGATGAAACGCGACACGGGCACTGAGGCCATGAAAGTCGTGTGGCGTGCCATCAAAGATGGCGCCAATGGGTATCTTTCGCAACAACTGAAAACAATTCTACCATTCTTAGTCTTGCTGACAGTGGCGCTGTTCTTCAGCGTCTATGTGGTCCAGCCAACCAAAGAGGCCCTGGCCGTGTTTAACAATGATGTGGACGCGGCAAGGTTGTGGATTGGTATCGGTCGTGCGCTGGCATTTGCTTTGGGCTCGACGTTTTCCATTCTCGTCGGCCAGCTTGGTATGCGTGTGGCTATCGAGGGCAACATCCGCGTGTCGGCTCAGGCCGCGCTGGAAAATTACAACGGCGCGCTCACGGTGGCCTACCGCGCCGGGACATTCACCGGCATGTTGACCGACGGGCTTGGCCTGCTGGGTGGAACAGCTATTTTCATGATTTTCGGCAAGGCCGCCCCCGACGTGCTGCTGGGCTTTGGCTTCGGCGGCACTCTGGTTGCACTGTTCATGCGTATCGGCGGTGGCATCTACACCAAGGCGGCTGATGTCGGCGCTGACCTGGTGGGCAAGGTCGAGCAAGGTCTGCCGGAAGACGACCCGCGCAACGCCGCCGTAGTCGCTGACCTGGTGGGCGACAACGTGGGCGACTGCGCCGGCATGGCGGCAGACATCTTCGAAAGCTACGAAGTGACCATTGTGTCCACTTTGATCCTCGGGCTGTTCTTGTTGCATGAAACAGGCGACACTTTCTGGATTGTCTACCCGTTGGTTGTACGGGCAATTGGTGTCATATCGTCAATTATCGGTACGTTCACGGTACCCATCTGGGAGACCTTCCCCATCAAGTTCTTGCGGGCGCATAACGCCGAAAGCGCGATGTTCCACTCGTATGAAGTATCTTCGGTGAACACGATTGTCTGGGCCTTCGTATTTTCAATAGCGTACGCGCATGAATGGCAATTGGCGACGCTGAACGCCGTGGGCGTTGGCCTTGCGGTGGCTTTCAACCCTCTGACCTCTTTCTTCACTTCGGCGAAACATCGCCCGACAATGGAAATCGCCGAATCTACCAAGACTGGTTCGGCCACGACCATCCTGTCTGGTCTGGCTGTCGGCATGGAAGCCAGCGTATGGAGCTTGTTCGCTATCGTCGCTGCCTTGGCGGCCAGTTTGGTCGTCTTCTGGGGAGAGCCGCTGATTTACAAACTCTATGGCGTGGCGATGGTGGGCATCGGCATGTTGTCCCACACTGGCAACAATGTGGCGATGGATGCCTATGGCCCGATTTCTGACAACGCCAATGGCATCGGCGAGATGGCCGGCGTCGGCGAGAAGGCGTGGGCTTTGCTGGCGGAGCTGGACGCCGTGGGGAATACGACCAAAGCCATCACCAAGCAAGTGGCTATCGCCTCGGCGGTGATTGCGGCCACTGCGTTGTTCTTCTCCTTTGTGGCCGATGCGCTGACCCTGTCCTTCCCTGGGGTAAAACTGGAAGAGCTTCTAGACCGCGGAATTTCTGTTTCGTCACTGGAAGGCACGATCGGTTTCCTGCTGGGCGGTTCGTTGCCGTTCTTGTTCTCCGCTTTCTGTCTGCGGGCAGTTACCCGTGGGGCCAACTTCGTGGTCGAGGAAGTCCGTCGTCAATTTAGGATCCCCGGCGTGCTGGAAGGCAAAGTCACACCGGAGTACAGCAAGGTTGTGGCGATTACGACGGCTGCGGCCCAGAAAGAACTGATCAGCCTGGTGGTGCTGGCAGTAGGTATGCCGCTGTTGGTCGGACTGGTCTTCGGCGTGCAGGCTTTGGGTACATTCCTGGCCGGCGTCATCCTGACCGGACAATTGATGGCCGTGTACATGGCGATTGCCGGCGGCGCGATGGACAACGCCAAGAAGTTCATTGAGGACGGCAACTTCGGCGGCAAAGGGTCGCCCGCTCACAAGGCAGGCGTTGACGGCGACACGGTCGGCGACCCGCTCAAGGATACCGCCGGGCCAGCCCTGAACCCCATGATCAAGGTGGTCAACCTGATCAGCTTGCTGGCCGCGCCGCTCATTGTCCAAACCGCCGGTTCGGTCGGGACGTATGTCGCCATCGTTATCCTGATTGTCGCCATGATCTGGGCAGTCAGCCAGAGCAAGAAGGACGTATCGCCGGCACTGTAGAAGGCACGCTCTTGCGCTGCACTGTGTCTTGCGCGCAACCAGACATGTTGATCCAGGAGGCCGCCCGATGGCGGCCTCTTTTTGTCTTTACCTGGCGGACTGTGAGTCTGTTCATCTCTCGTGGAGTGAGTTCAGGCAGGCTTCTACGGTTTCTGTGACGTTCAGCCCAGGGTCAGGAGCGCCGCACTTCAGCCAGACGAGGAATTCTGCGTTGCCGGCGGGCCCTCGAATAGGCGACGCCATCAGCCCCGTGAAGGCCAGGCCTTCGCGTTTCGCCCAGGCGATGAAGTCGGAGAGCACTTCCCGATGCACGTGAGGGTCTTTGACCACGCCTCCCTTGCCGACCTGGCGGCGGCCGGCCTCAAATTGAGGTTTGATCAGCGCAATGATCGAAGCCTCTGCCTCGAGCAGCTTCATCACTGGCGGGATGACCAGCTTGAGCGAGATGAAAGACACATCAAGCGTGGCGATGGCGATAGCCTCCGGCAGGCTGTTCAAGTATCGGACGTTGACTTTTTCCATGACGACGACCCGTGGGTCATGGCGAAGTTTCCAGGCCAATTGACCGTAGCCTACATCCACGGCGTATACCCGCCGTGCGCCCCTTTGTAGGAGACAGTCGGTGAAACCACCGGTCGAAGCGCCGACGTCAAGTGCAACCAGGCCCTCAACTGAGACACCAAATCGGTCGAGGGCGGCCGCCAGTTTCAATCCAGCCCGACTGACAAACGGAGGCTGGCTTCTGATGAGGATTTCCTCGCCACCGCTGACCATACCGGATGGTTTGTCCGCGACCCGCCCGTCAATCAACACTTCGCCGGCCATGATCAGCCGTTGAGCTTGCTCTCGGCTTCCCACCAGTCCACGCTCTACCAGCAGGCGGTCCAATCTCTGTCGTTTCATGACATCAACGCTTCTGAGAAGCCTGATTCAAACGCCCAGACAATCGTAGATTCGGTCCAGACTGATGTCGGGGCAGACCGTGTCGCGACAGCGCAGCGTCAGTGTGGCAGCAGCAACGCCCAGCCGGATAGCCTCGTCAACGGGGAAGTCATTTAGCAGGCCGAAGATGAGGGAGGCGGTCAGCGCATCGCCACCGCCGGTGAAATCTACCACGTCAGTCTTGACCGCGCTGATGTGCCCGCTGCCCTCGCTGGTTGCGTAACAGACGCCCAACTCGGCCAGGGTGACGACGGCGATATCAACGCCCTGCCTGACCAGATCTTTGGCGGCCTGTTCCGCCTGGCCGCGCTTTTCGGCTTTGCGACCGCAGAGCGCCTCCGTCTCCGCCGCGTTGGGCGTGACTACATGCAGCCGGGGCAGGTAGGGTTTAAGTTTGGTCGCCAGGGTCGCCGAGGTCGGATCGGCGCACACGGGGACGTTATGCTTCGCGGCCAGTGACATGATTGAATCAATAGTTCGGGGTGATAGATTGGCGTCGAAGACGATCATGTCGGCCTGAGCAAACAGGCTGCGGCGCGCGTAGATGTAGCGTGGTGTGATGGCTTTAATGACCTCCATATCGTCCACAGACACGAATGGATTCCCCTCCTCGTCGAGGACGGCGATATAAGCCGCCGAACGAGCCAGTGGTTGGACGATGACATGCTCGGTGTTGACGCCGCCTTCCTGGGTTCGTGTGAGGATGCGGCGGCCCGACGGGTCGTCACCCACAGCAGAAAGGAGCGTCGTCTGAACGCCCAGCCGGGCCAGGTTCTCGGCTATGTTGCGCGCCACACCGCCCACGCTGACCCGGATCTGGCCGGGCGTCGATGTGCCCGGTTGCAAGGGCATGAGGCTCCGCCCCTTTGTATCAATGCTGGCTGCGCCTATGACGACAACGTGGGAATCTGTCATGATCCACTCCTTGCTCTGCAAGATCGCCAACTACGTGGGTGGCTAGGGACTATCTGAAACCGACTCTTCGACCAGAGACTGAATTTGCCCCCATTTGTTGGCCTCGACGGTGAACCGCTTTTCGGTAGCTTTTGACCCTTCACCAGGAGCCGGACTGCTGGTATACCTGATGATCATCTTGATACCACCCTGCTCCGTGCGCTTGATGGACGAGGTTTTGGTCGAATCTGGCGGCAACCTCAAAGTTTGTTCGACACCTTTGCGCACAACGTCGGCCAGGTGCCGGGTGTTCATGAAAATGGGCTGTCCCAACTTATCTTTCAGCCGGTCGACAAACAGGCCAGCGCTCATGAACATGCTGCCGGCTGTGAAGAAGGCAAACAGAAACCCATAAATGGCGGGCATCACGATTCTGTTGAACAGGACCATGAACACATTTTGTTCCGCTCCAGACCATCCCGCCTGTGTCGTCATGGTTGACAACATAATTGAGGCACTCATGTAGACAAGCAGCAGAAAGATGCCCAGCAAGAACATGATAACGGCAATGACGTACAGATTAGGCGGTGTGCGCCGCATCACGTGACGAATCCAACTGTAATTCCACAGTTCGAAGCGAACGGCATAGATGACAAAGATCGCAATAAAGGACATGAACCAGGCCAGAAATTGGCCGAGGATGGTGACCCGATTGGCCATAAGTCCCGATTCTATGTCAGGGTAAGCCCAGGCCGCGCTCGCCAGCGTGATCCAGACCAGAAGTATGAGGGCGAACAGGTTGATCGCGACGGCTATTACCCCCCACACGTTCCCGAAAAATCCCCTGAATCTTTCCCAGCGGCTACGAGCGCGTTGGGCTTCCCACTCGGCGTTGTCCTGCCCACAACGCCAACAGGGATTCTCCCCACTAACGTACTGCGCATGACAAATGTTGCAGGTGGCCATCGCCCCTCATCCTTTCAGCCCGATGATTGTGGTGACGTAGCCGCAATCAACCTTTTTCAACGGTCGGTGATCCCGGCGACGCCTGCGTGCTTGAAGCCGCTGGCTTGTCTTCCAGCAAATCCGTAATTGTTCCCTCTATGTCGTGAAAAGGCATCCCGTAGGGGAATAGTAGTTTGGCCGAAGGTTCAGCAGCAACTTCCTGGAGAGCCTGTATCAGGCGCAGAGAGAGCATCACGTAAGAAGTAAGTTCTCTCTCTTTTATCTTCGGTTCACTGAGAATCCGGCCCAGTGCTGTCAGAAATCTCTGCTGTGCAGATGCTTTGGCCTGTTCTATCAGCTTGATGGCCTCTGCATCTGCTTCGGCGCGAATTCGTCTGGCTTCTTTTTCTGCTGCGCTGGAGACCAAGATCGCACTCCTTTCCGCCTCAGCCAAACGGACTTTGCTTCGTGCCAACCATTCCTCTTGCAGACGCTCACGTACCTCTGATGGGACATCAACGGCGCCAATCGACACGTAGGTTACCTCTATGCCATCTCCGTTGACGATCTTGTTGATCCTGTCCCGGATATCCTGGCAAATCTTTCCCTGGATTTTCGGCAGATTTCGGATGATCTCGATTTCTTGCTCAGCGACGTCGGCCCCTTTCAGGTTCTTGAGTATTCTCTGGAGTTCAGATTCGGCCGGCGGCTCAAACAGCTCGTCCAGGTTATATTGCGTTAGAATATCGCGCAGCACATCTTCGGCAATGGCTGAGACGGCGAGTTCCCAATGATTGAAGCTGGTGGCAGCCTTGAACACGTCATTCTTATCCACAAAGTAAGCGTCGGGTAATTCTCTAACTTCTTGTGAGGTAAACTGGGCCAACACCTTATCCTGGGATGGCTCGCTTCGCCGCTTGATCTGAAAGTAGACCACAAAATCGAGGTCAATGTAGATTCCATCCTTTGAGCGGGCGCGGCGCACGTTCCGTTCACCTGGTGCAGGCTCCGGCAGGCGAGCAAGTGGCATGCCCGGTGCAGGATAAATCGGGGTAGAGGTGGCTGTCAGGTTGCTCCGTGAGGTCAGTCGAATCACTTTGTAGATGCGCTCAAACCTCTTTGTCCTGTGAACTCCGCTCAGCTCCACGCGCTTCAACTTACCGCCATGCTCAAACACGACGGCATTGCCCGGCGTGACAATGACCAGACCCGGTCCACCGATGAGTGGCAGTCCCTGCGGTCTGGTTCTAGTGATTTCGCCGTCTCTGACCATGTAATAGGAGCGTTGCAGGTTGAGGAACAAAGAGCGCAAAATCTTTTGAACAGTTGCCATATCCAAACCTGAGAAGGCCTGAACCACGTCTTTGTTCAGGAACACATAGCCTTCGAGGATAAGCATGGGGACCAGCATACCTGCCACAAGCCCGACGACAAAGGATACCAGGCTCTGCGTTGCTGGCCCGCCAGCCAGGCCTCTGATAAAGGCCGCGCCGGGACCTCTGTATTGACTGCTGCTGGCCAGCCAGTAAAACCCGTGCCCTACCAATGTCCAGGAGAGAAGCCCTGGCACGACCATAGCATAAATCAACCGCCGATATCGTTTGAACGCTCCGCTATAGGCCAGCGCCATAATTGAGAGGATAGAGAAAACAGAGGCACGGAAACTCTGCGCCGGCGGATAGAACCACATGAACAGGTTGGCAACCAGAAGGATACCCAACGCCACGAACCACCCTGCAGAAGGCGTCTTGCTCTGCTTATCAGGGCCCAAAAACTCTTGTGGAAAGTCGTTTCCCAGGGACATGCCTATGCCTCATCAGCCAGTGTCAGCTTACTCAGTGCGCCAACCACTCAAACTCACCCACCTAAATATATCATAGTTGGCATAAAGTCAAAAAGCCCTTTTATATTGTCCTGACCAACACCTGTGTATCGCAATTGATTAAGTGAAAGCCAAATTGTTCATATAGTCGTCGAGACGCCAGATTGTCGGACTGGGTGTTCAGAGTGATCTGATAGACGCCGGCTTGATGAAATCGCAGCAGGCTCTCAGCCAACAACCGTTTGCCGATACCATATCCCTGCGCCTGCGGGTGAACGGCAAGTCGGTTGAGATGCCCATGCTCTTGGTTCCAGACGCCTGATGCGTAACCCACGATAACCCCACGCCATTCCGCCTTGAGCAAATACCCATTTCGGCGCAGCGGGGAGAGGATGGCGTATTCGTCCAAATGCCATAGCGGCGGGAAGGCAGCCCGGTCTACATTCAGCAAACCCCTGGCATCCTCCGGGGCGGCTGCAACGACGTGAACGGAAGGATTCCCATGTTGTGGGATGTGCCAGTCCGATTTCAGGTAGCTCGCCAGGGCGCCAACGGGCTGAAAACGCAGATAGCGGCGCAGGGCTACCCCAACCCAATCCAAAACCGTCACACAGGCAATGGCAGATGTCCCACGCTGATGGAGGAACGGCACTGTGCCTTCAAAAAGGGTGGTGAGCAGCTCTGGTTCAAGCCTGCGCCATCGGTCGCCTATCGCCAGCCCGACCAGAGACGCCTGAGTGGGTGTGGTCATGGCGTAGAGTATGAAACCCGCCAGGCCAGCATCATTTACAGCCACAAAGCCATGGTGCATGGAAAACCAATCGCCCAGCTCGTCCAGGGCGAAGCGCATGTGCAATCTCGTCTGGCGGTCTAGCCATTGCACCAGGCTCGCTTCATCGCGGCTATCAATTGGACGCACCGAAAACGATATACCCACCTTTTGTGCAGTCCTTGAGATTTAAGTAAAATGGCAAGGCCACGGTGAATACGAAACGCGCATTGGGCCGCGGCTATTGGCATTCGGTTAACAGTTCCAGTAATCAGAGGTTCAATATGCGTATCACTCTGGTCGGGCCTTGTGCATCGGGCAAATCAGTACTGGCTCATGCCTTGAGGGCCAGGGGCTATGATGCCCATCAATGCAGCCAGGAACATTCCTATGTGCCGGACATGTGGCGCCGCATTTGTCGCCCGGATGTCCTGATCTACCTGGACGTGAGTCTGGCAGCTATCCGCCAACGCCGACGAATTGATTGGGGTGTCTCCTATCTACAAACCTTGCAAGACCGCCTGCGCGATGCCCGCCAACATTGCGACCTCTACATTGCAACAGATGACCTGACTCCCGAACAGGTTCTCGAACAAATCCTCGACTTCCTGAAACAGGTCGAGGCGTAACCTTTTCGCACGGTCCATCGCGTTCGAGCCTAGAGTCGCTCTATCTGGGCTTTGAGGTGGGCCAGGCTGTTTTCCAGTTTATCCATTTCACCCTGCAATTCCTTCAGGCGGTCACCTTCCGCCCGGACAAAGCGCGTATAAGGTGCGATAGCTTCTTCGATGCGTAGAATGGACCGATTGAGCTCGCGCTCAAACTGGGCCATCAGGCTGGCGACCAGTTTTTGTCTCACGCGGCTGATCTTGGCCTGCAACTCGTTCTTGGCCTTCTTCCGCTTGGCCGGAATGACGAAAAGGCCGAGGGTAGCCAGAATGCTGGCGGCCAGGATGCCGGTGAAATCGGCTACCGTTGAGCTCAAGGCAATGGCGACCAAAGTGCCCAGTCCAATCGCGCCGGCTTCGAGCAACGCGGCCTGCGCGACGGCCATCTGAGTTGCCTCGCCAATGGCCCTGGCTTCGGCGGCCTTGTCGTAGCTGGCGACCGCTTCTTGTGCTGCCTTGCCGACCGAGTCCAAAAGAGCACGCCGGTTATACTCGAACGGTGAACCCAACTGCCCGATGACCTTCTCTTCATGTTCGGGCAATCTCCGCTTGTTGAGGTACTCGACGATGCCCTGCCACTGACGGAGGTCATGCTCCACAAACCAATCAATGGTCTCCTCAACCGAAGCTTCGACCTGATGCGGTGTATCAGCGACCACTTCGCGTTCGTAAGCGCCGCGAATGCGCTCAGAGTTAATGAGGTCAAAGATGCGGCTCAGCCGTAGCGTCTCATCGAAGAAATTGAGCCCCCGTTTTTCCATCAAGAGGAGATGGTTTTCAATTTCAGTGACCCGGAACTCGAAATCGCGCAGCATATCCTGGCGATAGACTGCCAATTGGGACTCGATGTTCTTAATCGTTTTAAAATCTTCTTCTAACAAAGCCAGCCGCTCGCGGACAATAGTTTGATATTGTCGCAGCGTTTGTTCGGCGACGCCCAGCGGGCTGAGCAGCTTCAATCTGATCCGACTTCTCTGGTCGAGCGTTTCCAAAATATATCTCTCCAGCGGCTCGAACCGGCTGGCTTGCCAGGCTTGTTTGGCCGACGCAGAAACGACATTCTTCCCCTTCTTCCCCTCCGTCGCCATCTTGCTCTGCAGAGCAAGTTTGGCCGAAATGGGAAAGACTTCGGGGGACAGGCCCAAGAGTTGGCGGCTGTTGTCGGCGATGTAGGCCTCCACTTTCTTGATGGCGTCCTCGTCCTCGATAATATCAATCTTATTGAGCACGATGATGACTTTCTTGCCCCATTCTTTGATCCTGGCGAGGAAGGCACGTTCGCTCTCGGTGAAAGGTCGGTCTACAGAGGTGACAAATAGAACCACATCGCTGCGCGGTATAAACTCAGTTGTGATCTCTTCGTGCTGCCTGATCACCGCGTTGGTGCCAGGTGTGTCAACGATGTTGGTCTCCTTCAGAAATTCGAGCGGCAAACTGACGGTCACCAGGGTCGGTCCCGTGATTTCGCGCTGAATTTCCGGCCCATAACGCACCAGGTGAATTTGATGCGTGGTCGGAGTCACTCCCTCCTCGAGGAACCGCTGGCCCAAAAGGGCGTTGATAAACGCGGACTTGCCGGAATTGAACTCACCGACCACAACCAGGAGAAACAGTTCGTCCAACTGCACGATGGAGCGCTGTAGCCGCTCCATATCTTTCGGCGCGATTTCAGCCCGGGCCAGCGCGGATACAAGCTGACCGAACAGCTCGCGCTCCTTCGTCAGCAGTTTTCTTTGGTTCTCGTTGAGCACCGTCTGCAAGGCCATGGACAATCCTCAGAATTCGTCCTCAAATACCTGTGACCAGCCCTCTTCAAAACCCAGTTCCTCCAGGGCGGCTAAGGCCTCATCGTATTCTTCAGCGGTCAGTTTGCGCCCCAGCAGGGGATGCCCCACGGCGCGGTAGGCTGGGAAGTATTGCGCCATCAGGCTGACGTACACCTGGCGAGAAAGGTTGTTCGCCAGCCAGGTCAGAACCTCCCGTGTGCCGGCCAACCGATGTGGCAATACCAGGTGCCGCACGATCAAACCCCGCTGAGCGATGCCATGTTCGTTCAAAATGAGCCGCGGCCCAACCTGCCGACACATTTCCAGCAGCGCGGCACGATTGTGCCCCACATAATCCTTGAAGCCGGATAGTTCCTGGGCCACAGCGTCGTCAGAATATTTCGCGTCTGGCAGGTAAATGTCAATAATACCGTCTAAAAGGCGCAGGGTGTCCAGTGTTTCATAGCCGCTGGTGTTGTATACCAGCGGCAGGGAGAAACCTTGCGGAATCGCATAGAGCAAGGCCGCCAGAATTTGTGGCACGAAGTGGGTCGGCGTGACGAAATTGATGTTGTGCACCCCCCGCTTCTGCAGCATCACCATGAGTTCACCAAGCCGTTCGGCTGTCACTTGATTGCCTCTATGGAGCTGACTGATGGGATAGTTCTGGCAAAACAGGCAGCGAGCGGTACATCCGGTGAAGAAAATGGTCCCTGAGCCACGCGTCCCGCTGAGGGGCGGTTCTTCTCCGTGGTGGCTATTCCAGGCCGAAACCATCGGCTCAGCGCCCATCTGACAGAACCCTCTTTCTCCCTGCGCGCGATTCACACCACAGCGGCGAGGGCACAGCGTGCAGGCGTGCAGAATGGACTGGGCGTGCTCCACACGCCGCGCCAGCTCGCCCGATTCATACAGAGACAGGTAAGAAGGAGAAACAACCATAGCTCCGTCTAGCTCCCAACAGCCTGGCGATGTCGTTGTTCCCACCGTCGGATGCGTTCCCATTCAGGGACATCCTCCTCTCCCTGCAAATCGCGCCTCAGCTCGATGATTTGGTCGCGAAGCAAGGCGGCTTTCTCGAATTCCAGCGAGGCGGCGGCCATCTTCATCTGCTTTTCCAGTTCTTTGATCAGGCGCAGCGCCTCATCTTTGGGAATCGCCCGGCCGACGCGATACTCAACCCGTTGCTCGGCAACAGCGCGGACGCGATCAGTCAGGTCGCGGATCTGTTTGACGATGCTGGCTGGTGTAATGCCATGGCGCAGGTTGTGTTCCATCTGCTTTTGGCGTCGTCGGTTGGTTTCGTCAATGGCGGCCTGCATGGACGGCGTGACGCGGTCTGCATACATGATGACATGGCCGTTCACGTGACGCGCCGCACGGCCTATCGTCTGAATGAGCGAGCTGGTGGAGCGTAAAAAGCCCTCTTTGTCCGCGTCCAAAATGGCGACCAGAGACACTTCAGGCAGGTCGAGCCCCTCGCGCAATAAATTGATGCCCACCACGACGTCGTAGACGCCGGTGCGCAAATCGCGCAGGATTTCGACACGCTCCAGGGTGTGAATCTCGGAATGAAGGTGGTGGACCTTGATTCCAGCTTCCAATAGATAGTCGGCCAGTTCCTCTGCCATGCGCTTGGTCAACGTGGTCACCAGAGTGCGCTCGCCCCGTTGCAGTCGCAGGCGGATCTCCCTGAGCAAGTCATCCACCTGGCCTTTGGTGGGACGCACTTCAACCACCGGGTCGAGCAGGCCGGTAGGGCGGATGATTTGCTCCACGATTTGCGCAGAATGCTCCAGCTCATACGGGCCAGGCGTGGCCGAGGCGTAGATGACCTGATTGACGTGCCTTTCAAACTCGTCAAACTTTAGCGGGCGGTTGTCCAGCGCGGATGGAAGGCGAAAACCAAACTCGATCAGGGTCTCTTTCCGCGCTCGGTCGCCATTGTACATGCCATGCAACTGGGGGATGGTCATGTGAGACTCATCAATGATGACCAGGAAGTCGTCTGGAAAGTAATCGAGCAGGGTCCACGGCGTGCTGCCCGGCTCTCGACGACCCAAATGGCGAGAATAGTTCTCTATGCCCGAACAGTATCCCACCTCACGCAACATTTCCAGATCATAGCGGGTGCGCTGTTCCAGCCGTTGCGCTTCCAGCAGCTTGCCTTGCGCGCGCAACCGTTGGAGCTGCTCTTCAAGCTCAGCCTCGATGTCAATAATCGCTGCCTGGAGCTTTTCTTGGGGAGTGATGAAGTGTTTGGCCGGGTAGATCTCAACCTGGTCGTGTTCAGCCAGCACTTCGCCGGTGAGAGGCGAAAACTCGACTATGCGCTCGACCTCATCGCCCCAAAACTCAACCCGGTAGGCAAACTCGCCGTAGGCCGGGAAGATGTCCAGAGTGTCGCCGTGGACGCGGAAGGTTCCACGGGTGAAGTTGATGTCATTGCGGTCGTAGTAAATATCAACCAAATGCCGCAGGATTTTATCCCGTTTACGCCGTTCGCCGCGGCGCAGCTCAATGACCACCTGTCCGTAATCCTCTGGACTGCCCAAGCCGTAGATGCAGGACACCGATGCGACGATCAACACATCTCGTCGGCTCAAAAGAGCCTGAGTCGCGGCCAAACGCAAGCGGTCTATCTCATCGTTGATGCTGGCGTCCTTTTCGATGTACGTGTCGGTACGCGGGATGTATGCTTCCGGCTGATAATAGTCATAGTAACTGACGAAATATTCCACCGCATTGTGCGGCAGGAACTCTTTGAACTCACTGTACAGTTGGGCGGCCAGTGTTTTATTGTGGGCGATGACCAGCGTTGGACGCTGCCACTGGGCGACGATCTGCGCCATGACATAGGTTTTGCCTGTGCCGGTAGCGCCCAGCAACGTTTGGTGCTTGTAACCCGCCCTCAACCCCTCCAGAAGCTGGGCGATTGCTTGAGGTTGGTCGCCGGTCGGTTGGAAATCAGACACCAGTTGAAAAGCAGGCATCATGCCCTTCCCAATTCCAGAGCCAGCCCCATGTATCCAACCAGGCCCTCAACCATGTCCTGGATGGCGATGCGCTCCTCGTTCGTGTGTGGATACAGGTCCGAAGCTGGCGAAAAACCGATGGTAGGCGTGCCGGACTGAACCAGGTAAGCCCCGTCCGTGGCAAATCGCCAGGTGATGACCGATACGTCGCGGCCCAAATACGATTGTAGAACCGCTTGCGCTTTGAGCACCAGCGGATGGTCGGCGGGCAAAACGAAGCCGGGAAATTCCCTGGTCATCTCCTGTTCATAGCCAGTGTACGTTCGGAAACGAGACACATTGAGTTCCACGCTGCCGTGGCAACCATCCTGCAGGCTGCTCGCCAGCAGAGGACGCAGCTTGGCGAGAGCGTCTTCCGGCGTCTCTGATGGAACATTCCGCCAGTCGAGATAGAGTGTGACCTCGCCGGGAATCACGTTCGCGCTGGTCTGATCGGTGCGATATAAGGTAGGCGCCACGGTCGAACTACCGAAGTCTGCGTCCTGGGCCATGTCGAGTTCACTCAAGCGGCTCAGGAATTGGGCGATGCTGTAATGGGGGTTGGCCCCTCGCTGCGGCACACTGGCGTGCGCTGATCGTCCCTTGACACGGACAATGAGTTCCAATCGCCCCCTGTGGCCTCGGGCGAGTTGATTGCTGGTCGCCTCGCCCACTATAGCCATGTCAGCTTTCAGTTCTTTGACCAACGCGCGCGTGCCCAGGCCGCCGGTTTCCTCGAAGACAACCGCGGTCACGTAGCGGTCTCCGGGGAACGAATACCCGGCCCGGCGGAGCAATCCCAGGCTATACACCTGGAGCGCCAGCGCGGCCTTCATGTCGCTGGCACCTCGCCCCCACAGCCAATCGCCGTCTATATGGCCGCTGTATGGGTGGTATTGCCATCCGTCGACTGGGCCAGGGTCGACGACATCCATGTGTCCGTTGAACAAGACGGATGCCCCCCCATCGCCGGACATCATTCCAATCACATTGCCCACCGCATCGGCCCAGACCTGGCCGAACCCAAGTCGGTGCATTTCTTCTTGGATGATGGCAGCGACCTCTCCCTCATCGCCGGGCAGGCTGGGTGTCTGGATAAGACGTTGGGCAAAAGATAACCACTCCTGTTTGCTGTCGGACGCCAACCGCCACAGGGTTTCCCGTTCGGCCATCCTGTTCTCAGGTTGTTTTTCGTTCACTGTCTGGCTCCTGATATAAAACACTCACCACACCGGCGCCGGACCCTACGCATTGGCCTCCGTCCAACCTGGTGTGGTGATGCGCATTTTGAGGTCTGAGATAGTACTGTTTTATAG
>Ga0209101_1001567_pt1 | contig 16628 bp, 14 predicted proteins | sample ConPoolayeCmetaG_FD_185481 | JGI IMG/M metagenome (GOLD analysis project Ga0209101, IMG submission 185481) | Hot spring microbial mat communities from California, USA to study Microbial Dark Matter (Phase II) - Cone Pool mat layer C metaG... ...
CGCGCAATCTGTGTGGTCTGCACGGGGAGCAGGGGGGTGACGATCACGTGCAGGAATGGACCCTGGCGACCCAGCTCGATGGTCTCGGTCTGCTCCTCTCCCCGCTCGCGGCAGCGTCGCCAGACCTCGACGAGCTGATGGTGGCGAACCACCTGAGCAAAAGAGCGATGCAGGGCATCTGCCTCCGCAGTACCCAACAACCGGGCCGCCGCCGGGTTGACGAGCAACACTCTCCCTTCGCCATCGGTGATGAGTGCGCCGTCGGCCATGTGATCCAGCACTGCCGCCAGCCGATTGCGCTCCTGGTCCAGCGTCGTCATCTGCTCCTGGAATCGCGCGGCCAGATCGTTGAAGGCATGGGTGAGCGTGCCCACCTCGTCGCGGGTGGTGGGTAGGAGCCGAGCACTCAGATCGCCGCCGGCCATCCGCATCACCACCTCGGTCAACTGGCGGATGGGCTGGGCGGTGCGTTCGGCGATGAGCAGGGCCAGGAGCACAGCCAGGGACGCTGCCAGCAGGGTCGCTACCAGGATAGCTCCGCGCAGGCGGGCGACGTGGTCGTCTATTTGACGCAAAGGCCGGGCCAGGCGCACCAGGCCCACCGGCCGGTCGCCAGTCGGGGCCAATACAGGGACCGCCACGTACAGCATGTCGTAGCCCAGCGTCTGGCTGAAGCGGATGCTGCTGCCCTGACCGAGGGCCAGGGCTTGCTGCACCTCGGGCCGGTCCAGGTGATTGTCCATCTGGCCCCGGTCCTCGTGTGACTCGCCCAGCACGGTGCCATCTATCCCAATGACCGTGACTCGCGCGTCCAGCAGGCCGGCGTAGCGTCGGGCCAGGGGATCGAGGGTCTCCCCCTGGGACAGTGGGCCGGCCAACCCATCCCCCGCCAGCCGGGCCGCGGCCGTCATCTGTTTCTGCTGGTCGTCCAGGTAGGCATTTCGCACCAGGTCCGACAGATAGAGGGCCAGGCCGGCCATGGTCAGCAGGATGAGAGCGATGTACGGAATGGCGATGCGCCAGCGGATGCGACGGAACATGATTCAGCCCTCGAAGCGGTAACCTGCGCCGCGCACGGTGACGATGCGTGTGGGCCGGGCCGGGTCTGGCTCGATCTTTTCGCGCAGCCAGCGCACGTGGACGTCCACCGTGCGGCTACCCCCCACAAAGTCCCAGCCCCAGACCTGCGCCAGAATCTGGTCGCGGGAGAGGGCCTGGCCTCGGTGCTGGGCCAGGAAGACCAGCAGTTCGTATTCTTTGGGTTGCAGGACCAGCGGCGCGCCCCGGCGTGTGACCTCGCGCCGGGTCAGGTCTATAACCAAATCGCCGTAGATCAGCCGATCTCCAGCAGCCGGCTCCGCCCGCGCTGCCAGCTCCTCCTGCATCAGCCGCACCCGGCGCAGCAACGCCTTGACCCGGGCCAGCAGCTCTCTCATGCTGAATGGTTTGGTCAGGTAGTCGTCGGCCCCCATCTCCAGGCCCACTACCTTGTCCGTCTCGTCGGCGCGGGCGGTGAGCATGAGGATGGGCACGCTCATCTCCCGGCGCAGGATACGGCACACCTCCAGGCCGTCCAGGCCGGGGAGCATGATGTCCAACACCAGGAGATCGGGTCGTTCGCGCCGGGCCACCTCCAGGGCCGTCCAGCCATCGGCGGCGGTAAGGACCTGGTAGCCCTGGCGGGTCAGGTTGTAGGCCAGCGTCTCGCGCAAGGTGAGTTCGTCTTCCACGATCAATACTTTGTTTTGGCCTTCAGAAGTTCTGATAACCATATACACCCTGCCTGAAAGCGTTTTTAGGGTGAGCGTATCGCGTTGGGGACAGTACGGCTCTGGCGTCGAGGCTTTGGCCGGTTCGTGCCCCTAAAGGCTCAACTCCAGCTCCCTTCAGCCACCGATTGAGATCGGGCCTGTGGGGCGCTGCCGCGCCGGGCGACCGCCTACGCGGTCGCAAACACCGTCTGCCGCGTAGCGGGCAGGCGGACAGCGTCGCAGACGCTCTCCAGGGGCGGGTGATTTCAATCGCTAATTCTTGCGATAAGCCAGTCCACCCGCAAAATGACACAGCCCTGCGCTCCCTTTTAGGGCACTTGTCGGCCCGGCCATATCTGCTATAATACATTTTCATGGGGGTATGTAACTGCCTACCCTGAACCCTCCCGCAGTTAGAAAGGGGCTGGCAACCTATGCAGCCGGTCATTCGGGCGCGCCTGCGGCGTCTGGTCTGGCCATTGCGCCCAAACCTGCGGGAGGGTAGGTAGTTACGGGGGTATTATGCCGCTGATAGATCGCGCTGTCAAGGGTGCGTCGGGGTCGAGAGCCGCCGTTCTGGCCCCACGCCAGGATGCCGGGCGGTTTCAAACCGGCGCGGTGATCTTGCTCTCCATCATGCACTGGGTGCATGATACCTATACCGCGTTCCTGCCGCCTCTGCTGCCCTTGCTCATCGCCAACCTGTCGCTGTCTGTGACCGAGGCCGGACTGCTATCGGTGTTCATGCAGGGGCCATCGCTGTTGCAGCCGGTCATCGGCCACCTGGCCGACCGGGTCAGCCTACGCTATTTCGTCATCCTGGCCCCGGCAGTGACGGCGGCGATGATGAGCCTGGTGGGGGTCGCGCCCAACTATGCGGTGCTGGCCTTGTTCCTGGTAATTGTGGGTCTCAGCTCGGCGGCGATGCACGCCGTGGGGCCGGTGCTGGTGGGCAATCAGGCGGGCCGACGGCTGGGCCGGGGCATGGGCTTCTGGATGGTGGGCGGCGAACTGGGCCGAACCCTGGGACCCATCGTCATCGTCAGTGCTGTGGCTGTTCTCACCCTGCCCGGCACGCCCTGGCTCATGATCGGTGGGTTGCTGGTCTCCCTGTTCCTGTACGTGCGGTTCAAGGACCTGCCGGAGCGCCGGCCAGCCACCGGCCCAGGCCAGGCCGTGTGGTCGGCCCTGGGACGCATGGGGCCGCTGCTGATCCCCCTGGCCGGGCTGCTCCTGGCGCGATCGTTTATGAGTGCGGCCCTCACCACCTATCTACCGGTGTTCCTGAGCGCGGAGGGCGCGGACTTTTGGCTCGCCGGCGTGTCCCTCACGGTGTTGGAGGCGGCCGGCGTGGGGGGCGCGCTGCTGGGTGGCGCGTTGAGCGACCGGCTGGGCCGCCGGATCGTGCTGTTCATCTCCATGACCACGACCCCGGTGTTCATGCTCGTCTTTCTCCTGGTCAGCGGGTGGGCGCAATGGCCTCTCTTGCTGGCGATGGGCTTTACCCTGTTGGCCGTGACGCCGGTGATGATGGCCCTGGTGCAGGAGAGTTTCCCGGACAACCGGGCCCTGGCCAACGGTGCGTACATGGCGCTGAGTTTTATCATCCAGGCGGTCGGGGTGGTGGCCTGGGGTGCGTTGGGCGATATGTTCGGCCCGCGGTCTGCCTTTGTCTTCAGCGCCGTCGTCCCGCTGCTGAGCCTGCCGTTTCTGCTCTGGCTGCCAGGACGACGCCGGCCCGATGGCACGGGGCCTGGCCGGGCCAGAGAGTCGCTGATATGAGCATACCCGGCGCGTTCATCCTGGACATGGACGGCACCATCGTTCACAACATCCCGTTTCACATCCAGTCCTGGCTGGCCCTGCTACACGAGCTGGGCGTGGCCATCACAGAAGACGAGTTCATCCGCCGCATGATCGGCAAGACCAACGCGGAGACGTTACGCGAGTTGGTGGCGGCGGACCTGACCGATGACCAGATCGCTGTCTATGCCGCGCGCAAGGAGGCCCTGTACCGCGAGCTGTATCGCCCACACCTGCGCCCGGTGCCCGGTTTGAGGCAATTCCTGCTCGACGCCCGACGGTTGGGCATCCCCCTGGCCCTGGCGACCTCGGCTCCGCCGGAGAACATCGCCTTTGTGCTGGGCGGCCTGGGTATCGCCGGCTATTTCCAGGTGGTGATCGGTGCAGACCGGGTGGCGCGGGGCAAGCCGCACCCGGACCTGTTCCTGGCCGCCGCCGGGGACCTGGGCGCGCCCCCGGCCCGTTGCCTGGTCTTTGAGGATTCACTTATGGGCCTGGAGGCGGCGCGCCGGGCCGGGATGCCGGCCGTCGCTCTCGCCACCACCCTCGACGCGCGGGAGCTGGCCGACGTACCCGGCGTCGTGCAGGTCATCCCGGACTTTGCGCTGAACCCGGCGACGCTGCTGGAGATCGCTTTCGGTGAACTGGATTCCTGAAACAAGTCGGTGGCTAAGGCGGTGGCTATGGAAAGCCACCCTACGGCTACGGTCTTTCGACGTAGGGCGGGTTTCTTACCCGCCTGCCTTTTGGAGAGACGGGGGACCCATGAGCATCTTTGAGATCGTCATGCTGTTGTGTTTTGGCGTGAGCTGGCCCATCTCCATCGCCAAGGCGTTGCGTACCCGGCTGGTGGCCGGCAAAAGCCCGATCTTTATGGGCCTGATCATCGCCGGCTACCTGTGCGGCATCGTCCACAAGGTGCTCTATAACCCGGACTGGGTCACGCTACTATATGCCGTCAACGCTGGCATGGTGGCTGTGGACATGTATCTCTACTTCCGGTACTCGGCGCAAAAGAGGCCGTTGTTCGAGGACTTGCGGAGGAGGGTATCATGAAAGCGATGCTGTTGCGCGCTACGGTGCCGGCCGAGGATCGGCCGCTGGAATGGACAGACCTGCCGACGCCTCGCCCCGGCCCCGGCGAGATTCGCCTCCGGGTACATGCCTGCGGCGTCTGCCACACCGATCTGCACACTGTAGAGGGCGACTTGAAGCTGCCCCGGCTGCCGGTGGTGCCCGGCCATCAGGTAGTGGGCGTGGTGGAGGACAGGGGCCCCGGCGCGACGCGGTACGAGATCTACCAGCGGGTGGGCGTGCCCTGGCTCTATTGGGCCTGCGGCGAATGCGAGTTCTGCCGACGCGGGCTGGAGAACCTGTGCCGCCAGGCCCGGTTCACCGGCCTCCATGCCGACGGTGGCTATGCCGAGGCGATGGTCGTGCCCCAGGATTTTGCCTATCCTATCCCGGCCGGCTTTTCCGATGTGGAGGCCGCGCCGTTGCTGTGCGCCGGGATCATCGGCTACCGGGCGTTACGCCTCAGCCAGGTGCAGCCCGGCCAGCGATTGGGCCTCTATGGCTTTGGGGCCTCGGCCCACGTCACCATCCAGGTGGCGCGGCATTGGGGCTGTCAGGTCTACGTGTTCACCCGGAGCGAGGGGCATCGGCGACTGGCCCGGGAGCTGGGGGCCGTCTGGACCGGCCGCGCGGAGGATGACCCGCCGGCCAAAATGCACGCCAGCATCATCTTCGCCCCGGCCGGCCGACTCGTCCCGGCGGCCCTGCGCGCCCTGGAGCGGGGCGGCACGCTGGCCCTGGCCGGCGTCACCATGACCCCCATCCCGGAGCTGAACTACGACGAGTTGCTCTACTGGGAGCGGACGGTGCGCAGCGTGGCGAATTTCACCCCGCAAGACGCCCGGGAGTTGCTGCGGGTCGCCGCCGAGATCCCCATCCGCACCACCGTGCAGACCTTCCCGCTGGAGCAGGCCAACGAGGCCCTGCTGGCCCTCAAGCGCAGCGAGATTGACGGGGCCGGGGTGCTGATCGTGTCTGATCGCTGACGGCCGGCCGCCGTCAGAATATCAAAACGCTCCGCCGTCTGCGGTCGGCGGTTTTGCTTTAGAAAGGGGTTGGGGTGATGAACGCGATTCCGCAACAACGTCTCCTGCTCATCGGCGTCGGCAACGTGGGCCGGCGTTTTTTGGAGTTGTTGAGCCGCAAGGGTGACGTGCTACGCGCCCGGCTGGGGCTGGATTTGGCCCTGGTGGGCGTGGCCGACACCTCCGGCGTCGCTGTCTGCGCCGCTGGCCTGGACCCGGCGCAGATCGTGCGGCTCAAGGTCGAGGGCCGGGGCGTGGCAAGTTATCCCGGCTGGGGACGGTCGGGCCTCACCGCCCTGGAGATGGTGCAGACCACGGATGCTGATCTGCTGCTGGAGGCATCGCCGGTCAACCTGACGGACGGCCAGCCAGCTTTGGGGTGCATCGAGGCGGCCCTGGGCCGGGGGATGCACGTGGTCACGGCCAACAAGGCTCCCCTGGTGCTGGCCTACCCCCGCTTGATGGCCCTGGCCGAGGCTAATGGCGTGCAGCTTCGCTTCGACGCTACGGTGGCCGGCGGGTTGCCAGCCATCAACCTGGGGCAGCGCGACCTGGCTGCCGCCGAGGTCCACCGGCTGGAGGGCATCCTCAACCTCACCACCAACTATATCCTCACCCGCATGGCCGACGATGGGCTGAGCTACGCCGAGGCCCTGGCCCAGGCTCAGGCCGCCGGCCACGCCGAAGCTGACCCCAGCCTGGACGTGGCGGGCTGGGACGCCGCCGTCAAGCTGGTCATCCTGGCGAACAGCGTGCTGGGTGTCCCGGCGCGGCTGACCGACGTGGACGTCGAAGGGATCACTGGCATCACCGCCGGGATGCTACGCCAGGCCACCCTCGCCGGCCAGCGCATCAAGCTCGTGGCGACGGCGCAGCGAGACGGCGCCGGCTATCGCCTCAGCGTGCGCCCCACCTGGCTGGACGCCGACCACCCGCTGGCCCGGCTTGGCCCCTATCAGATGGGCATCGTCTACCACACCGACATCTGCGGCATTCTCTCGGCGGCCATCGTGGAGGAGACACCGTTGCCCACCGCCGCCGCCATGCTGCGCGATGTTATCGCTATCTACTGGAAATCCCCGTAGGGTGGCTTTCCCAGCCGCCGCCGGGGGACAGGTACGGAAACCTGCCCCACTTTCCTGCACAGGTCGAAATATTGGTCGGGTTTGAGGAGGTAGACATGAGCCATCTGGCCCGCGAGATACATGAGCAACCCGCCGTGCTCCAACGCCTGCTCGACGCGGAACGCGAGACCGCCTGGCAAATAGCTGAGGTCATCCGGTCGCGCCGGATAGAGCACGTGGTCATCGCCGCCCGGGGCACGTCGGACAATGCGGCCCGCTATGCCCAGTACCTTTTCGGCACGTTGAACCGGCTGCCGGTGGGTCTCGCCACGCCCTCGCTGTTCACCCTCTACGGAACGCCGCCCCGGCTGGGCAATGCGCTGGTCATGGGCATCTCCCAGTCCGGCCAGTCGCCGGACGTGGTGGCGGTAGTGGCGGAAGGCCGACGCCAGGGCGCACTGACCCTGGCCCTCACCAATGACCCGGCCTCGCCCCTGGCGGCCGCGGCCGAACACCGCCTGTCCTTGCACGCCGGCCCGGAGCGCAGCATCGCCGCCACCAAGACCTACACCGCCAGCCTGACGGCCCTGGCGCTCCTGGCGGTTGCCCTGGCCAGAGACAAAGATCGGCTGGCCGGGCTGGTCCGGCTCCCTGGCCTGGTCTTCCAGACCTTGCACCTCGACGCGGCGGCCCAGGCTGCCGCTAACCGCTGGCGCTTTGCGACCCGCTGCGTGGTACTGGGGCGGGGCTACAACTATGCCACCGCCTTCGAGATCGCCCTCAAACTCAAGGAACTGACTTACCTGGCCGCCGAGCCATACTCCCCGGCCGATTTCCTGCACGGGCCGGTGGCCATGGTCCAGCGGGACCTGCCGGCGTTGATCATCGCACCTACCGGGGCCACGCTGGACAACGTGCGTGCTCTGACCAGAGACCTGCGGGAGGCCGGCGCCGAGCTATTGGTCATCAGCGACAGCGAAGAGCTGCTCGCGTTGGGGCAGGTGGCCCTGGGCCTGCCGGCGGGCGTACCAGAGTGGCTATCGCCGGTCACCGCCGTGGTGGCCGGGCAACTCTTCGCCCTGCACCTGACTGAGGCCCGGGGCCTGGACCCGGATCGGCCGCGCCGGCTGCAAAAGGTAACCCGGACCCATTGAACACCCTGTACCCTACCGCCGGTTAGCCCGGCGGGAGGATGGGGACTATATCCCGGCCATCGTCAGAGCCATCAACGCCTTTTGGACGTGGAGCCGATTCTCGGCCACATCATAGATGCAGGAGCGCGGGCCAGAGGCCACCTCGTCCGTCACCTCGTGGCCCCGGTCAATAGGCATGGGGTGGGTAAAGATGGCATTCTCGGTAAGGGCCATCTTGGCTGCGTCGCAGATCCACTCCGGATACTGGAGTGCCTTCTCGATCTCCTGAGCTTTCAAGAACTCCCCGTCCCGATAGGCCTGGGGACTCATCCAATGGCGGCTATAGACCACGTGCGCGCCATAATACCCCTCTCGCACGTCCGTGGTCTCGGTGAAAGTGCGGCCATTGATGGCGCAGTTCTCTTTAGCCCAGGCTACCACCTGGGGATCCAGGTCAAAACCCGGCGGATGAGCCAGGGTCACGTCCATTCCCAGGCGAGAGCCAATGAGCAGGGCTTCCTGGACGCTACACCAGGACCGGGCCAGGGCGCCATGTCCCCAGGTGACCAGCAACTTCTTGCCACGCAGGTCTCCCAGCCATTCGCGCCAGCCCATCACATCGGCCAGTCCCTGGCAGGGGTGATACTTGTCGTGGGCCATGCTGATGACCGGGATAGAACACCAGTGGGCGTATTCGCGGATCAGTTCATCACCCTCACCATAATAACCCACCTTATCCTCCAGGATACGGATGCCCAGGCCGGCCGCGTAGCGACTCATGACCCTGGCCGCATCCTCCACTGTCTCCCCGGCGGTAGTGGCCGTCTTCAGACGCATGGCCTTTGGCTCCAGGAACTGGGCGTGCCCTCCCAACTCGGTGGCTGCGCATTCAAAGCTCTGCCGCGTCCGCACGGAAGGGTTATAGAAAAACATAAAGAACGTCTTGTGATTGAGCAGACTGGTGTACCGGGGCGAGTATCTCTCACGCTTCATGCGCCTGGCCAGGTCCAGCACTGCCTCCAGTTCAGTCAGCGACCACTCCTGCGTAGTTATCAGGTCTCGACCGTAGAGGTCTGGGTAGTACATCATTGTATTTCCTCCTCCGTCTATTGGGATGGTTCAAAATTGGTTGATGACCGAAGGTCTTCATTGCCCCTCGCCCGCCGCCGCAGGCGAGCGGGAGACGAGAGCCAGGCGGGGGCCGTAGAACCGAAAGTATTATAGTGCATCTCGGTAAAAGTGACAAGAGTGCAGACTTTCTGGGCCTGACATCCGTGCATAACTTTCGTCAGGGAAAGAACAAGGGGGGAGAAGGCCTTTCTGGGGGTTTTTGCGGCGGCTTCGCCGCCGCAAAAACCCCTACCAGGCATTCTTTACTCTCCCCGAAGGGACGCGAAGTGGGGATTGAGGCAGTGCCCTCATGCGTTTAATTACGCCCGGAGGTCAATCTGGGCTGCTTGACATGCTTTCGAGATATGCTATACTCTTCAATAACGGGCCGGCAGGACTGACCGGAGCCGGCGCGGAGGCTTGATTTTGGACCTCGAATGGGACGTACCCACGCTCTATCTCGGTTTGCTGGGAACCCTGGTGCTGGCCCTGCTGGTAGCCTGCCTGGCCTATCGGCTGGGTTCCCGGTTGGACCTGCTGGCGGCGCGTTGGCCTCTGCGCGCCACACCCTGGCTCCTGGTGAGCCTCATCATCGCCTATATCCTGGTCTTTGGGGGGCTGAGTCTGCTGCGCCATGAGGCATTTCACAGCAAAGGCTATGACCTGGGCATTTTCAGCCAGGTGGTCTGGAACTCGGCGCGCGGGCAACTCTACCAGACCACCCTTTATCCCAATGCCTGCTCGAACTTCTTGGGGGTGCACTTTGCACCGATCCTGGCCCTTTTCGCCCCCCTCTATTGGCTGTTCCCCGATGCGCGAGTGCTTCTCATCGCTCAGACCATTGCCCTGGCCTTGGGGGTGTTGCCGGTCTATTGGCTGGCTCGCCAGCGGACTGGCCCTCCTTTTCCCTTGCTGTTCGCGCTGGTCTATTTTCTGCTGCCGTCGCTCCACTTTGTGAACCTGTTCGATTTTCACCCCATCGCTCTGGTGATCCCCCTGCTTGCGTTCGCCACCTGCGGTCTATTGCAGCACCGATATTGGCTATTTGTGACCTTTCTGGGATTGGCCCTGCTGTGCCAGGAAGAAGTGGCCTTCATCGCCGTGGGGCTGGGGCTGTACCTGCTCCTGGTGCAACGCCGACCGGCGGGGGCAGGATTAGCCGTTTGCGGGTTGCTATGGGGCTATGCCCTGATAAGTTGGGTTATCCCGACTCTGGGGTCTGGTATGGCCCAGCGGGGATACTCGTTCCTGGTGCGCTACGGCTACCTGGGTGACAACGTGGGCGAGATCATCCAGACCCTGCTTACCCAACCCCTGCACGTCCTGGAACGGGTCTGGACCGAGCCACGCCTGCGCTTCATCCTGCACCATCTGGTTCCCTTCGGCTTTACCCCCCTGGCTGGCCTGGAGGTGCTGGCTCTGGCTGGTATCCCCTTGACCTACCTGCTGCTGAGCGCGTATGACCCCATGTATTCCCTCCAATGGCACTACACGGCGCCAGTTACGCCGTTCGTGGCCCTGGCAGCCGTGGTGGGATGCGCCCGCCTGCTGCAACGCTGGTCCTCGTCGAGTTGCCGCTGGGCGCTGGCCGGCTTTGTTCTGACCATGAGCCTCGGCCATTACATGTTCGTCTCACCAGGGCCCTTGGGTGCCTATTTTGATCCTGATTTGTATGACCTAACCGCGCCACGTGCCGTGGCCGCCCGGGCCGCGCTGGCCCTCATCCCGGCCAGCAGCCCGGTCATGGCCCAGTCCAACCTTGTTCCGCACCTCTCCGAGCGGCCCCTGGTTCGGCTCTACCCTGAAACTCCAGATTTGAACGAGGTGGATTACGTGGTTTGTGACCCCACGGGGCACATCTATGGCTTCCTGTCGCACGAAGCGTTATACCTGAATATGGAGCGCCTGGACATCAACCCCTACTACGAGCGCATCTTCGACCAGGCTGGCATCATCGTGTTCCGACGACGTGATTTCACCCCGCCAGTCGTGCAGCGGGTCAATTTCGGCGATGCCCTGACTTTGCCCGGCTATGAGCTGATGGCGGATGGCAGTACCCTGCGTGTCACCCTGTACTGGCGCAGCCTGCGCCGCCTGGAGACGCATTACAAGTATTTTGTGCATCTCGTTGACCACGACGGCAGGTTGATCGCCCAGGACGACCGCGAGCCGGGCAACTGGCGCTATCCGACGACCGACTGGATGCCGGGGGAGACGGTCCCGGAGCGTTACGCATTCGTCTTGCCGGCCGGCGTGAACCCCCACGACTGCCGCCTGCGCGTTGGGGTCTATGCCACCGACACCGGCGAGCGACTATCGTTCCAGGGAACAGATGGCATGCCCTGGACCGAACTGTGGCTGGATTGGCCCCTGTAGGGGAGCGTCTTAAGCCGCCAGAGACATTATGGAGTAGAGACATGGAAACCCTTCCCCCGCCGGAACGCCCCTTGCGTTGGGGCGAGATCATCCACAGCATCGTGGCCGGTCTCCTGATCGTGGCCCTCATTACAGCGGCCCTGTTCGCCTATCGGGGGGGCGTATCGGCCGCCGCCGCGCCGGATGTGATCATCATCGTGGTGGCCGATGCCCTGCGTGCAGACCGGCTCTCCTGTTATGCTGCCTACCAGGCGGATGGACAGCCTGCTGTTCCCACTCCGCACATTGATTCATTGGCCCAAGATGGGGTTCTATATCGTTACATGAATGCCCAATCCTCATGGACCAAGCCCTCTGTAGCGACGCTCTTGTCTTCCATTTACCCATCCACACACCGGGCACTCACCGAAGAAGATATATTACCCGCTGCTGTGCTCACTCTGCCCGAAATCCTGGCCGCTCAGGGGTATCACACCGTGGGTTTTGTGGCCAACACCAACCTGTTCCATGAGTTGAACTTTCAGCAGGGATACCAGGAGTATTACGACCTCGATCCGGCTGAATCAGCGTTTCTGCGGCATGGTGACCACTTTTACCAGGAGGCCGAACGGATAAACTGGCGCGTCCTGCCCTGGGTGGAAGCCCATCATGACCAGCGCTTCTTTATGTACATCCATTATATGGACCCTCACGACCCGTATTTCATACATCCTTATGACGGTCGCAGTTTCCACAGTGAAGATAAAGTGCCAGCCTGGCTTCTACGCGATATATATGATGGCGAGATCGCTTACTTTGACCAACACTTTGGCAACCTGTTGGCCACATTGAAACGACTGGGGCTTTACGATCAGGCCTTGATCATCTTTACGGCAGACCACGGTGAGGAGTTCTACGAGCATCAGGGCTGGGCCCACGGCGAGACGCTTTACCAGGAGATCATGAATGTGCCCCTGATCATCAAGTATCCTGGCAATGCCAGGGCGGGTACGGTAGATGAGGGGCTGGCCCGTATGCTGGATGTGGCACCTACGGTCTTGGATGTGGCCGGCATCGCCCCACCGGCGACCATGCAAGGCGTCAGCCTGCGCCTGCCTCCGACCTCGCCGGCCCGGACCCAGATCGTCTTTGCCGAGGACCCTATCCGGGCCGGGGTTATGGCTGTCCGCACCACACGCTACAAACTAATTCAGGTCACCACCGGCGATCCCCGGGGGCGCGGCCAGACACAACTCTATGACCTGGAGGTCGATCCGGGTGAGACGATCAACCTGGCCACCAGGCGACCAGACCTGGTAGCCCGGCTAGACACAGACCTGCGCCGGATATTGGCCCAGGCCGAGGAGACCACCATAACTGGTCAGGGTGCGGAACTGAGCCCGGAGTTTCGGGAGCGACTGCGCCGCCTGGGGTATTGAAAAACTCCCTCCCGAAGGGAGAAGAATATGACTGAACCGGTTCCATGTGCCATCTCCATTGTGGTTCCCCTCTTTAACGAAGCGGAGAGCCTGGCCACGCTCCACCAGGAGCTCCTGGCCGCGTTGGCCCACGAGACTCGCCCCTGGGAGATCATCTTGGTGGACGATGGCTCCACCGACGACAGCTTCGCCGTTATTGAACGATTACACCAGGCTGATCGGCGAGTACGGGCCATCCAGTTCCGGCGTAACTTTGGCAAAGCGGCGGCCCTGGCGGCCGGCTTTGCCGCCGCCCGGGGCGACATCGTGATCACCCTGGATGCCGATTTGCAAGATGACCCGGCCGAGATCCCCCGCTTTATGGCCCGCCTGGACGAGGGCTATGACCTGGTGAATGGCTGGAAACACCCCCGCCGCGATCCCTGGACCAAGACCTGGCCTTCAGGGCTGTTCAACTGGACCACAGCCCGGCTCAGTGGCATCCATCTGCACGACTTTAACTGCGGCTTCAAAGCCTATCGCCGGGAAGTTACCCAGGAACTTGATCTGTATGGTGATCTCTATCGCTACATCCCCGTTTTGGCCCACTGGCGCGGTTTCCGGGTCACCGAGTTAAAAGTCCACCATCGGCCTCGCCGCTTCGGACGGAGCAAATACGGGGTATCGCGTTTCTTGCGGGGCTTCTTTGATCTATTGACGGTGATGTTCATCACCCAATATACCACCCGGCCGTTGCATCTCTTTGGCTGGGCCGGCCTGGCCGCCTTTGGACTGGGTTTCCTCATCAATCTCTATCTGACTGCCTTGTGGTTTCAAGGGGAGGGCATCGGCCATCGGCCCCTGTTGACGCTGGGCGTCTTGCTCATCACCACCGGCGTGCAGTTCTTCAGCTTCGGGCTACTGGCGGAGATGCTGACCCGGGCTGCTTCGGCTGGCCGACCGGCCTATTCAGTGCGGCGGAGATTGGGGAACGAGGAGTGATGAGCGATTACGGGAACTGGCAAAAATATCGCAACCCCAACCCGATCCAGCGGCTGCTCATCGCCCGCTTCCTGAGGCGATTGGGCGGCATGTTTCGCGCGCTAGACCCGGCTACGGTATTGGACGTGGGTTGTGGCGAGGGATTCGTGGTGGCAGCCTGGCAGCCGACCGGCGGGCAAATCTATTTCGTGGGGGTAGACCTGGATGGCGATGCGTTGCACCGGGCCCAGGATGTGGCCCCGATGCTGCATCTCTGTCAGGCAGATGCGGCGGCGCTGCCTTTCTCAGACAACGCCAGCGAGCTGGGTATATGCACTGAAGTGCTGGAACACGTGGTGGACCCGGCGCGTGTCCTGAAAGAGGTGTTGCGCGTGTGTCGGCGTGGTGCGCTGCTCAGCGTGCCCCATGAACCCTGGTTTCGCCTGGCAACCCTCCTGCGCGGCAAACACCTGCGTCGCTGGGGCAACGACCCGGAGCACGTGAACCATTGGTCGAGACGAGGATGGCAACGTTTTCTGCGCCACCACTCCCACATCGTCTCTCTCACATCCTGCTTTCCCTGGTTACTGGCGCAGGTGGAGCGACCGGCTGACTGAGGTCAGCCGATGGACAACCGGTTTACTCCCGGATTAATCCTTCAGAAACCGGCACCCGCACTCGCAACAAGGTCAACGTCGAGAGCACAAAGATGGCTCCATACATGGCAAAGATCGCCAGGTAGCCCAGGCCCGGGGACGCCTGGTTGAAAAAGTCAGCCAGCGGCCCGCCGATCCCTGCTCCTACCACGCCAGCCCCAGCCCCGGCCAGATTGGAGACCCCCAGGTAAAGGCCAGCCTTCTCTGGCGGTACCAACTTGGTGCCCAGCGCCCAGTTGGTAGTGAAGAACAATCCCGTGCCGATACCAATGATCGCCCCGCCGACATAGACCATGAGCACGCTGCCCTGGAACAACACGGCCACGCCGCCGGCCGCCAACAGGCCCGCCAGAGCTACCAGCAATCGCTCGCCGATGCGGTCGGCCAGAAAGCCACTGCCCAGGCCGGCCACCAGGATGAATATCCCTACGGCCATCATCATCGTGCCGGTGGTATCAGCCGCATTGGGCACCTTTACCACGTCCTGCAGGAAATACAGGGCAAAGCCCTGGATGGACCCCACGGCGGCCAGGAACAGCAGCCGATTCACCACCCACCACGTGAAAGAGGGGTTGCGGCGCACCGCTGGCCCTATCCCTACCTGCGCACTGAACCACACTCCCACGATGATGGAGGCCGCCATAGCCACGAGACCAGCCAGCCCCACAGCTAATAACTGGACCAGGCCTTGCCCGGCCAGCAGATTGCCCACCGCCGCCACTGAGCCACCAAATACCAGCGTCACGCCCCCAAAGATCAGGGTCAACAACACCAGCCGGGTCACCGGCTCCCTCAAGGACTCAGTGGGTCGCTCTTTATCTGATAGCGGCCGCTCCGGCGATAGCATAGTGATGAGCATGGTCACGAATACCATCCCCATGACGACAAGGATGGCCGGCCACACATTAGTCGGGCTGACTATCCTGGCAACGACCAGGCCCACGAAAATGGTAGGGATCGGGATCTCCAGGATCGTCTTGACGCCGGACGATATGCCTCGTTGGGATTCTGGCACCAGGTCTGGGATCAACCCCTGCAAGGCACCATGAGCGATGTTAGAGGCCACTTGTTGCACCAGGATGATCCCAAAGAGCCACCAGTAGCCCGGGGCGGCAGCCACCCCGGCCAGACACACCAGGGTCATCATCACCCCGCTAAATATATACGGGCGACGCCGACCAAAACGCGAGGTGTTGCGGTCCGACAACAACCCGCCCAGAGGCTGGATCAGGATCGCCACCAGCAATCCGGCCGAACGCAACAGACCATAGTAGGTGTTCTTCACCTCTGCTCCCACAAAGTGCTCCACCAGCAACGGCAGGATCAATGGAGTCAGGCTTCCAGAGATCACGTTAAGCCCCAGCCAGTAGGCATTAATCGTCAAATGATCCCACCAGCGAATCTTTTTCATCGTTACCCCCTGTGGATGGTTCATTAATACTATAACCGCATTTCGTCATTCTGAGGAGTGAAGCGACGAAGAATCCCGTTATTGTGGTAAAGAACCGCCTGCCAGGAACGAGATTCTTCGCTCCCTTCGGTCGCTCAGAATGATCGCTTTTGGCCAGATGCGGTTGTAAGGCGCGCCTCCACCACGACCTCATGCCCACTTTCGACGGCCCCACAGTCAGGACAGACGCCGTAACTCCGGGTCAGCACAATCTCCCGCCCCCATGCGTCTGCAGATGCCGGGCCTGCGCCCCGCGGGAACCCAGCGAGGCGTGACAATGCGGGCAGACCGGTCACTCGGCCTCTGGTAACTCCTTCCACTGCGCCGCTGGACTCGCCAAGGCCAGGTCTTGCAGCATCTTGGCCCGCAACTGGCTCAAACGGTCATCTAACGCCGCTTCGATCTCCTCCAGGGTGGCTTGGGGATGCTGGAGCCGCCACTCTTTCATCCCCGTAAGAACTGCTGTACTCTGCTCCTGCCATTCGCGATCAAAATCTACGTTGTCCATCTCGCCCTCCTGACCCATCAGTTTGCACCTGCCATTCTACTTCCCCCTGCTCGGGCAGTCAAGTGCAAAACTATGACGGCCCCCCTTTTTCGAAGCGGGGGGAACTGCTGGTCAGCCGGCCCTCCCGCCGGCCGCCCGGAAACCTGACCGGCGGGAGGGTAAAGCAGTTATGCGTAACTACCTACCCATTTCCCATTTCACGGGAAATGTGCTAAACTATTGTCATGGTTGAACAACTGCTGGAAATAGATGTTCTGCTCAGGCGGATCGCTTCTCTTGAAGCCCAAGTTGCCTCTCTCC
>Ga0209101_1001570_pt1 | contig 16620 bp, 14 predicted proteins | sample ConPoolayeCmetaG_FD_185481 | JGI IMG/M metagenome (GOLD analysis project Ga0209101, IMG submission 185481) | Hot spring microbial mat communities from California, USA to study Microbial Dark Matter (Phase II) - Cone Pool mat layer C metaG... ...
AGGTGCTGCTCACCGCGCCGGCCGAGTCCGGCCGGCTGCGCCTTCCCCGGCAGGGGTTGTGGGAGGTGCGCCGGGAGGGGGTGCGGGTGCCGGTCTTCTTCCTCCAGACCTGGGCGAGCTCCACCGCCGAGGAGCTGCTGGAGCTGGAGGTGGGGCCGGGCTTTTACACCTGCTGTGCCTTTCCCCACCCCGCCGCGTGGGTCCCCGGGGCGGCTCCTACCCAGCCCTACGCCCACGGTTCCCTGCCCCCCGGCGGGGAGCTGACCCTCACGCCAGCGCCAACCAGCGCGCCGGCAGGCTCCCGGTAACTTCGCACAGGTGTAACTCGCTCGCCGAGGCCATGGCGGTGACGCTGCGCACTCCGAAAAGACCCAGCCAAGTCCGGAGCATCGGGTGGCTCCTCGTTCGGGTTCGGGGAGCCGGCGGTGCGCGCAGTTCTCCACCCAATTCAGCCTCGCCAGGGGAGAGACGCGTTTCGTGTCGCTGCCCTCGGACGATGCGCCGGTGTGGGTGCGGGGGTGGCCGTGGCCGCCCGGGCGCCACGGTGAGGCGGCGCGGGTCAGCGGGCCAGCACGTCGAGGTCGTGTTCGGCAAACACCAGCGCGGCGCGCAGGGCCAACGCCTCGGCGCGGGGCATGGCGGCAAAGGTGGCCGAGGCGGTGGCCAGCGTCACCCCGCCCGCGGACACCTCCCCCCGGGTGCGCACGTAAGGGCCCCAAGAGGTTTCACTCCACCCGGCCACGGTGAGCTCTTCGCCGATGCGCGCGGGGGTCTTGAAGCGCACCTGCAACTCACCGGTGGTGCAGTAGCTGCCTGCAGCCACGGCGGCCGCCCAGGCCATACACTCGTCCAGCAGGGTGGACACCAGACCGCCGTGCATGCGTTGGGCGTAGCCGGCGTGGTGGGGGCCGGGGGTGAAGCGGCCCATCACCCGACCGCTGGCCTCGTCCCAGATCCAAATGACCGCCAACGCCGCCGGGTTGACCGCCGGGTCCCCACACACCGGGCAGAGGGGGTAGCGAGGAAAGGTGCGTGCCATGCTGCGATCGTAGCAGCGCCGAAGTACAATAAAGAGTAGGGGAGTGGCATGCATCCTTTCTTGGTTCCCGGCGAGTGGTTTTTGGAGGGCGACTACTACCCGTCGGGGAAGAAGCCCCAGCGGTTGGTGGGGATCACCGAGGTGCACGCCTCCGAGCAGTTCCCGGAGACCCTGCGGGTGTCGGGGGAGGTGCGGGACGCCGAAACCACCGGCCGGCCGGTGCCCTCCACGTTCCATCTGGACGTGGTGGGTCCCGGCACGGTGCGCTTTCGTATGGATTCTATCCCCCTGGGCACCGTGCTGGTGGGCGGCGGGCACTTCAACGACCAAGCCTTGGTGCTCCGCTACGCCTCCCCCGACCGGCGCTTCGTGGGGGTGGAAAGCTACGTGGCCGCCGCCACGGGCCTGCTGCACTACACCGGCGTGATCCTCGCCGACGGCGCCCCCGTGACCTCCTGGCTGGCTCGGCTGGAGCGCGCCCGCCTCTGACCGGCCGGCCGAGGCCGCCGCCGGCGCCACTGGTCTCTTCTACAATTCGCCCATGCCGGAGCCGTTCGTCCATCTGCACCTCCACTCCCACTACTCGCTCCTGGACTCGGCGATCAAGCCCGAGGAGCTGGCCCGCCAGGTGAGCGAAGCGAGGATGCCCGCGGTGGCCCTCACCGACCACGGGAACCTCCACGGGGCGTACGAGTTCTATGCGGCGGTGCGCAAGGCAGGGGTGAAGCCGATCCTGGGGTGCGAATTTTACGTGGCCCAGGGGTCCCGCCGCGAGCGGGTGGGCAACCCCTACGGCGCGCAAAAGCCCTATCACCACCTGGTGGTGCTGGCCGAAAACCAGGAGGGGTGGCGCAACCTGATGCTTTTGTCAACCCGCGCCTACCTCGAGGGTTTCTACCATAAGCCACGTATCGACAAAGAGTTACTTCATGAGCATCGGCGCGGGCTAATCGCCCTGTCGGCCTGTCTGTCGGGGGAGGTGCCGGCCCGGCTGCTGGCCGGCGACCGCGAGGGGGCCGAGCGGGCGGCCGCCGAGTACCGGGAGATTTTGGGACCGGACAACTTTTTCTTGGAGATTCAGGACCACGGATTACCCGAGGAGGCGCTGGCTCGCGAAGGGCTCTACGCCCTGTCGGCGGCGACGGGGATTCCGCTGGTCGCCACCAACGACTGCCACTTTCATCGGCGCCAGGACGTGGAGGCGCACCGGGTCCTCATTGGCATTGGCCAGAACAAAACCCTCGACCAGCTGCGCGACGACTACGCCTACAACGACGAGTTCTACGTTAAGACGGCAGCTGAGATGGCGGCCTTGTTTGCCGATCGCCCGGACGCGTTGGCACGCACCGTCGAGATCGCCTCCCGCTGCCACATCTCTTGGCCCGAAGAAGAGTTCCACCTGCCGCGTTTCGCCGTCCCGCCAGGTGAACTTCCGGAGACGTACCTGGCCTCCCTGGCCACCAAGGGGCTGGAGGAGCGCCTGCGCGAGGGCCGCCCCCGCCGCCACAGCCGCCGCGACTACGAACACCGCCTGACCCAAGAGCTGGAGATCATCCATCGCATGGGGTTCGACGGCTACTTTTTGGTGGTGTGGGACTTCATTCGCTTCGCCCGGGACGCGGGTATCCCAGTCGGGCCGGGGCGGGGCAGTGCGGCCGGCTCGCTGGTGGCCTACGCCCTGCGCATCACTGACATAGATCCCCTGGAGTTCGATCTGCTCTTCGAGCGCTTCCTCAACCCCGATCGCATCTCCATGCCCGACATCGACATCGACTTCTGCCAGCGGCGCCGGGACGAGGTCATTGAACACGTGCGCAACCTTTACGGCGCCGATAACGTTTGTCAGATCGCCACCTTCAACGTGCTCCAGGCGCGCTCTTGCATCCGCGACGTGGGGCGCGTGCTGGGGCTGTCGTACAGGGAAACCGACCGCATCGCCAAGGCGGTCCCCGAAAGCTTGGGCATCACCCTGGAACGCGCCCTGGCGGAGTCGCCGAACCTGGCCGAGATGGTGGCCGCCGAGCCCGAGGTGGCGCGGGTGGTGGAGATCGGCAAACGCCTGGAAGGGTTGGTCCGGCACTGCGGGGTGCACGCCGCCGGGGTGGTGATCACGCCGCACCCGGTGCACGAGACGGTACCCTTGTTCCGCACCTCGAGGGACGAAATCGTCACCCAGTTCGACAAGGACGTCATCGAGAAGATGGGCCTTCTCAAGATGGACTTTCTGGGCCTGCGCACCCTTACCGTGGTGCAGGACTGCCTGGAGTCCATCCGACGCAGCGGGGGCACGCCGCCCGACTTCGCCACCATGACGTTCGACGATCCGGAGGTTTACGCCCTATTCAAGCGTGGCGACACCGACGGCATCTTCCAGTTCGAGTCGGGGGGGATGCGCGATCTCCTGCGCAGCGTGCAGCCCGACCGCTTCGAGGAGTTGGTGGCGCTCAACGCCCTGTACCGCCCCGGTCCCATGGCCTGGGCCGGGGACTTTGCCGACCGCAAGCACGGCCGTCAAAAGATCACCTACGAGCTGCCCGAGTTGGAGGAGATTCTCGGCGAGACGTACGGGATCATCGTGTACCAGGAACAGGTGATGCGCATCGCCGGCCGAATTGCCGATTTCTCCATGGCGCAAGCCGACACCCTGCGCAAGGCGATGGGCAAAAAGATCAAGGAGTTGATCGACGAGCAGGGGGAACGGTTCGTGGCCGGCGGGGTCAGGAAGGGGTTCCCCGAGGCGAAAGTGAAAGCGCTGTGGGAGCGCATCGTCCCCTTCGCCCAGTACGGCTTCAACAAGTCCCACTCCGTGGCGTACGCCTACCTGGCGTACCAGACCGCGTATTTAAAGGCGCACTACCCGAAGCACTTCTGGGCCGCCATGCTGTCCTCGGAGACGGCCAACAGCGACAAGCTGGCGGCCTATATCGCCGCCCTCGCCACCGCCGGCACCCGGGTGCTCCCCCCCGACGTCAACGCCTCAGAGGTGACCTTCACCGTCGAAGGAGAGGCGATTCGCGTGGGCCTGGAGGCGGTGAAGGGGGTGGGGGAGTCGGCGGCCGCCGCGGTGGTGGCGGCGCGAAAAGCCGAAGGCGGATTCAGAAGCCTCGCGCACCTGATCCGCTCCCTGGGCGATCGTTCGGCCAACCGCAAGGTGATCGAGAGCCTGGTGAAAGCGGGCGCTTTGGATTCGCTGCACCCCGACCGCGAGGGACTGCTGGCGGACCTCGACCGCATCATGGAGCTGGCGCACAAGCAGCGGCAGGCGCTGCAGGCCGGCCAGGGCTTCCTGTTCGAACTGGATGGCGAGGGGGACGAGCCGTCGGCGCAGCCGGCGGCGCCCCCCAGGCCGCCCGATTTGCAGGCGCGGCTGCAGGGAGAGCGGGAAGCCCTAGGGTTTTACCTCTCGGGCCACCCCCTGGACCGTTGGTCGCGAGTACTCAAGGAGCTGCGCGTTACCCCCGTGGCCCAGCTGCCGGCGCTGCTGGCGGACGGCTGCACCCGGGCGTCGGTGGCGGGGATCGTCAGCGCCCTGCGGGTACGCCAACCCAAAGGCGAGACCAATCCGGCCAAGCGCATGGCCATGTTTCACCTGGAGGATCAGACCGGCACCGTGCGCGCCGTCATGTTCGCCAGAGCCTTTGCGCGTTTCGAGCGCCTCCTCGCCGACGGCGCCGCCCTGCTGGTTTCCGCCTCCCTGCGCTCCCGCGACGGCGGCGAACACGTGGAGATAGAGGCGGAGGAGGTGTCGCCCCTGGAGGGGATCGAGCGCCGCCGCGCCTTGGCGCTGCGGGTGCAGGTGGACCTGGACCGGGTGCATTCGGTGGAGAGTCTGACGCGCCTGCACGACCTCATGCTGCAGCACTCCGGGGCGCTGCCGGTGACGCTGCGCCTGCGCGCCGCCGGGTGGGAGGCGGACCTCACCCCCACCCGGGTGGTGGGGGTGGACCCCGCGGGGCTCATTCCCGCCCTGACGGCGGTGCTGGGTCCAGGCCAGTGCGAGTACGTCTTCAGCAACGGCGGTGGCAACGGCCGCGAAGCGTGAGCGGGCGGCGGCAGGCCCGCCGCAGCGATGCGCCCACCGCGGTCCGCGCCCGTCCCCATCACCGGGCGGTGAACGTGACCGCGACCGTGTCAGTGACCGTGCCCGTGACCGTGCCCGTGACCGTGCCCGTGTCGGTGGCCGTGTCCGTGACCGTCCGTGTCCGTGTCCGTGAGCCGTGTCCGTGAGCCGTGTCCGTGAGCCGTGTCCGTGAGCCGTGTCCGTGCCCGTGTCCGGGACCGCGTCCGGGACCGCGTCCGGGACCGCGTCCGGGACCGTGTCCGTGGCCGTGGCTGCCGGGGTCGGCGGCGCGGCGTGGCCCTCGTGGTGTCCGCCAGCGCGAGGTAGCTCCCGGGGCGGGCGCCGTCAAGGGCTTTTGCAAGCCGCCCTGCGGGCGGTCGCTTTCGCGACCCTGTGACCGCGCCCGCCCCGGGAGCTTGAGGCAAGCTCATGAACACCACGAGGACCACGCCGCTTCCACCGCCGCCCACGGGCACCCTCACCGCCCACCGCCTGGCACTCCAGGCCGCCCAGATCGCCATTGCGGTGGCCCGAACGGCGCCGCCTGCCCTGCGCAGCGTCGCCGACCAGCTCGTCCGCGCTGCCGCCTCGGTGCCCGCGAACCTGGCCGAGGGCGCCGGACGCACCGGCCGCGACCGCCGCCACCACTGGCGCATCGCCTACGGTTCGGCGCTGGAGGCCGACACCCACCTGCGGCTGTTGGCCGGCACCACCGCTGACGCTCGGGTGGTCGAGGCACTGCACCTGCTCGACCGCGTGCGTGCGATGACCTGGCGGCTGCTGCACCCACGCCCGTGACCGTGCGGGTGACCGTGACCGTGCCGGTGACCATCCGTGCCCGTGTCCGTGCCCGTGACGGTGTCGGTCAGTGACAATGTCAGCGACGGTGACCGTCACCGTGGCCGGGGCCGTGTCGGTACACCCGTGCCGGTGATCGACCACGCTCGAGGTGCGGGCCTGCGACGCGGACCGCGGGGCCGCAGCCCCGCTGGGTGAGGCGGGGGTCTGCCACAACCAACGCCCTCGAGGTGCGGGCCTCGAGGCCCGCGCTCCCAGGAACCGTGACGGTGACCGTGACGGTCGGTGACCGTGACGGTGTCGGTGACTGTGACGGTGACCGGGACCGTGACGGTGACCGGGACCGTGACGGTGACCGTGTCCGTGTCCGTGTCCGTGACGGTGTCGGTGACGGCGACCGACCCCGCTCGCTGGACGGGCCCGCGCTCCGATGGGGTTGCGGGGCCGCGAGCGATCGCCTAGGCTTAGCGCACCCGCGGCACTCCCGCGGGACGCGGAGGCGAGAATCCCATGGCAACGTCAACCGTAAGCCAAACCGATGAGCTGATCGCGCTCGAGGAGCAGTACGGCGCTCACAACTACCACCCCCTGGACGTGGTCATCGAACGCGCCAGGGGGGTCTGGGTGTGGGATGTGGACGGCAACAAGTACCTGGACTTTTTGGCCGCCTACTCGGCGGTCAACCAGGGCCACTGCCACCCCAAGATCGTGGCAGCACTGAAGGAGCAGGCGGAGCGCGTCACCTTGACCTCGCGGGCTTTCCGCAACGACCAGCTGGGGCCGCTGTGCCAGCAGCTCTCACAAATGACTGGTTTTCCTCGCTTTTTGCCGATGAACAGCGGCGCCGAGGCGGTGGAGACGGCGGTGAAAGCGGTGCGCAAGTGGGGGTACAAGGTCAAGGGGATCCCCGAGGGGAAGGCCGAGATCATCGTGTGCGATGGCAACTTCCACGGCCGCACCACCACCATCGTGAGCTTTTCCACCGATCCGCAGTACCGCGATGGGTTTGGGCCGTTCACCCCCGGTTTCGTGGTGGTGCCGTACGGGGACGCGGAGGCCATCGCTCGAGCGATCACACCCCACACGGCGGCGATTCTGGTGGAGCCCATCCAGGGGGAGAGTGGGATCATCGTCCCGCCAGCGGGCTTTTTGGCCCGCCTGCGAGAGCTGGCCACCTCCCACCGGGTTCTCCTCGCCCTGGACGAGATTCAGTCGGGCCTGGGCAGGACCGGAAAGCTGTTCGCCTTCGAGCACGAGAAGATCACGCCTGACGTGGTGATCATCGGCAAGGCGCTGGGCGGTGGCTGTTTGCCCATCTCCGGTATCCTCGCCTCCGACGAGGTCATGGGCGTGTTCAAGCCCGGCGACCACGGATCGACCTTCGGCGGCAATCCGCTGGCCTGCGCCGTGGCCCGCGTCGCCCTGCGGGTGTTGGTGGAGGAGGGGATGATCGAGAACTCGGCGATCCTCGGCGAGTACTTCCTCGACCGCCTGCGCCGGATTTCCTCACCCCATATTCAAGAGGTCCGGGGGAAGGGGCTGTGGATCGGCCTTGAACTCAAACCCTCGGCAGGGGGGGCGCGGCGCTATTGCGAAGCGCTCAAGGAGCGGGGGTTGCTGTGCAAGGAGACCCACGTCCACACCATCCGGTTCGCGCCGCCGCTGGTGATCACCCGCGAGGAGATCGACTGGGCGATGGAACACGTGGAGGCGGTTCTCACGGCCGCCTAGCGCCAGTCCCTGACCGCCCGAACGGCCGGCGGATGTCGGCATGCCGACACCGCCGGCCGTCGCTACGTCTGCAGCGTGGTATGTCGGTTGATGGCCAGCAGCGCAAACACCACCGTGGGTGTCCACGCCGCCAGAACCGGGGAGATGAGGGATGACTCGCCGAGTTTACCGACAACCGCGGTGAAGGCGAAGTACGCCATGCCCAGCACCAGAGCCAGGCCAATCCCCATGACGGTGCCGCGCCGCCCGATGCGGAAGGCGAAGGGCAGCGCCAGCCACGCCAACAGCGCCGCGCTTAAGGGGTAGGTGACCTTTTCGTGCAGTCGCACGCGGTAGCGGTCCACCTTGTACCCTGCCGCACGGAGCGTGAGGATGTAGCTACGCAGCTCGGCAAACGACATTTGCGATGGCTTGCGGTACTCGCGGCCAAAGTACGTGGGCGGAACGGAGATCGGCAGGGTGACTTGATCCCCGTGGCGGACGAAGACCGGGCTGCCCGAGGCCAGGAATGTCCGCGACCAGGCCCCCTCCGCCCGCCACTGGCCGTCGCGCCAGAACGCCCGCACCGCCATGTGGCGGGCGCGCAGGTTGAGGTTTTCGTCAAAGACGTACACCGAGGGGCGGAGGAGGCTGTCGGTGTCCGGGTCGTACTGGATGAAGTTGACCAGCGTCTGGCCGTCGGGCAGGAACAGCCACTGGTGGTAGGTCGCTCGGAAGGAGCGCGCCACCCTTCGACCCTTGATGGTGTCTTCCAGGGCCTGGGCGGTGCGGTTGGCCTGGTGCACGAACGAGTCGTCGATGGCAAAAAGACCGGCACCCAGCAGCACCCCCAGCGCCAGTAGAGGGAAAGCCACGCGGGTCAAGGACACGCCGGCGGCCTTCAGCGCCACCGATTCGTTATGCCGTTCCATGAGCGCCGCGGTGCCCAGAAAGGCGATGAGAAACGCCAGTGGCAGGATGTCTCGGAGGATTTGCGGCAGCGAGAAGAGCAGGTAGGAGAGCACGGTGGCAAAGGCGATCTGGTTGCGCTGGATATCGTCCACGGTTTCCGAGAGCTTGACGGCGATGAAGATCGCCGCGATGGCCACGATGACCAGGGTCAGAAAGCCGACACACTGGCGCACCACCAGGCGGTCCACGATGCCGGCGAACGGCACCGGCGGCCTCCACGACGGTGCGTCTGGTGGGTTCTGGCATTCGGCGGGCTCCTTTGCTGCCAGCCCTTGAGCGGTTCGGTCTTCCCGGCGCGATCGGCGCGCCAGCCGCTGCTGCCACCACTCCGCCACCGCCGACGGCCAGCTCCGCCGCCCCACGGCGAAGCGCCTTGACATTCTCGCCAGCAGCAGGACGGCCAAGCCCCCTCCCACCACGTTGGCCAACCACACCCCCAAGGCGACAGGCACCTTGCCGGAAACCGCCAGCACTTGCCCGTTGTTGAGCAGCACGTAGTAGACAACCACGATCAGCACCGACACGGTGAGACCGTAGCCCTTGCCGCCGCGGCGACTGCCGAGGCCCAGGGGGACGGCCAGGGCGGCGAAAACCAGGGACGCGGCGGGAATGGCCGCCCGCTTGTGCAGCTCGATGCGAGCTTCCTGGCGCTCCTGGGGGTGCCCTTGGGGGTCGCGGGCACGCGCCAGCAGGTCCATGGAATCGGTTTGGCGAGCCCCCAGGCGGCGCTCGATGGGCGCCATGGCGGGCGGCGCGAGGAAGATGCGCAGCTCCCGGTTGGACGTTTGCTGGTAGGAGGTGGGGTCGTCAGGGCGCAGCACGTGGGAGGTGGTGTCCCGCAGGTTGAGCCAGGCCGTTCCGTCCGCCTGGTTGAGGACGAGGTCGCCGCTGTCGGCGACCACCACGCGCTCCTCGAGGGAGTTGGAGAGGTCGAAGAGCAACACGCCCCTCCAGCGCCGCGTTTCGCGTTCGATGCGCTTGACGTACAGCAGCTGCCCGGGGAAGTCGTCGCTGAACACCCCCGGTTCTACGGCGGCGGAAAAACCGGACAGGGCCACGCGCAGGGTGAGGAGCTGAAGATTGCGGTTGGCCGGGGCGAGTACGATTGCCGAAAGGTAGAGATTGACCAGCATCATCACGGCCCCAAAAAAGAGCAGCGGCCGCGCGATGCGCCCCAGCCGGACGCCCGACGCCTGCAGCGCGACGATCTCCGAGTCCGCCGCCATTCTGGCCACAGTCAGCAGCGACGCGAAGAGGACGCCGATGGGAATGGTCAGGACGACAACGTGGGGGACACTCAGAAGGAGCATTCGCCCGACCACCGCTGGGGACACGGAGCGCTGCACCAGCAGGTCGGCGACCACGAAAATCGCCCGGATGAGCAGCAGGAAGGTGCTCACACCCGTGGCCAGCAAGAAGCTCGGTAGGGTCTCCCGCAGGATGCCGCGGGACAGGATGAAACGGTGCTTGAGCGCGCGCATCGCCAGCATGGTACGCGATCCTGCCGAAAAGGCACAAGGAAAAGATGCCGAGCAGGGCGGGCCGGCGCGGTGAGGTGGTGAAGGTGCACAGAGTTTTCCACAAAAGCCACGGGATCCACAGGGTACGGTGCTAATTCGAAAGTCCGATAAGAAATATTATGTTAAATTAAATTCGATGTCCACGCCTCGAGAGCCGGCATCCTGCGCCGAGGACCGGCGCGCCGGGTATCCCCTCCCTACTGCTTCGGCAGGTGGTCGTCCAGCTCGCCGGCGCGCAGCTGCGCCAGGAGGGCTTCCACGGTGGCGATGAGGTCCTCGCGAGTGACGTCGGGCCGGCGAATGGACAGCGAAAGGTGCACCGCGGCGTTGGGTGCCGGCCGGTAGCGAATCTGGAGCGGCCGGAACCGCGGTGGACTCCCTGCCTGGTTGTCGTCGGCGCCAGCCGCCGGCGCCTCAAAGTCAGCACTGGCAGCCGACGCGGAAGGCGTTCCGGCGGCCTCCGTGCTGGCCAAAAGCCGCGCCGCCTGGCGGTCTAGGTTCCCCTCGGCGATCTCCTGCACCCGGCGCTCCATCTCCGCAATGGAGTCGGCGCGGGCAATGAGGAGCAACACGGACTTGGCGGTGATGTCGGCATGCCGACAGAGGTCGCGAATGGCGGGAGGAATGGCGAGGAGGCGGAGCGCCTCGGTGATGGTGGTGCGCGATTTCCCCACGGCGGTGGCGATCTGTTCGTGGGTGTAACCGTACTTCTCGTGCAGGGTGCGGTACCCCTCGGCTTCCTCGAACGGCGTCAAGTCCTTGCGCTGCAGGTTCTCGATCAGAGCAACCTCCAGCGCCTCCTGGTCGTTCAGGCGGAGCTCGATGCACGGGACGTGGGACAGCCCTGCCTCCAGGGCGGCTTGAAAGCGCCGCTCGCCGGCGATGAGCTGGAATCGGGAACTGCCGGGTATCGGGCGCACCAGGAGAGGTTCCAGAACGCCTCGGGCGCGGATGGAGGCGGCCAGCTCCGTGAGATCTCCAAGGCTGGAGCGGGGCTGCTCGCGGTTGGTTTCGATGGCGTCCACCGCCAGCAGAAACCCCACATCGCCGTTGGAGCGATGCTCGAGGATTTCCACGAAATGGCTGTCATGCCGCATCTTGCGTTCGGCTGGCAGCCCCCGTTGCTTAGACACGCGCCATCACCTCCTCGCACAAGGCGTAGTACTCGGCGGCGCCGGACGACTCCGGGGCATGTTCGAACACCGAGAGGCGGTACGCAGGACTCTCCTCGAGGCGCACCGAGCGCGTGATCGCCGTGGTAAACACCTTGTCCTTAAAGACCTCGGAGATCTGGGTGACGATGTCACGACCCAACACGGTTCGGCGGTCGTGGAGCGTCACCACCACGCCCACAATCTGCAGGTCCGGGTTCATGCGGCTCTTGATCTTGTCGATGGTCTCCAGCAGATCGTCCGTTCCCTCGAGGGCGAAGTATGAGGATTGAATAGGAATAAGGATATGAGTGGCGGCCACCATGGCGTTGACGGTGAGGAGCCCCAGCGTCGGGGGCGTGTCGACGAGGATCACCTCGAAGTCACCCAGCACCGGGCCCAGGGCATCCTTGAGGCGAAAATGGGCGTCCAGCTCCCCCGCCAGCGCCGCTTCCAGCTTGGCCAGAGCAATCCTCGCCGGGGCGATCTTGAGATGCTCCAGATGGGTGGGCAGGAGCACCTGCGCCAGCGGGGTCTGCTCCACCAGGACGTTGTACATGGACAGGGAGATCGTGCGGGGGTCGAGAAAGGACAGCGTGCTGTTGGACTGGGGATCCAAGTCCACCAGCAGCGTGCGCACGCCCTTAAGGGCAAAGGCGGCCGCCAAGTTGATCGCTGTTGTGGTCTTCCCTACTCCACCTTTTTGATTGGCGATGGTGAGAATCATGGCGCTCCGTCGTTCCCGCACACTCTATCCGCCCCCGCAAAGAGGTGTCAACCGCGAAGAACTTAAAAGGGGCGCCTCCCCAGCAGCGGTTGAGCGACCGTTCCCAGGGGCCACGGCGTTGCCACGGCGACCCTCATCCACCGCCTGAGCTGGCCGCCCGGTGCAGCCTCAAAACGCCGCCAGGCAGCGAAGGTCCTCTACATCTTGTATTTGCCCAGCTGCTCCGGGGTGAGGGACTCGAGCCACTCCTGGAGCTGCTTCTCTTGGTCTTCGCCCTCGCGCAGGTCGAAGGCGTGGGCGTCCCTGAACACCGATTCGGCCACGCGAATGGGAGCCTCGCAGCGCAGGGCCAGGGCGATGGCGTCGGACGGGCGCGCGTCCACCCGCACCGTTGCGCCGGCCGCCGTCACCACCTGGATGGTGGCATGAAACGTGTTTTCGATCAGGGAATTGACTTCTACAGCCACGACCCGGGCGCCGAGCGCCTCGACGAGTGAACGGAGCAGGTCGTGGGTCATCGGTCGCGGGGTCTGCACCCCCTCCAGGCGCAGGGCGATGGCGTTGGCCTCGAAAACGCCGATCCAGATGGGCAGAAATACGCTCTCCCCGGGCTTCTTCAAGACCACGATGGGGCTGTTGGACACCGGGTCGAGGATCAACCCGCGAATTTCCACCTCGTGAAACGGGCTCGGAACCTTCTCGTCCACGCTACCAATTTCAGGCCTCTTGCGGCGTGTGTCAAGGGACCCCTGCAGGACGAGCGGAGGTGTGGACCGGGAAAGGGCGGAGGTCAGCGGCTCCACAGGTTGTACTTGAGGATGCACCAGATCGCTTCGACCCCATCCTTCCAGCCGATCTTCTTGCCTTCCGCGTAGGTGCGGCCGTGGTAGGAGACCGGCACCTCGTAGATGCGCACTTTCATGCGCGCCACCCTCGCGGTGAACTCCGGCTCGAACCCGAAGCGCAACGAGGTGATACGCAGCCGTTCCTTGACGTCCCGAGTGAACACCTTGTAGCACGTCTCCATGTCGGAGAGGTTGAGATCGGTGAACATGTTGGAGAGCGTGGTGAGGAACTTGTTGCCCAGATAGTGCCAGAAGAACAGCACGCGATGGGGCCCGGAGAGGAAACGCGAGCCGAAGACTACGTCGGCCTTGCCGGCGATGATCGGCCCGAGCAGCACGGGGTAGTCCTGGGGGTCGTACTCCAGGTCGGCATCCTGGATGACGACCACGTCCCCCGAGGCCAGGGCGAAGCCGGTAGCCAGCGCTGCTCCCTTCCCCCGATTGACGGGGTGGCGGGTGGAGGCGAACGCCGTGGGCCGCGATAACCCCTCGGGCACCGTGTAGTTCTGCAGGATCGCTGCCGTACCGTCGCGGGAGCAGTCGTCCACGCACACGATCTCCACCTCGCTCACCTCGGCCGGAAAGGGCGCCCGGGCGATGGCGTCCAGCACCTGGCGCACGGTACGCTCTTCGTTGTACACCGGTACCACCACCGAAACCTTCATCGTTTACCCTCGACCCTGGTTCCCAGCCCCTTGTGCCTCGACCCGGCCCGGCCTACCGTTGGGGCGTGCACACCCTCCTGCCCGGCCCGACGCTCTCTCCCCGTGGTGGGTGGCTCCCCCGACCCCTGGCTTGGGCGCGTTGCCGGTGCACTTTGAATGCCCCGCCCCGCAAGGCTGGCGTAACCCTTGTGCGAGGAGATCAACCGTGACCGATGATGCCGACTCCATCGTCCAGCTCCCCATCGAGGATACCCTTGACCTGCACACCTTCCACCCCCGGGAGGTGGTGGCCGTGGTCGAGGAGTACCTGCATGCCGCCCGCCAGGTGGGCCTGCGGGAAGTGCGGCTGATCCACGGGAGGGGGACCGGCGTCCAGCGGGCGCGCGTCCAGTCGTTGTTGAGCCGACTACCCTTTGTGGTGCAGGCGTACGACGCCCCCCCCGACCGCGGTGGGTGGGGGGCAACGGTCGTGATTCTGGCGAAACCCGAGTCGTCCACCGCCGGCTAATCCAGATCAATATCCTTCAACGGCTTGCTCGGCTCCTCGTGCTTGGCGCTTTCCAGCAGGCGACGGAACTTCTCTTCCCGCAGTTCGGCGCCCACCTTCTCGGCGCGGAACGCCTCGGCGAGCTTGGCCTTGGCCTGTTCCTTCTCCTTGACCAGCGTGGTGAGGCGGTCCTCAAAGCTGGTCGTGAAGCGGGGTTGCGCCGGCGGCGTGTGCGATGCCACCACCTGGGCGTCGCCATCGATTTCCAGCAGCGACGAACAGTGCGGACAGGTGACGGTGAATCGGGACATGCGCTCTTTTACCTCCCCGCCTCCACCACCAAACGGTCGAGGGCGTGCAGGAACTTCTCGTTTTCCTCTCGCAGGCCCACCGAGACGCGCGCGCATCCGTCGAGCCCCGGTCCACCCACCGGCCGGATGATCACGCCCATCCTCTGAAACTCCACGAACAGCTGGCGCACGTCGCGGTGGAACTCGATCAGGATGAAATTGGTCACCGACGGGGTGAAGCGCACCTGGCGGCGCGCCAGCTGGTCGGTCAAAAACGCCATTTCACGCAGGTTGTGCTCGCGCGAGCGCGTCGCCCACTCAGCGTCGTCCAGCGCCGCCAGGGCGCCCGCCTGGGCCAGCGACGAGGTGTTGAACGGCGAGCGCACGCGGTTTAAGGTGGCGATCACCTCGGGCGCCGCCACCCCATACCCGATGCGGATGCCGGCGAGCCCGTAAATCTTGGAGAAGGTCCGCAGGACGATGACGTTGCGTCCGGCGCGCAGATCCTCCAGACCGTCGGGGTAGTCGCTGGCGGCCACGTACTCGAAGTACGCCTCGTCCAGCACCACCAGCACGCGCTCACCGACAGTCTTGAGGAGAACGTCGAGCTCCGCACGGGTGTTGTAGGTGCCGGTGGGGTTGCACGGGTTGGCGATGAACAGCAGCTTCGTGCGCGGGGTGACCGCGGCGGCCATGGCGGCGAGGTCGTGGCGGCGCCCGGCGGCGGTGGGAACGGCGATGGCCCGCCCGTTGACCTGGTTCACGGCCAGCTCGTACATGACGAACGACTGCTGGGAAATAACCGCTTCGTCCCCGTCCGCCAAGTAGGCGCGGGCAAGCATCTCGATGATCTCGCACGACCCGTTGCCGAGGATGACTTGGTCGAGATCAAACCCGTGGCGAGCGGCGATGGCCCGGCGCAGCGCGTAGCCGCCGCCGTCGGGGTAGCGGTGCAGTCCCCCCAGCGCTTCGCGGATTGCGGCGAGCGCCTTCGGGGAGGTCCCCAGCGGGTTTTCGTTGGACGCCAGCTTGACGATCTCGCCCACCCCCAGCTCCCGCTGCACCTCCTCGATGGGCTTGCCCGGAACGTAGACGGCCAGGCGCTTGATGTACTCCGGGGCCTGCGGTCGTGACATGACTCTCTCTCCCCTCTCCTCGCCGCGTCTTTCCCCGCAACAGCTCCAGCTCGTCGGCACTGAGCTGCCTCCACATACCCGGGCGGAGTGTCTCGTCGCGCAGAGCGCCGATGGCGGTGCGGATCAGCCTCTGCACGGGATGTCCGGCGCGCGAGAACAACTCTCGGACCTCGTGCGTTTTCCCTTCTCCCACCACAATGCGCCACCAGGAGTTCTGCTGCGAGGGGGTGAGGCGAAGCAGCTCCACCTGTCGCGGAACCACTCGGGTGCCCTCGATGACCACGCCGCGTTTGATCTTCTCCACCGCCTCAGCGGCGGGAACCCCGCGCACCTTGACCGTGTACTCCCGGCTCACCCCGTAGCGCGGGTGCGCCAGGCGCAGTGCCAGCTCGCCATCGTTGGTGAGCACCAGCAATCCCTCGGAGTGGTAGTCCAGCCGCCCCACGGGAACCACCCGCTCCTTCACCGCGCCCTTGATGAGGTCTTGAACCGTCGGTCGGCCCTCGGGGTCGCTCACCGTGGTCACCACCCCGGTGGGCTTGTACAGTAACAGGTAACGCAGCGTCTGCGGCGCCTTCACGCGTTTGCCATCAATCTTCACCGAGTCCCGCGCCAAATCGGCGCGATCGCCCAGCGCGGCCACCCGCCCGTTGATGGTCACCCGGCCCTCGCGGATCCACTCCTCGGCTTCCCGGCGCGAGCAGGCACCGGAGCGAGCGATCAGCTTCTGCACCCGTTCAAGGGCCACCGACTCCCTCCTCGCTGTCCTCCAGGCCGACCTCGGACGGGGCAGGCAAGTCGCCCAGGTCGTCCAAACCGAAGTGTACCAAAAACTCCCGGGTCGTCCGGTAGAGCAACGGGGTGCCCACCACCGGCTTGCGCCCGGCCACGCGGACCAGCCGGCGCTCCAGCAGGGTGCGAATCACGCCGGCGGAGTTGACCCCGCGCAGGAAGTTGATCTCCGGCAGGGTGACCGGTTGCCGGTAGGCGACGATGGCCAGCGTTTCCAGCGCCGCCTGGGAGAGCCGGCTGCGCGCCCGCACGCCGGCGAAGGCGCGTATCGCCCCGTCGAACTCCGGTCGGGTGGCGAGCCGCCAACCACCCGCCACCTGGTCGAGCACCAGGCCGCACCCTAAAGTAGCCCGGTAGCGGGCCCCCAGGCGCTCCAACGCCTCGCCCACCAGCGCCGGCGTCACCCCTTCCCCCGCCACCCCCGCCAG
>Ga0209101_1001573_pt1 | contig 16589 bp, 15 predicted proteins | sample ConPoolayeCmetaG_FD_185481 | JGI IMG/M metagenome (GOLD analysis project Ga0209101, IMG submission 185481) | Hot spring microbial mat communities from California, USA to study Microbial Dark Matter (Phase II) - Cone Pool mat layer C metaG... ...
TCTTGAACGCGACGTAGGGCGACGGGTCTCCGTCCTTGTAGTAGTAGTCCATAAAGGCAGTCACGATCCCATTACCGAAGATGAAGCCATACTTATCGTGGATACGAAAGAGCGGCTTACGAACGACCGGAAAGGTTTGCCGGTACGCAGATTCGATACGATCCGCGTAAGGTGGGAAACCGCGTTGCCGCGCACCTTGCAGTTGACTGCGACTTGATTGATGGTTCCTCCCTTGAGTACTGCAATCTTCGGTAGATGGTCGTGGTCCCATATCCGAAACATCTTGGTGAGGACAAGGTGGATGGTGCCGTCTCCCCCGTTGATAGCGAGAACCTCTATCTTCTGGCGGTAAAACTCCTGGAGGGCGTGCTCGAGGTCATCTATCGTTTCGGTACAGCGGGAAATTACGAGAGGATCCTCGAACTCCATGAGGCGCCGTAAGCGCTCGGGGCGCAACTTATTCTTACGTGATCTGGGGTTGGAAACGACACCGATAAGAGCCATTCGAACCGGCTGGCTGTTGATAACGAAAAGCCACTGTATAGAGAGAGCCTCTTTTTGTCAACTATACCAGGTCCTCGACGCAATCTACCTAACATCTTTTCTCTCTCACGAAGGTTCGTCGAGGCGTGTGTTACTTTCCTCCGAGTTTCTCGATACCGATGCCTATGCGGCGGATTGCCTCGTTCTTGCCGAGGATATAGGCGATCTCGATCGCGCCGCCGGGGGTGAATTCCTTGCCCGAAAGGGCGACACGGACGGGCCAGAGGACAATCGCATTCTTGACACCGAGTTTCTCGGCAACACCGAGAAGAGCGGCGCGGACTGACTCTTCGTTCCACGAAGAGTCGGGAATCGTGGCGAGCACCTCACGGGCAGAGGTAAGGCTGGTAAGAGAATTTTCGAGTGTCGTCTTGGACTTCTTGTGAACGAACAACTCAACCGGGTAATCGGGAAGGGAATCAATAAAGTCGAGTTGCGGCGGAATGTCAGAGAGTTTCTCGGTCCGTTCATGGAGCACGGCAGCAATGGCATGGAGCGGCACATCCTCTCGCTTGACGGCCTGCCGGATGAAGGGGGTCGCCTTCTCGAGGAACTGTTCCGGCGTAAGCGCACGGATGTATTCGCCGTTCAGCCATGTGAGTTTCACCGGGTCGAAGATGGCAGGCGACTTGGAAATCCCGCCGATGTCGAATGCCTCGATGAGTTCGGGAAGTGTGAATTTCTCGCGGTCGGTACCGGGGCTCCATCCGAGAAGCGCGAGGTAATTGATGAGCGCCTCGGTGAGGTAACCCTTGTCGATGAAGTCTTGATAACTTGCGTCGCCGTCGCGTTTCGAAAGTTTCCGCTGGGCGTCGCGCATGACGGGCGGGCAATGGACATAAATCGGGACCTCCCAGCCGAAGGCTTGGTAGAGCAGGTTGTATTTGGGCGCCGATGAGAGGTACTCGATGCCGCGGATGACATGGGTGATGCGCATGAGGTGATCGTCAACCACATTGGCAAAGTTGTAGGTCGGCAGGCCGTCCGACTTAAGGAGGACATTGTCGTCGAGCGTGTCGTTCTCGACCGTTATCTCGCCGAATACCTCGTCCTTGAAGGTGGTGGTGCCGCCATCGGGAATCCGCTGGCGGATGACCCATGGTTTTCCTTCGGCAATGAGTTTATTACGCTCCTCCTTCGACAGGTGCCGGCAGCGGCCGTCGTACTTGGGTTGTTTGCCTTCCGCCTCCTGTCGTTTGCGTACCGTCTCAAGCCGTTCCTTATCGCAGAAGCAGTAGTAGGCGTGGCCGCTCTCTACCAGTTTTTCGGCATATTCACGGTAGATGGGTTTGCGCTGACTTTGGATGTAGGGGCCGTAGGGGCCACCAATGTCGGGACCTTCGTCCCAAAAAAGCCCTGCCTGTCGGAGGGTATGGTAGATGAGTTCGACGGCGCCGGGCACCTCGCGCTCTTGGTCGGTATCTTCGATGCGAAGGATGAAGGCGCCGCGATGTTTGCGCGCCAAGAGGAAGGCATAGAGCGCCGTGCGTAAGTTGCCGACATGCATGTAGCCGGTCGGGCTCGGCGCGAAACGGGTGCGAACGGTCATAAGGTTTCCTCTGAATCGTCTGTCTCGTCTATGGTACTTGTTTCCTCTTCTTGCACATGCCGTCGTCGGAGTGTGTATACGGCGAGAGAAATATTCACGGCAAGAAGAATCGCCAGAAGGACGAATAGCACTACGGCGCCGGTATCGGTACGCGGATACTCTCCTGCCCGTATGAAAAAGCCGTCGGGAGACATCGTGAGTCCATAGCGTTTTTCGAAAAACTCCCGCATACGCACGGCTCCTCCGCTCGTCGTCCAGCGGTAGATGCGCCCTTTTACCGTGACGCGCATGCCGCCGGCGTTCTTCTCCTCTTCCTTTGCCATCGGTTCGCTCACGACGAAGCGCGGCGATCCGAGGAAGTAGTAGAGCATCCGTTTCTTCTTCGAAAAGCCCTCTTCGAGTACCCCACCCTGGATCGAGCGGATGCCGCGGATGGTTACGAAGTCACCATCACGAACGACGGTAAGAGCCTGTTCGTTCGGCTCGAGAGCATCGCCGAGATCAACGGGCGGCGTATCGTGGAAGTAGAAGCGGGCACCGTCAAAGGCGAGGTACAGCCCATAGAGGAGTATCACAGTCGAAAGAATGAAGAGGTAGAGGTTCTTGCGCCCAAGCACCAGTTTGAGCGGCACGACGTTACTCCTCTGTTCGTTCGATGAGCACGACCGCCTGGGCCGCGATAGCCTCGCCACGTCCAATAAAACCGAGGTGCTCGCTCGTCTTTCCTTTCACCATGATAGATTCACGGGGGAGGCCGAGGAGTCGAGCAACCGATGCACGTATCGTTTCGCGGTGTGGCAGTATCTTCGGCTCTTCACAGACGACCACCGCATCGCAGTTGACGACACGCCAGCCGGCGGCGCGGAGTCGTTCGACCGCTTCCACAAGCAAGAGAGTACTCCGAATTTCTTCGAAGTGAGGGTCGGTATCGGGAAACAATTCCCCGATGTCACCGATGGCCGCTGCACCAAGGATTGCATCGGTAATTGCATGGAGGAGAACATCGGCGTCGGAGTGACCGAGAAGTCCCCGCTCATACGGGATCTCGACACCGCCGAGGAAGAGCCGCCTCCCCTCGGCGAAACGGTGGATGTCGAAGCCGACGCCAACGCGGACTATCGCCATGGACTACCCTCCTCCTGGCAATCCTGCCGGTGCAAGCATGATGAGCGAAACGAAGAGGTACAAGAAGAAGATAACGATTACCTTACGCATCGGAAGTTCGGTGATGATATGCATCCCGATGATGAGGAGTACGCTCCGCCACAGGAAGGCGACCGCCCACCCGACGAACGGTATCGCATAGAAGAGATCGAGCGCTGCAGTAAATCCCGTGAGGCGGTAGAAGTGGCGCAATTCGGCACGAGCACCGAACAGGAGCGAAAAGGCAAAAAGGATGAAAGCCGCAATGATGATGCCAACAATCGGCGAGAGGAACACCTGCGCAAGGATATCGCCGGTCTGCATCGCAGCAAAGTAATCGAGCAGTTGCGGCGGCACATAGCGCTCGAGGATCGGACGATGGTTGCGCACGAGCCACAGCACCCAGAAGAGATTGAAAGCAGCGCCAACGATGCCGACAAGGACACCGTAGAGGGGAATGAAACCAGATTTCAGGTGCATTCTCATCCTGAGGAAAAAAAGCCGGGGAGAGAGAAGGAGGTCGCGGGTCGTTTCGTACATCGCCTCGACGAATCCTATCTCTTTGATGAAATCCCACGGAACACCGAAAGGAAAGTAAAGGCCGGGACCTTTGCTGACAAAGGAGGTCTCCTGAGCCGCTTCATTGTTCTCTTTTATTTCTTCATCCGGTTCCGCATCGCCATCGTCCCTCGCCTCTTCCTCGTCCGTCTCGTTGATTCCCGGAAGCAGATTCACCTCCTCTTGAAGGACACGACTTTCCTCGTCGCGCATCGGGTCGCCGACAAAGATGACCGCGCGACACTTACGGCACATCTGCGGACCAGGTCCCGGAACCGACAGCGGTTGTTGACATCGCGGACAGGTGGTAATCACATGTTCCTCCGTGTTCCCTACCTCAATAGCATATAAGCACACACAGCGCAAGAGAGAGGGTTGACTTTCTTTATCGGAGGGGTTACCGTCCCCCGGTGGTTATCAACTTCATGTGTATGGAGGAGTTCATGGTACGAGAAGCAAGTATCGCCGTTTGTGCTCTTTTGTTGCTTATCACCTGCGCGGCATGCGATACTTCGAAAAGCACCGGACAAAACGACACAGATGTTGTCGTAAGCGATGAAGATATCGGCACGGACGATGCCTCCGTCACCGACGAGGACACCATCAACGATTCGATGGAGACCGACACCGATGCAACCGATCCCTTTGCTGACCTCAACACATTTCCCGCCTACGAGGGGACATACGGCTGGGAAATCATGAAAGAGACTTACGAGATAGATCCGCAGTGGGATGCCCTGTCGTTCGAATGGGACTACTTCATGATCCATAATGAAGATGATTCGTTCAGCGGTTCGGTAGGCTACCTCATCGCCAACCCGCGCAACGCCAAAATTGCCGGCGGCGCCTTCGGCAAACTGGTGCCGGGCGGCGGAAACGTCGCAATCGCGGGACGTACTGACCACGATGTACCGCCTGCTGCCGACTACGAAAACTTCGATCCCGACAATGGCCATACCTTCGAGGCGTCCGGAGAAGAACGTTCCTTCTGGGCCGAAAACAAAGAGAAGGGCTACTGGGGGCGCATGACGCCCAATCCATTGGACAACACGATGCTCCTTGAAGGGAAGACTGGCACCTTCGAGTGGGAACTGACGGTGCGTCAGGATTGGACGATCCTCACGAGCGGCGACGACACCTTCGTGAGGGTCACCGATGACAAGGTGGGAACAACGGTGCTCGGCATCCCTGTGTCGCAGGTATGGAATGTCCACATGTTCTGGCCGCGCACCAAGGTTACCGGTTGGATAAAAGACCGGCGCACAAATAAAACGATACCAATTGATGCGCACGGCTATCGTGAAAATTCGTGGGGACGCTGGGCATTCAATCAAGGGGGCTGGGATTTCGGAACCTGCTCCGATGCTGCCACGAAGGTGATGTTCGGCTGGCAGAGTTACCATTTCGAATCAACGAGACTCGACTACCTCGACATGGGTTTCTACGACGGAGACGAATACAAACTGGTCAACTTCCGCGCCGACGAGGGAGAACTGGGTTGGAAGCACAACACATGGAAATTCGATCCGATTGCCCGTCAGTGCACGCCGCACGATACCACCCTCGTTGCGCAGAACGACACCTACCGCGTCGAGGCACAAATTACCATTGGCACCGGACAGGTACCAATGCTTTCGGAGGCAACCGATGTCGTCAAGAAGTATGTCATCATGATTCAGATACCGTGGTTCGAAGGGGTTATCACGCGTATTGCGGACGGCTCGATCGTCACCACCTTTTCGGGACGCGGCGGGGGCGAGTTCTCGACCGAACGCGCCGACGAGGAAGTTACCAGCATGAGCGACGAAGAGTGCGCCGCGTGGGGAGCAAAGTTCTCTTCCAAATTTCCTGAATAAAACCAGGCAAGAACATCTTCTCTCCCTTTTTTCTTGACACATTCTTCTCTCGCCGACTAGTATCGCTCAAGTTTTGTCTTGCAATCTTTTTGCGAGAGGAGAATATCATGACGAGTCTTTTCTGGAAGATGTTTTTTTTCATGACAAAAACGGTTGTGTTCGTATGCCTTCCTCTTATCCTTTCCGCCGCCGGCGGAGACATCGAACAGAAACTAACCTCGAAAGTCAACACCGTCATTACGATTGCCACTAATGTTGGGTACGGGCTCTGCACCCTTGGCGCCATCATTGGCGGCATCCTGTGGGGAACCGGCAACCCGCGAGGAAGAGGAATCGTAATCGGCGCACTCATCGGGGCAGTTGTCATTGCGCTTGCCTCGTCGCTCGTCGAGATGATGAAGTAAGGTTTCGGGACACCGTCCTTCTCCCATGAAAGTCTGGCGGGTTCTCGGAACACGCAGCGGCGCTTTTCCATCACAGGTTATTCTCCTCGCGGGAGGCGCCTTTCTCTGCGCGGCGCTCTTCTACCGCGGACCGGGGCGTTTTTTCGTGATGCTCGGCACCTTTCTCGCTGCATACGGATTCGGAATGCTCCTGCGGCGGATATTCGACGGACGCGATGAAGTGCTTTTCCTCTTGTGGCGTACCCTTTCGGGCTCATGCGGCGGATATACGCTCCTTGAGCGGGATCGGCGACGATGAAACGCATCTTCGACCTCCTCGCCATCCGCGGTATCGCCGACGACTTTATCATCAACGACGCCTACCAGCGGTATGCCGTCTTCGCCGTGAAGGGAATCGATCACTACTTTCGGAAGCACCTCTTCGAAGCGGTGGAAACCTTCTTCAATCGCGAGATGGGAGTGACCGATACGACGATCGAATGCTTTTCGCTCACCACCCATCGAGAACCGGAACTCGAAAAACACCTGATGGCAGCCGACCGTCTGCTGCGCGAGCGCGCCGCCTTTCTCGTGTCGCGGCCAATCAAACAGGTTGAGACTATCGTAACCATCACAACCGATCGGGCATCGGCACAACCACATCCGACACCGCCGGAGATCGATCGCTACACCGCGTTCTTCAATCTCCTCGGCGTTTCGGCGCGCCGTCTTTCAACTGCGGAGATACAGGTATGGTGTTACCGCCTCGTCAACCTTTCTGACGATGCTTCCGCAGCACCGGATATGTCCATCCGCGAAACACTCGTCCAGAGTCCGGTGCGCTACACTCCCGAGTATGTACGGATCGGTCCTTTTTTCGTGAAGGTGCTCACACTCAAGCATCTCCCCGATTATCTCGACCACTTCGTGGTGGACGAGATTCTCGACGAGTTGGAAATGGAACACTGTTTCGTTTCCTCCTTGACCGTGCTCGATCAGCGGAGCACCGGTGGAGCACTCACGCTTCTGCGCAACCTTTCCTACGCCGATACGAACGCGACTGACGCCGGGGGCGGCACAATCAAACGACCGACGAATCACGCGGCGCTCAAACGATACGAGGAGTCGAACGAACTCAAGAAATATCTCGAAGAATCGGGACACCTCTTCGTCGCCACGAGCCAGAAACTCATCATCTGGGAGCGCACTCACGAGCGCCTCGATGAGAATGCCCGCGCGGCGGCGACTGCGTTCAAACGCCGGCAGTTCTACTTCTTCGAGGAGGAATTCTACCACGACCGCGAATTCTTCCGCTCGCTTCCCGGAACGACTTTCTTCTCGACTCGCGGGGTCAAGGCGCTTACCCCGCACGGCATTGCACTCCTGCGCCTTGGACGGCTTCCCGCTGGCGACTGCGGCGAGGAATTTCCTCTCTACCTGCGGACACGGCACGGCACCCTCTTCGCCTTCGACTCCTTCAGCACGCGGCGCCAGCCGTGGAATACCATGATCCTCGGTGCTTCAGGGTCAGGAAAGTCCGTCCTTATGAACACGCTCATCCTTTCCACCATTCACCCACGTATCGCCCGCTATGGCGGCGCCTGCTTCGTCATTGATTTCGCAGGAGCGGAAAACAGTTCCTACCGCAAGTGCGTCAGCCTTCTCGACGGCCGCTTCATTGCTCTCGACGCCACAGGACGCTACACGATAAACCCCTTCCCGCCGCGCGCGAACATTCTTCACGGCGACACATTCGATGCAGCGGCGCTCACTTTCCTCCAAGTCATCCTCGACCTCATCATCGGCAATACCGGCGACGACACCCGCGCCAACCTGACCCGCATCGTTCTCATGGATGCCCTCCAAGCGCTCTACCGTGTGCACGAACACCCACGACTTGCTGACCTCGTTCCGTTCATCGAAAAGGCTCCGTGCGAGGAACCGGCACTCCGGCGCGAAACAGCAGCGCTCCTCCGAGGTTTTCTTGCCTCGCCGGAAAGTCGCCTCCTCAACGGAGAAACCTCGCTCGACTACGCCGATGCACCGTTCGTCGTTTTCGATCTGCAGGGCTTATCCGGACTTACGCCGCGGATGCGGGAGATTATGACCTTCATCGTCATCCAAGAAGCAAAGAACACCGCCTTCCGGCGGAGCGGCTACAAATCGCTCCTTTTCGACGAGGCGGCACAGATCATCAAGGATCCGCGGATGGTCTCTCTCGTCGAGGAGATGTACGCAACGGCGCGCAAGTACAACGCACAGGTGTACACCATTACGCAGAACTACCTCTCCTACAAGGAGTGCAACCTCGCTTCGAAGATCCTGCTCAACACGACGGCGTCGTTCATTCTTTCGCACGCCGAGGCGCCTGAGGCAAAACGGCTCGTTGCCACCGACTTCGGGTTCAGCGAGTCGGAGCGGCGAGAGTTCGAGGCGCTCAAGACGGTCAAGCGGCAGTATGCGCTCGCCCTCGTGCGACTCCAGATAGGCGACCGGCTCGAGACGGCGACGGTGCGTATCGAACTATCGCCGTTCGAATACTGGCTCGCGACAAGCGACAAGAACGACAACGAGCACCTCGAAAAGATAGCAGCCGAGCGACGCTGCTCGCTCATCGAGGCATGTGCCATCGCAGCGGAAGGAGTATCGTCGTGAGAAGAGACAGTGGAGTTCTCCTTTCGCGTATATTCCGGCTCGTGTCCGGCACGGCGATTATTTCCTTTTTCCCCCTCGTATGGGCTCAACAGCCCTACGTCCCTCTTACTACATTCGAGGAAAACCTCGCACGACCCGAGATTTCATGGCTCATCGCTGCGGGAACATTCTTTCTCGGCGCTGCCTTCACCGTGACACTCGTCATGCAGGTTTTTCGCATAATCGCCGGCACCGAGACAGTGGGAGCACTCTTCCGCACCCTCGCCCTCTACCTGATGCTCTTTTTCCTCTACACTTATGGAGGTCGTTTCATGAGCGAGGTGGCATCGCTCATCGTCACCGCAACCGCCGGATCCGCCGCCGAAGTTGCCGAAGCCTACACTGCCTTCGACGAAGCGACTATGCGGCTCGCTTTCGGTCCTTCCCCGAAAGAAGCAGGGGGTGATGGTATCGTAACGGGGAAGGAACAACCTATCGCTTCTCTCACACCGCCACTCTTGTGGGGGCTCATCTTCGCCTTTCTCTTCAAAGGACTGCTTCTCTTTGCTCTCGCGATAAAATTTCTCCTCCTCACTATCCTATGGCCGCTCGTCCACCAACTCACCCTTCTGGGTTTCGTGTTTGCAGTACCCTTTGCCGCATTCGCCGGCTGGGAACCAATCAAACGCTTTGCCGTGACGGTCGTCGAGGTAAGCATCTGGCCGGTCATTTACAACATCGGTTTCGGCGTAGCGGCGCACGTGAGCACCCCGCTCTTCACTTCCTTCGACCAGATTATGCAGGAACAGGACTATGAGACGCTCGTCGGCACCCTCCTTGCACACCTTTCCACCATCGCACCGCTCATCGGCCACTTTCTCTTCCTCATCGCATTGGGAACGCTCACCCCAGCGATTGCCGCTATGATCGTAAGGAGTACATCGAGCGCCGCCATAGCACAAGCGCTCTCCCGCCGCATCAGCGGTTTCATCGGCGGACATCCTGCAGGAGAACCCCTATGAGACCGAATGTCACTCACTTTCACCGTCTTTCACTCGGTGTAGGAGTTGGCGCTATCGGAGTTCTTCTTCTTCTCGATGCCTCCCTCATCGCAGCCATTGCTGTCAAAGCGATACAACCTTCCACTGTCGTCGTACGGTGTGCCGCCACGGGAGCGGTAACGCTGCCACCCCTCGTTTCGCTCCCCGATCAGACGAACGAACAGGCGGTACGGTTCTTTCTCGAGCGCTTTTTCGATCTCTACCTCGAACAGGAGCGTACCGGGACACCGAATGACACCCTCGCCCTCATGGTGACACCGGCATTCAGCCGTGCCGTGACTACTTCGTGGCAGCCGCCCCAGTGGGAGGACAAAAGCCTTTTACCCCATTTCACAGTAGAGCGTCTCTCCTTTTCAGGGGACTGGGCAACCGGCGGCCGCCTGCAGGTCATGGGGACAGGCACGCTCCTCTTTCTCCCTGCACCGCGGATCGAAGCCGCCGATGCACAGGAAGGAGCAGTAAGCGTTTTCTTTCAGGCAACCTTGCTGGTCGAGCCGATGACTGCCAAGACACCCTACGGCCTCCTCGTTCACTGGATCAACCCACTTTTCTTCGAGAATGACACCCTGCGCGACACCTTTTTGGAGAAGGCACACCTCCATGACTAACAAGGCAGAAACATTCTTTGCCGCATACCACTGGTACGAGGTCGAACAATCGCGCCGCACCGCACGGCGTATTGTCTGGGCTACGGTTTCGATCCTACTCCTCGTCACACTTTCCCTCGTCGGACTCCTCTGGGTAGTCTCTTTCCGCCCTGCTGCCATCGTCGAATACTGCGGTGTAAGCGAAGAAAAGGTACCCTCAACCCCTGCTCATCCAACAATCCTCCTCTTTCTTGACCACTTTGTGACGCGCTACTCGTCACAGCGCCCTGATGCGGCGATTGCCATCGCCGAGGCGTACTCCATGATGACGCCCCGTCTCCAGCAAGTGCTCCTTGCGGAACGAGCCGACATAGACCGCATTGGAAAGTGGATGAACCAAAACATCCAGAGCGACTTTTCCCGCGAAAAGGTACGCGTGACCGCCGGCGACGATGGTCGCATTACCATCCAGGCGCTCGGCACCTTCATCTTCCGTCCCGCTGTCGGCTTCGATGGCGACCACCACGCGTACAAGAACTCTGTACTCTACGCCTTCATCCAAGCCGCTCTCCTGCCAGTGCCAGTGACCGAGACGACACCGTATGGGCTTCTCGTTGATTTCTACCGTATCCAGTTTTTCGACGATGCCGATGCACGAAAGGCATTCCTTCTCAAACGCGGCATTACTTTTTCGGAGATCGGTGATGGATAGCCTATCCTCTGCAACGAGTGCAAAACGGCGTCTTATCACGGGGATTACTCTTGCTGTGCTCGGGGCGGCGGTATGTGCCATCATCGTTGGCCGTTCCTTCTCCGGTGGGGACGGACAGCGGGAAACCAATGTTTCCCCAGACACAAAAAAGATGCTCGAAGAACTGCGGGCCGTAACTCCGCACGATCTTCGCAGACTCTCTCCCAAGGCAGCGCGCACCACTGGCGAGACCCAATCCCAGCAATCCTCCCGCGAAGAGTCTCCTGCAGCGTCCCCGGAGATAGTTTCTCGACCGTTGGCAGCAAAGAGCACGAGTGCCTCCCGCAGAGAAAATTATCGAAAAGACCTCGATATCATTGAACAATACAAAGAACTCTCTCCCACCGTTGCCGCAACGGATTCCCTCTCCACCGGAGAAGAAAGTGCGCTCCGCTACCGTCCGCGGCCATTTTCCGCCGGCGGGGAAAGCGAGGTAAAGGGGGGTGTTCGCGTCGTGGGACGCACCAGGGGAGCAGACACTGCAGAGACGGTGCTCTCCCTCCATGACACCACTATCCGAGCGCGGCTCAAGTTCAGCATCCGCTCCTCGGCATCGAATACCATCGTCGCCGAAACGACGACCGATGTCCCCGGAGTACCGGCGGGGAGCCTTTTCTACGGCACAGGCTCGTTCGCCAACAAGCGGACATATGTCCAGTTCACGAAGGTACGCATCGGCACTGCGGAGTACCCCGTGAAGGCCTATGCCATATCGGGCAAGGATCCCGGCATCCCCTCGGAGGTTATTGAGATAGAGAACAATGCAAAGATAACCTTTACTTCGGGGGTCACCGATGCGGCGGGAAAGGTGATCGACAACCTCGCCGCGACGGCGAGCAGCGGGGTCACGAGCGGTATCATCAGCGGCACCGCCGGCGAGGTAAAGAACAAGAACGAGCAGGAGCGGGCGCGCTACGAGTACCGTGTCGGCGCCGGCACCATCTTCAATGTGTATGTGGAGTAATGGAGCAATAGTCATGAACAACAAAACGGTAATCTTCTCTTCTATCGCTCTGGCAGCATCGGGGTGGTTTCTCTTCTCGATGCCGGTGGTTTCTGCCGAGATACCGAAAGGGGTAAAAGCCGATGAGCGATTCATCCCCATCACCGACAAGGTAGCAACGATAGAACTCACTGAGAGCGACACCGTCCTCTACCGTACTGTCGGCATTGCGATCGGCGAGGTGCTCGTCCTCGAGTTCCCGGAAGGGGTAACGCTTGCCGGCGATCCGGTCATCGGCGACAACGCGCTTCTCAAAGCGGAGGTCGAGGTAAACCCCCTCGCCATCAAGGTCTGGGCGCTTCCCTTCCAAGGGGTCGCCGAGAACGAGATGTGGGGGCTCAACACCAACCTACAACTCAAGACCAATGTCGGTATCACCTTCATTATCAATTTCAAAATCCAGCCGCCGGACAAGGCATCGAACCGTATCGTTTTCACCTACCCCGCCTTCAGCGCCAAACAGAAGGCGATGCAGGATCAGTTCATCGTGCTCAAGAACAAACTCCAAGAGGAACACAAGAAAGCAATGGCGGAGGTTGACGCGATCGCCGAGCGGCGAAAACTCGAATTTCTCACCCGTGAATTCGGTGAATTCTTCGTCTGCAACACCTATAAAAACCGCGAGGAGAGGGAACTGGTCTTTCTCTCGAGCGACCGCATCTGCAAGGTGGGGCCGGAAACCATCCTCATTAACTTCGTGATCAAGAACCGCTACCGAAACTACTTCTACCTCAAGGAAGTGAAGGCATACGCGGTGCAGGGAGGAGCCGAGGTCGAGATGGATGCCTACTACTGGGTGGACAAGTACGGCATCCGCTTCGACGAGTCGCTCAAAGGGGCAATCGGCTTCAAGATAAAGGACTACACCCCCGAATATCGCATCGAGATTGTCGAAGAATCGGGGAAGATGCGCACCATCAAACTCACCGTCGGGTTCTGACCATGAGACGGTGGTTTGCCCTTGCACTCGTAGCCGCCTCCCTCCTGCTTCATGCCGAGGAGGGCGAGTGGCAGTTCCACCTCGGCGGCGGCGGTTACTTCCCCTTTACGATGAAGACCGAGGATCGCACGATAGTGGTACTCGCCTCGTGGAATGTGACAACTGTCTCGTTCTTCGGCATCTCCGACAACCTCGATATCGGGCTCCAGTACGCGGTTACCCACTTCGCCGATGTCTATACGAAACGCACCTACGACACGATCGAAGGAAAGGAGTACTTCGACTACCTCGGCAACAAACTGCAGATGCTCCTCCGCTACAACCTCTACCCCGGCTACGACCTTTCGCCGCATCTCGTCGTCGGCGGGGGAATGCTCATCGAGACCTACCGCAACCGCGCCTTCTATAACAAGAACGACCTCATCGTAAGCGACTTCGACGGCTCCGATTATGCCCGCGTTCAACCGTGCGTATCGGGCGGTATCGATCTCCAGTACCGTGTCTGGGAATGGCTCATCCTCTCGTTCCAGACGCTTTTCTCGTGGTCACCCGACACGATGCACCTCGAAACGAACTTTTTCTTCGGAGCGCGCTGGTTCATGAAGAGTTACTACTTTTGACCGATAGGAGGTACCGATGAAAAACCTTGTCGTCTCTGTGTTTTTTGTCTTCCTGCTGATGCTCGTCGCCTGCGAAAGCAAGCGGCCGCAGGGATCCGGGCAGTTCGCCGTGACGGTCGAGGGGCGATCGATCCTCACGGAGGCTGCCGTCACCATCCTCAAAGAGGAGGGCAATACCACCCTTGCCGAAGGAACAACCGACGCCGAGGGGCTCTTTTCTATCGAAGGAGTGAGCGCCGTTGGTACGCTTCGCGTGAAGGTATGCGGCGGCAAGTTCTTCAGTGCCGCGGCACAGGCACCTGTCGCCTTCAATGGCTGTCTCAGCGCCCGCTTCACGGTGGGTGAAAAGAGCACGGCAACCGTTTTTGTTGATTTTGTTTCGACACTTACCGCAACCTACGTTTCCGATACGGCGCAGGAGGATGTCTTTACTTACCTTGCGCTCACCGGCGATTCCGTCGCGGTCGAAGAGACCACACTTACCGATGCTACGAAACGCTACCTCTGGCAGGAGGCATTCACCATGGTGGCAGGAGACATCGCCACGGCAAACGGTGTTGGCATCGAGACTTCGCTCTCAACTGAAACGCTCTGGAACCTCGTTCTGAACGACCTTTCAGATAACAATGTGATTGACGGATCGACCGGCAAGACCTTCGGGCCAGCGCTCCGCGTGAATGAGCAGGTACTCCGCACCCTCGTGCCACAAGCGCTTGCTCGTGTCTCGACCGCCTTTTCGACGAACGATCTCGCCGACTGGGCGCACCACCTCGCGGTGACGCCGGCGGAATTCCTCGCCGGCGGGGAGAAGAACGACGACGATGGGCTCGTCACCGATACGGACACAGACGAATCGCTCTACCCTGACTACGACACGGTCGGCAACCCACCAGGTATCGAGATAAAGAGCCCGGCAAACAACGCCGTGGTTTCTGGCACCGTTGCCGTCAAGGCGCAACGGACTCTCGATTCCTGCCCGCTTCTCACTGTTACCTGCACGGTAAAAAACAGCGATGAGACCTTTTCGAAAAATCTGGCCGATACCAACGCTCATCCCGAAGTCTTCGAAGCGACCCTCGACACCCGTGCCGAGGAGATGAGCGACGGCACCTACACGGTAACCTGCACCGGCTCGAATGGTGTTACCACGGCAACCAAAAGCGTAAGCATCACCCTTTCCAATCATAACCCGGTGACTTTCCTCGCCTATATGCCAAACAAGGTGACCGGCATCGAATCGGTAGAGGTGTATAACCTTTCGGGCACGAAGGTAGCCACCTTTACCGAAGAGAATGGCTCGGTGCAGGGAGACCTGCCGCCGGGAGACTACACCGCAAAACTGACGGGAGGCGAGTATCCGTCGCTCCTCTTCTCCACGGGTGGCTCTCCGAAGAGCATCGCCCTCTCAACCACGCTCCGAAGCCGCTTCTCCATTACCCCCGGGAGCACTACCAAGGTCTACTTCACCCCGCTCACTACGCTCCGCGAGGTCATCTATGCTGCCCTCAAGGCGAAGGGAGGCCGCACCGACGAGGAGGCAATTGCCGACTCGCTTTCCCTCCTCGTCAACCACTTCGTAGATGGGCTCAACCCCTACGCAAAGCCGCAACTCGGCCAGCCGGCGGAGAATGGCACCATTACTTTCATCGCAAGTGCTGGATTCGAACAACTTGCTGCCGATATCGCCCGCGAGAAGAAACTTTCCGACGGCGCGGTGCTCGCCGACGAGATACTGAGCATACTCGCTGCCGACCTCGTCGAAGCGAATGCCCTCTTCGATGGACTCGACCAGAACGAAGACAGCCTTACCATTCAGGGATTCTCCGTGGATTCCTACCTCTTCCGTTACCACTATGCCGTTGCCCTCAAACGCTTCATCGAAACGCAGACATCCTTCACCTACCAAGATTTCCAAAATCTCATCTACAACAGTGCGATGGATACCTCCGAACTCTTCCCTGCCAACAAACCGCCCATCGCTGTCGTTGACAAAGCACCAGAGATACGATCACTCGCCTTCAAACGGCCGGAGGAAACTACCTTCCACACCTACGAAGAGCCGTACGGCATCCCCTTCGTCCAGTCGGCGCTCGACCTCCGCTTCTCGATCTCGCTCGGAGAGTCGGCAACTCTCGATGCCTTCAGCGCCTTCTTCGAACCAGAGAGCCCGCTCGCATCGATCGATGACCTCGTAAAGAATGGTGACACCTACACCCTTGCCAACATCCTCGTCGCGGGACCCGATGGCGAGAAAAGTCTCACACTCACCGCAAACGACAACCAGAACAACTATGGCCAGCGACTCGTCCGTCTTGTGAAGGATACCGTCCCGCCAGTCGTCTCGGTCACCCCGCCGCAGGCAGAGGTGGTAAAGGGCGAACTCACCTTCGACTTCGAGGTCACAGAAAATTACCTCGCCGCCGAATCCTACACCGTCACCCCGCAGGGAGGCGCACCCACCGTCTACTCCTACGAGCCACCTGCCTTCTCCGGCACCATCTCCCCCGAACTCCCTGGCGACGGCACCTACAGCATCACCTTCACCGCAACCGATAAGGCCGGCAACCGCGGCTCCGCCACCTTCACACGCACCAGAGACAACACACCCCCCACCGCTACCATAATGGTGCAAACACTCGAAGAGACGCCGCGCACCCTCCCCACCGCAACCAAGTGGGTGAACGCGAACGACTTCAAGATTCTTTTCAGCAATGTCACCGACCGCCCCGGCTCTCACCTCACCTACCGCTACACCGTCCAGAGCGGGGCAACCATACAGCCCATCTCCCACCAGAGCACCAACTCATCATGGGAGTCAACCCAGTACCTCGTTGACCTCTCAGAAAGCGACAAATCCAACCTCTTATCAACCAAACACACCATCACTGCATGGGTCACTGACGAAGTAGGAAACGCAAGCCCCTCCCAGTCGCTCGAGGTTTACGTGGATACCGTGGCGCC
>Ga0209101_1001575_pt1 | contig 16555 bp, 14 predicted proteins | sample ConPoolayeCmetaG_FD_185481 | JGI IMG/M metagenome (GOLD analysis project Ga0209101, IMG submission 185481) | Hot spring microbial mat communities from California, USA to study Microbial Dark Matter (Phase II) - Cone Pool mat layer C metaG... ...
GCCGCGCGGGCCGACCAGGTTGTCCAGAGGGCCTCTACCGCGGCCGGCGTGTCGAGCACACGCGGATCAACGACACAATGCCCCACGCCGCAGGTCTCGAAGACGCCTTGAGTTTTAACACTGTAGGCGATCGCCGCGGTTGGGACGCCGCTGGAAAGCGCAGCGATGCAAGCGTGCATGCGCGTACCGCAAAACCAGTCGCAGTGAGCTATGAGCCACTTGGCTTCGCACGGATGGTCATACAGCGGCGGGACGGCCGCGAGGCGCGCCGACGCCGCCGCACGCACGTGCCGGTCGGGATCGTCGCGCAGAGTCGCCACGACAGCCTCGTTGGCCGCCGGGTCAGACTCATAGTGCCCCGGCGGGGTCAAGACGTGCGGAATCAGCAGCACGTTCGCGTCGGTCTCCAGCAAGAGACGTCGCACGCAGCCGACTACGACTGCGCGATAGTCGGCTTTGAAGCCGTAATGGTCGCGCATGGCGACGGGATCATGCCAGATCAACCCGCTCACGTTCAGGCCGACGAGGTCGGGCGCCCGCGTGCTCAAAGGCTGGGCGCCTGCGGAGCCGAGCGGCGAACCAGCACCGTGCAACGCGTCGCCGGCAGCGACCCGAATCGGCTTGCGGTTCCTCAGCCAGGTGGCGATCGGTTCGGGTACTGGTGAGCGCGGCGCACGGGCTTCAAGAGCAAAGGCGACGTCCACGCCGCTGCGGTGCCGCTTCGGGTCGAAGGCGTCGCCAAGCAGGTCCTTTAGCGTGGCGAAGCTGCGTTCGTCGCGGGCCCAGCACATCGTCGCCCGACGGCAGATGTCGGCGGCGATGGCACGGTGCCGTGGCTCACGATACGGCCCGTACGTCTGCGGCAGCAATATCAGCGGTTTGCCGAGGTCCAACACAAATTGTTTGAACGCGCTACCCGCACGAAAGCGGCGTGGTCCGTACATATCGGTAAAGCTGTCGCCGCCCGTGATGTCCAGGACCGCGTCAGCTCCGCGCAAGCACCGGACGGCCGGGTTGCCCAAACCGCCGAACCAGTTCGACACGCGGATGTTCCAATAGCTGCGGCGCTGCCAGATGCGACGAGTGCGACTCGCGCCGCAGAGCGTGTAATGGAAAGTGGTGTGGTCGTATTCGGTCGTCGCCTCCCGCAGGCCGTGCCCCTCGTCGAACACGGTCACCTCGGCGTCCGGATGGCAGCGGAAGATGCCCGTCAGCACGCCATAGCACAACGCCGACACGCCGAGGTTGCCGGTGTCGGGCGACGCGCCGCACAAAACGAGTCGCAGCGGCCGTGGCAGCGTCATGGGGCGGCTCCGGGGCGAGACGGTGCGGGATTTGCACTCGGCGGCAGCAGCGGCAGGATCGCCGGGGCCGAGTCGGCGGCGAAGCGGCGCACGAGGTCGGCCGCCGCGTCCGGAGTCGTCCGTACGGCGGTCGCGATCTGCACCTGGGCCACGTAGCGCGACGCGTCGCGACGGCGGTTCGGATCGCGCCAGCTCAGTCCCCAGAAACTGTGCTCGTCGATCGTCGTCGCACCGTTGAGGACATAGTAGTTCAGCACCACCACCCGCTGTTCGGGGATGCCGGCACGGAGAAACTCGTGGAGGCGCACGGGCAACGCAGTCTGAGCGCCACGACCTTGGCCGGCCCCCTCCCGGGCAGCGCGGGGGATGAACGTGCCAATAAGCAGCCGCTCGTCGGTGGTGGTCAGGGGGGTCCAGCCGGCACTGGGGTAACAGACGCTCGGACGATGACGTAGCATCGTGCGCGGGCGAGCTGTGTACCCGACGAACAAGTTGACCAGCGCGCCGGTCTCCGTATCGCGGTAGGTGCGGCTCACATAATCGTCGTTGCCGGCGATGCGCAAGACCCCCTCGCGCAACGGCACATCCTCGCCCGCCCATGTGCCGATCTGCATCGGCAGTGTTGACAACGGCGGGTCCAAGCGCACCTGAAGCGCCATCTCCGCGCCGATCAGACTGGCCAGCAGCCGATAGGCGGTGCCACCGGCGAGCAACAAAACCGCGGCCAACAGAGATCCCCAGCAGCGGTAGGCGGGCCGACTGTCAGCCAGCAGAGGCCGTTCGTCACGCTCCCGATAAGCCATCTCTACCGTTGGGTGGGCGCTCGTGCGCCGGCAAAGCCGCTCGCCGGTCCGAGTAGTTGCAGGAACCTGAGCAATGCCACTGACAGCAACACCGCCAACGGCATCATCGCCAAGCCGGCAGCATCGTGGAACCGCTCGCTCAGTCCTGGATCGCGTGCGTAATACACAAACACTCCGGTGACGACACTGCGCACCGCGTTGGACAACACCGCGATTGGTATACTGGAGACAATAAGGACGGTCTTATGCCAGGCCGGGCGCTTAATCACAAATGCCAGCACCGCTGAGACGAACACAAAGGCGGTCAGCATTCTCAGGCCACTACAGGCTTCGGTGACGCCGATCGTGGTCTGCGCGTTGAGGCGCAATATGTGTCCTTCCCGTACGACGAAGAAGCCGGCCAGTTCCAGCAACATGGCCGCCAGCGACGTAGCCAGGTGTTGTAGCGGTAGCGCCACAGCCTCGTGGACACGTGCCGGCAGAGGCAACATCAGCAGCAGGAATGCCAACACCCAGCGCAGGCGCCAGAAGACACCTGTACCGGCCGCCAGCCACAGCGCGCCGGCCATGGCAACGATGCTTGTCAATCGTTCGATCGACCCGAATCCGTACCAGACTGCGCCGCATCGTAACAACTCCGCCACTACCAGCACTAGCAGGCCCCACAGACTCGGTCGTGCGCCGACGGCCAGCAGGAACGAGCGCTCGCGCCAGACGAGAAACACGGCCACCAGCGGCACCAGTTGGCCCGCCGAGTAGTCCGGGTTGCGACTCCAGAAGGCGCTCAGTTCTGTCAGTGTGGGCCAGTAACTCCACAGGAAGCACCCTGCCAGCGCGACTGCCCAGAGCGATGCCGTTCGGCGAACCCCACTGAGCGTCCGCCCGTCGTCACGCGGACCGGGTCGCGCTGTCGTAAGCGGGGTGGTGGTCAGTTCCACGCCGACAGGCGTGCAGGTTGTCGGTTTGGCCATATCAGCGCTGGACCCGCTGTCCGTCGGCCCCCGCCTGGGGCGCTGCCGAAGTCAGCGGCGGTACTGGTCGCGTACGCAGGTACTCGTGCAGCATCTGGCGCCAGGGAGGGCAGGCGGGTATGCCCAGGTCGGCCAGGCGCCGGCTGGTGAGAGCGGACAGCGCGGGCCTGGTGGCGATGGTCGGATAGTGACTGCTGGGCACGGCGCTGATGTCGACAGCTAATTGGGCGTAAGCAAAGATCTCGCTGGCGAACTCGAACCACGAGCAGGCATCGGGCGCCGCGACATGGACGATGCCGCCAGTCGGGCAGCTCAGCAGGGCCGCCAGGCGGGTCGCCAATGCGACCGTGCTGGTCGGCGACAGACGCTGGTCGTTGACGACGCGGATAGGCTGTCCGGTGGCGGCCAAGCGCAACATAGTCTCGACAAAGTTGCCGCCCTTGCCGCGCGCCCCGGCGTGGCCGTACAGCCCGCTGGTACGTACCACCAGGTTGCGAGCGCTGCATGCCAGGGTCAGGTGTTCGCCGGCCAGCTTGCTGGCGCCATAGACGTTCAGGGGAGCCGGACAATCATCCTCGCTGAAGGCACCGTCGCGCGTTGGGCGAGCACCGAAAACATAGTCGGTACTGATGTAAATCACACGTGCCCCCCAGCGCGCCGCTGCCCGGGCAACGTGCCAGGCACCTACCGCGTTGACGGCGAAAGCCGCATGGGGATCGTGTTCACAGCCGTCTACGTTGGTCTGAGCGGCGCAGTTGATCACCCACTGCGGGCGCGCGCCGGCGACAGTGGCTTCAACCTGCCGCTGATCGCGGACGTCGCACTCCGGGTAATCGACGCCCAAGGTGCCTGCGGGAAAGCAGCGCCGCAGATCCGCGCCCAGTTGCCCTTGCCAACCGATGACCAGAACGCGCGCTGGGCCGCTCATAGCGCTAGGCGGCGCCGTATTGACGTTCGTAGTACAAACGATACGCGCCGGACTTGATAGCGCGCCACCATGCTTCGTGTTCGATGTACCAGCGTATGGTGGCGCGCAACCCGTCTGCAAAGTCTACACGTGGTTGCCATCCCAGTTCGCGCCGAATCTTGCCCGAGTCAATGGCGTAGCGCCGATCGTGAGCCGGTCGGTCCTTGACGAAGCGAATCATCGACTCGTCTTTGCCCAGCTCGCTCAGAATCGCCAAGGTGAGCTGCCGGTTGGTCAATTCGTTGTCGGCGCCGATATTGTACACCGCGCCAGGAACACCAGCTTCCAGGACCAACAGCAGGGCATCGCAGTGATCCTGCACATGGATCCAGTCGCGGACATTCAGACCATCGCCGTACAACGGGACTTGCCGGTTCTCGAGCAGATTGGTCACGAACAGCGGTATGACCTTCTCCGGAAACTGGTAGGGACCGTAGTTATTCGAACAGCGCGTGATGACTGCCGGCACGCCATGCGTGACGTAGTACGAGCGTACCAGCAGGTCGGCGGCAGCCTTGGACGCGCTATAGGGACTGTTCGGCGCCAGTGGAGAGTTCTCGGTAAAACGGCCGCGCGGGCCGAGCGAACCGTAGACTTCGTCGGTGGACACCTGCACGAAGCGATGCAGGTCGGCATGGCGCGCCCGCTCCAGCAGCACCTGTGTTCCCAGGACGTTGGTGCGTACGAACTCGCCGGCCCCCATGATGCTGCGATCGACGTGACTCTCGGCGGCGAAGTTGATCACCGCCCAGAGTGCGGGGCCGAAGACGGCGTCGACGGCGTCGGCATCACAGATGTCGGCCCGCACGAACTCGAACCGCCCCGTATTCTCCAGCCCGGCCAAATTGGCCGGATTGCCGGCATACGTCAGTGCATCGTAGGCCACGATGTACCAGTCCGGCTTCTGCGCCAAGGCGCGCCGAACGAAGTTCGTGCCGATGAAACCCGCCGCCCCGGTAACCAGAACGCGCTTCATGATGTGTCACTCAGCCGGCTGCCACGACCTGACTGCTGCGTACGAGTCCGTGGTTGGCGCCACCCTCGGCTACCAGGTTAGTAGCGCGCAAAAGGGAGTCGAACGTGCCGGCATCAGTCCACCATCCATCCAGGATCTCGTATTCCAGTGTACCCTGCTCAAGGTAGTAATTGTTGACATCGGTGATTTCCAGTTCACCGCGCGCCGACGGCCGCAATCCACGTATGAAATCGAAGACCTGCTCATCGTACATGTAGATACCGATGACGGCGTAATTGCTGGGTGGGTCGGCGGGTTTCTCGATGATGCGTATGATGCGCTGGCCTTCGAACTCGGGAACGCCGAAGCGCTGCGGATCGGGCACCTCCTTGAGATAGATCCGCGCGCCGCGCGGCTGACTGAAGAAGTTGGCCACTCCGCTGCGAATGTTTTTCTCGATGATATTGTCGCCGAGAATAACTACGATCTTGTCACCGTCGGCAAAGTCCTCCGCCAATCGCAAGGCGTCAGCTATGCCACCCTCGCCTTCCTGATAGGTATAGTGCAGCTCCTTCAGGCCGAGGTCCTTGCCATTGCCGAGCAGACGCAGGAAGTCACCGGCATCATTGCCGCCGGTTACCAGCAGGACGTCACGTATGCCAGCATTCACCAGGCAAGTCAATGGGTAATATATCATGGGTTTGTCGAATACCGGCAGTAGATGCTTATTAGTGATTTTGGTCAGCGGCCACAGTCGTTTACCCAGCCCACCTGCCAAGACAACACCTTTCATGACTTACCTCCCGCCCAGCATCGGCCTGGTGAGGGACGTGGGGCCTAGACCGGCAGGTCGTCGTGGGCCGGCCGGCACCGTCGACATGTCGGCATTGCCATGCCGGCCGCGGCGCTGGCTGGTCAGCGGCGCGTCGGCCAGTCCCGGCACGCCGGCCTGCATCAGCGACTCGAAGGTTGCCAAACGCCGCCGCGGAATCATCCATTCCAGCGGCACGGGCCAGCGACCGGCCAACGTAAGCGCCGTTGCCAGGAGTATCCGCAGGTCCAGCCACAACGACTGATGCCGTACATACAGCAGGTCGTAGTAGATCCACTGATGAAAGTCGCCGGCGTCGCGATCGCGCCGGCAGACTTGCCACAAACCGGTGATCCCCGGCCGAACGGATAGTCGGGCCTGACGCCAGGGGACGCAGATCTGGTTCTCGCGAAAGGGTGACGGGCGCGGGCCGATCAAACTCATCTCGCCGCGCAGTACATTGAAGAGCTGTGGCAGCTCGTCGATGTTCGTGCGGCGCAGGATGTGGCCCAATGGCGTGATGCGCTCGTCGTGCGCCAATTTGAACTGTGGTCCGTCCACCAGATTCTGCGCGTAGAGTTCCCGTTGCTGGCGATGGGCGTGATGCACCATGGTGCGGAATTTCCAGCAACGGAACGGGCGCCCGTTCAGACCCTCGCGCTCGTGCCCGAACAGCACCGGCCCGCGCGAAGTCAACTTGATCAGCGCAGCCACCACCATCAGCAAGGGAGCCAGCAGTACCAGCCCAGGCAGGGAGACGAGCAGGTCGAGCGCCCGCTTGATGGGCCGATAGAACCGCTGCCGCCGACGCGCACGCCCGTTCTGACCGTTGTTCAAGTTCGGGATCAGCGCTGCGGCTGGCGTGTTTGCGCAATCACCGTCCTTGCCGTCCGCCCCGGCCGCGTTCGCGGCAGCCACCAGAACGCGACCTACGACGACCGCCCGCGGCGCTACGCGCGTTCCTGGCCAGATCACGCTGCGCGCCACGGTGGACTCGCGACCGACGCGCGCTCGCGCTCCCACTACCGCCGGACCGACCACCACCGCCCCCGGCTCCAATGCAGCGAGCTCGTGCAGCACCACCGGGCCATACAGGCGACTCGACGGGGGGATACGAACGCCTGGGCCGATCAAGACGTCGGCGGCGTACCGCGCGAAAGCCGGTGGCCTGCGCGTTGTTCCACGCCCGCCCAGAAATGCCTCATTGGCAGCAAGCAGGCCCTGCGGCGTGGTCAGATCAAGCACCACCCCGGGCTGCGGCACATCCAAGCTGGGCAGCCCGGCCTGCACCAGTCGAAAACGCACCTGTGGAAGACTCCCGGTATCGTCTGGAGACAGGCATCGTGCCGCTGCCACCGGAAGCCGCGAGCAAATGACGTTTGCCACCGTCAGGCGGGTCACCCCGTCATATAGTCGCCGTACGGAGCGCAGCCGGAGTCCTTCGTCATACTCGACCCGCTCGACCGAGCCTCCGCACGGACGGACGGCCTGCACCAAGTGCCGAACCGGCTGATCGCCGTGGCGACCGTTCAACCAGCGGTTGAAGCCCCAACCCCCGATCGGCACAGCGCGGGCGTCGACCAGCAGCAAGCGGTCGGCCAACTCGAATCTGCTCAGGAAGGGAGCGAACTCCGGTGGCCGTAGGATCGTTACGTCCGCCACCACGGCACGCAGCGCCTGTTCATAGACCGGTCCCGGCTCGAAATTCGGCAGGACCGCCAGTTGCAGGACGTCGAGGGCCTCGAGCTCCTGATGTAGCGCCTCAAGCAGCGTGTCCGTGCCCAGCGGGGCTAACAGCAATGAGGTGACTGCGGTCCCGGACTCCAGATACTCCGGTCGCGCATCCAGCAGGACAGCGATCGTTTCCGTGGCTAATCTCCCCGATTATCGGCGGACGGCTCGGCAGGCGCGGCGGTTGCCGAAAGAGTCCCACCGGGATAGCCGTACCCGTACCCGTAGCGTCGTCCCAGTGTCGAGGCGACGAACGCCGTTCCCAAGAGCCGGCCCCCCGCCAGACTCAGCTTGGCATACGCTTCGACCACCTCGTCCCGACGGCAATGGCGCTCGCGCACCACCATAAGAGTGCCGTCGGCGTGTCCAGCCAGAATGGATGCGTCGGCGGTAAGCAGCAGCGGTGGACTGTCAAATACGATGAAATCGTAGTTGCGCCGCCACTCGCTCAGCAGCGCCGCAAACGCCCCGTTAGCCAGCAGCTCCCGACAGGTTGGGTCGATGTCCCGTCCACTGGGCAGAATGCTCAGCCCGGGCGTCGCCGTGGCGTGGACGGCCGCGACCAGCGGGCATCGTCCTGCCAGCACTCCCGCCAACCCGCGTGCCGGATCCAGACCGAAGCGCTGAGCCAGACCCGGATGATACCGGTCTGCCTCCACCAGCAGTACGTTCTTGCCGCAACTGGCCAGACTGTGCGCCAGCCGCAGCGCCAGTGTGCTCTTGCCCGATCCCGGTCCGGCACTGGTGATCTGTACGGTGTTGCCACGCTCGCGTGTCAGACGACCTAACAGGGCGGTGCGGATCATGCGTACTGCTTCCGTCTGGGCCGGTGACTCCGGAAGCTCTCGGCCACCGTCAGCCGTCGCCAACGGCAACTCCCACCAGAAGGCTGCCGGTGCCGCCTGACTCACGTCATGGGCGTCCTGTACCTGCGGGCTGAAACGCAGGCGCAGATAAGCGCCGAACAGCCCGGTCGCCAAGGCTCCAACGATCGCCGCAATGGTGAGCTTCATGCGCTTGTTGTCTTTCGGGAGCGACGGCGGTACGGCCCGCGAGATGACCCGAATCGAAGCCGGCACCTTGGTCTTCTCCGCCAGCTCTTCCAGTCGGCGGAGCACCGCTGCCAAACGCTCCTTGTTCTTCTCGAGTTCGGCGGTCTTCTGGCGCAGGCGTTCCGAGGCTGCGAACTCGTTCTGGAAAGCCGATCGCAGCTCCTCGACCTCCCGGGCCACGCGCTGACGCCGCAGCTCCCATAAGCGCAGTTGGTAACGCAGCGTGGCTGCATCGTGCGCCTCTCCAGGGCGCGCGCCGCTGGTCGTGCCAGCCAGCGTTGTCACGGCGCCGCCATCGTCCAACTCGCGCTGCCGAGCCTCCAGGGCCGCCTGAGCGGCCTCCCGAGTCTGTCGCAAGCGCACCATGGTCGGATGGCTGTCGCCAAACTGCGCCGCGGCTTCAGTCAAGCGCTGTTCGACTTCTTTCCATTGGCCGTACAGGCGCCGCCACTCCGGGTCCCTCTGATAGCGCGCTGTCGGCAGCGGTGTTCCATTCGCCGGTTGCGAGGCCGTCGTCGCTTCCAGCTCAGCCAGCTCCTGGCGTGTCACATCAATGTCTAGTTCCAGCCGTCGCAACTCGGCTTCGTACTGATCCAGGCGGATGCGACGTTGCGCGATCAGATCGTCCGGAGACGGCGAGAGCAGCTCGCGCCGCGTCTCGGCGACGACCCGCTCCAGAAAGCCGATCTCGCTGGCAAGCTTCTGCTGTTCCTCGGTCAGAGCGTCGTACAGTGCCCGGTCCTTCTCCGAGAAGCGCTCGCGCGCGAATTTGAGGTACTCATCCAGCAAGGCGTTGGCCAGCACGGCCGAGTCGCGCGGCTGCCGCGTAGTGACCGTGATTTCCAATAGTTCGGTGCGCTTGCGCGGCGCCGCCGACAGCGCCTCGGCCAGCCGCTCCACCGGCTGCGGCACAGTGCCCATCCAGCGTTGCACCAGCGGAGGCGGCTCGTGAAACCAGGTCGTCTGCTGCACATCCCTGCGCTCCAGCACGCGTTCCAACACCGGCAGACTGCGCATGATGTCCGCCTGTGTCTGCACGTAGCGTTCATATTGGGTGATTGGACCGGTCTCATCGGTCTCCACGACCAGCCGCGGTACTACCGAGTAAACCTCGAGCAGTGCTGTGGCAGTGTACTGGGGAATGAAGATGATCCGGACAAGCAGCACGCCCGCCGGGGCGCTTAGCGCAAAGAGCAGCAGGATCGTCCACTTGAAGCGCAGCAACAACCGCAGCGAGAAGCGACGCCCCGCCTGCTCTGCCGACGATACCGGCCCTCCGCCAGTCTCGCCGAGTAGTGCCCGGTAGCCGCCCGATGCTGCCAGCTCACGTGTCAGGCTGGCCGGCCCCGGCGGCCCTGGCAACGCACCGCCGTCTTGGCTCGTACTCACCTTCTGTTCCTACTCCTCCGAACGATTGCCAGCGGTGTGGTCGCCGCCGCGTGCTGGCGCGCTAGGCTTGAGCACCTTCGCCTTACTCCTGGCCATCTCCGGTCGCGGCGTGCTCGATAGCACGTGTATGCGGTTCACTCTGCGACGGCGCAAGTCCGATGGACCGCGTGGTGCAAACAAGTCTTGCTCTTAACCACCGCACCGGTGGCAACTACGCAGGAATCTATCCGCGCTTCTGGTTCCACGGTGGCAGCATCCCAGATCACCGAGTTGGAGACGACCGCACCTGATCCGATTCGACAGCCCCGTCCCACCACCACCGGACCGATCAACAGCGCCAGCGCCTCGATGCGCGAACCCGCACCCACCAGGACCGGCCCGACCAAACGTGCGCTATCGGCCACCCGCGCGCCGGGATCCAGCCAGCACCGCGCCATTTTGCTGCTTGCCGTCACATCGTCGCCCTCGGACACCAGGTGCCGTAGCGCCCAGTCCTGTATGGCCAAATAGCCTGCCAGGTCCGTGATGCGCGGCGCCGGTGGCGGTGCGGGAAACACTCTGAGCACTTGGCCGGCCCGCAGTAGTTGCGGCACCAGAGTCTCTTTGATGTCCTGGTAACTGTGGGGCGGAACCGCCGACAAAGCAGCGCGTTCGAAGACGTACGTGCCGACGGGTGTGGATCCGCCGGCGGCGCCCGGCGTGTCGTCGGTTGCGACGTGCACGGCCAGAGTGGCGGCCGCACGCTGGGTATGGTGTTGAGCCAGCAGTCGGCGCGCGTCCAACGTCGGAATCGTCGCGCCTTCAACAACCAGATACTCATCCGCCTCCACCAGCCGACCGGCATCGCTCAGGCAACCGGCCGGTCCGCGCGGCAGGCGGTCCACGTAATAATGCAGGCGCAGCTTCCAAGCACTCCCGTCCCGTGCGTAAGCACGCAACCAGCGCACGCCTGCATTGGCACAAAGCACGACGTCCTCGATATCCAGCGTGCGCAGCCAGCGCAACAGGTGATGCAACAGCGGCACGTTCAGAACCGGCAACAGCAGACGCGGCTCCAAACACTGTGACCAATCGTCCTTCCAGATATGTGCGCCGCCCAGAATGACTCCGGCAATCGCTGTGGCCACTACCGTACCGTAATCTCGATCCCGCGTTCAGACCGTCGGCAGAGAAGGGCGCCCTTCGATGCCTGCGGGCGCACGAGTGCCTTTGCGCCGTAACACCCATTGCAGGAGCTGCCGTATCGCCGCTCCTGTAACCAACGTGGCACCCACCGCGAGCACAATCTGCTGCTTCCACCCGACGCCCGGTCCGCTGGTCAGGCCGAACCAATCTGCTCCCAGTGAGCCGGCAAGCAGGAACGCACCGCCGAGCATCAAGAGGTCTACCCTCAACAGCAGTCCGATCAGCAGCGCTACGATCGACAACCACAGCCCACTTTGTTGACGCCAGCCAAAGCCCAGATGTCGGTCCGGCAGCAGGTGGTCGCCGAACAACCCGATGACGACGAGTACGACGCCACTGATCAGTGCTAAGGTGTTTGCGCCGAGCCGTCCATCTGCGGTCCCGGCGTCGCCCCGTAGACTCGTGGCCCGCTCCGCGCAGTTCAGACAGAAGTGCCGCACCACCGGCCGGCCGCGTGTGTAGCCTTCCAAGACGTGAACGACGGCGATTGTTCCGCAGGAAGTACAGTGTTGGACAGCCGCTGGCTGCGTCCTGCCCCGCAAGTCGCGTGGCCCCGTATCTAGCGACATTCCACTTCCCATTTGAACGGGAATCTGTCCCAGGCCTCGCGTTGTTCGTCGGGTGATTGCGGGTCGTAGCGCTCGGTAACGTAGTACAACAGCAGAGCGTCGTGCCCACCGACGGGCACGGCACCATGCCATAGGCCGCGCGGGATTCGCAGCACACCCGGTCGGTGTTCACCCAGATATACTGTCCGCCCGGCACCCGGCGGGACCTCAATCGACAGGACCACCCCTTCGCCTGGTGTGTTGCCTGCCAAGCGCAAGTCGGCGGCCTGCGCGGTCTGCTCGGTGTTGAACAAGCCGACCTTCAGCTCGCCCGCGATGACTGCCCAATGGTCATCCTGGCGCGCATGACGGTGCCAAGCTTTTACGACGCCGGCGTACATCAGCGCCACGTTGATTTGACCGGGGATCTCTGGCAGGTGGTCGAAGAGCGACAGAAACGACCGTCCGCGGTCGTCACAGTAAGTATGCACGGCCGGCTCCAACTGCTGCGTTGCTACCAGTCCCAAGTTGGCTGCTCCCCCTCAAGCGACGGCCTCCAGCAAAGCGGCGTCGATTTCAACCGTCGCCGATTGTCCGATCAGCGAAACACCAACGTACAGTCTGGTCCGTCCCGACCAAGTCAGCACTACCCCTTCCACGCCGCGCAAAGCGCCCGCGATCACGCGACAACGTCGACCTGGTTGCAACCCCTGGAACAATTCGATGTTGCGCCCGTGTTCGACCAGCCGGCAGATATGCTGCAATTCTGTCCGCAGTCGGTCCTGATCGGCGACCTCCAGAATATTGGCCACGCGGTTGGTGCGCCAGGCGATCTCACGGTCACGGTGGTCCCCGCACAGGAATACGTATCCGGGGAACAATGGTTTATCAAATGCCGCCCAGCGACTGCGTGAATACGTGTGGCGAACCGCTATAAGCGGTAGGTAGTACTGGCACTTGTGTCGGTTTAGCTGCTCGGCCACGCGTTTTTCATTCTGCGCACGCGTATGCAGCACCCACCAGCGCCCGCGCATGGCCGCGATACGCTCTGCCTGTGCGCTGTCGTGCGCCGCGCGCGGTGGTGTCTTGACAACCTCTACCTCTGCGGGCTGCATTCCGGCCTCCGGCTTCTTTCCAGCTACCCAGATTGCTACAGCTCTATGCAGCGCAACATCTGAGCCAATTCGGCTGCGTTGTGCGCATTCATCTTGTGATTAACTCGCGACCGGTAGACTTCCACAGTCTTTTCGCGAATGCCTAAACGCGTAGCGATGGCCCGGCTGCGCAGGCCGGCCACTACTAGGTGCAGGATTTCGCGCTCGCGAGCCGTTAGCGCTGCGTAGCGCCGCTGCACTTCCATGCACTCCTCGTGTTGCTGTCGGCGCAGACGTTGCTCGTTGAGAGCGGCCCGCACAACCTCGAGCAAACGCGTCTCTAGAGCCGGCATCTCCACAACGTCGAAGGCACCGGCTTTCATGGCGGCGATCGCAGCCGACAAGTTGTTGGCGTCGGTCAGGGCGACTACCGGAACCCCAAGAAGCTGCGGAGCGCTGCGCTGGCGAGTGGCGATTTCAACGACCTGTGGCATCTCGCCGACGGCGACAAGACAGTTGCAAACGTTCTGCCCCAGTGCTCGCAAGCAGTCCTCGACGCGCGAGAAGTGACTCACTTCCAAATCCGCCGCGCGCAACAGGGCTCGCAGGCGGTCGCGCAACTGTAGATCTGCGGTAAGCACGTACACGCTGCCCCGTGCGAGGGATGACACGCTCTGCGCTACGACCTTGTTCGACCGGCGTGGTTCGGGCGCCTCCGAAGCCGGTACCTCTGTGCCGGGATCGCCGTTGGCCTGCCCGGCGTGATTGCAGTGACGTGGAGAATCGGCGGCATCGATCCTCAAGCCAAGAGTACCGCAGGCGACTACGAACCAGCTAGCGCTGGAGTCCGGGTTGGGCTTCATCGTGACACGTCCTGAGCAGGCTGCACACTACTGGTGGCATGCGTGTAAGGTCGGACGTGTATTGCAAAGGTGATGGCAGCCGATTTGACGGCACACTCCGTCCCCGTGAATTGGGCGGCACCCAAGCGCACCCAAACCACAATGCTTGGCCCCTCCGGAGCCTTTCAGTTCTCATTCCCCCGGGCCCGATTGCCTTTAAGAACTCTTGCCCGGTCAGGCATCCCTGCCGTATGTCTAGAGAGGCGCGACCACAAAGGGAGCGGTCGCAGGAAACTGCCTTAGTGTGCCCACCTCACTCTTCTCACGCCGCTAACACGTGCGTGCTACCAACTGCCCCGGGCGCGGAAGTTAGTGTCTACCCAAACCTATAACAGGACACTTCCGTCGCCCGCCATACTCCCCGCGGTGGAACAGTCCAGCACGCAAATGCTCGACTGTTCTATGGGACGAAGTATAACCTATACACCGGGTGGATGCAAGAGGAATTGTGACCGGTTTACCGAGAATCGCGGCGCCAAGAAATCTACCAGCCGATCGGCAGAGCTTCCTTGACTACCGAGTCGCCGCTAAGTAGCCACACCAGCAATACTTGACAACGTGTAGCCTCCGGAGGGGACGGCCTGGTCGGGACCAGAAAAAAATCGCCAACGCTGACCCATGTCTCTACTGTGTGTGCTGCGCGTACCACTGATGCCACTTCTGCCGGTCAAAACCAAAGTTCTGACCGGTGATCTGCTTGAGTGCCTCCAAAACTTCCGTGCGGTACACAGTGACGAGCCGATAGCGCCATTCGTTGCGCGTATCGGGCACGAACGTCCCGTACACTCCGCAGACACCCAGGCGCGGCGGGCATAACAGGCGCGTTGAGCCTATGTGCACCATTATGCCTGAAAACGCGCAACTCCATCCCCCTAGGTACGTCTCCACCGGCACCTCCACCCAGCGGCGGCGGCGCGCAGTCAAGCTGTCGATCAAATCGGGAACCGCCTCGTCGGCTTGTAGATAGCCGAGCGCAGTCGCAGCGCGCGCCACCAGCAAATCACTCCCGTGCATCAGCGCCTGGCGGTATTCGGCCACTACGCGCTGGTCATTGCGCCGCCTCATTTCAGCTAGCGCGCGGTCCCGCACCCGCGGAGAAGGATCCAGCAGTGCCATCACGGCCAGGTTCAGCGTTGCCTCGTCCTGCGGGAAGGCGCTCAGCGCCTCCACCAGGAGCAGGCGACAATTCTCGTCGCCGTCACTGAGCACGGCAGCCAAGGGCAGCACGGCCAACGGATCAGTGATTTCGAGGATGCGTGCTCGGCCTTCTTCGAGGAGGCGCGGCCCACGCCGCTCCAGATAGGCGTGCCGGATGGCGCGAATACGCCGCAGCCACTCGCCCTGCACAGCTCGCAAGAGACGCGCCTGATCATCCGCGTCTTCGCCGGCCACTTTCTGCTCGGCGGCCGCCAGGGAAGTGCGACTGGCGTCCAGCCACAGTGCTCCGACACGCACATGCCCGAGCGCCCGACGGGCCGGAACATAGTCAGGATCCAATTCGATGGCTCGCGTGAGATGTCGGTTAGCCTCGGGTCGCAAGCCCTGCTCGCGGCACCATAGACCCAGGGCCGTTTGCTCAACAGCGGTATCGGCAGTGTGACCCACACGCGCATCGTATTCGTCGAACGGCGTCGGTCCGTGCACTACGCTCCGCACCGCGGAAACTGGCAAGCTGATCACGCCGACCAGCGTGCGAATGCGGTAGTTGCCATCCGCTACCTCAAGCAACTGTCCTTCCACGCTGCCCCCCGTGTCCAAGTGAAACACATCAGCCACCAGGGCCGGGCCGATCAGTCCCAACACGAGCCCGCCCCACACCCGCGCGACCCTCACCCATCGCCACGTCATCTTCAGGCTCCTTGGCGACTGCCATGCTGCGTCCCGCAGGCCCGGTCACCGAGCCCCCGCTTGTCGCGCCGCTGGTCTCAAGTCGCTTGCCTGACGCCGCCCGCGGCCAACGGGCGGCCACAGTCGACCAAACGCCGGATCGTTTGCCTACCGCGCTAAATTGTATGCGTCTCAGCAAGGTGGATGGACCGGTCGCTACTGGCCGCAGACGGCTCAGGCTGCCTGGCTTCGTCTGGGGGGCCGGCTGCCGAGCGGCGTGTCGCGAATAGCGTTCCGCGCTCTCCGCACAGGCCGTGCTCAGCCGCTACAATGGTCGTCATGGGAGCTGCAAGACCGTGTCGCACTGCTGCAAAACAACCTGCGCCTTCTTTGGATGCGCGCCAGTTCGCGGTATTAGCCGCGCGCATCGCCGCCGAACAGAAGGCCGAAAACGTCAGTGTGCTCGATTTGCGCGGACTGAGCAACCTGGCCGACTACTTCGTGATCGCCACTGGGACCTCAAATCGGCAGATGCACGCTGTGATGGAGCACATCGCCGAACAGGCCAAGGCGTGGGGTCGCGAGCCGTTCGGCGTCGAAGATAGCCCTTCGGCGAGCTGGCTGCTGGTGGATTACGTCGACGTAGTGGTCCATGTTTTCGATGAGGAGCACCGTCGCTACTACGACCTGGATGGGTTGTGGGGCGATGCGCCGCGCGTAGCTTGGCAGAACGAGGCGCAAGTACCGGCTCCCGCTGCCGACGCGGCGATGCAGTGAGCAGGGCGTTTGGGGTTGCGACCAGCTATCCGTGCGTTGAGGGCTCGCGGGTCGCAGGCCTGACATGTTGTTAGGCCGCGGCGCCAGCGCGGGGGCCGCCGGCCCTCAAACAACAGCCCGGCGTCGGGGCGCGCCGGGCTGGGGGTGGGGTGTGTGTAAGCTGTCGTTCCTTCGGTAGGGGCGGTGGGGGTCGAGCGGCGCGGAACCTGAACGGGCGTCCCACGCCGGGCTTGGGGAGT
>Ga0209101_1001576_pt1 | contig 16549 bp, 13 predicted proteins | sample ConPoolayeCmetaG_FD_185481 | JGI IMG/M metagenome (GOLD analysis project Ga0209101, IMG submission 185481) | Hot spring microbial mat communities from California, USA to study Microbial Dark Matter (Phase II) - Cone Pool mat layer C metaG... ...
GCCAGGGTGCGCGACAGGCAGGGCGGTTGAAAAGCGGGTATCCTTGCCAGCAGGCGGCGGGCAGTCTTCGGGCGTGGCGCATGTCCATCCCGTGAGTTTCTGCCCAACATCGTTTGCAGCGGACAGCGGCTTCGCCGCTTGCGGGTATGCGCCGCGAGCCAGCAAAGGTTTTGGTCAGTGAAGGTGTCTTGCCTGCCCCGCCGCTGCCGCTGAAACCAACCGTTATACGGAACGCTTCGCTCCGCTTTGCTCCGCTGCGCGTTCCGTATAACGGCGCGGCGGCTGCGCCGCCAGTTATGCTCCCGCTCGCTCCGCTTGCGTCCGCATAACTGGCGGTTAGAGCTGACGCTTGCGTCGGCGCTAACGCGCCTCCGCTGCGCGCAGCTCAACCGCCGCGCCGTTGGGCGGCTGATAGCCGCCAAAGGAGGCCAAGATGAAAAAGAGCGTGTTTTTGAAGGCTGGCATCTTGTTGCTCTCTTTGTTGCTTCTGCCAGGATTAACTGGGTGTGGGGCGATTTCAAGTCTGATGGCGACGCCGACATCAACACCAACGCAGACACCAGCACCTACATCAACACCGACCCAGACACCAACATCACCAACATCAACGCCCACAGTGACACCTTCACCAACCCCATCACCAACCAGCACGCCTACACCGACTAGTGGTTTGTCAAGTCTGTTTTTGTGAGTTCAAGCCGCGGCGTCCATAGCCACTACATCCCCATATATGGGCATTATTGCCATGCAAGTAACCAAATATGGGGCACTGGCCGCATAAATCCCGCTCATGGATGCTGGAGGGCAACAAACAAAATCACGGTTGACAAACCACTAGTCTGAAAACCACCAAGGACACGAAGGACACAAAGAATTTGTGTCAATTTCCTCTCATTTCTTTGTCCTGTGCGCCTTTGTGGTAGACTTTTCAGACAAACTCTTAGAATGAAAAGCCGGCACACAGGAAAATCGCCGTCGTCTCCCTGATGGTTTTCAGACCGGTTCTAACAGAATTCTAACACCCTTCATATATCGGTCTAACACCTCCCAGGTACAATGGCCACAACTCAGCCCGGCAGAGATCGGAGCTCATAGCCGGTCAGGTGCCCGGCGCCTCCGAACGCCGAGGCTCCGACCTGCCTGAGGGTGGAAAGGAGTTGTGGATATGGATTTGAATCGTTTTACCGAGAAAGCACAAGAAGCCATTTTCCAGGCGCAGAGCCTGGCAGGAGAACGTAGCCACGGTCAGATCGAAGGTGAGCACCTGTTGCTGGCTCTGCTGCGCCAGTCGGACGGGGTGGTGCCGCTCATTGTGCAGGGGCTGGGCCTGCAACCGGGCGTGCTGGCCCAGCAGGTGGAAGGGGAGCTGGCCCGCAAGCCCAAAGTCTACGGCGGAACGGCCCAGGTTGGCCTGTCACGGGAGCTGCAACAGGCCCTCGACCGGGCGGACCAGATTGCCCGCGACATGCGCGACGAGTTTATCTCGACCGAGCATCTGTTGCTGGCCCTGGCCGAAGAACGCGCCGGCAATACCGCCCGCCTGTTGCACGGCCACGGCCTCACCCGGGACGCCATCCTGCGCGCCCTGGCCGCCATCCGCGGCAGCCAGCGGGTCACTTCCCAGACGCCGGAAAGCACCTATCAGGCGCTCGACCGGTATGGCCGCGACCTGACCGACCTGGCACGCCGGGGCAGGCTCGACCCGGTCATCGGCCGCGATGAGGAGATCCGGCGCGTGATCCAGGTGCTCAGCCGCCGCACCAAAAACAACCCGGTCCTTATCGGCGATCCGGGGGTGGGCAAGACGGCCATCGTCGAGGGGCTGGCCCAGCGCATTGTGCGCGGCGACGTGCCCGACGGGTTAAAAGACAAGCGGCTGGTGCAACTGGACCTGGGGGCCATGATCGCCGGAGCCAAGTTCCGCGGCGAGTTTGAGGAGCGGCTGAAGGCGGCGCTGAAAGAGATCACCGACGCCGAGGGCCGGATCATTGTCTTTATTGACGAACTGCACACCGTCGTCGGCGCGGGGGCGGCTCAGGGGGCGATGGACGCCAGCAACATGCTCAAGCCGATGCTGGCCCGGGGCGAACTGCACTGCGTGGGGGCCACCACCCTGGATGAGTACCGCCAGTATATCGAAAAGGATGCCGCTCTGGAACGCCGTTTCCAACCGGTGCTGGTAGATGAGCCCAGCGTCGAGGAGACGATCAGCATCCTGCGCGGCCTGAAGGAGCGGTACGAGGTGCATCACGGCGTGCGCATCAAAGACTCGGCGGTCATCGCCGCTGCGACCCTGTCGGCCCGGTATATCAGCGACCGCTTCCTGCCCGACAAGGCGATTGACCTGATTGACGAGGCGGCCAGCCGGCTGCGCATGGAGATTGATTCCAAGCCGCAGGAGCTGGACCGGGTGGACCGCCAGATCATGCAACTGGAGATCGAGCGGGAGGCGCTGAAAAAGGAGAAAGACAAAGCCAGCAAGGAGCGCCTGGAAAAGCTGGAAAAAGAGCTGGCCGACCTGCAGGAGAAAAGCCGGGCGCTGGCTGCCCGCTGGGAGCAGGAAAAGGCGGCCATCAAAGGGTTGCGCGACACCAAAGAGCAGATCGAGCGCGTCCGCCATCAGATCGAGGAGGCGCAACGACAGTATGACTATCGCCGCGCTTCGGAACTGCAATATGGCGAGCTGGTCCGCCTGGAGCGGCAGTTGGCCGACCAGGAGGCGCAGCTCAAGGCGTTGCAGAACGGCCAGCAGTTGCTCAAAGAGGAGGTGGACAGCGAGGATGTGGCCGAGGTGGTCTCGGCCTGGACCGGCATCCCGGTCAGCAAGCTGCTGGAAGGCGAGATCGAAAAGCTGCTCAAGATGGAAGAGCGGCTGCACGAACGGGTGGTAGGCCAGGATGAAGCGATCCGGGTGGTGTCCAACGCCGTGCGCCGCAGCCGGGCCGGGCTGCACGACCCCAACCGGCCCATCGGCAGCTTTATCTTCCTGGGGCCGACCGGTGTGGGCAAGACCGAGCTGGCCCGCGCCCTGGCCGAGTTCCTGTTTGACGACGAAAATGCGATGATCCGCATTGATATGAGCGAGTACCAGGAGCGGCATACCGTCTCGCGGCTGATCGGCGCGCCGCCTGGCTACGTCGGCTACGAGGAGGGGGGCCAGCTCACCGAGGCAGTGCGGCGGCGGCCCTACAGCGTCGTCCTGTTCGACGAGATCGAAAAGGCCCATGCCGAGGTGTTCAACACCCTGCTGCAACTGCTGGACGATGGCCGCCTGACCGACGGCCATGGGCGGACGGTGGATTTCAAAAACACGGTGGTCATCATGACCAGCAACGTCGGCACCGAGTTCCTGGATGGCCGCGACCCGACGGCCGACGAACAGAAGCGAAACCTGGTCATGGCCGCGCTGCGCCAGCATTTCCGGCCCGAGTTCCTGAACCGGGTGGACGAAATCATCCTCTTCCACGGCCTGACCAGGGAGCACCTGAAGCAGATCGTGGACATCCAGGTGCGGCGGCTGCAAAAGCTGCTGGCCGACCGTCACCTGCAGATCGAGCTGACCGACGCAGCCAGGGCGTTGCTGGCCGAAGAGGGCTACGACCCGGCCTATGGCGCCCGGCCGTTGAAGCGTGTCATCCAGCGCCAGGTGCAGGACCCCCTGGCACTCAAGCTGCTGCGCGGCGAGCTCCGCGAGGGGGACAGGGTGCGGCTGGACGTCCGCGACGGGCAATTGGTCTTCGAGCGGGTGGAGTAGGAGCCATCCGCAGATCGGGAGGGGGTGGGAAGAATCCCTATTGACATCAAGTTAAGGCGGGGGCGATTGGAAATCGCACCGGGTAGCCGAAGGCAATGCCTTCGGCTACCTGGCCGTCCGCCTGCGCGGACGGAGGCATCCACGCAGGTGGATGCCTGGCCACAGGCCCCTGAGGTGCGACTTATGCTTCACTTGACGCGTATGGGAAGAATCCCCCCCTCTCCCCTGGCCGCGGGATGCTGTTGAAAAACCTCCTTTTTCACCGCCGGGCACGCAGAGAACTCTGGTCTCTGCGGTGCAGGCCAGGGATGGAGCCCAGGCTTAAGCCTGGTCTCCATCCAGCGGCTTCTGGTAGGTGGTGTGACGTTTGACCACCCGGAAGCCCATGCTCGTGTAGAGCTGCAAGGCACCATTGGGGTTGTCGGCGTCCACCCCCAGCGCCGCCTCCTCCAGGCCCAGCTCCTTGAGCAGCCGGAGGCTGCGGGCGATGAGGGCCCTGGCCAGCCCCCGCCGCCGCCAGGGCCGGCGCACGCAGATCCCCTCCGTGTAACCCCGTTTGCGGCCATATTCCTCGTTCTGCGCATGGTCAATAAAGTTCTGGACCATGCCTGCCACCTGGTCACCATCCCAGGCTACCTGCCATAGCTCAGGCTGAAAGGTGGGCGATTCAGGCCAGGTGGCCATCTCCTGCTCCCATTCCTCCTCCGAGTAGCCCCAGTGGTCGCGGAAGGCCTCCCTGGACGCCTCCCAGATGAGCGGGATATGCTCCGGCAGCACCGGCCGGACCTCCAGGCCCTCCGGCAGGGGCAGGTCGGGGATATTCTCCAGATCGGGGCGGACCATCTCAAAGTTGTAACGCACCGGCCGGTATCCCTCCTCGATCAACAGGGAAGCCCAGTGCGTTTCCGTCTCGGACGCCCAGGCACACAGAAGGCGCAGGGCGGTCGCGGGATGGTCGGCAGCGATCTGGCGGAGGCGACGTTCGTTGTGGCGGAGCATCGCCCGGCGCAGATCCCCCATCCGCCACTCAGGCAGCAGATAGACAAAGTGCAGGTAGTCATGGGTGCCATCCATCTCCCGCTGCCACCACACCCGGCTGTAGCCGACCACCTGGCCGTTTATTTCGGCAAACAGCATGTCTTGCTGTGGATCACAGTTGACCAGATGGCGATAGGTGCGGGCAATGTCCTCGACCGACTGGCTCCACTCCAGCCCATCGGCCTCCTTGCTGCCGTTGATCACAGCCGACATGGCCGGATAGTCGGCCTCGCCGCGGAAACGGCGGAAACGCAGGCCGGGGATGGCTGGCGCGTCCGGGATGATGATTCTATCGTCAGGGCGATAGGTCCGAATGTCAATGTGGTTCGCCATGATTCTCCTCCGCTTCTCACGTCGGTCATTCCACATTCAAGTCGGCCACGCCCAGGCTGCGCAGCAGCGCGGCCCGCCGCTGCCGGTCGTCCAGCCGCTGGAAAAATCTCTTTTCCAGGATAACCGCTACGATGTACAGCGAGCAGGTGATCAGAAAGATGGGGCGAAACCCGATGTGGGGATTGGCCTGCATGTAGCCGCTCAGGTAAGGTCCCACCGTCCAGCCGATATTCCAGCTCATGCCCATCAGCCCGCTGACCGTGGCCCGCTCCCGGTCCCCCACCTGCTCCATGGCAAAGGCGTTGTACAGCGGATTGCCCATGTTCATCAGCGCCGCCCGCACCCAGAAGGCCAGAGCCGCGATCCAGAACCGACCCGAAAAGCCGATGAGCAGCAGGAAGGGGATCGAACTCAGTTGGGTGATGACCAGCGCCCGGATGCGGCCCCAGCGGTCGGCCAGCAGCGGCGAGGTCAGCGTCGCCACGCCGGTGATCACCGACGACACGGCAAAGAGGGTGCCCAGCACCCTGTCCGAGATGGGAAAGCTCTCCTTGAAAAAGAGGTTCATGTACGGGATCAGGATGGCCGCCCCCATAGAGATGATGATGTTCGGCGCAAAGATGCGGGCCACCAGGCCGGGATCGCTGATGGTGTGCCAGGGCAGGAAAGCGCGAACCGTTCGGCCAGATGCGGCAGGGCGCGAAGCGATGACAGGCCGCTCCTCGATCAGGAGCACCGGCAGCAGCGCCACGGCCGACAGCGCCACCGTAACGCCCAAGGTGGCCGCGTAGGCCGGGGCGCTTTCCGCTTCCACATTCAGCAGGCCGCCAAAGAGGGTGGGCAGGTAGCCCCCCACCAGCGTGCCCAGGAAACCCACCAGGGTTTGCAGGCCAAAGCTGGCGCTAAAGAGCGCATTGCGTTCCTCCTCCCTGGAGTTTTCCATCATAAACGGCGCGCCGCTGACCATCCACAGCGATTGCGAAAGGCCAAAGGCGATCATCGAAAGCCGCAGCCACCCCGGCCCAGGGGCCAGGACGATACCCAGCGAGGCCAGCGTCTGGCCGCCGTTGGCCAGGAGCATGGCCCGCCTGCGGCCGATGCGGTCCACCAGCAGGCCGGCCGGGACGGCCCCAAACAGGGCGATCAGGTTGGGCAGCGATTGCAGTTCCCCCAGGAAACTGCGCGGATACCCCCGGCTGACGATGTACAGGTTAAAAAAGAGGGAATAGATGCTAAAGCTCAGCCCGCTGATGACCAGGCTCAGCAGGTAGAGCCGGGCATTGGGACTGAAGCTGCGCAACTGCCGCAGGTAACGGGTCACCACTTTGACGATCATTCTCCTGTTCCTCCCTCCTCATCAACCGTTTCGTTTCAGCTTGCCGGTCCGTTTGGCGTACCGCTCGGCCCGGCCAAAGATGAACACCCCGACCGGGATGAGCACCACGCCCATCACCAACAGCGGCCAGACATACCGCCACAGTTCAGGGGTGGACCGGCCCTGCAACAGGCCGGCACGGACCCCCTCCAGCACGTAGGTGGCCGGCGACAACCGGGCCACAGCCTGCATCCAGGCCGGCAGCACGCTGACCGGATAATAGACGCCCGACACCAGCAGCAGCGTTGCCTGGATCACATGGGTCATCTGCGCCCCACGCTCCGGGAAGAGCAGGGGCATGATCGAGGCCACGATCCCTAACCCGATGAACGACAGGCTCCCGGCCAGCAGAACCAGAAGGCTGCCACCAAAATTGGCTCCGCTCAGGTCCAGTTTGAAGAACAGGGCCACGACCAGCAGGATAACCGTCGTGTGCAGCAGGCCATAGGCCAGCGAGAAGGCGGTCTGACCCAACATGTGGGTCAGACGTGGCACCGGGGCCATGAAGGTGTACTCGATGGTCCCTTCCCACCGCTCCCAGGCGATCACCTCGCTGATGGCGTCAAAGACGATGGACAAAAAGTGCCAGATCAGCGTCCCGGCCAGCAGGAACAGGATGAGATAATCGGTGTCTACGGCCTGACCGCTGATGGCCTCCATGCCGGCGCCGATGAAGGTGATGGCCAGGGCATTGGCGATGCTATAGGCCAGCCACACCACCTCCCAGCCCCAGTAGCGCCGGACCAGATTAAAGTTCCGTTCGATAAAACCGTAGGATGCCCGCATCTGGGCAACAAATTGTGTCATGTGGCCCTCCTCCTTCGATGGTGCCTGGCGCCTGAATTTGTGAGAATAGCTCGACAATGTTAGATTCGACCTCACCCCTACCCCCTGGCCCCCTTCCCCTCTCCGCCGCGGAGAGGGGAAGGGGGTTGGGGTGAGGTCCACCTTTGCTGCCGTTTATGTTAATTTAACATTGTCGAGATAGTCACCCCAACAAAAAGGCCGTGAGAACCCCCACGGCCTGTGGACGCAAGGCATCCGGGCAAACAAAAAGGCCGTGGGGTCGGTAGTGCCCCCACGGCCTTAGTTAACAATAACTAAAAGCGTCCGGGCGCACTACGACAACGAGGACCGACGCCGCCGCCGGCCGGTTCGATACGAACCCTGATCGGCAGAAAGATATCGTAGCGCATCCGATCCGCCTCCTTTCCTCAGATTAGAACGATTTTATTTTAGCCGATCATGCGCGCCATGTCAAATCGGCGACCCTTCAAGTCAAAGACTTGAGGTGCCAGACACTTGTTCATCTTCCACAGCTTCTATGGCTGAAGTGCGCCCCGGCCTTACCATGGCTCCTGCCATCATCTGGCAGCGTGCCGGAGAGGCGATCTGGAGTCAAGGCTTTAGCCGGTTTTTGCCAGAAACGAACCTGTTTTCACCGGCTAAAGCCTCCACTCCAACAGGCTGCCAGGGAAGAGGATGGGCAAAATTTAGCACGTCTGGAAAGGTCTCCAGGACCTGTCAGGGCTTTGATCAGCGGCAGGAGTCGTGTTATAATGCACCCCGTCTGGCAGTGCCGGGAGGTTGCCTGGTTATGCGCCGGGGTAAGAATCTGCCGGTGGGCATGCCGGGCAGCGAACAGGAGCGGCCTGCCCGAAGGAGCCGAAATGATGACCATCGTCCAACCCAGGATTTCCGTCCTGACGCCTGAACAGATCGAGCAGATCCACGGCTACGCGCTGAGCATCCTGTCGTCTGTTGGCGTGCGCGTGGATGCAGACTGGGCCAGGCGGCTGCTGATCCAGGCCATCGGCCCGGCGGCCGTGATTGATAATCGGGTGCGCATCCCCGGTGAACTGGTCGAGTGGGCACTGGCCGCTGCACCGCAGGCGGTGGAGATTTACAACCGGCAGGGTGACCTGGCCTTCCGCCTGCCGGACAGGGCGCGGTTTGGCATCGGCGTGACGGCCCTGTATTATCAGGACCCGGAGAGTGACGCCGTGGTGCCCTTTGCCCGGCAGCATATGCGCGATATGGTGCGCCTGGGTGGGGCGCTGCCCGGCTTCGATCTCATCTCGACGGTGGGGATCATCCAGGATGTGCCGCCGGAGCTGTCGGACCTGTATGCCGTCCTGGAGATGGTGGCCAATACCGTCAAACCGCTGGTCCTCCTGGTCTCCGACGAGGCGGCTTTCCCCACCGTCCTTGACTTGGTGGAGCATCTGCATGGCGATCTGTCGTCGCGCCCCTTTCTCATCCCCTACTTCAACCCCATCACCCCGCTGGTCATAAACCGGGGCACCGCCGACAAGATGCGGGCCGCCATTGAGCGCGGCCTGCCGTTTATCTATTCCAACTATGGGATGGCCGGCGCTTCCACGCCGATCACCCCGGCCGGGACGCTGGCCCTGCTGACCGCCGAACTCCTGGCCGGGCTGGTCCTCAGCCAGTTGATCCGGCAGGGCACCCCGGTCATCCTCGGCAGCCTGCCCGCCTTTTTTGATATGAAGGGCATGGGCAGCTTTTACGACCCTCAGAGCTACGTGGTGGACCTGGCCTGTGCAGAGATGATGGCCCACTACCACCTGCCTCACGCCGGCACGTCGGGGGCAGGCATGGGCTGGGGAGCCGACCTGATCGCCGCCGGCCATCAGTGGCTGAACCACCTGGTGAGCTGTATCGGTCAGACGGGGCTGGTCCCCTTTGTGGGCGACAATCTGGGGTCCAAAGCCTTTTCGCCGGCCATCATCGTCTATGCGGACGAGATCATTGCCCAGGCGCGGCTGTTTGCCCAGGGTTTCCCGGTGGACGATGAGGCCGTTGCCCTGGATGAGATCGCACAGGTCGGGCCGGGCGGCAGCTTTCTGACCTCGGCCCTGACCCTCAAGCTGTTCCGCCGGGCCTATTACCGCAGCCGCATCTTTCCCACCCTGACTCTGGAGGAATGGCAGGCCAGGGGCTGTCCACGGGCCGAAGAGCTGCTGCGGCGCTACACCCGGCAGTTGCTGGCCGAGGCGCAGGCCCCGGCCGACCATGAGGAGCTGATCGCTCGCGGCCAGGCTTTTATCCACAGCCGGCCGGCCAGCCGACGATGAACATCCCCTCCTCTGTCCACCATCCGTTGCGGCGCATGATTGTGCTGTTGCTGCAACTCGACCGTCCGGCCCCGGTCCGCAGCGAGGCTGAACTCGCGGCCGAGGTGGAGCGCCACTACCGCTGGAACTTTGCCGTCAACCTGCTCGACGGGGCGAGCTTCTGGTTTGGCCTCAGCTTTGTCTCGTCTTCCACCATCGCCCCGCTGTTCATCAGCAAGCTGACCCCCAGCCGTCTGCCCATCGGCCTGCTGGCGGTCATCGCTCAGGCAGGCTGGTTTCTGCCGCAGATCTTGACGGCCAATGTCGTGCAGCGGCTGCCACGCAAAAAGCCGGTCGTGGTCAATATCGGGTTCTTTCTGGAACGGCTGCCGCTGGCCCTGGTGGTGATCTCGGCTCTGGTGGCCGGGCGGTCGAGCAGCCTGGCGTTGGGGCTGTTCCTGGTCGGCATCGCCTGGCACGCCGTGGGGGCGGGCGTGGTGGCCACCGCCTGGCAAGACCTGATCGCCCGCTGCTTTCCTGTGGACCGGCGGGGCCGCTTTTTGGGCATCACCAACTTTGTCGGCACCGGCATGGGGGCGGCTGGGGCCGCGCTCAGCACCTGGCTGCTGAGAACAGTTCCTTTTCCTGTCAGCTTTGTCTATCTGTTTACCATTGCCGCCGGGGGCCTGCTGGCCAGTTGGGGCTTTCTGGCCCTGGCCCGCGAACCGGTGCAGCCGGCCACCCTTCCCCGCCAGAGCAATCGCCAGTTTCTGGCCAGCCTGCCCGGCCTGGTGCACCATGACCACAACTTCCGCCGCTTCCTGATCGCCCGGTCGCTGCTGGCTCTGAGCGGCATGGGCAGCGGTTTTCTCACCGTGGCCGCGCTGCACCGCTGGCAGATCCCCGACAGCACGGTGGGCCTCTACACCGCCCTCTATCTGCTGAGCCAGACGGCAGGCAACCTGCTCTTCGGCTTTCTGGCCGACCGGTGGGGGCACAAGCTGTCCCTTGAGTTGGGAGCCCTGGCGGCGACCGTGGGCTTTGTCCTGGCCTGGCTGGCCCCCTCGCCGGGATGGTATTATGCCGTCTTTGCCCTGCAGGGCATCACCGTCAGCGCCACCCTTGTCTCCGGGATCCTGGTGGTCATGGAGTTCTCCACGCCACAGGTTCGGCCCACCTACATGGGCCTGGCCAATACGGCGGTTGGGCTGGTGGGCATGGTTGCTCCCCTGCTGGGGACCTGGCTGACAGCCTTTGGCTACGGCCGGACCTTTGCTGCCAGCGCCGTTGCCTGCCTGGCGGCGACGGTCACCATGCGTTGGTGGGTGCAGGAGCCCAGGTGGGCGCCGGTGAACGGCCAATGGCTGGCAGAGCGATCGGCTCATCCTGCCGATCCGTTGTTCCCGCCGGACCTGGCGGGGGTTGCGGAGCGGAACATCCGTCTGGGAAGAGACGAAGAACGATGACCGTTTTATGGAACGTGGTGTTGCCGGTCTTTTTGGTGGCCGGTGTGGCGGTGCTGGCGCAGAGATCCCTGCACCTCGACGTCAAGACCCTGTCGCGGGCTACCTTTTACCTGTTTGCGCCGGCCCTGGTATTCGATTCGCTGGTCAGTTCTGACATCGGCGGGGGAGAGTTCGGCCAGATCGCTGCCGCCGTGCTGCTGACCACGCTGCTCCTGTGGGCAGTGGCGGCTGTTGCTGGGCGGCTCTTACGGCTGCAAGGGCCCATCCAGGCTGTTTTTGGGGTCGCCATTCTGATCATGAACGCCGGTAACTTTGGCCTGCCCATCAACCTGTTCGCCTTCGGACAGGAGGGCCTGGCCCGGGCGTCGTTGTACTACACGGTCAGCGCCATGCTCAGCTCCAGCCTGGGCGTTTATCTGATGGCCCGGGGCCAGGCCTCGGCCCGCACCGCGCTGCGCCGCGTGGCCGGCGTCCCGCTGATATATGGGGCCCTGCTGGGGCTGGCCCTCAATCTGGGTGGCCTGACCGTGCCCGAACCGCTGTGGAAGGCCGTGCACCTCCTGGGCCAGGCTTCGATCCCGGCCATGCTCCTGGTGCTGGGTGTGCAACTGGCCGATGCGTTTCAGAGTCGGCAGGACAGGCTTCATCTGCCGGCCCTGGCCGTTGTCGCCGTGGCCCGCCTGCTGATCGCTCCGGCGCTGGCCTGGGGGGTGGCCTGGCTTGTCGGCCTGCGCGGGCTGGCGCACAATGTGGTCGTGCTGGAAAGCGCCATGCCCACGGCTGTGATCACCACCATCCTGGCCACCGAGTTCGGTTCCGACTCCCATTTTGCTGCCCTGTGCGCCCTGAGCACGACGTTGCTCAGCCTGGGGACGCTGACCCTGCTGCTCAACTGGCTGCTGTGAGGAACGATGATCCTGCTCCTGAGAGCCGGGTTCACGGCCCGGTATAGCTCCTGGCAGCGGGCGGGCCGACCACTGGAAAGGCGCCCTCCGCACGAGTGGATCAGGGAATGGTCAGAATGGAAGAACCGCTCTATACCATCCTGCTGGTGTTGACCCTGCTGGTCATGGTCGTGGGCCTGATCGGCACCGTGACGCCGGTTCTGCCCGGCACCGTGTTGATCTTCCTGGCAGCCCTGATCTACGCCCTGGTTGAGGGCTTTCGGACCGTCGGCTGGCCGACGCTGCTCGTTCTGGGGCTGCTCACCCTCATCGCCACCAGCGCCGACCTGTGGGCCAGTGCCGCCGGGGCCAAAGCGGGTGGGGCCAGCGGCTGGAGCGTGCTGGCCGGGTTGGCCGGCGGGCTGGTGGGGTTCATCCTGTTCACCCTGCCAGGGGGGATCCTCGGCGCGGTGGTGGGGGTGCTGCTGAGTGAGATGCTCCGTCTGGGTGATTGGAAGAAGGCGCTCAAAGCGGGCAGCGGCTGGCTGCTGGGCTGGGTATTGTCGGCCATCCTGCAACTGAGCATCGGCCTGGTCATGGTGGCGCTCTTTATCTGGCAGGTGATCCAGGGGCCTGAGTAGGGCAACTGCAAGCAGTTGCCCTACATTGCAGGCCTGATCGTGGGCGGGATTGCCCAATAGATGCATACAGGCGCACCTCTGCCCTTGATCTCCACGGCGGGCAAGGGTTCAAACCGCCAGCCGGGCAACGTCCCCCCCAAAGATTCGACGACCGCCTCGGAGACGATGATCTGGCCGTGTTGGGCCATCTCCACCAGCAGGTGGGCCGTGTTGACCGCATGGCCCACCATGCCAAAGTTCATGTGGCTCGGCGCACCGATGTTGCCCATGACCACTGTGCCCTGGTCAATGCCCACCCCCAGGCCAACCTCCATCCCCCGCTCTTCCCGCCAGCGACGGCACAGCCGGGCAAAGGCCGCCTGCATCTCGCCGGCGGTGTGCAGTGCCCGGGGTGCAGCATCTTCCTGGGCAAAAGGGGCGCCAAAACCGACCATCAATTCGTCGCCGGCCAGATCAAACACGGTCCCCTGGTGGTGATACACCACCCTCACCATCTCGGTAAAGAACTCGTTTAATAGATCAATGACCTCCCCCGGCTGAAAAGAAGAGGTCAGGCGGGTGAAACCGCGCAGGTCGGCAAAGAGAACCACCACCTCCTGGCGCTCGCGGCGCTCCAGAATTCCAGCCTCTTGAGCCAGAATGCGGTCCACCAGTTCGGGGCTGATATACCGCTCAAAGATCTGGCGCAGACGGTGGCGTTGTTCCTGTTCCGCCTGGAGGCGCATCGTTTCCAGCTCTTTCAACGGGGTAATGTCCTGCACCACGGCCACCTGCCCTACCCCGGCGACCGGCGAGACGCTGACATAGAGCGCCTGGCCGCCGTCGGCCGATACCTCCACCGAGTATGGCTGCCCACTGGCCGCCACACGGGCAAACAGCTCAAGCAATCGGTCCGGCAATATCTCCTGCACAGGGCGGCCCAGCGCCTGCTCGAGCCCAAAGGTCTGTTCAGCGGCCGGATTGGCCAGGATCAGCCGCCCTTCCTGGTCTATGACCAGGACAGCGTCAGTGGTGCCCCCCAGCACCGCAGCCAGCTTCTCCCGTTCCTCGTGGGCCTGCTCATACAGGCGGGCATTCCGCACGGTGATGGCGGCCTGGGCGGCGATGGAGGTCAGCAGCGTGAGATGGTCGCCATTGAAAAAGCCAGGCTGGGGATGGGTCAGCAGCAGGACGCCGATGATCTCCTGGCCCACCAGTAAGGGGGCAGCAATGGCCGAGCCAACCGCTTCCGTATCGCCAGGCAACACCAGCCAGCGGCGATCTTGGGTGGTATCGTGCACGATGGTCCCGGTCTGGTGCTGCTGCACCCAGGCGGCCAATCCCTGGTGCAGGATGGCCGGTGTCACCGACCCCACCACTCGCGGCGGCTGGCCGACACGGCTGATGATCTGCTGGGCCGAGTCGGGAGTTTTGCCAAAGAGGATGATGCTGCACATGCTGGCGGCCAACGCATCGCGGGTCAGAGTGACGATCTTGCTCAGCACTTCGTCGAGGGCCAGCCGGCTGTTGATCTCCTGGCTGATGTTGTAGAGCAAAGCCAGGCGGTTGCGCTCGGTCTGTAGGGCATCATGGGCATATTTCAGCCGCAACAGCGAACGGACACGGGCCAGGAGCTCCTCGCGGTTGAACGGCTTGCTCAGAAAATCGTCCGCCCCAGCCTCAATGCCCTGAATCCGGTCTTGAATCTGGTTGAGGGCGGTGAGCAGGACAATGGGGATGAACCAGGTCCGCCTGTCGGCCTTGAGCTGCCGACAGACAGTAAGGCCATCCAGGCCAGGCATCATCACATCGAGGATGATCAGGTCCGGCAACTGCGCTTCGACGCAGGCCAGCGCCTCTTCGCCACTGTACGCAGGAAGCACGCGATACCCGGCCCGGCTAAGCTGGAGTTCCAGGAGCTGCACACTGGGCACCGAATCATCTACGACCAGGATCGTGGCCTTCTGGTTTTTTCTTGCCGGATCGTCCATAGGCATTTCGGCTCATCGGTCATAGGTCGTTTAGACCAGAACCTCCATTCCCTCGCGGGCCAGGAAGGCAGAAGGGAACAAAGCCTGTGCCTGAGCTTCGATCTCTTCCAGGTCGTTATCGGTGTGCATCGGATCGTGGTGGAAGAGGGCCACCTGTCGCACATTGGCCTCCTGGGCCACCTGGACCGCTTCCAGCCAGCTACTGTGGCCCCAGTCTACACACCGCTGCTTTTCCTCGACGGTGAACTGTGCATCGTGGATGAGGAGATCGGCCCCCTGGGCCAGGTCTATCACCTCTGGAGCCAGACCTTCCAGCGGATGATTCACATCGGTCGCATAGACGATAACCTTGCCCTGACAGCTAATCCGGAAGCCGAACACGCCGCCAGGGTGCGGCAGCCGTCGAGGAAGCACCACCGTCTGGTTACCGATGACGAACCGTTCCCCGTCGCGCACCTCTTTGATCAACAGATCGGCCTGCAGATCCTCCAGGGTGAAGGGCAGATAGGCGTCATGCATCTGCCCGGCCAGGACCTGCTCAAGTTGCATGCCCACCCGGCGCTCGCCCATGATCACCAGACGGTTGTGCTTCTGGCGGGCCGGGTAGAAGAACGGCAACCCCTGGATGTGATCCCAATGGGTATGGCTGAACAGAATGACCGCGACCAGCCGGCTCATCGGCCGGCGCGCCAGGTCCAACCCCAACAGGCGAATCCCGGTCCCGGCATCCAGGATAATGGTCTCCCGGTCCAGAGTTTGCACCTCGACGCAGAGGGTATTGCCTCCGGTACGGACGGTATCAGGGCCGGGCACAGGGATCGAGCCACGGACGCCCCAGAACTTGACCTTCACCTTCGATCCACCCCCGCGACACCCGGATCATACCGCCGGGTTGACAGCGACAGGCAGCGGGGAGCGGATTTCCAAAGCGATGGCCGCATAGCCGGCCAGGATCTTCAGGACCTGTTCATCATGACCTTGAAAGGGCACATTTTTCCCCCGTCTGTCCACCGACAGGAGGCCCAGGTTCCGTCCCTGGCCCTGAATGGGAACCTGGAGCACGGCCTGGACCCTCTCGCCCGTTTGGAGCTGAATGCCCTCCCCCGAGTCGGAGCACAGGCGAACGGCTTTGCCCTCCTCCAACACAGGGCGCAACCCCTCATCGCCGGCCAGGCAGGGGACCTGCCCGCCGGGAGGGCCAGCCTGCCCCAGGGCTACGGCTACTTGCAGTTGTCCCGGCTGTTCAAGGAGCAGGAGCCGGCCCGCATCGGCCCGGGTGGCATACAACCCGGCCTCGACGATGCGCTGCAACAACCGCTCTCGTTCCATACCGGAGGTCAGAAACTGGCTGACGGCCACCAGCAGGGTGAATTGGCGGCTGTACTCGTTCAGAAGGACGTTCAGTCGGTCCCGCTCGCGGCCGGCCCGGTGATCGGCCAGCACCCGTTGCAGGCTAAAGAGGATCTCCTCGGTGGTGAACGGCTTGATGAGATAGTCGCGCACGCCCAGTTTCAGGGCACGGGCGGCCGTGCCTTCGGAACCGTAGGCCGTCATCATGATGGTGGGGATGTTCACCCCCCGCTGGTTGAGTTCCCGCAATAGTTTGATGCCGTTCATATCGGGCAGTTCGAGGTCCACCAGGATGGCGTCCGGTTGCATGGTGGATAGCAACTCCAGGCCTTCCGTGGCCGTGTTGACGCTGATAGTCACATACCCGCCATCGCGCAGGATTGCCTCCAATAGACCTGTAAGCTCCCTGCTGTCGTCAACGATCAGGATCGTTTCTCCTGCCATCTACTTTCTATCTTTCCACACCAGGATTGCCTGCTCAAACACCCACAGATGGAGGCAGGTAACTGCCTACCCTCCCCCAGGTTTGGGCGCACTCTCCGCATTGAAGTGCACTGCAATGAGCAGCTCGCCCTGTTGCCGGCCACTTTCTAACCTCCGGGAGGGTAACGGGTAGTAGCTCGACCATGTTCGATTCGACTTCCCCCCTACCCCCTGGCCC
>Ga0209101_1001577_pt1 | contig 16540 bp, 9 predicted proteins | sample ConPoolayeCmetaG_FD_185481 | JGI IMG/M metagenome (GOLD analysis project Ga0209101, IMG submission 185481) | Hot spring microbial mat communities from California, USA to study Microbial Dark Matter (Phase II) - Cone Pool mat layer C metaG... ...
GCAGTCTTATTGTCATCCTGATTTGCCTTGCCGGTATATGTCGGTATGTGGCGAAAACGGCGGCTTCAGAAAGCCTCATCAGCGCTTACGGGCGCGTCATCGTAGGGCGCTGGATCGTGTCGGCCCATCAAAATGCGGCGGCTATGTTGTTGGTTATTACCTGGATCATCGCCATCGTGCTGCTGCTCGATGTCTTCATGTGGTTGGTGTATTTGAACTTGCCCATCTGGATGCTGCTCATCATTTGGTTTCCGGCCTTATGGCTGGCGGAGAAGATTACCAGCTGGATCGTACCCAATATTCCCGTTGCAGGACACCCCTAAGCAAGTAGGACGACCAACCGCTTGTGTGCGCTTGGCGTCTTAGGAAGGCCATGAGCCGCTTGTATCTATGTGGGTTGCTCGTCGGGCTGTGGGCGGCCGCCCAGGCGCAGCGAGTGGACTTGCTGCTGACCGGCGATCCCTTCGACCTGGAGCGCTCGCTCGAGTGGGCGCGCAGCGCCGATTTGGTAGTGCGACGACGGGCAGCAGACACTCTGGTGCTGAGCGCGCTTCACGTGAGTGCCCTGCATCAGGCCCTTCGGCACCTGATAGCCGAGGGCCATCGGCGCGCCTACTTGCTGGCCTCGGTGGACGACTGGGAGATGCGCTCAGACAGTGTAGCCGTAGCCCGCCTGTACGTGGGGCCTCAGCTGTATTGGGTGCGATTAACCCTGCCCGAAGCAGACTTGCGCTGGTTAGATGCCCTCGGCGTGCGCGAACGACCGCGCACCGGCGAAGCCCTGCACTACGAGCAGCTGCTGCGCTGGCAAAGCTCATTGCTACAAAAAGCCGAAAACCGCGGTTATCCCTTTGCTACAGTGCGCTTAGACAGCCTGTATCTCCAGCCGGACGGCGGCGCATCGGCTACCTTGGCCCTATGGCGCGGTCGCTTTATTGCGTTCGCCGAACCCAAGGTAAACGGCAATCTCCGCCTGTCGCCCCGCTATTTAGCCCAGTTTTTGGGCATTAAGCCCGGCACTCCTTACAGCCAAGAGCGCGTGCTTCGCATACCCGAGCGCTTGCGCACTTTGTTGTTCGTCGAGCAGACCGAACTGCCCAGCATCACCTTCAGCGGCGACCACGCACGGGTGAATTTGTTTTTGCAAAAGAAGCGGGCCAGTCGCTTTGACCTCGTCGTAGGGCTGTTGCCCCAACCCAACGACCCTGCGGGCCGGCTCCTCGTCACCGGGGCCCTGCAAATGGCCCTGCTCGACGCTCTCAACGGCGGCGAAAGCATTCGCCTCGAGCTCGAACGCCTGCGCCCTGAGACGCAAAAGCTCGACGCGCAAGCCGCTTTTCCTTACCTTCTGGGCGCTCCCTTGGGTGTAGAAGGTCGCTTTCAGCTGTTCCGGCGCGACAGCACTTGGACCGATGCCTTTGGCGAGGCGGGCGTGCAGTATTTCTTAGATGGCATCGATTTCGTCAAGTTTTTCCTCGAAAGTCGAAGCCTGTCGCTGCAGCGGGTAGACACGGCGCAGGTGCGCCGGACGCGCCGCTTACCCGAGGCGCTCGACATGCGCCAGCAAGGAGTGGGTGTGGAATTGAACTTTAATCGGCTGGATTACCGCTTCAACCCGCGCAAAGGCTGGGCCCTCTGGGCCAGAGGCGCGGCCGGCTTTTCACGCTTTTTGCCCAACGCCCAAATTGAAGCCTTACAAGACCCGGCCGACACGGCCTTTCGCTTCGCTGCCCTTTACGACGGGCTCTTGCAGCGCAAAGCCCGCTATCAGGCCGACGCGCGCGCCGAAATCTTCCTGCCACTGGCGCTAAGGACAACCGTGCTGCTGCGCCTGCGGGCCGGCGCCTTGCTGGCCGACCGGCCACTGTTTGCCAACGAACAATATCGTCTGGGAGGGCACAAAACCCTGCGCGGATTCGACGAGGAAAGCCTCTTCGCCTCCCGCTTCGCCGTCGCTACGGCAGAGCTGCGCTTGCTCACCGGCCAAAACGCCTATTGGGCCGCCTTTGCCGACTGGGCGTATCTCGAAAACCTCACCGACCGAAATCGCTTTTTCTTGCGCCCCTGGGGCATAGGAGTAGGCCTCAACGTCGAAACCCAGGCCGGCATCTTCGGCATCAGCTTGGCCGTAGGTAAGCGCGATACCGCTCAGCCCTTCGATTGGCGCGCTCCCAAGTTTCACCTCGGCTACGTCAACCTGTTCTAAACCGGAAGGTGGTTTTACCATATCCGCTCTTCGCGCAGATAGCCGCGGACGTAGTCCTCAATACCCTCTTCCAAAGAGTAAAACGGCGCAGTGTAGCCGGCCAAGCGGCGCAGTTTAGTCATATCGGCCTGGGTGAAGTATTGATACGTGTCGCGGATATCCTCGGGAGTGTCTATGAAAGCGATGTTGACTTGAGCGTCCATGGCGCGAAAGGTGTTGTGCGCCAGATCGAGGAAGGTGCGGGCTTGACCGGTACCCAAATTGTAAATGGCATTGGGCGGGCGTTTTTCTAAAAAAAACAACAGCACCTCGGTCACGTCTTTGACGTAGATAAAATCACGGCTTTGCTCCCCGTCGCGGAAGTCGGGTCGGTGCGAGCGAAAGAGCCGCATGGCGCCGGTGCTTTTTATTTGGCGGGCGGTGTGAAACATCACGGAGGCCATGCGCCCTTTGTGGTATTCGTTAGGGCCGTAAACGTTGAAGAACTTGAACCCCGCCCACGGGATGTCGGCCTGAGGGGCGTGTTGGAGCAGCCACACGTCGAAGTCCTGCTTGCTTTGCCCATAGGGATTTAGCGGCCGCAAGTAGGGAATTAGGTCGTGGTCGTCCGAATAGCCGCGCTCTCCTGCGCCGTAAGTGGCGGCACTACTGGCGTAATAGAACGGCAGTTGGTAGTCGGCGCAGCGTTGCCACAGTTGCTGAGAATAGCGCAGGTTGAGCACCTCGAAGATGGCCGGGTCTTTTTCGGCAGTATCGGTTCGCGCCCCGAGGTGGAAGACGGCATCCACCTCTCGGCGGTGGGCGTCTAACCAGGAGAGGAATGCCTCTCGGTGTATCCGCTGCCGTATCCGTTTACCGGTCAAGTTGCGCTCCTTGTCCGCCCGATTAAAATCATCTACCGCCACCACATCGGTGTAACCGGCGTCGTTGAGCCGGCGTATCCAACACGAGCCGATAAAGCCCGCCGCTCCCGTAACAATGATCATGATAAGTACCTCTAAGCGACAGGAGCAAAGGTCAAAAAAAGCGCGGTATCTGCGGTAGGCGGGAATGGAGGGGCAGCACCCTTATATCTGAGGTTTGGGCGCGCCGCCGAATTTTCAAAAAAAATCCGGGAAAAGTAGGTAACCTCTTACTCGTTTGGACAACGTTTTACTTATAGGAAATGCACCGCTCCGTAGAAAAACACGCCTAAACCCTATTTTCTATGAGGACCTCTCATTGCCGGCTTATCGCGTTTCCCGTTCCCGGCGGTAAACCCCTTTGCCCGGCTCCTTTAGCGCGTACGCCATGCCGCTTCGGACCGCTTGTTTGCCGGAGGGTTGCGCGCCGATGCCGGTTATTGCAGGCCGTCTTTCAATAGAGCGAGTGTCGGGTGCCTTGGCACGCGCTGCGGCTTGGCGGATTCCTATCGAACAAGACAAGAGAGAAGCGATGAATTTCAAACATTTTAAAACCTTATAAAACAGATTGCTATGCGTAACTTAAAACCTTTCTTAGTGACTGTTGGCCTTTTGGGGAGCTTTTCGGGGAGTACCCTCTTAGGCCAGAACCCCGGCAATATTCCTTGGGATTGCGGCATGGCCGTAGTGACGTGTTTTTCCGGCGCCTTCCCTAATACTGGTAATGTCAATCCGAGCGGCCCGGTGATGGGGCTCATAGATGTGCGCGACCGCAGTACGGCACCTGTGGGCACATGGTGGCAGGCGGCTTCCACTCCCCCCTTAAAGTATATGCATCCTTCGTGGACGGCGAATACCATGGGTCAGGTGTTCGGCTTGGCCATTGACATGAACGGAGACATCTTTGTCACTCCTACCACGGTGTACTACTGCACAACCTCAAACCAACCCAGCCCCTTTGGGCCGGCAGGACCGGGCGGTATTTATCGAGTTTCGGGTACCACCGGCGCGGTTTTTCCGTACGTCTTTACAGGACCGTTTATCTCGGGCGGAAACACCATTCCCAATAAGGGCTCTGGATTGGGCAATATCTGTTACGACCCGGTGCACGACCAATTTTTTGTGACCAACTTCGCCGACGGCATGATTTATCGGGTCAAGAACGGGCAGGTACTCAGCCGCTTCGACCCTTTTAGCACGACTGCACAGGTACCTACGGTCTTTGTAGGGCTAGGAGAGCGGACGTGGGGCGTAGGCTACCATAACAACCGGGTGTATTTTGCCCGCTGGCAAGAAGACATAGGCCGACCTCATCCAGCCGCATCCAACGAGATTTGGAGCATCGGCTTGAACCCAACAACGGGAGACTTTTCAGCAGCCACTTTTAATTCTACTACCCAAGCCTATGAGGATGGCGAAAAGTTAGAAATAACCCTCCCCTGCTTTCAAGGGAACTGGTCTAACCCCGTTTCGGACATCGCTTTTGCAGCGGACGGGCGCATGCTCGTGGCCGAGCGCACGATGTCTTCGGACTGCGGTGGCGCTCTAACAAACAATTTTTTCGGTTATGCTCATTCTTCGAGAGTACTGGAGTACACGCTGGTGGGTAATACCTGGACGCTTACCCCAGGGCATGCCTCGTCGTTGTGCCCAACGACGAGTGCCAACGACTTGAAGTTCTCGGTAGGCAGAACAACCTTCAATGGTGCGAACAGCGCAGGAGGAGTAGACTACGGGTATGAGAGTTTCTCCCTTGAGCCCAAAGACTTTCACTGCGACAAGTATGTATGGGCCACCGGTGATCAGCTACACCAGCCCACCACAACATCCCACCCTTCTTGTCCTTCCTCGGTGAACAATGATACTTGGGTTTACGGTATGCAAGGCATGCCCGCTTCAGGAGGAAACAACTTTACCGGCGTGCTGGTAGATTTTGACAACGACGTATGCTACCACGACAAGATACAATTGGGGGATGTAGAAATACGGCGGTGCCCCTGTCCAAAGAGGGACACTCTCTGTGATTTGCTTGATATAAACTTGATCCCCTCTCGCGGAACGCCGCCGTCGTGTTGTTGGCACCTCAATCTCAACATGGGGATAAATGCTTTCGCGTTGGAGGCGCAAATATTGACGCCGGGGGTAGTCTTTAGCTCTATTCTTTTTGATCCTTTCTTTAACAGCTCTTCAACCAGCAATAGTTTTTGGCTCTCTAAATTCCCTAAAATAGGCATTCCGGCAGGGACTTATCCAAACGCCGTGAATTTTTGCCTGGGCAACATTACTTCGCCCAGTCAGGTGCCACAGGTTATTGTATTTAATTGGTACCAATTAGGGCCTGCCGACATTCCTGAAATATTCTGCTCCGATACGATAGAGTTGTATTGCGATCTTTCACCGGCGCCACCGCCTGCCTGCGCTGTAGCAGTAAAGAACATTGTGGAGTGCAATCCGAATAATCTATCGCAATACGTGCATTCGGTGGTGGTGCAAAACGCGAGTAATTTTTGCGCAACGCAATTTGTCTTGAGCAATCCTTCTCCGCCGGGGACATTTGGTTTTCTGCCGTGGCCTTTTGCGGTGGGACCGGTGAGTCCTTCGATAACCTCTTCGCCAGCATCTCCTTGTGTGCCCCCAGGAGGGATGTTCCCTGTGAACAATTTCACTATAGTGCCGGCTGCCCCGGTTACTGCCCCTACGCCGGTGTGTTTCAACATTACTTTGATCGGGCAGGATAGCTGTTGCACCTCAGGGCCGCATTGCGTAACGTTAACACCGTGTTGCGACCCTTGCCAAAGGCGCAGAGTCGTTGCGCAGCAGGCGCCTCAAGGAAAGTGTTGCCGCACGTTAGACATCACCCAGGGTTGCCCATTTCCTTATTTTAGCAAGCTAGAGCTGGCCATACTAACCCCGGGAGTTGTCTTCGGTTCTCATGCTACCGGGCCGGCCTATGCCGGCAGTTGGGTTAACCCGCTCTCTACACCTACCGTTGTTCAGTGGCAACACATCGGTGGCGCCGTTCCTCCTGGGAATTACCCAGGACTGATAAATTTCTGCTTGAGCAACATCCAAAATGCCTCACAGGTGCCTCAGGTGGTTGTGCTTAGGTGGCTCGTCTCCTCCAGCAAAGGCGTGGACAGTGTCGCCTGTGCCGATACGCTGCGATTCCAGTGCCCTCCTCCGGTAAATGAGGATTGCCTGAAACTCCTAAAATCTACCATTTCCTGCAAGAAGGAGGGCGGCGCCCTCTACTACGATTTGCAATTGGTCGTACAGAATACGTCTACGCCTCCTCACTCGGCCACACATGTACTGTTGACCCAAATTTCCGGGCCTGCGGCGACGATTTCCCCCAATCCCGCTCCGCTGATGCCGCCGCTCATGCCTTCCGGCACGGGAACCGTTAATGTCGGGCTGTATGGGCCGATGCCTGTAGGCAGCAAGTTGTGTTTTACGCTTCGCTTGATGGATATGAGCAGCGGTGATAATTGGTGCTGTAACGAGCCCGATACTTTCTGTGTGACCATTCCGCCGTGTTGTTGCGACTCTACCATAGGGCCGATTTTGGTCAGTGCGGTGAACGCGACAGTGCAAGGATGCAAAGTTACCTTGACGATAGACAGCATTCCGTGCAACGGCTTTGTGGACTATATCAACTGGGGAGATGGGAATCAAATCGGCGGCCCCTTCCTTCCGGGTAGCATGCCTATGCACACCTATCTGAACAGCGGCACGTATGTCATTTCCTATCTGTTCATTATTCTGGAAGATGACGGCACTATCTGCTTAGAAATGATGTTGCAAGATACCGTGAAAGTAGATTGCCGGGAGTGTAGATGCGTAGGATACAGTAACATAAGTATTTCTTGGTCGAAAAAGGGTAAAACGTCTTTAAAGTGTGATAGTCAATTTGTATTTGTGCCGTGTCCACCTCCGGGCGGGAGTTACACGGTGAGCGGTGTGCTTACCTGTCAGGGTAAAGACTGTCCGAGTCCAGTTCCTGTGAATTAGCAATGGGTACGGGTGCAGCCGACTCCCGTAACCGTGGTGGCTTCGGGGACGACGGTGGCCAATCCCTCCTTCTCCATCTCTATTTTACCCGCTTGGTACACCACGCCGGGGCATTATGAGCTGCAGCTATTTGGGCTGTGCGGCAACGACACGTGCAGATGTGTGCTGAGGGTGGCAATAGACTGTCCGGACCCTTGTCCCTGCGTTCCCAAGAGCCTTTGGGCTTCCGTCAACCAGGGCTTTGCCGTTAGTGCCGGTTCCTTATTTAATTGCAAGCGGTGTTTTAGTCCTGTGGGGGCTTTGGGAGCATGCGACAAGGTGGAATGGTTCTTACAAACACCTACGGGACAGACCCTGCTGGGCACTACGACGGGTAACCAGCCCTTCTGCTACACCTTCCCGGCGCCCGGTGGCGTGTTTACCGTAGTGATGAAGGTTACCCGCTTTAAGTCCGATGGCAGCATTTGCGCCGTTTTTGAGAAAAAGCAACAGGTCCACGTAAAGTGTCCGGATATAGGCACTCCCGATTGCAATTTCCCGGTATGGTCCAATCCGACTTTCTCGCAGAACTCTGTGCCGGGTATCTTAGGCCAAGGAGGGTCTACTACCGGTTGGGCCAGACGGCTCGGCTCTCCTCAGTTGGTAGGTAATGTGCCCACAGCTGCCGACGGCTGGGCCGTTCTTTTGGAAGGGGGCGAGATAGAAGACGACGCTGTCCAGGCAGATAGACCGATATGCGTGGTAAGGGATAGCGGTGCCTTATCGTTGCGCATTAAGCCGACAGAGTGGCATGAGGGAACAGAGATGGTAGTGGCCTTTAAAGAAGAACATTTTTCCGATCCTCCTGAAGCGCATGTCTTGAAGTTCACTCTTCCGCAAGAGGGTATGGGTGAATGGTTAGAGGTGGAAGTTCCCTATAACTTGCGCAATTTAGAGCAGTTGGATAGCTGCGGAGGCTCTCCTGCGAATGCGAAGATTAAGCCTATAATAGGTATTTGCGTACCCACCCATCTGCTCGACAAGCGTCCGGCCGTATTGGTGGATTTGTTCTGCATGAACGGACAAGTAGTATCCGCGCACGAGCCTTCGGCAGCGGGCGATATGCGAGTATTCCCCGTACCCACCACCGGACTTTTGCGGCTGCTTTTGCCCGAAGATGAGGCGGCAGGCAGGGTGCTGTGGCGCGTGGTGGACAACTTGGGGCGCATCCTCTTGGAGGGCGAGCTCACCTCACCGTCTATAGACGTGAGCACGTTGCCGGCAGGCTTTTATCGCGTAGAGGTAGAAAGCGCCACGCAGCGCTGGTCTAAGCCCATAGTGAAAGAATAACGCGGAGCAAAAATGGTGTTGACTACCGGCCTTGCGAGAGGATACTCTCGCAAGGCCTTATTTTTGCCCCTCCTATGGCACGTTCGCAGCGTACCCAAGCTTTTTTACAACTCGGCCTGTTTTCCGCCATCTTGGTGGTGGTCAATATTTTAGCCCATCAGGTGTACACCCACATAGACCTGACGGAAGAGAAGCGCTATACCCTGACCAAGCCCACGCGCGAATTGCTTAGGAGCATCAACGACCGCATCTATGTGCGCGTGCTGCTGGAAGGAGAGTTTCCGGCGGGTTTCAAGCGCCTGCGCACGGCTACGCGCGAGATGCTCGAGGACTTCCGCTCCCTGAACGCCTACATTGACTATCAGTTTGAAGACCCCAACAAGGGCAGTAAAGAGGAAGTGAACGCTCGGCGCAAGGCGCTATTGGAAGAGGGCATTGCACCGGTAAACTTGAATGTGCGCGGCGAGGGCGAAAGCAAATCGCAGATCATCTATCCTACGGCCATTTTTCACTACGGCAAGCGCAAGGTAATCGTAAACCTGCTCGAAAACCAGTCGCCTACCCTCACTCCGGACGAGGTGATCAACAACTCCATTAGCCTGCTGGAATACAAGTTTGCCAACGCCATCAAAAAGCTGCAGGCCAAAGGGCGCCCCATCATCCTCTTCACGCGCGGGCACGGAGAGCTGGACGAGCTGCAAACGAAGGACCTGGAGCGCTCGTTGAGGCAGTTTTACGACACCGACCGCATCACCTTGGACTCGGTCGTTCACCTGCCCGCCGATAAATGCGCGCTGCTCATCGTCGCCCGGCCGCGCAGTGCCTTTTCGGAGCGGGACAAGTTCATCATCGACCAGTACATCATGGGCGGCGGTAAGGTGTTGTGGCTTATCGACCGCCTGGACGCCGGTTTAGACAGCCTGCGCCACCGCAAGCGCTTTATTCCGCAGGACTATCCGCTCAACATCGAGGATGTGCTGTTTAAGTACGGCGTGCGCATCCAGCCCGACCTGGTGTTGGACATGGAGTGTACCCAAATACCGCTCCAGGTCGGCGTAGTAGGCAATGCGCCTCAGTTTCGCCTCTTCCCTTGGCCTTACCACCTGGCCGTGTTGCCTACGGGCAACCATCCGGTAGTGAAAAATCTGGACCGCGTCGAACTGTGCTTTTGCTCCTCTATGGACACTATACGCACTAAAACGCCGGTCAAGAAGACCGTCCTGCTTCGCAGCAGCAAGTACAGCCGCCTGCAGTTTAGCCCCATTGAGCTGGGTTTTGACATTATGGGCGAGGAGCTGAAACCGGAGTATTTCAACAAGGGCCATCAGATTTTAGGCGTGTTGCTGGAGGGCGAGTTTCCCTCTGCTTACGAAAATCGCGTTACAGAGCAGATGGCTCAGGGCCTTGAGCAGGTGGGTGTAGTGTTTCGCTCGGTGAGTGAGCCTACGCGCATGATCGTCATCAGCGATGGCGATGTAGCGGCCAACTTTGTGCGCGACCGGGAGAAGAAGGAGTGGCTGCCGTTGGGCTTTAACCGCTTTGAGAACGCTACTTATGCCAATCGCGACCTACTGATTAACGCTGTGGAGTACCTCATCGAGCCCGGCGGCGTTATCGAAGCCCGCTCGCGCGAGGTCAAGCTGCGCTTACTCGATACGGTGCGCGCTAAGGAGGAGAAGCCCCTCTGGCAAGCGCTTAACATCGGCGCGCCGCTTTTCTTCTTAGGCCTTTTCGGCATCCTCTTTCAGTGGCGGCGCCGGCGCCGTTACGCTCGCTGAAGGGCGCGCGGTGAACTTTCGGCAGGGCAGAGCGTTTCATCGGCCATGAAAATTGCCATACTTTCGGGAAGCACTCGGCTCCATCGCCAGTCGCATCGCGTGGCGCTGGCCCTGCAGCAGTGGTTACAGACTCATACGCCGCACGAGGTAGAGGTGCTCGATTTAGCCGAGTATCGATTTCCGGTGTTAGAGGAAGTATTTCATCGGCACCCTCATCCACCTGCCGGATTAGAGGAGTTTGCACGGCGCGTTCGGCAGGCGGATGCCTATCTTTTCGTATCGCCCGAATACAATGGCAGTTATACTGCGGCCCTTAAGAATGCCGTGGACTACCTCAAAGACCGCGAGTTTGCGCACAAGGTCGTCGGCGTCGTGTCGGTCAGCGCGGGCGCCCTGGGCGGCATCCGGGGAGGCATGGCCATGCAACAGTTGGTCCTGGGGCTTTGGGGCTATACCATCCCTCAGATGCTTACTGTAGGACAGGTGCAGCAGCGCTTTGACGAGCAGGGCCGGCTATTGGACGCCGCTTTTGAGAAGACTATCGGTCAATTTATGCAGGACTTTCTGTGGCTGGCCGAAGCGGTAACCGAAAAGCGGCGCTCTGAAGTAGCGATGCTTCATTAAAATACAGCAGCGGCTTTTACTGCTCGTCTTCTACCCAGTCGGCGACGAAGACGTTGGTGTCGCGCGTGCCCCCGTTGTTGCGGTTGCTGCTCCACACCAGGCGTTTGCCATCGGGTGAGAACATAGGAAAAGCGTTAAAGGCGCTCTCGGTAGTGACGCGCTCCAACCCTGTACCGTCTACGTTGATCAGATACAGTTGAAAGTCGTATCCGCGGGTAGAATGGTGGTTGCTGGAGAAAATGATTTTCTTGCCCGAGGGATGGAAATAGGGCGCCCAATTGGCCTTTCCCAGGCGGGTTACCTGGCGCAGGTTGCTACCGTCGGCATTGCACACGAAGATTTCCATATTGGTGGGCGCTACCAGTCCTTGGGCAAGGAGTTCGCGGTACTCTCGAATCTCCTCTTCGGTCCTGGGGCGACTGGCGCGGAAGACGATCTGAGAGCCGTCGGGGCTGAAGAAAGCGCCGCCGTCGTAGCCTAAGTCAAAGGTGATTTGGCGCGGGTTGGAGCCGTCGATGTCCATTACCCACAGGTCGAGGTCGCCCGAGCGCATACTGGTGAAAAGGATTTTGTCTCCTTTTGGACTGACAACGGCTTCGGCATCGTAGCCGGGGTGGTCGGTCAGTTGTCGCACGATATTGCCTTGCAGGTCAGCCACGTAAATGTCGTAGGAGTCGTATATGGGCCATAAGTACTTGCCCGAAGGCTGTGGGACATGTGGGCAGGCATCTCCTCCGCCCATGGTGCTGGCGAAGAGGATGTGTTTGCCGTCCGGCATGAAGTACGAGCAGGTCGTGCGGCCCTTGCCGCCGCTGATGCTGAGTGGGCGATAGTCGGGGTTGTTGGCGGCCTTTTCCACTTCCATGGCGTAGATGTGGTCGCATTGCAGCTTCCAGGCGGGGTTATTCGTCTGAAAGGTGAGCCATTTTCCGTCGGGGCTCCAGTAAGCCTCGGCATTGTCACCGCCGAAGGTCAGCTGGCGAATGTTGCGCAAATATTTCTGTTCCGTAAATGAGGTGGGAATGGCATCGGTCTGGGCCCACAAAAGGGCAAGCGGAGACAGAGCGCCGCATAACGTTGCTATCAGAATACGCATGGAGCTAATGAGTTTGTTTTGTTGAAAGGCCTGCAAGATTAGGGCAGATACCCTGTTGGACTGTCAGGGCTGTGTCAAAAAACGGCGTAACCGGTGCGGCGAAATGAAGGGGTTGCCAAACGCATTTTTTTTGTAGCGTTGCACCGGATTTTTCATAAAAAGACGCGAAAACCATGTACCGGAGAATTTGTACCCTGCTTGTCATCGGTATTTTTCCCATCGGTTTGCGGGCTCAAAAAAACGCGCCTTCTGCTTCGCCGGTTCAGATAGACGAACGCCTGTATAATGCTCTGGAGTGGCGCTGCATCGGTCCCTTTCGGGGTGGGCGTTCTGCTGCAGTAGTCGGAGTATCGGGCAAGCCTAACTTGTACTATTTTGGTTCGACAGGCGGGGGCGTTTGGCGCACTACAGACGGAGGGCGCACGTGGGAGAACATCTCCGACGGTTATTTCGGTGGCTCTATAGGCGCCGTTGAAGTGGCGCCTTCTGACCCCAACGTCATTTACGTGGGAGGAGGTGAAAAGACCGTGCGCGGCAACGTGAGCGCGGGCACGGGCATGTGGAAGAGCACCGATGCCGGGCAGACGTGGGCATTCGTAGGGCTGCCCAACAGTCGGCATATCCCGCGCGTGCGGGTACATCCGAGCAACCCCGACTTGGTCTATGCGGCCGTATTAGGCGATCTGTTTAAGCCTACGCCCGATCGCGGAGTATACCGCTCAAAGGACGGTGGCCGCACCTGGGAACGTATCCTCTTCGTCAACGAGAATGCGGGTGCCGTAGACCTGTGCTTTGACCCGACAAACCCGCGCATTCTGTACGCCAGCACCTGGCGTGTACGCCGTACTCCTTACAGCCTGAGCAGTGGCGGAGAGGGCTCCGGCTTGTGGAAGAGCACCGACGGAGGCGATACGTGGAAGGAGCTAACGCGCAACCCAGGCCTTCCGCAAAAAGACACCATCGGTATCATCGGTGTAGCCGTCTCGCCGGCTATGCCTCAGCGCGTCTGGGCTATCGTAGAGGCTCAAAACGGGGGGGTCTTCCGCTCAGACGACGGCGGAAAAACCTGGGCCAAACTGAACGAAGACCGAAACCTGCGCCAGCGCGCCTGGTACTACACGCGAATTTACGCCGACCCAAAGGACCCCGATAAGGTGTACGTCGTCAACGTACAGTATCACGTCTCAAAGGACGGAGGGAAGACGTTCACCGCCAAATCGGCCCCGCACGGCGACCACCACGACTTGTGGATAGCGCCCGAAGACCCCAAGCGCATGATTATCGGTGACGACGGCGGTGCCCAAGTTTCCTATGACGGCGGTGAAACCTGGAGCACCTATCACAACCAACCCACCGCCCAATTCTACCGGGTAACTACCGACAACGCTTTCCCTTACCGCATCTACGCCGCCCAGCAGGACAACACTACCGTCCGCATCCGCCATCGCACGGAGGGCAGCAGTATCGACGAGCGCGACTGGGAGCCAACGGCCGGTGGGGAATCGGGCCATATCGCCGTAGACCCGACCAATGACGACATCGTCTACGGTGGCTCCTACCACGGCTATCTTACCCGAGTCGATCACAAAAACAAAACCGTCCGCGCCATTAACGTCTGGCCCGAAGACAACATGGGGCACGGTGCAGAGGACGCCCGCTACCGCTTCCAGTGGAACTTTCCGCTCTTCTTCTCGCCACACGACCCGCGCAAATTGTACGCGGCTTCCAACCACCTGCACGTCACTACCGACGAGGGGCACAGCTGGACCACTATCAGCCCCGACTTAACCACCAACGACAAAGAGCGCCAAAAATCTTCTGGCGGCCCCATTACCAAGGACAACACCGGCGTAGAGTACTACTGTACCATCTTCGCCGCGTGTGAGTCGCCCTACGAGCCGGGGCTGTTGTGGGTGGGCACCGACGACGGCTTGGTGCACGTTAGCCGCGACGGCGGCGCCACCTGGGCAAACGTTACGCCGCCTCAACTGCCCAAGTGGTGCATGGTTAACAGCGTGGAACCCGACCCTTTCCGAAAAGGCGGCCTCTACTTGGCGGCCACTTCGTACAAAATGGGTGACTACAGCCCCTACCTCTTCCATACGGCCGACTACGGACGCACCTGGCGCAAAATTACACAGGGCATTGCTCCGGAGCACTTTACGCGCGTCGTGCGGGCAGATCCCAAGCGCCGAGGCCTCCTTTACTGCGGTACCGAACAGGGCATGTACATCAGCTTCGACGACGGTAATTCCTGGCAGCGCTTTCAACTCAACCTGCCTATAGTGCCTATCACCGATTTGGCCATCAAGAACGACAACCTCATTGCTGCCACTCAAGGGCGAAGCTTGTGGGTTATCGACGACCTCACCGTCTTGCATCAGGTAAGTGAAAGCCTACAAGCAAAAGACTTCCACCTCTACGCTCCCATGCCTTCTTATCGCATGGCAGGGCGTCAAGTGCGCAATTTAAAGACGGCGGGAACCAATCACCCCGGCGGAGTCATGGTGCATTTTTATTTGAAAAATAAGCCTTCCGAAAAAGACAGCATAGCGCTGGAATTTCTCGATGCACAAGAACGGCTCATTCGGCGTTTCGCCTCTAATGCCAAGACCGACTCCTTACCCGAGCTGAAAGAAGGTGGTAACCGTTTCGTGTGGGATATGCGCTACCCCGACATTAAAAAGTTTGATGGATTAGTGCTCTGGTCTACCTCTTTGAAGGGTCCGAGGGTGCCCCCCGGTGAATACCGCGTGCGCTTGTGGTGGAACGGCCAAAGAGCCGAAGAGCGCTTTATCATCTTGCCCGACCCGCGCGCTTCGGCCCGCCCAGAAGACTACACCGCCCAGTTTGACTTTGTCAAATCGTGTGCCGACAAGCTAACGGAAGTGCACACGGCCATTGAGCAAATTCGCCAGGTGCACCGGCAAGTCAAGGAGGTGGAAGAGCGCCTACCGGCGCAGGAACAGATGACCGCCCTGCGCGAGCGAATAAAAGCCTTACAAACCGATATGACGAGTATTGAAGAGGCACTCTATCAAACGAAAAACCGCTCTTCGCAAGACCCGCTCAACTTTCCGGTACGCCTCAACGACCAATTAGGGCATGTCATGGAACTGGCAAATACAGGAGATTTTCCGCCCACGGTGCAAGCCGTACAGGTGCGAGATATGCTTTTTGAAAAAACTAACGCTCAATTGGAGCGATGGAAGAGTATTCGGCAAACCGAACTTCCGGCGCTCAATCGCCTCATTCGAGAGCTGTCCGTCGAGATGATTGGAGTAAAAGAATGAACCTACCACCAGGTAACTCGGCCGAAATCGTAGTCGAGCAATACTTCGTCAAGTAAGGAGTCGGCCCCGGGCACATAAGGCGTCTTTAGGTCGTATCCCCATAACTTGCCCAATCGGTACCAATAGGCGGCCGCCAATCCTCCGCGTGTTTCCTTAATCAACTCATAGAACGGTTTGCCTAATTCTTTTTCAATCATTTTGATGAGCACTTTGCCCTCGGTGCGCGTTAAGTTCTTGAGTTGTTCTTCGTAATCTTTTTCCAGGTCTCGCTTTTCTTGGCGATAGTAGCGTCGGCGCTGGCGTTTGTTCATCTGCTGCGTTTGCTCTTGCACTTCTTCGTACAGGCGAATAGCCTGCAGGGCATAAGGATAAACTTTTCGGGCTGCTCGAGTGTACAGGTAGTATTGTCGGCGTTCGGCGTCGTCTTTAAAGGTGCGTCGAGCGGATACCTTGACCGGAGGCAGAGCCATGACGAACGTGGAATCGCCGTTGATAACCTCCAATCGGGCCCATGCGCCCCCAGGGGCAGGGTGTGCCGGGCCTTCTAAGAGCTCGTCGGCCGTCCATTGAGCAAGGCTGAGGGTAGCGCAACAACACAAGACTCCGACTATGCCTGCGGTGCGACGGTACCGCGGCTTTCCCTGTACTGTCCAGGGCGATAGGCGTTTGCCGTGCAGTGGGCCGGCGAAGGCCGTTAATGAAGATGGCGCGTTCATGTGCGTACAGTTGCGCAGTGGCATTAAAACGTTACGGGACTCCTTTCGTTACGCGGTTGTTCTCCTTTTTCGCTCATGAAAAAAGCGCCACTTTGGGAAGGCTACTTCAAAGTGGCGCTTAAGGCGTTGTGAAACAGAGGCAGTGCCGTTACTTTTCCTGCTCTTTGCGTTTGGCGGCTCTGGCGGCGCGGGCGATGGCGAGGGCTTCGGCGCGGGTGAGTTTGGGTTTGTCGGCGGTAGGTTGTTGGGTTTTTTCGTCTGATTGTTGGGCGCGTTTAGCGGCTCTGGCGGCGCGGGCGATGGCGAGGGCTTCGGCGCGGGTGAGTTTGGGTTTGTCGGCGGTAGGTTGTTGGGTTTTTTCGTCTGATTGCTGGGCGCGTTTGGCGGCTCTGGCGGCGCGGGCGATGGCGAGGGCTTCGGCGCGGGTGAGTTTGGGTTTGTCGGCGGTAGGTTGTTGGGTTTTTTCGTCTGATTGTTGGGCGCGTTTGGCGGCTCTGGCGGCGCGGGCGATGGCGAGGGCTTCGGCGCGGGTGAGTTTGGGTTTGTCAGCGGTAGGTTGTTGGGTTTTTTCGTCTGATTGTTGGG
>Ga0209101_1001578_pt1 | contig 16527 bp, 8 predicted proteins | sample ConPoolayeCmetaG_FD_185481 | JGI IMG/M metagenome (GOLD analysis project Ga0209101, IMG submission 185481) | Hot spring microbial mat communities from California, USA to study Microbial Dark Matter (Phase II) - Cone Pool mat layer C metaG... ...
GGGCGTCCGCCGGATGCAGCCCCGTGGACAAGCATCCTGCCGCCGCTAGTGGCGATAAGTTTGGCCCTGGCGACGAACAAAGTGGTACTATCGCTGTTTGCCGGTGTGCTGTTGGGCGGAGTGCTGATTGCCAGGGCGGCGTCGTCCAGTGTCTGGCTGGCGATACCAGTCGGGTTGTGGCACACTGGGCAAACGATCCGCAGCGTAATTGTTCCCGACGACTACGATCCGACCAATATGCAAATCCTCGCTTTCGTCGTGTTGATGATGGCAATGCTGGGGGTGATGCTGGCCTGTGGCGGCCTGCAAGGAATCGCCCAGTGGCTTTCCCGCTACGCTCGTTCGCGCCGCTTGACGCAACTGGTCACGGTGCTGCTTGGGCTGGTGGTATTCATCGACGATTATGCCAACACGATGATCGTCGGACCGACGATGCGCCCCCTGACCGACCGCCATCGCATCAGCCGCGAAAAACTGGCGTTTCTGGTGGACGCCACCGCCGCCCCGATCGCAGGTCTGGCAGTGGTCAGTACGTGGATTGGTTACGAAGTCGGGCTGCTTGGGCAACAGGCTGCCGATTTGAAACTCGGCACGGACGGCTACGGCATCTTCTTCGACGCTATCGGCTTTCGCATCTACTGTTTGGGGATGATCGCCTTTTTGGTGTGGAATGTTCTCAGCGGGCAGGACTTCGGCCCCATGGCTGCCGCCGAACGACGCGCCCGCCAGCTTGGCAAACCGCTGGCCGACGACGCCGGGCTCTCAGGAGGAAAGATGCTGTCGGCTGCTGCGACGCGCCCAGACGCTCCACCGCGCGCCATTAGCGGACTTCTGCCGATGCTGGCGGTGCTCCTGTTTTTCCTGTGCGGATTGTGGATCGACGGCGGAGGCATGGCGGCCATGCAAGCCGATTGGTTCGCGCTGGGCCGGGCATCGGTGTGGCGCGAAGCACTCGCCAGCGCCAACAAGAACCTGTTGCTGACCTTGGCGGGAGGCTTCGGGCTGGCAACAGCCTGGGTGCTGGCCCTGGCCGCCGAGCGGATTTCGCTCGCCTCGGCACTGCAGGCCACGCTACGCGGCGCGCAGGCAGCCATCTTGCCTGTTACGATCCTGGTGCTCGCCTGGTCGCTGAACAGTTGCTGCGGGAAGTTGCGCACCGGAGAGTATCTGGCAGAAATGCTTACGGGGGTGATCGGGCCTTCGCTCTACCCACCGCTGGTGTTCGTGGTGGCGTGCCTGGCTTCTTTTTCGATGGGTACCAGTTGGGGGACGATGGGCATTTTGATCCCCACAGCTTTGCCAGTAGCTTTAGCCTTGGACGAAGGCGTCTACGGCCGAATAACCGTGCTGGCCGCAGCGGCGATCCTCGATGGGGCCATATTCGGCGACCACTGCTCGCCGATCTCCGATACGACCATCCTCAGTTCGGCCGCAGCCTCGTGCGATCACATGGCACATGTACGCACGCAAGCACCTTATAGCCTGCTGGTTGCGGCTTTGGCCCTGCTGCTGGGATACATTCCTGCCGCACAAGGCGCGCCGTGGTGGCTGGGATTGTGTGCCGTGACAATGGCCAGCGGGGCTGTGCTGGGCGGCCTGTTGCTTTGGCGCCGAAAAGTGTAACAGATGCTGTTATACGGCATAATGGTTGTCGTTTAGATCGACCGTTGTCATTTGGCTCGTGGTGTGCAACACTGGCTGGCGATTGCCCCTGCTGCTGGCGCGGGCAGGCGCTTTTAGGGTGGCGTTGCCAAAAAAGAGGTCGGCTGGAACCGCCCATGCGCGACAGTGTCTGTCAGGCAACGTCCGGCGCAAGTTGCACCGCGCAAGCGCAATGGGAGCGCGGAGCTGCCGCGCGGTTTCACCCTTTCCTATTGCCGCCGCGCGGAGCTAAAATGTATTGTTGTTTTGGTGCGACTGACCCCCGGAGGCCGATTGTGAGCAAAACTCCCGTGCAACGTACCGCAGCGTTTGCCGCCGATAGTCAACTCGACGACCATTCACTAGCGTTGCAAAGGGCATTGGCCGCAGCCAGTACCGCAGCCGACAACCGCGGCCAAGACATCTGCGTGCTGGACATGCGCGGGCTGAGCGATATGTTCGATTTCTTCGTGCTGGCCAGCGGGACCAGTCGCCGCCAACTGCACGCCATGAGCGAGGAAATCGACCGCGTGCTGACCGAACAGTGGGGCGAACAGCGATTGGGAATCGAAGGATACGAGGAAAGCCGCTGGATTCTGCTGGACTACGGCGATGTGGTCGTCCACCTGTTCGACCCCGATACCCGCGCCTACTACGCCCTGGAAGACCTTTGGGCGCACGCCAAGCGCGTTCCGTTGCGTTAGGCTTTTATGGCGTATCATGTCTCCATTGTGCGCCCATGTTGTACGAGATTTGGAGGGCCACGCTCCGTCGTGCCCGTGTTTGCCGTACCAACAGATGCGACCTCAGCGCGTATTTCTGTTTGGTTGCGGCCGCAGGCCGCGTCAGGCCGGCAGGTTAGGGCAGCGACGGTGTCCTTGTCCTCCGGCTGCACCCCGCTGTAAATGCCTGGCGGCAGTCCGGCAGCAGCAGTCGGCCACGCAACACTGAGCGACGCAAGTATTTCGCATGGGCATTCTACCGGAACTGAAAAACCGCTTTCGCAAGGCACTGCTATCGCTGACCGACGCGCCGGAGGAACTGCTCGAACAGGTGCGTCGCACGCAGGAGCCGCGCTTCGGCGACTATCAGGCCAATTTCGCCATGCCGCTGGGAAAGCAGTTGGGCAAGCCGCCCCGTCAGATAGCAGCGGAAATCGTGGCCCGGGCGGACCTGTCCGATATCTGCCACCAGCCGGAAATCGCCGGACCCGGTTTCATCAACCTCCGCTTGCGCGAACAGTGGCTGGCCGAGCGACTGGCGGAGGCAGTGGCCGATCCCCGCCTGGGAGTCCCCCCCACTACTAAGCCGCGCACGATCGTTATCGACTACTCGGCCCCCAACGTGGCCAAGCCCATGCACGTGGGCCATATCCGCTCGACGGTCATCGGCGATGCGCTGTGCCGGATATTGCGATTCTTGGGGCATCGGGTGATCAGCGACAACCACATCGGCGACTGGGGCACCCAGTTCGGCATGATTATCTATGGTTACAAGCACTTCCTGGATGCCGAAAGCTTCGCCCGGGACCCGATCCGCGAACTATCGCGTCTGTACCGCCTGGTGCGACGGCTGATGGACTATCAGGAAGCCGGGCAGGCAGCCGCCGCCGGCGAAGACCCGCAACTAGCGCAGCTTTCGGCCCAACATCCCGATATTGCCGCTTGCGTGCTACAGGAAACCGCAAAGCTGCACGGGGGCGATCCGCAAAACGTCGAGCTGTGGCGGAAGTTCATGCCCATCTGCTTGCAGGAAATCGAGCACATATACGCCCGGCTGGGCGTGAGCTTCGATTACACGCTGGGGGAAAGTTATTACCATGACCGTTTGCCGGGGCTGGTCGAAGACTTGCTGCGCCGGGGTATCGCCAGGTACAGCGAGGGTGCGGTGGCCATTTTCTTCGACGACCAGAAGACCCCCATGCTGGTGCGCAAGCAAGACGGGGCCTTCCTGTACGCCACCACCGACCTGGCCACACTCCAGTATCGGATGGAAAACTGGCGGCCCGACGCAATTCTCTACGTGGTTGATCACCGCCAGAGCCTGCACTTCGAGCAGTTGTTTGCCGCGGCCCGAATGATGGGCTACACGGGCGTGGAACTGAAACACGTTCGTTTCGGGGCGGTGCTGGGCGAAGACGGCAGGCCATTTCGCACCAGGGAAGGCGATACTGTGGAGCTGGAGCAGTTGCTCGACGAGGCGGTAGCCCGGGCGTTGCAGATCGTCAGCGCCAATGACGACCAGAAGCCCGACGGCCCGGAGCTATCGCCCGAAGCCCGCCGCCGCATTGCCGAAACGGTGGGTGTGGCGGCGGTGAAGTACGCCGATTTGTCGCAGAATCGCGAAAGCGATTACGTGTTCAGCTTCGAAAAGATGCTGGCCATGAACGGCAACACGGCCACATACATGCAATATGCTTACGCACGGGTGCAAAGCATCTTCGCCAAAGGGGGCGTGGATGTGGAGGGCTTGCGGCAGTCGGCCGGGCCGATCATGCTAGGCACCGCGCCCGAACGGGCGCTGGCCCTGGAATTGTTGCGCTTCTCTGAGGCTTTGGAGCTAGCCGTCGCCGACTATCGCCCCAATCAACTTACCTCCTACCTGTTCGAACTTGCGAACCGGTATTCGATTTTCTTCGAGCAGTGCCCGGTGCTCCGCGCCGAAACTCCGCAACTGCGCCACAGCCGACTGCTGCTTTGCGACCTGACGGCGCGGACGATCCGCAAGGGGCTGGAGCTGCTGGGCATCGACGTGGTAGAGCGGATGTGACCAGCCACGCATAGCACGGGCAGGTATGGCTTACGCCCGGGCGCCGGCCTGCTGTTTAGCGGCTTCTTCGCGAAAGTCGCCTTTGCGCGAGTCTTCCTGGCGCGAATCGTCGTCGCGTCGTTTTTCTTCTTCGCGTCGTTTCTGCTCGGGATATTTGATGCGCCCGTGGTAGATGGAAATCAGCGACATGGCCATGCTTTTTTCCACGGTGCGCAGCTCGCGCAACGTCAGGCCGCTTTCGTCGAACTGTCCGCCGCGCAGCCGGTTCTCGGCGATTTCCCGCACCAGGCTTTCGATTCTTGCCGGGGTGGGATCGACCAGAGTACGGCTGGCGCTTTCCACGGCGTCGGCCAGCATCAACACGGCGGCTTCTTTGGTCTGGGGACGGGGACCCGGGTAGCGGAAGGTGTTCTCGTCGATTTGGCCACCGTTAGGGTCAGACTGCCGCTGCTCGTTGGCGCGGTCGTAGAAGTACTCCACCAGCGTGGTGCCGTGGTGCTGCACGATCATGTCGATGATCGGCTGCGGCAGATGATGCTGGCGGGCCAGGTCGGCGCCATCTTTGATATGGGCGATGATCACCAGGGTGCTCATTGCCGGCACCAGCCCCTCGTGGCGACTGGCCTCGGCTCCCTGGTTTTCGGCGAAATAGCCGGGCTTGAGCATCTTGCCGATGTCATGGAAGTACGCCCCCACCCGGCACAGCAGGCCCCGCGCCCCGATGCTTTCCGCCGCCGCCTCGGCTATGGCGCCGACGGTTATGGAATGGTTATAGGTGCTCGGCGCGCGGCGGGCCAGCTCTTGCAGCAACGGATGCGTGACGTCGCCCAGCTCCAACAGGCTCAGGTCCGTAAGCACGCCGAAAAAGCGCTCCACGAACGGCAGCAGGCCGGTCATCAAGAACCCGGCCGCCACGGTCCACATGGCGTTTCGGGCGGCGTCGGTCAACAAGGCCACCGAGAGCGGCTGGTTGTCCAACACGCCCAACCCTATATGCAGCAACGCGGCGATGCCCCCGGCGGTTATGCCCACGTAAATCAGCTTGCTGCGGGTGCGGATGCGGGTCATGTTCAGATTGCAGTAAGTGGTGACCCCGGCCAGCAGCAAGAACTCCGCCAATCCCTGGCCGATCGAGATGGTCACCAAAAAGCTCAGCACACCGGTCAGCAGCAGTGCCAGCTCGGCACTGTAGGCGATGGACATCGTCATGCCGAACAGCAACAGGGGCAGAATCTCGGCGCGCCAGGCGTCCTGAGCAGTCCACCGCGCCACGGCCACTGTGACCACGGCCAGCGACAGCACCACAGCCAGCCGGCCGACGCTATCCAGCGGGCCGCGCTGCCGCAAGCGCATGTACACCCCGCAAAGCACAAACAGCGCGAAGCTCATCAGCACGACCGCGGCCGCGCGCAGGACTGATTGCGACCACGCTCGCTCTGCCAGCCACGCCTGATGTTCCTCGCGCAACAGCCGCACTTGCTCGGCCGTAAGCGGAACGCCCGCCTTGCCCAAATTGGCCTCGGTGGTGTACTCCAGCGTAACCGGCTGCACTTCGCGGAGGGCCTTTTCGATCGCTTCGTCGGTGCGCGCCTTGTCCAGGGTAAGCGTGGGTTTCAGTCTGGGTTTGAGCCAGGCGAACAGGCGATCGGCCAGTACCGGCGGCTGGAAGTGCTTGCGCAGGCTCTCGCGGATGATCGTGCCGTCGCCGATCAGCACGTCGGCCACCTTGACGGTTGTCTCCAGCGACGGCAGGTGGCGCGGATAGACGATGATCTCCTCCTGATTGCCGCCGCGCACCTGATTGCTCAGCCGGTGCAGCAGCCCGCGCTGCTCGAACGGCTTGAACGCCTCTTCCAGCGCCCGCTCGAAACGCTGCAAGTTCTCCGCACCTGCCACGGCCGCACGCAGGATGCGGAAGTGCTGCTCTTCTTCCTGGGGCGAAAGCGTCTGCGGGCTGCCGTCTTCGTTCGGCAGAGCAAACTGTTGCCACAACTTCGGATCGACCTGGGAGAACTCCGACCTGGAGGCCAGCTCCACCAGCGTGTTGCGAAGCTGTGCCCGCAGCTCGACCAGCGGAAGGGGGTCCTGCACGTAGATCGTTCGCACCAGGCTGCGCTGCCGTTCCAGGGCGGCGTTGGTGGCGTCGGGCACAGAGACCGAGAAGGGCACTCGGGCCAGAATGTCGTGCCCGGGCGTGTAACCGGTGCGATACGGGAAAGGCGGCTCCCAGCCGCGCACCATCAGGCAAAGCACCACGGCGGCCACCAGGGCCATGCCGATGCGGCCCAGCACATCGCGGCGGCGCAGGCTGATCCACGCCCGCTCCCATTGCCCCGGCGGCAACTCCAGCGCGGCCACCCGCTCCCACCTTGTTCGCTTCTGTCCCCCTGTGGCCATCTACTATCTATCAGTGGCGCGGTTTGCGCGGTTGTTCTTCGTAAGCGTTGACGATTTTCTGCACTAGCGGGTGGCGGACGATGTCGGCCCGCGACAGCCTGACCGAGGCAATCCCCTCGATGCCGCAAAGCCGCCGCAGGGCGTCGACCAGGCCGCTGCGGGTTTTCGGCGGCAGGTCGATCTGGGTAATGTCGCCGGAAACCACGATCTTCGAGCCTTGCCCCATCCGCGTCAAAAACATCTTCATCTGCGATACGGTGGTGTTCTGCGCTTCATCAAGAATGATGAACGCCTCGTTGAGCGTTCGCCCCCGCATGTACGCCAACGGAATGACCTCGATCAGGTCCTCGTCGGTAAAACGCTTTATCAGATCGTGGTCCATCACGTCGTGCAGCGAGTCCATCAGCGGCCGCAAATACGGATTGATCTTCGCCTGCAAGTCGCCGGGCAGATAGCCGAGGCTTTCGCCGGCCTCGACCGCCGGGCGGACAAGCACGATCTTCCGCACAGCCGCACGCTTCAGGTACGAGACAGCCGCCGCTACAGCCAGATAGGTCTTGCCTGTCCCCGCTGGACCGTAACACAATACCACCTCGTTGTTCCTGATGGCTTCCAGGTAGCGTGCCTGCCCGACGGTCTTGGGACGAATCTGCCGGCCCGCCTTGTAAACCTCGATCAGCGGAAACTGCTGCTGGGTCTGGCCGTCGCGCACACCGGCCAGCACGCGGGTGACATCCTCCGGCGTCAGCACGCCGTAGCGATGGGCCAGCGCCTGAAGCTCTTCCAGCACTGCTGTAGCCGAAGCTACCGCCTTCTGATCGCCCTCGACGTGGATGCGGCCGTCGCGGGCGGAGATGCTTACCCCAAGTTCACTGCGTATTCTGCGCACGTGCTGATCGCACGCACCGAACAGCGTCACCAGGGCCTTGGAACTGACGATCGATATGGCGGTCTCGCTCATCCCCCATGCGCCAAATGTTCTTCGATGGCGCCTAAGTATTGCTCGATTATATTACCGCGGCGTACACCTATAAGTATATGCCAACCGATCAGTATAGACTACCGCAATCCCCGCCCGCCACAAGTAGATGCGATGTAAACGTAACTGGCCATCCCAACACCTCTTACGTTCACCGCGCCCGACGATGCGATTGCCCCACTCGTCGCGCCGCTGCCTGCCTGTCGGCAGTACGTCTGGCCAGCGCGCAAAGACTCACCCCAGCCGCCGGCCAAGCGGTCGCGATCTGAGAATGCGGTCTAAGAATCTGACGCGGCCTGCGGCCGCAACCGAACGGTGTTGATGGAGGGACGCGCTGCGGTAGCGTCCGTTGCGCTTCGGTCGATGGCCGTCCAATCACCAGTGCCAAACGCGGCCACGACAGAGCGTGGCCCTCCATAACGCGTCTGGCCACCAGAGAGCGTGGCCCTCCAAATCGACCAATAACAGGCGCGCAAGACGCGCACAAGTTTCGCCGTCAGGGAATAATGGCCACCAGCGCCGGGCACACTGCAATTGGCTCTTTTTGGCTTTTCAGAGCCAGCAGCTTTGAGCCAGGAGCACTTTTGGCGTACAGTATATAGCCGCGGCTACAAGCTAACAGGAAGAACAACAATGCGCACAGCGGTCATCGAAGTGTTCGTCGGCAGGGCTTTGATGGTTATTGCCGTGGCGGGCGGACTTTGTTGGGTGGCAGACCGGGGGATGGCAGAGCGGGCATTGGCCGAGGTGATCTGGATCGAAGGTGAACAACCTGCACAAAGCCGGGCCACACGTCACCCCTGGTACACCCAGATCAAACGCCAGGAGCTATCCGGCGGCGATTTGCTGAGCAATTTCGACGACAACCGGCCAGGAGAGGCCGAGTATCGGTTCGCGGCCAAGTCGGCCGGGCAGTACGAGTTCTGGGTGCGGGCAAATCCGGTGCTGGCCAGACTTTCGTATCGGCTCAACGACGGTCAATGGCAGGAGATCGATCTCCAGCGCAACCAGGTCGGCAGCGTCAATATCGCCGCCGACGACAAGCCAGACCTGCGTTTTCTGGCCTGGGTTCGCGTGGGCAAAGTCGGCTTGCGCAAAGGGGAAAATAGCATCCAGTTCCGCATGCACAGCCAGCGGCACAACCACGGATATTTGGATTGCTTCGTGCTGGCCGACGAGCCGTTCCAGCCGTCGGGAAAACTTCGACCGGAGGAGATCGCCGCCTATCACCGTCGCCTGGCGGAAGAAAACAAGGGCTGGTTTGCCTTCGCCCCGACCGAGGAGCGCTTCGATTCTTCCAGCGGCTTCGACCTGCGGCAGCTAAACGAGGAGCAGGCTGGCCAGTCGGGCTGGATAACCGTAGGCGACGGGCAGTTTGTGCATCCGCGCACAGGCAAACCGGTGCGATTCTGGGCCGTCAACGGGCCGCCCGATAGCCTCAAAGACCGCCAAAGTCTTCGCCGCCATGCGCGGCTTCTGGCCAAGTACGGGGTGAATCTGGTGCGTGTGCACGGGGGGATTTTCGACGCCAACGGCGAGCCGGACATGGCCAAGGTGCACCACGCGCAAGACGTGGTCGCCGCCATGAAAGAAGAAGGCATCTACACACACTTTTCGATTTACTTTCCCCTGTGGCTGCGCCCCAAGCCCGAGACGCCGTGGCTGGAAGGTTACAACGGCAACCAGCACCCGTTTGCGGCGATCTATTTCAACCCCAAGTTTCAGGAGAAATACCGCAACTGGTGGAAGGCGCTGTTGACCACCCCCGATCCCAGCAGCGGCAAGCGATTGATCGACGAACCGGCCGTTTTCGGCGTCGAGATGGTCAACGAGGATTCGTACTTCTTCTGGACGTTCGCCGAGAAGAACCTGCCTGAGCAGCAATGGGCGATTCTGGAACGCCAGTTTGCCGACTGGCTCCGCCATCGCTACGGCTCGTTGGAAGCAGCGCTTGGCGCATGGAAAGGGCAGAAACATCCGCGCGACAATTTCGCTGCCGGTCGGGTGGCCTTTCGGCCGCTGTGGAACATCTTCAACGAGAAAACCCCGCGCGACCAGGATACGGTGCGCTTCCTGCTGGAAAGCCAGCGAGCATTCTACAAGCAGACTTACGACTTCCTGCGGCAGCTTGGCTTCAAGGGGCTGATTACCTGCTCGAACTGGGCCACGGCCAGCCCGCAAATCTTCGGCCCGCTGGAAAAGTACAGCTACACAGTGGGCGACTTCATCGACCGGCACGGCTACTTCAGTTGCAACCATAAGGGCGAGTTCGCCGAGTGGTCGATCCGCAACGGCCACACCTACAGCGATCGCAGCGCGCTGCGGTTCGAGGCCGAACGGCCGGGCAAGCCGAAGCTGTTCGTACACCCGGCGATGGACCCGCACTACGCCGGCAAGCCCTCGATGATCTCCGAAACCACCTTCTGCCGACCTAACCGTTACCGCAGCGAAGCGCCGCTGTATTACGCTGCCTACGGGGCGCTACAGGACTCGGACGCGATCGTACACTTCGCCCTGGATGGCGAGCGGTGGACGGTCAAGCCCCGCTTCTTCATGCAACAGTGGACGCTGATGTCGCCGGCGATGATGGGCCAATTCCCTGCGGCTGCCTTGATCTACCGTCTGGGCTTGGTCGAGCCGGGCGATCTGCTGGTCGAACTGAACCTGAATCTGGAAGACCTGTTGCGGCTACAGGGCACGCCGTTGCCGCAAGACGCCGCGCTGGACGAACTGCGCCTGAAAGACGTACCGCTGGGGGCAGAACTACAGCCGGGGGCCGTCATCGATCCGCTGGTCCATTACGCCGGGCGCACGTCCGTCAACTTCACCGACAAACCGGCCTCGCACCGCATAAAAGACCTCCGCCCGTATATCGATCGCCAGCAGCAAGTAGTTCGCAGCACCAATGGGCAGTTGGTCCTTGATTACGGCCAGGGCGTGCTGACGATCAATGCCCCGGCGGCGCAAGGGATGTGCGGGGCGTTGCGGGCCAAGGGGAAGACACGACTGGCCGATCTGACGATCGACTCGGATATGGAGCTGGGCGCCATTGTGGCCGTCAGTCTCGACGGACGTCCGCTATGCACTTCGCAGCGGATACTGCTTCAGGTGATGTCGGAAGAAAAGAACGCCCAGTGGCAAACCGAACCGGCCGGTCCTGGCGTGTACCGCATCGTAAACATCGGCCAGGACCCGTGGCTGGTGCGCAACATCAGCGGTGCGGTGAGTTTCCATCGGTCCGACGCCGGCAGGCTGCGCGTGACCGCGCTTGATCACAGCGGCTATCCCACCAAGGCCGGCCCTACAGCCCAGCGAATCGAATTGCTTCCGCAGACGCTGTACTATCTGATCGGCCCGTAATGCCGAGCGGCCGCTTTGCTCGGTCGGTTATCCCCCCTTGATCTGCTTTGGCAGCGTTATCGAATACAGGCAGACCACCGCTCCGGTGCCCATCAGCGTCCAGGGTGCCCACGGCGGCGGGTCGAGCACTTTGTTCGGTCCGATCTTTGGCGCCGTCTCGAAAGGCAACGTGGGCGCCGGTGGAGGCTCGCGTTTGCGCAGCACGAACTTGTCCACGGCCAGACACTCCAGCCCTACGATAATCAGCACCGTTCCGATGGCCAGAAACATTGCTCGCCACATATCGACTCACATCCTGGCGCAGGCTGCGCCGGCAATTTGGCGATTGGGCAAACCAAGCTAAATGCGGGAAAACGCCGTCGGCTACAAGTATTGCACAGGCCACAAACCTCACTAGCCGCGGACAAAAAGCTGGCGGCGCGGTAGTCGTGCTCTGGTCGCTTATTATCTGGAGGCTCGTATTGTTGCATCGGCCCCGCTTGACCCGACTCTATAGCCAACAGCAGGCCAGCCAAGTCATTGGGCACTGACCTGTGGCAAGCGGAACGAGCTTATCGGACAGTCCGAATGGGAAAAGTATGCAGTAGACCACCAAGGGACTGCCCAGACGCAAACTCAACATGCGCCAATCGGGCGGCCGCCCCGTTACACAGCATGCGGCGCATCGGCTGAGCGGACGCGCGAATGGTTTCTCGCGTTTGCCTTGGGTCTTCGTGTTTCAGTCTGTTCGTGGCGGCTGAAATGGGGCTACGGCACGGACGGCTTGTCCTCGGGAGGCAACAAATCGGCCAGCGGGCGAGCGAAGACGTGCTGCGGCAACCGGCCGCCGGTATCCTCGTTTTGTACCCAAAGCGTGCGCGCGGCAAACCACGCACCGTTGTTGGTGCCGTCCGCCCGGACGAACGGCGGCAGACGCTGGTGTTCGGGCAATTCGGTTGGCTTGGCATCAAAGATACGCCGCCAGGGTGGGCTAGTCTGCGGGGTGAACAAGAACAGTGCTGCACGCTCTGGGTTGGAGACGATAAGGTCCAACCGACAGTCTCCGTCGACGTCCACCAACCGCAGCCCCTTGTCTTTCCACCGGCCATCGGCAGTTTTTTCCATCCGACACAAGCCCACAGGAAAAGCCACGACTGCCGTTGGCCGGAAGATATCTCGCACCACGTCAAGCCAAACGGCCCCTACTTTATCGGCATGATCATCTTTCGACGTTAGTTGAAGCCAGCGGCTGCCTTCGCTGCTACACCAGTAGATAGAATCGTTGGTCACAAGTTCGCAAACGCCATCGCCGTCCACGTCGCGCAGCAGCGGCGGCGGATGGTCGGCAGCGCGGGCGCGATTGTCCGGGTCGGCCAGCCGAACGACCGCCGCTGCCAGTTTGGCTGCCGGCGAGTCCAGCGCGGCCAGTTCGCAGTGTCGCCACTTGCGCTGCTGTGGCAGCCAGATACTGGCGCGCCACTGTTGACCGTGCTTTGTGGCCACGTCCATGTAACCGTCGCCGTCGATGTCAAGTACCCGCACGCCACCCGGCTTGCCCTTTGCGTCGCGCAGCGGCCGTCCGCCCAGCAGGTTATCGACCAGCCGATGATGCACTTCGGGAAAGTTCAGGAAGCGGACTTTTGATCCGTACCTGGTCGCGGCGTAATCCACAATCTCGACGATCTGGTGATTGCCGATCCATGCGTAGGGATGAAAGCACAGCACCATAACGCCTTGCTTCAGCACGGTGGCGTCGACGGCCGCCTTCCAGTCGGCCACGCTTACCGCGCTGCCCGGGCCGTTCAGGTGCTGTGCCTGCCAATCGCTGGGCATGGTGACAGGCAGTTGCCAGCAACAGCCGTCGACCACGTAGGGATACGGATAATTCTCGATGACGTTGCCCAGGGTGCGGCCGCGGGGCAAGTACTTGCGGAACCTGTGGCGACCGTCGGCGTCGAGCACCAGTTGGCGCGGCAGGGCCGGATCGGCGGCTGTAAACAAAGTCATTACCGAAGAATCGATGGCCACGAAGTTTCCCTGGGCAGTGGACTTGCAAATAATCTCGGTGAACAGCCTGGGGCCAGCCGAGGTCATCGAGTCGCAGCAGGGCGTGCGAAACGCCACCGGTTTGTTGCCTGGTATCCCGGACAGCAGATCCAAGCAGCGGTCATAGTCGGCTTTGCGCTGGGCCAGATCGCTTGCCTGAAGGATTGGGCAGGGATGGCTGAACGTGTGTGCTTCGATGCTGACGCCCTGCCGCAGCCATTGCTGCAATTGGGGGTGCTGCGGGTCTACCTTGGTGGCGAACAGGCTCACCGGTGCGCGGCCGTTGATTTTGGCCAGCCGCTCCAGGATGGGCCGGAGGTATGTTTCGTGTCGCTGCGGATCGCTCAGATCGTCGCACGACAGCACGATTACCGCCTCGACCCCCGGCTCTCCCACCCATTGCGGAGTCGTCAACTTTGCCGTGTCTGGCGCTGGGTAAAACGGGTTACATGGGTCATCCACGTAAGCCAGGCGATTAGCCTGCCCGGCCCCTGCCACTGCGTACCCCAGAAGCAGCATCGACGCCATCAGCAACAACCGCAGCCCGGGCATGGTTTAATCTCCTCGACGAGGTCGTAATGCCTCAGTACACACATACGGCATGTGACCTGTCTACTTCGCGAGAGCATTTTCTCCCGAAGCTCACCGCCCGCAAATCCCGATTCGTACCACCTGCACAGCGCAAAAGCACTCTTCGTTTCCCGCGTTCCCATTATCTCGGCAAAGGCTAACCGGCCGCCAGATGGAAGATATGCCAGCTACAAATGTGCTGGCGGCATTGCGCCGTCGGCTTACGGGGCAACGTTGGCACGACATTATGATATGCTTCGCGCGGCCAGTAACAAGTCGTTCTCTTGGGGAACATCCGATTGCGCCGAGTGCGGAGTATGAATATACTTCGCGTGGGCAAGAGCAAATAGCGGCGGGGAAAATATGTCGTTTCAACTCGTGCGGGGTATGAACAACATCGACTGCGCTTGCAGCTTCGCGCTGGTCCGGTGTGGCCGTGAGAGATAGGCTTACATGCACTGCTGCATGCGGCGCGCGATTTCGGGTTGTTCTTGGTTGGAGCAGAACTTATAATTCCATAGGCAACCGGGGCTATTGAATTGCTGCTGTGGCGTCTAGCATTCAGCAAGGGAAGCATGTCTGATAAACCCAATAAGATAATGCTCCTGGCAAACTGCCGCCAGAGCGCCGAGCGGCTGCTGGCCGAAGCGTGCCACTCGCACGAGATTGTCACCACCGATAACCCCATGCAGGCGCTGGCGCTGCTGAGCCAACATCAGTTCGACGGCGTCTTCATCGCCTCCGATTATTTGGAACAGGTCCTGGAGGTCGCCCGATTGCTTCAGCACGAACAGGTGCTGGAGAACATGCCCGACGGAGTAGTCCTGTTGGACGCCCAGAACACCATCATTTGGAGCAATGGGAAACTGTGCGAGTGGACTGGCCAGCAGTCCGTGGTGGGCAAGAAGTTCTACGAGGCGCTGAACAGCCCGGAGATCCTCGGGCCGGAGCTGTGTCCTTTCCGCACCGCTTTGGCCACGGGCCGCAGCACTAGTTCTACTCTGCGGAGCAACGAGAACCGTTACTATCGGGTACATGCCGCTCCGTTGCGCGACCGTGAGGCAGCGCCGCAACACTTGGTGGTAACTGTGCGTGAGGTTACCGAAGAGGTCCATCAGCAGCAGAAACTGGCGGCGATCCACCAGGCCGGCATGCAACTGGCGGACCTGACGCCGGAAGAGCTTAGCAATATGCCGGTCAAAGACCGCGTGGAGTTGCTCAAGCAGAACATCCTCCACTTCACCAAGGATTTGCTGAACTTCGACGTGGTGGAGATCCGGCTGCTGGACCCGGCTACCGGGCGGCTGGAACCGCTGCTTTCCAGCGGGATGGACGCCGAGGCCGCCGCCCGGGTGCTTTACGTCAGCCCGCAAGGCAACGGGGTAACCGGTTTCGTTGCTGCTACTGGGCAAAGCTACCTGTGCGAGGACACCACCCGCGACCCCTTGTATCTGAAAGGCGCGGAGGGTGCGAAAAGCTCGCTTACGGTGCCGCTGCTGTGGCGCGATCAGGTGATCGGCACGTTCAACGTGGAAAGTCCGGAGCCGCGAGCCTTTGGCGAAAGCGACCTGCAATTTCTGGAAATCTTTTCCCGCGAGGTGGCCGCCGCTCTGAACACCCTCGATCTGCTGGTGGCCGAAAAAGCCTCTACCGCTCAGCAAAGCGTGGAAGCCATTCACAGTGCCGTAGCGTTGCCGGTGGATGAGATTCTCAACGACGTGGTAAACGTGATGGAGCGCTACGTCGGACAGCAGCCGGAGGTTGTCGAGCGACTTCAGCGCATCCTGCGCAACGCCCGGGATATCAAGCAGGTGATCCAGCAAGTGGGGCAGACGATGGCGCCGGTGCCCGCCCGGCCCCAAGACGAGCAACTCGAAGAGCGTCGCCTGCTGTGTGGGCGGCGAATTCTGGTGATAGATGCCGACGAAAGCGTTCGCAGCACCGCCCACGTGCTGTTGGAACGCTACGGCTGCATCGTGGAAACGGCCCACGACGGCAACGAAGCCGTCGGCATGGTGCGAGCGACGCTCGACGGCGCATACGACGTGATCATCTCCGACATCCGCTTGCCGGATATGACCGGCTACGAGCTGATGCTCAAACTCCAGGAACTAATCGATCAGCCGCCGCTGGTGCTGATGACCGGCTTCGGCTACGACCCTACGCACACCATTGTGAACGCCCGCAAAGCTGGCCTGCCCGCCTGGGCAGTCCTGTACAAGCCATTCCGATTGGACCAGCTGCTTTCGGCCGTCAAGCAGATGGTCTGCCAGCCCGGTCCAGTAAGCCAGCCGTGATGGTCGTGCAGCACTGTTCCAGCCGGCATTATCGATCTTTGCGAAACGTAGTGACCGCTTGGTATGAGCTTTCTCCCAGTGTCCCCTGTCACCACGTATTGCGAATATCAATAATCTCCGCTGCCCGACATTGCGGACGACTGTCGCAAGAGCGGCACTCCTTCCGCTGCCGAATGATTGGCCCGCCAAGGACACGCCCCGATGCATCTCTAACTGGCAGTAGGCCGTCCAGCCGCGGTCGCGCCGGGCAGTGAAGCAGGCCTGGGTGATCTGGGGCAACTGACGAACTGGCATAAAATGGGGATTTGCATGAGATGAGCTTCGGGAGCGAATACTCTCTCGGGTTATTGATCGTTGCGAAACGCAGTGACCGCTTGGTATAAGGGGCTCTAACAAAACCGGTATTTCGTGGGCTGTGCAATGTTGCTATACTGTCTGGCCAACCTGGTCCACCAATCGCCCTGTCAAGGAGGACATCATGGCGAAGCC
>Ga0209101_1001579_pt1 | contig 16513 bp, 16 predicted proteins | sample ConPoolayeCmetaG_FD_185481 | JGI IMG/M metagenome (GOLD analysis project Ga0209101, IMG submission 185481) | Hot spring microbial mat communities from California, USA to study Microbial Dark Matter (Phase II) - Cone Pool mat layer C metaG... ...
CTGGCGGTCTCTTTGATGATGGGGGATATTATTAAGCAGCTTGACTTTGTGGCCTTCCTCAAAGCCAGCGGGGTGTCGGTCAGCCGCTCGCTGCAAAAGCTCAGGGAAATGTGCGCGCATTTGCAGGCCATGCCGGAAGACACGCGTGAACAACGTTGGCAAATAATGATCGACCACTTTATACAAGCCAAGCCGCCGCCTAAAGGGTTGCAGATCAAGTCTTATCAGGGCGTAAGCTCACGGGTGCGGGCGAAAATGGAAGAAAAACTAATCCGCCAAGCCGAGGGCTTTAATTTGATCTCGCAAGGCGAATCCGGCAAGAAATAGTGTTGCATAAAATAGAAAACAAGCATTACTTGCCGGCCTGGTTGCTGCAGTGAGGCTGTAGTGTTACGGTTATTCTATGCCCGTGCGCTGAGCCCGGCCCGGCGGGCGAGACTTTGCCTGGGTAGGCTTAAGTTCTTCTCGGAGGCGTTCTATGATGAAGATGCTGGTTGTCGAGGATGATCCAGTAAGCGCCAAAGTGCTTAGCCGCATGTTAAGCGGCTACGGACATTGCGATGTGGCGGTAAACGGAAAGGAAGGGGTGGAGCTATTTAAAACCGCCAGCCGTGAAGGGGCGCCTTATCGCGTTGTTTTTCTTGATCTCAAAATGCCGGTTATGGACGGGCAGGAAGCCTTACGGGAGATGCGAGATTTTGAGGCTCAAAGCGGCGTGGACATCGCCCAAGGGGCCAAGGTGATAATAACCACCGCCTACAGCGATTCGGAAAACGTGTTTGCGGCTCATATTTCCGGTTGCTCGGCTTACTTGGTAAAGCCGATTCAACGTGAAAGGTTAGAGGATGTTCTTAAGGCGCTAAACCTGCTCGAGGAGTGAGCGCAATGAAAGGAACTGAGGCCCAGTCTCCCGGCAGTTATGAGGTGGCGCGGGCGCGCTGCCAAGCGTTGGGCGCTTTTCCCTGGACGTTTGTAAGTTGTAATCGTTTGCTTTTGGAAGATTACCGGCTGGGAAGTGAAAAATTTAGCCCACAGACATGTTATGAGTTAAAGCGTCTCTTAAAGTCGCCTTCGGCTTTGAGTTCCTTATACACCTTTGTGCGCACTTATTACCCGGGGCGTTTCAGCCGCGGGGAAATATACGGCCCGCTAGCTTTGGCAAAGCTCTTGGACCCGCTTACCTTGGCGGCGGCGCTGAGCTTGATGTATTTATATAAGCGCGCAAAGCGCATGTGCCCCAAGGATGAATGGGCGTGGCTGGCAGAGAAGTGGGAGAAGGGTGCGGATCTGGGATGGCGGGTAGGTAATGCCTTGCCTGAGATCGGAACCGGCTGCGGAATGCTTGGGGAAGGGGTATTATATGCGGCCTTGGCGCTTTTTCTATGCTCGCGCAATTCGCCTTTTGCCCAGTATAAAAGGCACCTAATTCAAAATAAACTTCGTTTTGATCCGGCCATGGAGCATAAGCTTTTCGGCTGTACAAGCGTGCAGGTTGCATCGCTTATCGTGACCGGTTTTGGCTTTGGGTCCGTGATTGCCGGCGGCTTTGCCCAAGGCTTTTCAGCGATTTGGGGATCGTCCTCCAGACTAGCTGCCGAAGCCAAGCGCTTTTGTCTCTTGAATCAATGGCTGCATGTTTTACGCGATCCAGCTAAACGTGCTTCGCTTATCAGCCTGAAGCCCGGTTCGCCGGAAGAGCTGGTTTTTAAGGAATTAACGGCCCGGGTGGAAGCCAGCAAAGAAGAGGAATTTCCTTCTCCCTGGCTTAGAAAGGGCAAGGACGATTTTCAGCTGGCTGAGATGCCTGGCCTTGCGTTGGAAGAAGTTGAATCAAGTAAAGTGGCTGAAGCGATGGAAGAACCTCCACCAAGCCCGCCTCAAGCTGAAGAGAAAGGGTTGCCGGTTAAGTGTTCTTATGCCGACCTTCCGCCGGAATTGCAAGAATTGGTTACGCCGGAAGAGTTTAAACAGCTTGAACACCTCCCGCTTGAGCAAGTGATAGCCTTGCTTACAGGCTAGATATCGCCGCCTCCACCAAGTGAATGTTGTAATCAGGAGCTTAGAGACTTTTAGCTAAAACCTGCATTCGGCTTGAAACCGTAAACTTCGCCCCTCTTGCGGAATTTTATTTTGCACATGCTCTTCGTTTCCAGGAGCGTAGCGCGTCTCATCCAGCAAATCATACAGGCCTAGGCTAAGGGTCAAAGGGGGCAAGAGCTTATCGCTTATCAAAGTAAGGTTTGCCACTTTCCAGCTACCGGTGGAACTGTCCTGTAAGGTCCTTCGGCTGCCGACAAATTGAAATTCAGGGCTTAGATAAAAGCGCTTGTCCCATAGCGGAACCGATAGGCCGGCGGTGGCGAGCTGCTTAGGCGAATTGCCAAGCCTCCTATTACCGGCACTGTCTTCGGTGTGAAGCAGGCTGAAACCTCCATGGGTAGTAATAGCGTTTGAAAAACGTGACCGCACCTGAAACTCAATCCCGCGGCTGGTGGCGGAATTAAGATTTTGGAACTGGATCCAACCCTCGTCGCTGCTGGTTTGGGTGATAATATTTCTAAGCCAGTATTTAAAGAGGTTAAGGCTAAGCAAGCTGGCGCCGATTCTCTGTTCGGCGATGAACTCCAGTGACTGTAAGCGCTCAGGCTTAAGGTCTGGATTCGGCAGAGCCGTTGTTTGATCGGCGTAGTTCCGCTCGTAATTATTGGGAGCGCGGAAAGCTCTGCCATAAAGGAATTTAAAGGTTGTCTCAGAAAACGGCTTATAAATCATCGCCCCGCGCGGACTCCATTCCTCCCCGCAGGTGGAATAGTTGTCAAAGCGAAGCCCAGCTACAAAGCGCAAGTTCTCCAAGGCCGCAAGCTCAAGTTCGCCGTAAAGCGAGCCTATGTTAAGGCTGCTTTCCAGATCTATGTTCTTTCTATATACCGGCTGCTCGTAGTTTGTGAAACGGAGTTCGTAGCCCCGTTGGAATTCCGCCCCCACGACTAGAGCGAGGTTAGAGAAGAGATCTCTTGTGTAACGAAGCTCTGTGCCCAAGAGATTGCTGCCTGAGCTGTCGTAAAAGGTTGTGAACCATGGGGCTTCGCTATCATAAAGGTAACGCCCATCATATCGAACCCGGTCATAATAAACCCGCGCGAACAATTCGGTCCGCTTGGCCGGGTCAAGCTCCTTCATGTAACTTAAATCGAAACGCGCTGACTGGTCGATGGTATATGTGCCGTGGCGGTTAAACACCGTGCCGTAGGAGGCGGTCGGCACGTTTTTCTTGCGCGTTCCGCCGTTTATCAACAAGCTTAAGCCTTCATATGCAGCTTGAATATGGCCGCGAAAGGCCCGCTCGCCGTCCAGGCCGCTGGCTATACCGTAATTAGCGGCCGGGGAATCAAATTCAGGAAAGTAAATATGTTTTTGACCGCCTGAATTCAGAGCTGCGGCTGCAAGCGAGAATTCAAGGCCGCTCAGCAGTTTTGTCCCATATCCGGCGTAGCTTTTGGCGCGGTTGTAATTGCCGTACTCAAGCGTTACCCGGCTCCCTTTCATTTCCGAGCCCCGCTCGGTCACTAGATTGATTACCGCCAAAAGGGCGTTTGAGCCCCAGACCGCCGACGAGGGCCCCTTAATCACCTCGATCTGCTGCAAGCTCTCAATATCGACCGGAAGGTTTTCGCCGATTGGCGCTTCATCGTAGTTGGGATCGTTGAATCGATGCCCGTTAAGCAAAAGCAGGATTCTGGTATTATAATCGCCCGGACGCGAAAAACCGCGCACTCCCAAATAATCATAGTTGCGATCGGAGGAAACATAAAGGCCGATTACCGAGCGCAAAGCCTCGCTGAGGTTACGATAGCCGTGCCGCTTGATATCGTCTTTGGTGATGATGTAGACGGCGGCCGCGGCTTCAGTCAATTTACGCGGTCTTTTTGAAGCTCCGCCGACCTCAAGTTGCATAAGTTCTTCAAGGTTGAGGCTGGTAAGATCGGTACTGACGTAGCGCGGGTTTATGGGCGCTGCTGCAGCATAACCGCCGAAAGACAGCAGCAGCAAGGCGAACATGGCTTTGCTTTCAGTTCTAACAAGGTTCATGCTGTTCCTCCATACTTGACTCACGGCCAGAAAAACCCTGAAAAACGTTATAACGGGACAGGGAAAATGCGGCTTTCAAAGCCTGACGCTTAAGTTCCGGATATATATCAGCTGCGCCCCGCCTCTCAGCCTTTCCCCCGGGAACCGGCGTTTGTAGCGGGAAACTTTGAACCCCTTCCCCAATTTTCGCCGCCGGAGCTTCAGGGGAAGCGGCAAGACGCAGAAGTTTGGAACTGATTCTAATGTTAACCGCCCGGGCGGCCTCGGCATTTATTGCAAAACGGACTTTGTTTTCCGCGAAATAGAGGTTGATTATTCCGCCGCGCTCGCAGAAGCGATCAACTTCGCCGACGCTTAAGATTGCTTTGCCGGCCAGCGCTTGCAAGACCTTATTTACTTCGGCCTCTTCAGACTTAAGGATGAATACCGTGTCGCACCCCGGAAGCTCATTAGTTCCAGCGATAAGAGTGGTCTTAATTAATTTATCGGCGATGGTTTTCCCTTCGAGTACGGCCAAGGGATTAAAGTCCCGGGCGCTGTTGTATACGCAAAGGTTAATCTCAGAAGAAACTTGGCCGGAAATGGTTTGAGGGAGCTCAATAAACTTAAGGAAATTATAAACAAAAGCGGCTTTCACATCGTATTCACTTATGTCGGCGGGGGTGCCGGAATCCGCCGGCGCTGCGGCGCAGCGGAAGCTTATGACAATGGAGAGCAAAGCTGGCAGTAACTTTCCGGCGTTGATTTTTGACGCCTTGCGCCGGCCCTCCGCTGAGCTCAGGTGGGCCGGCCGCCTTTGGTAAGCGCCGGGAGGCTGCCGCTTCCATGCGTAGCGGCATTTTGGACAACCCGCTCTTTGGCTGTTTCTTGACGGCATGCCAAGGTTATATCCTGTCCGGGGGCAAATCGCTATCTGTATAGGGCCGCCTTTTGCCCTGAGGGCCAAAGCAGTGGAAACGCGCTTTCACTCCTCCAAAGCCTGCACAATGCTTTGCGGGTGAAATCCGCGCATAAGGGTTGAGCCGATCTTAACCAGCGGAATCCCCCCTCCGCCTAGCTTCTTATACAAATCGGCGCTGCGGGTGTCGTTTTCTATATCATGGCGCAGGTAGCGGATGCCTTTTTCTTTGAGGAATTTCTCCAAGGCCCGGCAATGCGGGCACCAGGCGGCTACGAATATCTCAACGGTCTTGGTTTTAGACAAATGTTGTGGCTCGTGCACCGGGGGCGGCGCGGGCGTAGCGTAATGCGGAGCCTTAACTTTGCTGATTTTGGGCAGGGGCGGGGAGTTATCCACTTGCTTGCGATACTCGGCGGGAATGCTCTCCAGTTTATCGACGTAGTGAATCCGCCCATTGCCATCAATGTAGCGGAAAACTTCGGTTTCTGCCGCGCCGCACAGGCTAAGTAACATCATTGTTAGAAGAATCGTCTTTTTCATGCCGCAAACAAACCTTCTACCGATAAATAGCGTTCCCCTGTGTCGTAGCAGAATGTCAAAATGCAACTTCCGTCTTTTACTTCGGGGAGTTTTTTCTGAACGGCCGCTAAGGCCGCCCCCGATGAAATACCCACAAAGATTCCTTCCTCTTCGGCGCAGCGGGCGGCCCATTCGAACGCTTCTTGGTTGGAGACTTGAATTACGCCGTCCAGGAGCTCTGTTTTTAGGTTCTTGGGCACAAAGCCGGGGCCAATACCTTGAATAGGATGGGGGGTATGAGTCCCACCGCTTATTACAGAAGAAGCTTCGGGTTCGACTGCCAATACTTTTAGGTTGGGGAAGTGCTGCTTTAATACCTCTGCACATCCTGAAATATGGCCGCCTGTGCCGGCTCCGCTGATTAGGTAATCTAAGCCGTCTCGAAAGTCCTCTAAAATCTCCTTTGCAGTGTGATTCTTGTGCGCTTCGATGTTAGACGGGTTCTCAAATTGTTGCGGCATCCAGCTTCCGGGGATCTCCTGAAGTAATTGCGCCGCCTGCTCAATTGCACCTTTCATTCCTTTTTCGCGCGGCGTTAGCACTATCTCGGCGCCGTAAGCCTTCATGATGCGCCGCCGCTCAACGGACATTGATTCAGGCATCACCAGAATCAGCCGGTACCTTTTGACTGCCGCCACCATGGCCAGTCCTATGCCGGTGTTCCCGGAAGTAGGCTCTATGATTACCCCGCCTGGTCTTAGCCGCCCGGCGCGCTCGGCTGCTTGAACCATGTTGAGCGCAATGCGGTCTTTAATGCTGCCTCCCGGATTGGCGCGTTCAAGCTTCATCCAAACCTCCACTCCTGGACGATAAAGCCTGTTTAGCCGCACATGCGGGGTACACCCGATAGTGTCTAAGATGGTAAGCGCCTTCATTATGTGTTCTCCCTTGCTATTTCATTGCTTCGGACTTGGATCTCGCTTTTGTGATAGACCCAAGAATTAGGCGGCACGCTGGCGGTTATCCAAACATTTCCCCCGATCACTGAATCATGGCCGATAACGGTTTCTCCGCCCAGAATTGTGGCATTGGAATACACGATTACGCCGTTTTCCAAGGTGGGATGACGCTTGCGCTGGGAGAAGGCTTTCTCCACGCTTAATGCGCCGATTGTCACTCCTTGGTAAATCTTGACACCCTCGCCGATTACCGCTGTCTCGCCGATGACGATGCCGGTCCCATGATCGATACAAAAACGGCTGCCGATTGTGGCTCCCGGATGAATGTCAATTCCGGTCATCTGGTGCGCCAGTTCGGTAAGCAGGCGCGGGAAAACGGGAATGCCCATCTGGTAAAATTCGTGGGCCACCCGGTAAACGGCTATGGCGAAAAATCCCGGGTAAGCGGCCACCACCTCGTCATAACTTTCGGCGGCCGGATCGCCTTCATAAATCGCCTGCGCGTCTCCATCCATCGTCTCATATAAGCGCGGCAGGCCGGCAAAAAACTCTTGAACCGTCTGGGCGATAGGCACTTGGCTTTTTGATTGCAGAGGCATAAGTATCGCCTCAAGCTCGGTTTCAAGTCTAATAAGCTCGATTGCCAAATCGGAAACCGGCGGAAGACTTTGCTCCGCGAGTTGTGGAAAAAGAAGAGCAAGCAAGTCTAAGACAAACCGGTGCGACTTGGCACGCAGGGGCAGCACTTCATAGGAACTTCGCCTTTTGGATAACAATTCTTTGGCTAGAAGATTTCTTCGCTCAGCTAACGATTCCATACAGTTAATTCCCCTGCGGCGTGTGGAAAAAGTTAATAATTCTTTAAGTTAGCTCAGTATATCTGGGCAGCTGCTGTTCGGGAAGCTTAATTGCAGTGCGCCGGGTTTAGCAGCATAATGAATCTGGAGATTGGCAGGGAACAATCAGCCCATGAAAATCTATTTTTCAGTTCTGCGTTTTTCTTTGCTCTTGAGTGTTGTTTTGGCGGGCTCCGGCCGGACCGGCTGGGGCCAGGGCCGGGCCCCCTTCCCCATTCATGAAGGCGGGGCTTCTGATCTGTTGGAAAAAGCGCCTCCTGCTGTCAAACCGAAGCTTTTCCGGGGCTATGGAAGATTTCAAGCCCAGTTTGTGAAATTGTGCGAACTTCTCCGCGAGGATGGACGGTCGGACAAATTGTACGAGATTCTCTACCCGGCTTCCGAGCGGGATCCAGACTGCGTGGCCTGCCGGCCTCTTCTTAGGCCGTTGGCCTTGGCCTGTAAGCCCAAGACCAGTTTCAAGAAGAAGACCGGCAGTCAACCCAAAATGCCGCTGCCCAAGCAGCGGGAACCGCATGCTAAAGTTATTGAAGCCGGTAGTGTCTTGTTTAGGGATTTGGCCAACGAGAAGGATTTGCTTGGCGAAACCGTTAAGGCCGTCAAAAAGCTGCTGGAGCTGTTGCGCGATGCTTCCGGGAAAACCCCTGCTGAGCGGGATTACTATACAGTCTTGGCCGAATATGTCGAGGCTCCTTTTAAAGAGGCGTTGCGCGGCGGTGTGAACAAGGAAAACGAAACTCCCGAACGGGAACATGCTTCTAGGCCCGAGATTAGATTGGACGAGTTGTTTTAGTTCCCGCTGTGTAACGGTCTTAAAGCGCAGTGTCCGGGCGGGATGGTGTGGAATAGCCTGCCAGCCGGTTCTTGACTCTTTCCAACAGGCCTCGTAGGCCCGCAATCCGGCTTGTAATCGCATGGATTGTTTCGTTTACTTTGCTGTGCCAAGCAGTATAAGGCGGAGTCCCGCGGCCAAGGAGTCTCAGAGTGGGGAGGAAAGCCCCGCAGCCGAATGCTCTAAAATGCTCCATGATTTCACTGCATAGCTTTTGCTCGGCAGGGCTTAGTTTATTCCAGTCGACTGAATGACCGTCTTCAAGGCGTTTCTCCCGCACTACGGCGTCAAAAACCTTGGCTATGAGATTTGTGCAACGTGTACGGCCGGTCTGTGACATAGCTACTATCCAATCGTGTGCTTTCTCGGCAAAGCTTGCCTCGCTAAAGGAGGATTCCGGAAAGTGGTTAACAAAACATTTCGCCAGCTTGTCAGCCAAAGCGATGTCAGGTTTATCGTAAGGCAGCTCAGCAGCTCCCTGCACTACCGCTTGGAGCAAAGCCGGTGCAACAATAGGTTGGCTGATTAGATCCTGGAAAATCTCGCGCGCTTTTACCGGGTCAAGCTGGACCATCGCCTTAGCCGCCAAGACGGCGCTTATTGCACTTGTTTCCGGCAATGTTATCAGGAGCCTTAGAGAAGGCAGCGACTGTTTTGCTTTAAGGGCCGATAAAAGCTCGATTGCTTGATGGCGTCCAGCATCTTCCGCGGCAAAGAGCGCGTATTCCAGGGCCGGAATAACTTTTTTGAGCCGTAACTATGCCGCTCTGCAGCTGTTGACGAAGTGTTTGAGCGGCGTCCGCCAGCCCGGCCAAAGAGGAGGTTTTGATAAGAGCGCCGAGGGCCTCGACAGCCGGCGGCGGCAGCGGCAAAAGAAGTTTCTTGGGATCATAGGTGAAGCCACCTCGCCTGATTGTTGCAACTTGGATTGCGCCGTCCGTGAACCGGACATCAGACATTTTCGTTTTCGGACCAACCTCGATCAAAAATGCGCTGAAAGTTACTCCGGTCAGCTTGGCTCTGGTGGCGTCTACGATGCGACGCGCCTGGCTTAGTTTTCCGTTTGGAGTCAATTCACCGGCCGGTACGGAGCTTGCGGCGGTTGTTCCCCCTGTACCCAACAGCATGTTTACGATCTCGGTGTCGCTTGGCAGGACAATCGGCTGGGCGGGTTCGACAGTAGCTTTAAAAGTAACCTTGGCTTGCTGTCTGGATGCTTTTACTTCCGGCATACTTAGTTCATTAAAACTTCTAGGACATTTCTTTTGCCAATTGCTCTATAAAATCTTTACGAAAGGGTTGGCCGGGTTTGTTGCACGAGGGAAAATTTGATGAGCGACGAAACATCGCATGAAATCTAGCGCTTGGCTTTGAGAACGGTTTTAAACTTGAACTCTTTTCTTATTGTGCTCATCTTTAAGGGTACTTTTACATACCGGCCGGAAAACCATAGTGGAACCTGGTCGAGAAAATGCGCGCTTCCTAGAAATCCATCTTGGCCGCCGAGAAGGACAAAATAATTTGCATCCAGGTCGCTTAAGTCCATAATGCAGCGGGCATTGGCGCCGTAATATGCGTAATGCCTGCGATCTGAAAGGCTATGGGCTGTTTTCCATATGGTAGTGCTGCCGCCGTCCGCCGGATAATCACCGAACTGATAGAACCATCCCAAAAGGGGAACATAGCCGAGTGGATGCTTCAATCTCAGGCGGTGTATGTCGCCCCAAGACTTAAAACCTTGTCCTGTCCGGTTGGTTTCTTTTAGGGCTGTGCAGAGCGATTCTACAGCTGCTTGATTAGCAGCGGCCTGGGGATTAAGAGCTTCTGCCAGGTCGTCCTTTAGGAATTCGGCCGCCATATCGCTGCCTAAAAGATAACCGGCAATTTTTTTGCCCCACAGTTTGCTATAAAAGCTGCGCACAAAATAAAACTCGAGAAGTTCAAACACCAACGCCGCCTTGGATTCTTTCCTGAAGCAGCCATCCCAGCTCTTTAGGAGCGCTGCGATCTTTCTCCCCGGCAGACCCCCTTGATCCGGTAGCGCCTGGATGCCGGCCACAAATAAATCCCGCACTTCTAATGCTGCCGGGGAACAGACGTCAAGCTGCATGGATTGGATGTAAGGTAGATCTAAAAGCCGACCGCTCCTTAGCTGCGCTTGGATTAGTTGTGAAAGGCGGGTGAAACGATCGTTGGCCGAAAAATATAGTCCGGCTTGGGGCACATCGTCAGGCAAAAGTTCTCCGGCCGCAGGCGCATTATTGGCCGAAATGAGGTAACCCTGCTGCGGATTAAAGGCGTAAGGAAGTTCGTTCGTGCCAAGATACCCTTCCCATGCCGCCTCACTGTCCAGCACAAATGAATCTTCGTATTTGGCCAGCTGTTTGGGGAGTTTGACCGCCATGATTTGTCCTATATTGCCTGCGGCATCGGCGTAAAGATAATTCTGTCCAGAAATAGCATAGTTTTCGAAGGCTTGTCTGAACTGCGGCCAATCTTTTGCGCGGTTCATGCGTAACAGGGCGCTTATCTCGTCGGACGCTTCATGGCCGATCCACTTTAAGGCTAGGGGCTCCCCGGCATAGTTTCTAAGTGCCGGGGCATCGCTAATCACGGGACCATGCCTATGGGTCCTTTTTATGATTGTTTTATCGAACCACCAGCGTACCTTGATGGTTTCTTTGTTGCTAAGAAGTTTTGCTTCCTCAGCAGGTTTAATCTTGTAGAGATTGCTGCTGAGTGCCCGCATATTCGTTGCTCCCCAAGCGATTTTTTCATTACGGCCGATTAAAACCAGCGGTACCCCAGGAAACATAAGGCCCAGGGTGTGATAAGATGGTGACTTAACGCCGACTATCAGCCAGAAATTCGGCAACTGCAGACCAAGGTGCGGATCGGAAGCCAACACAGGAGCTCCTGAGGCGCTGAGTCGGCCGGAAATAGCAAAGCAGTTGCTGCCTGCCTTATGCGCGTTTAAGAGAAGCGCCGAATGCGCCGCCTCACCCTGTATGCTGGGGAGGGAACGGCTTTGAACCTGCTTCACTCGAGCCCAGAAGTTGCTCCATTTGGGTTCGCAAAGTAAGCCTATTTGCCCGAACCACAAAAACCAGTTCACATCTATGGCTAGTAGACGGGATAACGTTATTAGATCTTCTATACTCCACGGTTCAGCTTTGATGCGCCAGAGCCTCATTTCAGGCGGTAGGGGGGCATAAGTTTGAAAAAAATTGACTCCCTGAAGGAAGGCCTCCAAGAATGGCCGCTCCTCCATATTTTCTTTGATCTGCGCTTTGGCATGCCCAAGATCGAGGATGCGTAGCGACTTATCGAAGCGCGCATTTAAGGGGCCGGCTATTTCGGATAATCTGCCTTGGGAGATCCGGCGCATAAGTTCCATTTGTGCCAAGCGTAAGTGAGCATGTACCAAGCCGAGGGCAAATGCCAAATCCAGATCGTTGCCGGCTTCCACAAATGGAATCATATGTTCGTCCCAATGCACAATCACATCTTGGCGAAGCGGCAGGTCATGGGCTGGAAAATCCCTCAAGCGGGTTGCAAGTGGTGTTTTTCCTTTCATGGGCTTAAGTTGCGGGCAGGCGTTCAACAATATAATTGCCAGGAGCAGAGCTGCCTTCTGTAGCAGCGAAGTTCCGGGTGCTAAAGTCATATGAACCTGCTAGTAAATGCATTTATAAGACAGTTTGTAACGCACGTTTGATGGCTTTAACTTCAAATGGCGCGCCTGCTGGCGTATAACACCAGGATTGCCAACATTAGAATTGCAGCCATCAATGCCACCTTAAACTTAAGTTTTCCGGACCAAGCCGGTGTAGGTTTAGGGGGAGTCGGCCGATCAAAAACCGCAAGACTGTTTACAATCTGATCGCGTAGATACTTATGGGCCGCGAAGTTTGCTGCATAATCCACGAAAGTCAGAATTAAATGCCGGTCCCCCGCCGGGACAATCCAGAGCGAAGAAATAAACTCCTGCCCTTGGTTCCGATAGGCGATTTCGGCGCTGAAGGCTTGACGCGCGGCGAGCGACGTCAGGGCTGAATGAAGAATGCGGGCGTCGGTGATGCCAACCAGGCGGTAGCTTTCCAGCACCCGGCTGGTTTGTGCAGCCAGGCTAACGCCGCTTGCATCATAGGCAGTGGGCTGAACCAAAACATTGAAGGTTGGATAGCCTTCTTGGGCATGGCGTAACAACAAAGCAATCTCACTTTTTTCCGCTAAATCTGTGGTTTTCGAGCTTGTAAATTCAGCAGGATAGGACAAGCTGAACAAATGGTCGGGGCTGACAAAGTCTTCTGGAGCGGCACTGGCGCTGCGGACATAAACAGCAGCCATTGTCAATAGCACAAGTAAGGTTTTAGGTTGCATGGTTGAATTGTGGCCGCTGACTTTACCGCGGTCAAGGAGGGAGCGTGGAATCTTGGGTTTTTCGGCTTTTTTGCTAAGCAGGCGGGATCTTTCATTTCACTTTGCGAAATGTAAGTTTGCTTTCTTCGTGTTCCTGGGTAGGAGCGGGCTGTTTTCCCCTTGAAAAAATGCGTTTATTTGCATTTTTTTTGTTGATCTAGTTTTCAATTTGTACATATATTAGCGCACAGGATGCCCCGGCGTCCTTCAAAAAATGCTTATTTGCAAGCCTTTTTGCAGCAAATTTTGATTATCGCTAATTTTCTTAAAAGGAGTGTATATGGCAAAGAAGCCTGGTTCTAAGACAAAGAAAGCAGTTAAGAGCAGTGCTAAGAAGAGCACTAAGAAGTTGGTCGCCGCCAAGCGGCCGGCCCCTGTGGTACGAACTGTGGTACAGCCGTGGACCAAGGCGGAAAAGATTCGCATGGCTTCCCGTCCTAAGAACGCCAATTCCATGAGTTATACTTTGTCAGAATTCCTTGAGAATATTAAAGGCTTTTGTGGTTTGAGGAAGCGCTCTGAGGCCAAGGAGTTGGTGGATGACATCGCGCTTTTCATTAAGGACTCGCTAAAGAGGGGTTACAAGATTCCCTTAATGGGACTGGGAAAACTGTACGTGCGTGAGAGTAAGGCGCGCCAAGGGCGGAACCCGCAAACCGGTGAAATCGTGCAAATTCCGGCCCGCAAGAGAGTGCGCTTTAGCGCTGCCAAGGCGCTTAAGGAAGCGGTTCTCTAGGCGGATGTAGTCAGCGACTTTATTCGTTGCTGGTAGAAATCGCTGGCCTGGTAGCCGGGAACTGTCGTCAGTTCAGGCCGCCGGGCTTTTTTATTTTATGCCGCTGACAACGGTAGGGATGCTCTTGCAAAGCATTAATGCATGACATGCGCCAACTAGTGGCCGTAAGCTTTCTGTGCTGGGCTCTCCTATTGTTTTTTGTGGCTGGCTTATGCGCCATTTATCGTTGCCGGAGTTCCGGGGCCGAAGATCTTACAGAAGCGGGTAGTTTATGCAGCCGCTTGGCGCGGCGGATCATGAGGGAGGCTAATCATCAGGCCTTAGTTTGCCAAATTGGCATCTTGCTAAGCGGTTTGCTGGCGGGCATGTATCTTACGGCCATACTACAAGAGTTCAGTTTAACTCAAACATCCCAGCGGTTGGCTGTGCTTGGAAGTTGGGCTCCTTACACAGTCTTGATTGCCGTTATTATGGTTTGTTTGGCTCTCAACTTGGTTTTCTTGCAGGTCGTCAAAGCTGTAGCTTTTCGCCACCCAGCCAGGGTGCTTTGTGCCGTGGCTGTCCCGCTTCTGGCTGTGACGGCCGTGTTTTCGCCGCTGGCGGCTTTTTTAGCGAACATTTTTATCCGCTGTACACGGCTGATGGGAGAAGAGGTCGGAAGCGAACTTGAGCCGGCGGTATCGGCCGAGGAGCTGAGCAAAATAGTGGAAATCAGCAGCCGCGCCGGTGAAATTGAGGATGAAGAACGAAGTATTATTCAAAGGGTTTTCACTTTCTCAGATACCGTAGTCAGGGAGGTAATGACGCCGCGCAAAGATGTTGTGTTTGTCGAAGAAGGGACTTCGCTGCCGGAAGTTATCGAGGTTCTGGTCGGGAAGCGCACTTCCAGGGTTCTGGTGATCGGCAAAGACTTGGATGACGTTAAGGGTGTGCTCATCGCTAAGGATTTGTTGCCTTTGGTCGGGAAAACTAAGCCGGTCTTTGATATCAAGCAAATGCTAAGGCCGGCCTATTTTGTCCCTAATTCCAAGCAGGTAAGCGCTCTGCTGAAGGAGTTCAAGCGGCAGGCGGTTCATTTTGCAGTTGTGCTGGATGAGCATGGCGGGGTTGATGGGGTTGTCACTATGGAGGATTTGATGGAGGAGATTGTGGGCGAAATCTTCGATGAATACGATATCCCACTTGAAGAAGTAGGGGTTATTAAGGCTAAGAACGGGGACCTCCTGGTACACGGCAGTGTCTCGATAGACGACCTTAACGTTCAACACGGGTTAAACATTCCTACGGGAGCCTACGATACAGTGGCAGGCTTGGTAATGCAGCTTTTAGGGCGGATCCCCCGGCTTGGGGAAACAGTGGAATGCGGCGGGGTGCTGATCAAAGTCGAAGAATTATCCCAGCACCGGATCACCCGAGTTAGAATCGCGGCGGTCAAGTCCTAAATAGCGGCGTTTAAGGTCCAAGGTCCAACGAATTTTCGTCGACGAATTCCGTTGGGCCATGGACGTCGCCTTAGGAATCCAAAGCTTCACCTCGGGCATCTATCTCTTCTGAAAGGATCATTGTTCGATACTTTCAAGCATTGATTACTTCCTTTGTGGGTTAGGCGGCGGAGGCCGGATTTTCTTCTTAGATACATAAGCGCTTAATAAAGCTAAAATTTTTCCATGGACAGGCACACTATCGAGGATTCATCTTCTTTGCCTAAGGCCGAGGAAGCTCACGAAGCGAAAGTACAAGCTGTAGACAGCTTGGAAGACGCTGCCAGTATACATGCTGGACCGCGGCAAAGGGTTACGGAAATTACAGCCGATCCTGATTTGGGGCTGGATCCGATAACAACCGTGCTTTCGAGCGGTAAGAATGAAACGCGCGGAACTATAAGCGCCGCCACGATTGCGCAACTGATGGGCTTGGCGACGGTGACTGATTTGAAACTGCTGAGCGGCAAGGTGGACCTTACTTTAGCTAAGGTTAATGCGATTACCGTGCGGCTGGAGAAGCTCATGACGGTTTTGAACAGCGCTCCAACAGGGAGCGATCTGGAACGGATTGATGTGCAAATCGGGGCTCTACGTACTTTAATTAGAGAAGTCTTAACGAGGATGGGTGCGACGCTCAATGAGGCCGATTCTTCTTCCACCACTGCCAAGCTTGGAAAAGGACAGAAGGGTAGAACGGGCAGCCCGGGGGAAGAACGTGCTTAAGCAAGGAGGGTCGTATGGCTAAGAAGCGAAAATCATTAATTGCTTCCGTCGAGAGGGAAATCGTTGATGTGGCAGCCGACGTCAAAAATCTTCCCCCTGGGCTTCAAGGCCGCATAGAGAAAGCCCGCTTACGCCGAAAAAGTTATGTCATGGATTTACGAATCCATAGCCCGGCCTCTCTCGGTTACTTGGGCATCGAGGGTTTGGATACAGCGCCAGCTCTCATTCGCCTGGCCAAGGTGAAAGGTCTAGATGTCATAGCAGTGACCGATTATTATTCCGGGCAATTTGTAGATCGTGTCATTAAAGCCGCACGTAATTGCAGCTCGCCGGTCACCGTTATACCAGGCGTGGTAATACGCTGTGTAGTCGGGCCGTGTGATGACGTGTTGCTGGTATGCTTGTTTCCCGAATCATATACATCGAGTCACATTGAGCAATTCTTGGGTGCTTTGCAGGTGCCGATAAGCGCGTTTGGCGACCGGAATTATCTGATTCAAACTCCCCTTTCTGAGATCCTTAAGATTGTGGATCAATTTCAGGGGATTGCGGTACCAAGCCGCATGGATAAGACCCCTTCGCGCTTGGCTGTGATTCCAACTCTGGTTGAGGAGCATGGATTCAGAGCCTTTGATCTGGCATACTCAGATTCCGCTAAGTACTTTAAGAGCCGTTGGCCTCGTATTAAGTTCCATTTGTTCAGTTTCTCCAATGCTAATACGCTGGCCCAAGTGGGCAGCCGGATGTCGCGGGTTAAAATGCCATGCCCCGGCTTTGCAGGGCTGAGACAGTTGGTAGGGCGGGAAAGCCAAGTAGCTTAGCCCGGGTGTTTTGTATTCATGTGCGGCATGGCGGCTAAGTAGCTTTTGGCTGCTGCTCTTGCCCCGAGCGTGTCAGGATATATATTAAGAATTGTCTGTTATTCTTGAAGCTGAGTCAGTAGTATGTCCGAGTCTTGTGAGCCGGCCATCCGCAATAATCGCCCTTCATA
>Ga0209101_1001580_pt1 | contig 16503 bp, 15 predicted proteins | sample ConPoolayeCmetaG_FD_185481 | JGI IMG/M metagenome (GOLD analysis project Ga0209101, IMG submission 185481) | Hot spring microbial mat communities from California, USA to study Microbial Dark Matter (Phase II) - Cone Pool mat layer C metaG... ...
CCGCCCGCAACCCACGTCGCTTTCCTGGCGGCTGCCATCGTCGAATGCCACCCAACCTGGCGGTCGGTGCGGGGCGGTGAGGGGTGGCCCGAGCACGGAGTGCGGAGCCTGGCGCGGGCGCTGGCGGCAGCCGGTGTGCCGGCGCCGTGGCGGGCGGCGTGGCCACTGCTGGAGGCCGGTGGTAGCATTGTCTGGGTTCCCGCGGTGGGGGTGGCGGCACGATGGGCCGCGACCGGCGGGACGAGTGTCACGGCAACGTTGGAGGAACCATGGCAACGCCGGTAGAGGTGGTACCACCCCAGATCATCGCGGCGAGGATCAAAGAGGTGGGGGAGCGGATCTCGCGGGACTTCCCCGACGGCGATCTCGTGCTGGTGGGGATGCTGAAGGGCGCAGTCGTCTTCCTCGCCGATCTGCTGCGGGCCATCTCGCGTCCGGTTCGCATCGAGCTGGTGACCGTCGCCCGCCAGGGGGCACCCCGCGGAGAGATCATCGAACTGGCGTACGCCACCCAGGTGCACCTGCACAACGCGCACGCCATCATCTTAAAGGATATCTTTCACTCGGGGGTGACCGAGAACTACCTGCTCACCCACCTGGCGCAGCAGGATCCCCGGAGTTTGGACGTGGCCGCGCTGATCAACCGGCCCATGCTGCGGCGTGTGGCACTGCAACCGCGCTACGTGGTGCTGGAGGACGCGCCGGATGGCAGGCTGGTGGGATACGGCATGGAGTTTCAGGGGCGCTGGGGGAATCTTCCCGGCATCCACCTGCTTGAGGGTGCTTAGAAGGCGGCCCCACCGCCGTCGAACGGAGCCGCAGTGAACCAGAACGTCAAAAACGCGCTGCTCTTCATCGTGATCGTCGTGTCGGTGGTGGTCCTGTGGAACTGGATCACCTCCTCCCGCACGGGCACGCAGGAGATCGCCTTTTCCGAGTTCCTCGATCGCGTGGAGCAGGGGAAGGTGGGCGAGGTGCTGATCCGCGGCCACGAGATCCTGGGGCGGGGCGAGGTTTCGGACCCCCGCGCCCCGACCGCTCGCCCCTACGACTTCATGACCTACTCTCCGGGCTATGACGACTTGGTGACCCGGCTGCGGGAGAAGGGGGTGCGGATCAAGGCCGAGGAGCCGGCCCAGGGCTCGATGTGGACGGTGCTGCTGTCCTGGCTGCCGTTCGTCGCGCTGATCGCCCTCTGGTTCTTCTTCTATCGGCAGATGCAGGCGGGCGGAAACAAGGCGCTGTCCTTTGGCAAGTCGCGCGCCCGCATGCTCACGGCGAGCCAGAAACGGGTGACGTTCAAGGAAGTGGCCGGGGTGGAGGAGGCCAAGGAGGAACTGCAGGAGATCATTGAGTTTCTGCGGGAGCCCCAGAAGTTCCAAAAGCTGGGCGGGAAGATCCCCAAGGGCGTTCTGCTGATGGGTCCCCCCGGCACCGGAAAGACGCTCCTGGCGCGGGCCGTTGCGGGTGAGGCCGAGGTCCCCTTTTTTTCCATCTCCGGCTCTGACTTCGTCGAGATGTTCGTCGGGGTCGGCGCTTCACGGGTACGGGATTTGTTCGAACAGGGCAAAAAGAACGCCCCCTGCATCATTTTCATCGACGAAATCGATGCCGTGGGCCGGCACCGGGGCGCCGGTTTGGGCGGCGGGCACGACGAACGGGAGCAGACGCTGAACGCCCTGCTGGTGGAAATGGACGGGTTCGAGTCCACCGAGGGGGTGATCCTCATCGCCGCCACCAATCGTCCCGACGTGCTCGACCCGGCGCTGCTGCGGCCGGGCAGGTTCGACCGCCGCATCGTGGTGAACCGGCCGGACGTTAACGGTCGCCACGAGATCTTGAGTGTGCACACTCGCAAGATCAAGCTGAACGAGAACGTGGATCTCTCGGTGGTGGCGCGTTCCACCCCGGGCTTTTCGGGTGCGGACCTGGCCAATTTGGTCAACGAGGCGGCCTTGCGCGCCGCGCGTTTCGACAAGGCCGCGGTGGACATGGACGACTTCGAATTCGCCAAGGACAAGGTGATGATGGGGTCGGAGCGGCGCTCCCTGGCCATGTCCGAAGAGGAGAAGCGCATCGTGGCCTTCCATGAGGCGGGGCACGCCCTGGTCGCTGCGGTGCTGCCCAACGCCGACCCGCTGCACAAGGTGACCATCATCCCGCGCGGCATGGCCCTCGGCCTCACCCAGCAGCTCCCCGAGGAGGATCGTTTCCTGTACGGGAAGAAATACCTCGAGGACGAGCTGGCGGTGCTCATGGGCGGGCGGCTGGCGGAGGAGATTGTATTTGGCAAGGACAGCATCACCACGGGCGCCGGAAACGACCTGGAGCGAGCCACCGAGCTGGCGCGCAAGATGGTGTGCGAGTGGGGGATGTCGGCGATGGGCCCGCTCACCTTCGGCAAGCGGGAGGGGGAGATCTTTCTGGGCAGGGAGTTTGCCCGCCATCAGGACTACTCCGAGTCCACCGCGGTGGACATCGACAACGAAATCAAACGCCTGGTGCAGGAGGGTTTCGGCCGCTGTCGAGCCATCCTGACGGAGCACCGCCCGGTGCTGGACCGCATTGCCGAGGCGTTGCTGGAGCGGGAGGTCCTGGACGGCGAAGAGGTGTATCTGATGGTCTCCCAGCACTCCGGCGTGCCGGTGGAGCAGCTGCGCGGCTCCCGGCGCAAGCGCCCGGGGGCGGAGTCGGCGTAAGTGGCCGGCTGGCTGCTTAAGACCGAGCCATCGGAGTACAGCTTTGCGGACCTGCTCCGGGAGCGCCGCACGGCTTGGGACGGCGTGACCAACGCGTTGGCCCTCAAGTACCTCCGCGCCATGCGCAAGGCCGACAGGGCGTTTGTTTATCACACCGGTAGCGAGCGGGCGATCGTGGGAGTGGCGCGGGTGGTGAGCGACCCCTACCTTGCCAGTCGAGAGGCGAGCGTGGTGGGTTGGGTGGTGGATGTGGAAGCTGAAGGTTGGCTGGGGCGGCCGGTGACTCTGGCAGAGATGAAGAGCAGCGAACTCTTCGCGGGGTTCGAGTTGCTGCGGCTGCCGCGTCTGTCGGTGATGCCGGTACCGCCGGTGATCTGGCGGGCGGTGGAAGACCTTGCGCGACAGTGAGTGGGGCAGCGGTCGGGTACAATTCGCCCGTGCTGGTGCTGCGCCTTTTGGTCACCGCCTTTGCGGCCGTTGTGACCGCCGTGGACACGGTGATCCTCGGTTCCTACGGCACGCTGGTGGGGGTGCTGCCCCCCCGGGGGGACTGGACGCGCAAGGGGGCACGCCTGTGGGCGCGCATCATTCTCTGGTCGGCCTTCGTGCGCTTGCGGGTGGAGGGCGCCTCTCGGGTCGGCGAGGGTCCGGTGGTGTTCATGTCCAACCACGAGTCGTGGCTCGACATCCCGGCCCTGCTGGTGGCCATCCCGGGGCAGGTGCGATTTTTGGCGAAGAAAACCCTCTTCCCTATCCCCTTTTTGGGATGGGCGATGCGGGCCATGGGGTTCATCCCGGTGGACCGGGAGAACCGCCGTACAGCCATCAAGTCGTTCGATGAGGCAGCGGCGCGAATTCGGGCGGGTCGCTCGGTGTTGGTGTTTCCGGAGGAGACCCGCACGCCCGACGGTACTCTGCTGCCGTTCCAGAGGGGGGGGTTTCTCATTGCCTTGAAAGCTGGCTTGCCCATCGTGCCGGTGGGCATCGAGGGGGCGCGTCGGGTGATGCCCAAGAAGTCCTACCTGATCCGGCCTGGGAGAATCGTGGTGCGCTTCGGCGAGCCCATTGCCACAGCGGGGTTGGGGGTGACTGCGAAGGGCGAACTGATGGAGCGGGTGCGCGCGGCCATCGAAGAGTTGCGCCGGCCGGCGGCGGCACAGCCCGCGGCGTGAGCAGAGGAAAGGACCCAGCGATATGGTGACGGAAGAAGGCGTCTGGCAGGCCCTCGAGCGGGTGATGGACCCGGAGGTGCCGTTTTCTGTGGTGGAGTTGGGCCTGGTGTACGGTGTGGAGGTGGAACCCGATGGGGGGGTTCGAGTCTTTCTGACTCTCACCACCCGCGGCTGTCCGCTGGTGCACCGCATTACCAAGGATGCGGAGGAGGTGATCAAGGCCACCACCGGTGCCCACCGGGTGAGTGTGCAGGTGGTGTGGGATCCACCGTGGAATCCGGGAATGGCCTCGGAGAAGGTGCAACGCCACTTCGGTTGGGCCCACTAGAGAACGCTGCCCTCGCGCGCTGCGCCGGGGGCACCACAACGATGCAGGACCGTGGAGGTTGACGTGGCGTTGACCCAGGAGCAAGTTCGTGAAGCGCTCAAGCAGGTGAAGTTTCCCGGCCTGACCAGGGACATCGTTTCCTTCGGTTTCGTCAAGGCGATCACCGTGGCGGGGGGTGAGGTGGAGGTGGAGATCTCCTTTGCCAGTGCCAACCCGGAGGCGGGACCGCGCATCGAGGCCGAGGCCAGACGCGTCCTAGAGGCCCTCCCGGGAGTGACCGGCGTGAAAGTTCGGCTGCACGTGCAGGGGCCGCAGGAAGCCATGCCCCAACGCCGTCTCCTCGCCGGCGTGAAGTTCAAGGTGGCGGTTGCCTCGGGCAAGGGCGGGGTCGGCAAGTCCACGGTCGCCGCCAATTTGGTCTTGGCGCTTGCGCAGCAGGGGATGTCGGTGGGCCTTCTGGACGCGGACATCTACGGCCCCTCCCAGCAAATGATGATGGGGGCCAGCGAGCCTCCCCAGGTGACCGAAGAGGGGCGAGTGATGCCGGTGGAGGTGGCCGGGATCAAGGTGATGTCGCTGGGGTTCCTGATGGACCCCGACACGCCGGTGATCTGGCGGGGACCGATGGTGATGAAGGCAATTCAGCAGTTCTTGGAGGACGTGGAGTGGGGCCAACTCGACTGCCTAGTCGTCGATCTCCCCCCCGGGACGGGCGACGCCCAGCTCACCCTTACCCAGCAGGTGCCGCTGGACGGCGCCGTGATCGTCACCACGCCCCAGGACGTCGCCCTCATCGACGCTCGCAAGGGCCTCAACATGTTCCGCAAGGTCAACGTGCCGGTGCTGGGGGTGGTGGAGAACATGTCGGTGTTCGTCTGCCCGGCGTGTGGCCACAGCACGGAGATCTTCAAGAAAGACGGCGGCCGGCGCACGGCACAACAACTCGGCGTTCCATTTCTTGGCGCTGTTCCCATCGACCCTGAGATCGTGGTGGCCAGCGACGCCGGTGTGCCCATCGTCCTGTCCCGCCCCGACTCACCGGCGGCGTCCGCCTTCCGGGAGATCGCCCGGTCAGTGGTGCGCCAATTGCAACCAAACCGCGCCACCTAGCTCCAGCCCCTTCCGCGGCGCGGCGGAGCAGTGGGCTACCCTAACGCCGGGGAGTGGCGGCGGCCCGCTCGGGTATACCACCGGCGGCCAGGATGGCGTTCATGCGCGCCACGGCCGCCTCGGTATCGCCGAGGGCGATCATTTCTCCGTTGACGAAGTACGTGGGGGTTCCCAGCACCCCCATTCGCTGCGCCACTCCCATCTGCGCCAATACCTGCTCGACCGCTGAGTCTTTCAAGTAGCAGGCGCGAAACGCCGCCTCGTCGAGGCCTCGCTGAGCGACGAACGCGAAGGCGGCGTCGTCCACGGTGGAGGGGGTGAGGGTGCTCTGCAGTCGGTACATCTCTTCCTTCAGCTCGAGGACCAGCGTCTCGCTCTGCTGGCCGACGCACACCCCGGCCACGGAGGCGCGGAAGGCCCAGGGGTGGTTTTGCACCAGAGGGTAGTTGACGAGCCCGTGGCGCACCTTGTCCCCCATCCTCTCCAGCACCTTCTTGGCCTCGGCCCAACCCCGCTTGCAGGCGGGGCACTGGTAGTCGGAGAACTCGACGAGTTGCAGCGGTGCCGAGGGGTTCCCCGTATCCCATTGTATCGTCGCGTCCTTGAGTATCTCGCGGCGAACTTGGCGAGGGTCGCGGTCCAGCGGCCAGGTGTTTCCCAGCACGAGCACGCGGGCGTCGGCACTGATGGCGATGGGCACGGGTGAGTTTCCATACCCGGTGGACATCTGAGCGACGAGCGGGACCACGCCGGAGGGCCGCATGGGGATCGCCGGCCAGCTCACTCGCATGCGGGTGCCGAACATTTGCTGGAGCATGCCCGGCAGCACCCGCTCGGCGAAGGCTGGAAGGGTCGCCGGGGTGACGGCCGGGTCAGCAGCGTTGAGGGGAAAGGCGAGGCCCGCGGTGACCGTGCGGGTTTCGGGATCGAGGAGGAGGCTGAGCTGCTCCTTCTGTCCTGCCGGGGTAGAACGGATCGCAGTGATCGCCGCGTATCCCTTGCCCGGTGCGGCGGCTCGCCGGTCGACCCGCAACTCGACCACGGCGCCAAACGCGTGGCTCAGATACGCCTGGGTAAAACGCCTGAGAGCTTCCTCCTCTGGCACTTGGGCAACCGCCGTCACCGCCACCGCCAGCCCAATCACCATCAGTGCAGCGCGTCTCATCCGTGCAACCTCCCTCTCCCAACCGGCGTAGAATAACAGAGTGATTCGAGGTGATAATGAGAAAGACTCTCTTTTTTCCGCCCATAATGCTGCTCGGAGGCTCGCTGCTGGCGCAGCCGCAGACCCAGGGCGGCTTCGTTTCGAGCGTCGAGGTCCGCGTCGTCAACGTCGAGGTCACGGTTACCGCTCAAGACGGTCAGCCCGTGGACGATCTGCAACCCGAGGAGTTCGAGATTCTGGAAGACGGCAAGCCGCAGTTGATAACCAACTTTTTCCGCATCCGCGGCGGCGTCGCGCAGCTCAACGGCTCGCTGGGAACGGAGGGCGTGAGTGCGGAAGACGAGCGCTTTCGCCGGCGACTGGTGGTGGTGATCGACAACAACTTCCTCACCCCGACTTTGCGGCGGCGGGCGTTGGAGCACCTGCGCCAGTTTGTCGGCGAGCGGTTCGGGGGCGACGCCGAGTGGGCCCTCGCCGCTATCGGCACGGAGCTGCAGTATCTGCAGCCGTTCACGCGCGACCGCTTTCAGATTCTCTCCTCTCTGGACGCGGTGGATTCTCTTCCCACCTACGCATCTCGCCATTCTCTCGACCGTTCGCTGCTTAACGACCCCGTGCGCCAGCAGTTCCTCCAGGGAGGTGCCGAACCTGGCCGCACCAGTGCCTTCGACGCCGGGGCGGGGCTGCGCTTCTCTTCGCGTGAGCAGGGCCGGCGAAACCTGCAGTCATTCTCGGTGATGGCGCGGGTGCTCGGGGGGCTGATGCGCTCCTACGCCGGTTTTGGGGGGCGCAAGGCGGTAGTGCTGGTGAGTGGGCCGATGGAGATGCACCCGGAGATGCAGTACCTGGTGTCGAGGGACCCGCGCACGAGAGCCGACACCGGGCTCACCGATCGGACGCAATCCGACCCCGGGATCGAGGCGACACGCCGCCAGCTCGAGGAGATTCTCGCAGCCCTGGTGCGCGCCGCCAACTCTGCCGGGTTCCAGATCTACACTCTGGCGGCCGCGGGGCTAGAAAACCCGGTGCGGTTGCACGACGTGAGTAGTCGGCAACTCGGCCGCATTAAAGACACGGCGGCCTTTGCAGCACCACCGGAACTCTCCGATCTAGGGACCGCGCCTCGCAGCCTCGCCGAGGGAACCGGCGGGCTGTCACTGCGCTCGAACCGGCTCACCGACGATCTCGTGCGTGTCTTCGAGGATATGGCGTCGTACTACTCGCTGGGTTACCAACCGCGGCGAGATCCGGATCGCCAATTCCACCGCATCTCAGTTCGAGTTAAGCGCCCGGGGGTAAAGGTACGCCACCGGGAGGGGTATCTCGATCTCTCCGAGGGCGACAAGCTGGCCGAATCGCTGCGCACATCTCTGGCGTTCCCCAAGCCCAAGGGATTCCTCCCTGTGCAGTTGGAGGTCCACGAGGTGGGTGAGAAGGGTGGCGAAGTGCGGCTGGCCGCACGCATTACGGTGCCAGTCCAGGCGCTCACGCTGCTCCCGGCGCCCGACGGAGGAGTGAGGGGCGAGGTGGAGGTGCTTTTAGCCATCTACGATGAGCGGGGCGAAAACCTCTCGGTGTCGACGCACACCTTTCCCCTCGAGGTGCCGGCCGGACAAGAGGCCGCAGCGCGAGCGGGGGTGTTCAAGCCGACGCTGACCTTCTCCCTGCCGAAAGGGGCGTACACCGTCTCGGCCACGGTGTTCGACCCGGTGGTGCGCGAGCACGGCACCGCCCTTGCCCTGGTTCGGCCCGCTGGGAGCGCGCGTTAGGAGCTCGCGGGCCAGTAAGGGTTTGCCGGATATGCAGCGGTTTTAGTAGAGTGCCGCTGTGCTGGAACAACGACTTGAGCCACTGTGGCGGCGAGGCCGGCCGGCGGTGATGGGGATCGTCAACGTGACCCCGGACTCGTTCTCCGACGGTGGGCGCCTGCCCTCCGCGGAGGCGGCCGTCGCTTTCGGCTTGCGGCTGCGGGACGAGGGTGCGGACATCCTCGACGTGGGGGGCGAGTCAACGCGCCCGGGTGCCGCCGAAGTCCCCGTGGACGTGGAGCTCACCAGGGTCATTCCGGTGATCGAAAAGCTGCGCCGCGAGGACGAGAACCTGCTCCTGTCGGTAGATACTTCAAAGCCGGAGGTAGCGGCCGCGGCGCTGGCGGCGGGGGCGGATCTGGTCAACGATGTGACCGCCGGCGCCGCCCCCGGGATGCTTGAGGTGGTGGCCTGGGCGGGAGCGGGCGTGGTTCTCATGCACATGCGGGGCACGCCCCGCACTATGCAGCGGGACACCCACTACACCGACGTCGTCGCGGAGGTCCACAGTTTTCTCGCTGAACGCGCGGCGGCGGCGACGGCGGCGGGGGTGCCCCGGCAGCGGGTGTTGCTAGACCCGGGCATCGGGTTCGGCAAAGACGTGGAGGGCAATCTGCGGTTGCTGGCCGCCGCCGGGGATCTGGCGGCGCTGGGGTACCCCATCGTGGTGGGCGCCTCGCGCAAGAGCTTCATCGGCGCGCTCACCGGTGCCGGCGTGGCGGACCGCCTGCCCGGCTCGCTGGCGGCGCTGGTGACCGTCGCGTCAGAACGGCGCGTCATCGTGCGCGTGCACGATGTCGCCGCCACGGTGCAATTCCTCGTCACGCTGGCGGCCTTGCGGGGGGCGAGGTGAGCAGCGTGATTGAGTTCTTGCGCGATCTCACCCAGGTGGAGATCGGGGTTAAGGACCTGATTGACATCGCTCTCGTTACCTTCGTTTTTTACTTGCTGTTGGCAGTCGTCAAAGGGACGCGGGCGGTGTCAATGCTGTGGGGTATTCTGGTGCTTGCCGGCGCCTACCTCGGCTCCCTGGCGCTGGATCTGATCACTCTCGCCACCATCCTGCGGGAGGTGCTGTTCTACCTGCCCTTCGTTATCGTCGTGGTCTTCCAGCAGGAGATCCGCCACATTCTCGCCGCACTCGGCCGTACGCCGCTGCTGCGCTGGACGTCGACGCTGTCGCCCCGTCAGGTGTTGATCAACGACGTGGTGCTGGCGTGCGACACGTTGGTGGGGAGGCGCTATGGCGCGCTCATCGTCATCGAGCGTGACGAGGGGCTACGCACCTACGTCGATACCGGTATACCTATCGACGCTCAGCTCTCCTACGACTTGCTGGTGAACCTCTTTACCCCCGGCACGCCGTTGCATGACGGCGCCACCGTGGTGCGCGGCGGGCGCATCGTGGCGGCGGGGTGTTTTCTGCCGCTTTCCACGCGCTCCGACCTATCCTCGGATTTCGGCTCGCGGCACCGCGCGGCGCTGGGTATCTCCGAGGAGACCGACGCCGTCGCGGTGGTGGTTTCCGAGGAGCGCGGCGCGATTTCGGTGGCGGTGGGAGGCACGCTGCACACCGAGCTGGATCGCCGCGGACTCCGCGATTTGCTGGTGGAGCTGGTGGTGTTGGGGGAGGGAGGCGGGCGCCGGTGAAACTGCTCCCCCGCTACCCGTGGACGCTCGTGCTGGCGTTGGCGCTCGCCTGCCTGATGTGGTACGGCACGGCGTTCCAGCGCCGCGAGCGCATCTCTGAAAAACAGGTTGAGGCGTCGCTTACCCTGGTCAACGTGCCCCACGACATGGTCATCACCTCGGACGTGCCGCCCTCGTTGTCGCTGCGCGTGCGCGGGGCGTTGAGCCGGCTGCGTTCCCTGGACGCTTCCCAAACCGGCGTGGTGCTCGATCTCTCGCGAGCCGGCGAAGGCGATCTCGAGCTGCCTGTACTCTTGGACGATGTCATCGTACCCAACGGCGTCGAAGTGGTGGCCATCGCTCCCCTGCAGGTGACCTTGCGGCTGGAGCGGATCGTGCAGCAGCGACTCCCCATTCTTCCCAGGGTTACCGGTCAACCCGCTGCCGGAATGGAGGTGGGAACGGTGACGGTCCAGCCGCCGACCGCTCTGGTGAGCGGCCCGCGGCAGCAGCTGGCCGCCCTTCAGGGGGTGGTGACCGACCCTGTTACCGTGGACGGAGCGACGGAAACCGTGCAGGCCAGCGTGGCCGTGCGCGCCCCCGGCCCGCAGGTCCGCATCGTGCAACCCCCCGCGGTCAAGGTCGTCGTGGCGATCGTGGCCTCGGGTGCGCAAGTCAGTGGAGGCGAGAAGCGTTGAGTCGGCTCTTCGGTACGGACGGCATGCGTGGGGTGGCGTTCGAACCACCTCTGGATCAAGAGACCATCATGCGCCTGGGATGGGCGCTCGCTCGTCACCTCCAGGAGCGGGCACTACCCCTCCGGGTGCTGTTGGCTGGGGACACGCGGGCCTCGACGCCGGTGCTCGCCGGCTGGCTCGCCCGAGCGTTCGCGGCGGCCGGCGGCGAGGTGGTGTGGGCCGGCGTGCTGCCCACCCCGGCGGTGTCGCACCTGCTGCGCGACGCCAACGGTTTTGGGGCTGGAGTGGTCGTCTCGGCTTCCCACAATCCGGCTGCGGATAACGGCATCAAGCTGGTCGCCGCGCGCGGCGCGAAATGGCCGGTCGCCGAGGAGGCTTCCCTGGAGGCCCGCCTGGCGGAGAGTCGAGGCGGTTGGGGGGATGGGTGGCTACCGCCGGAGGCGCAGGAGTTGCGGTCTCGCTATGTGGCAACGCTGGCCCAGGGGTTGTCGGGGAAACCTCTGGCAGGTCTGCATCTGTTGGTTGACGCCGCCCAGGGGGCGGCCTCGCCGGTGGCGGAAGAGTTCTTTTCGCGCCTGGGCGCCGAGGTGGAAGTGCTCAACGCCTCCCCGGATGGCGCCAACATCAACGCGTCGTGCGGTGCCCTACACCCTGAGGAGCTGGCGCAGGCGGTAGTCGCCCGCGGCGCCGACGCTGGGGCCGCGTTCGATGGTGACGCCGACCGGGCGGTACTGGTTACTCACACCGGGCGAATCCTGGACGGTGACGACATCCTACATCTGTGGGGGCGCCACCTGGCGGCGGCCGGCAAGCTGCCCGGCCAGACGGTGGTGGCGACTGTGATGTCGAACCTGGGGCTGGAGGTGGCGCTGGCGGCCAACGGTATTCGCCTGGTGCGTTGCGCGGTAGGGGACCGCGAGGTGTGGGAGACCATGGAGCGGGAAGGGGTGGTCCTGGGCGGTGAGCAGTCCGGACACATCATCTGTGCCCATCACGCGGTCACCGGGGACGGTCTACTCACCGCCGCACACGTGCTCGCCATCGCCCGCGAGCAGCGCCGGCCTCTGGAGGAACTCGCAGATCTGCAGCATTTTCCCCAGGTGCTGCGCAATGTACGCGTGTCCCGCCGCCTTCCCGTGGCGGAGGTGCCAGAGCTGGCCGGCGCCATCGCGCGGGCCGAGGAGGAGCTGGGGGACGTGGGCCGGGTGTTGGTTCGCTACTCGGGCACCGAGCCTTTGCTGCGCATCATGGTCGAGGCTCCCACCGACGAGCTGGCGCACGCAACGGCCCAGCGGCTGGCTGACGTGGCGCACGCGCACCTCGGGTGATTGACCGAAGCTGCTGGACGTTGTCTCTGGCTGTGCAACCGCGCTAGACTTTGGCGCCGCGGTTTGGGCAAATACCGTCTTTCACGAGGCGAGTCATGAGCACAGCCAAGATCACCTGGACAAAAGTCGACGAAGCACCGGCGTTGGCGACGTACGCACTTCTCCCGATTGTGCGGGCGTTCACGCGAAGTGCCGGGATCGAGGTGGAAACGGCCGACATCTCACTCGCCGGTCGCATCATCGCCACCTTTCCCGAGAGGCTCAAGCCGGAGCAGAGGATTCCGGATGAGCTCCAGCGCCTCGGAGAGCTCACCCAGCGACCGGAGGCCAACATCATCAAGTTGCCCAACATCTCGGCCACCGTTCCGCAGCTGAAGGCGGCCATCAAGGAGTTGCAGGAAAAGGGGTACGACATTCCCGATTATCCCGAGGAGCCCGCCAACGACGCCGAGCGAGCTGTGCAGCAGCGGTACGCCAAGTGCCTCGGCTCGGCGGTCAATCCCGTGCTGCGCGAAGGCAACTCGGACCGTCGCCCCGCGCAGGCCGTGAAGAAGTTCGCCCGGGCGAACCCGCACAAGATGATGAAACCTTGGCCCGCGTCGGGGTCCAAGACGCGGGTCGCCCACATGCGGGAAGGCGATTTCTACGGTAGTGAAACTTCCACCACCCTGACCGCGCCCATCACGGCGCGCATTGTTTTTCTCGACGAGACTGGTGGCAGCAGGGTCCTTAAGGAAAGTCTGGCTCTGCAAGCCGGGGAGATCATTGACTCCGCCGTGATGAACGTCCGCGCTTTGCGGGCTTTCTACGCCGAGCAGATCGAGGCCGCCAGGCGAGATGGGGTGCTGTTGTCGCTCCACCTCAAGGCGACGATGATGAAGGTCTCCGATCCCATCATGTTCGGCCACTGCGTGTCGGTGTACTTCGCCGAGGCGCTGGACAAGCACGCCGAAACGTTGAAGGCCATCGGCGCCAACGTCAACAACGGCCTGGCCGACATCCTCGCCAAGCTGGAGCGCCTGCCGGCGGACACCCGGGCAGAGATCGAAGCGGACATCGCCAAGGTGTTCGAAACGCAGCCCCCCCTGGCCATGGTCGACTCCCGGCGGGGCATCACCAACCTGCACGTGCCCAACGACATCATCATCGACGCCTCGATGCCCGTCGTAATCCGCGACGGCGGCAAGATGTGGAACGCCAAGGATGAGCTGCAAGACTGCATCGCCATGATTCCGGACCGTTCCTACGCGACCATGTACGCGGAAATCGTGGAGGATGCCAAGAAGAACGGCCAGTTCGATCCGGCCACCATGGGCAACGTCTCCAACGTTGGCCTGATGGCCCAGAAGGCCGAGGAGTATGGCTCCCACGACACGACCTTCCAGGCCCCGGCGGACGGTCTGGTGTGCGTGGTGGACGAAGCCGGCGACGTGCTTCTGCAACAAAAGGTGGAAAAGGGCGACATTTTCCGCATGTGTCGAACCAAGGATGCGGCGGTGCGCAACTGGGTCGCGCTCGCGGTGTCGCGGGCACGGGCGACCGGTTCGCCGGCCATCTTCTGGCTGGATGAAAACCGCGCCCACGATCGCGAAATCATCAAGAAAGTCAAGCAGTACCTACCCGAGCACGACACCAGTGGACTGGACATCCGCATCATGAGCCCGGTGGAGGCGATGCGGTTCTCGCTCACCCGGGTGCGTCGCGGTGAGGACACCATCTCGGTTACCGGTAACGTCCTGCGTGACTACCTTACCGATCTCTTCCCGATTCTCGAGCTGGGCACCAGCGCGCGCATGCTCTCCATTGTGAGGCTGATGAGCGGCGGCGGGTTGTTCGAGACCGGCGCCGGCGGTTCCGCGCCCAAGCACGTGCAGCAGTTCCTTGAAGAGGGGCATCTGCGCTGGGATTCGTTGGGTGAGTACTGCGCGCTCGTGCCGTCGCTGGAACTTGTCGCCGATACGGCCGGCAATTTCAAAGCGAAAGTGCTGGCTGCGACGTTGGAGCCGGCGATTGCCGCCTACCTGGAGAACGGCAAACTTCCGGCCCGCAAGGTGCACGAGATCGACAACCGCGGCGCCACGTTTTATCTGGCGCTCTACTGGGCCCAGGCGCTGGCGGCCCAGCGCGACGACCCCGAACTCGCCGCGCGCTTCGCACCGGTGGCCGAGCAGCTCGCCGCCAACGAGGCCACCATTGCCGCCGAACTCCTCGCCGCTCAGGGCGGCCCGGTGGATCTGGGAGGGTACTACCTGCCCGATGATCGCCTGGCAAGCGCCGCCATGCGCCCCTCGGCGACGCTCAACGCCATCATCGACGGGATGAGCTAGCGGGAGTAGCCGCACCGGTCCCCCTCGCTGCTTTGACCTGGCTCGAGAACTCCCTACTGGCCCGAGCTCGTGGGTTCAGGCGCTTTGTTTGGCCCTGCGGCAACCTGCGCTGCGGGTAAAGGCAGCGCGGTGTTCCCGCCCCTGGCGACCTCCGGCGTCGGTGACAAAAAGGAGCGCTGCGGGAAGTGATGGCGGGGTGGACGAGACTCGAACTCGCGACCTCCGGCGTGACAGGCCGGCGTTCTAACCAACTGAACTACCACCCCGCTCCAGACAGCTGGGCGGACCGCTCAACGGTGGTGGGAGGTGGGGGATTCGAACCCACGACCCCCTGCGTGTAAGGCAGGTGCTCTACCGCTGAGCTAACCTCCCCGGGAACCGCAACCCCAGGGATGGCGATGCTAGCCGTGACCGGTGGTCGTGTCAAGCTATTTCGAGCGGATCGGAGGTCGGGTAGTTCCCTGGTGCGATGAGTGGTTGCGGTGGACCTGCAGGTCGAGGGCGCAGCGCCGCGATTTTCCTCCGTGGATGGCCCTCCCTCCGACTCTTCCCGCGCGCCGCCACGTCACGCTACGATGCCAGCGAGGTAGGTACTCGCGGTTTGCTTACCAGGAGGTGGTGTGATGTTCGGGAAGATCCTCGTGCCTCAGGACTTCACCAACCTGGCCAGGCGCCCGCTGGAGCTGGCCAAGGAACTGGCCGCGGTAACGCAGGGGGAAGTGGTGGTTTTGTCGGTGGTGGACGACTCGTTCCCCAACCCCGACGTCTTCTCGTTCCAGATGCCGTGGGCGGACTTCCACCGTCACCTGCGCGACACGGCGATGAGGAAGCTGAACGCGTTGGTGGCGGAGGTCGGCGTTTCGGGGGCCAAAGTGCAGGTGGTGCGGGGCAAGCCGGCCGCCAAGATCGTCGAGTATGCCGCCGAGGAGCACTGCGACCTGATCGTCATGGCGACCCAGGGGACGCGCGGCCTGCGCCAGGCGCTGCTCGGGTCGGTAGCGCGGCGAGTGGTGCATGAGGCGCCGTGCCCGGTCATGCTGGTCAGACTCGTGGCCGAGGAGGGGGTTGAGTCGAGCTGACCAGGGATCAACTGGTGGCGCGCGGGGTTAGCCGGTGCTTTGGCCGGTCTCGCCGCCGCTCCAGTCGGGCGGGTGCTGCCGCGCCAGGAAGAAGCGCACGCCCTGCTGGCACTCGGGAGTCCCCCGCTGCTCCGCGTTGACGGCGGCGGCGTAGGCAAGCTGCTGATCCAGGTGGGGCAGCGCCAGCTCCAGGTTGAGCCGTTTGGTGGCGGCCACCGCACCGGGCGCTGCCTTCGCGGCGACGGCGGCGGCACGGGTCAAAGCGGCGGCGAGAGGGTCGTCGCACACCTCGTCGACGAGTCCGACCGCCCTCGCTTCCTCGCCTGACAGGGGGCGGGGATCGAGGAAGAGGTCCAGCAGGCGGGACACCGCCACACGGCGAGGCAGGAACACCGAGATAAGCGCCGGCACGAACCCCAGCCGTACCTCGGAGAACATCAGCCGAGCGTCGGGGGAGGCGATGACGAGATCGCACGCCGCGGCAAGGCCGGCGCCACCGCCGTAGGCAGCGCCCCGCACGGCGGCAACGGTGAGCAGGGGGCAGCGCAGGATGGCGGCGTACAGGGCGGCCAGATGCCTCGCCTCGGCGGTGCGGGCGGCCAGCGACGCCTCGGCGCCGGCAAGGAGACTTCGCAGATCGGCGCCGGCGCAGAAGTGCCGGCCCTCGCCGGTGAGAACGATGGCGCGGACCCCGCGCCCCGGCGCCTCCACCACGGCGCGGGTGAGGTCGCCGATGAGCTCGTGGTCGAGGGCGTTGCTGCTGTCAGGCCGGGCCAGCTGAAGAATGGCGGCGACGCCGCTGTCGCTGACCCGGACGGTGTTCACACTGCCATCCTACCACCGCAGTTCAAGCTGACCGCCCGTGGGTTCGATGCGCCAGGAACACTGTCTCACCTGCCGGAGGGCGCTGGCCGCTAAGGTCACCTGCTCGTGTGACGGCAGCCCCGGCAGGCGATCCAGCATCGCCGCCGTGCTGGTCAAGGCGCCGGCGACCACCTCGCCCCGCAAGCATCCCCATTCGCTGCCAGAGGTTGCCAGGGGCAGGCGGGCGAGTATCTCAAGACGCGTGGCGACGGCGACCCCCGGCTCGGCGGAGACGAAGAGCATTCCCCAGGGACTTTGCCACTGCAGGACGGACGGGTCGCCGGGGAGTTCGCGCC